>Ga0208375_1000156_pt1 | contig 107912 bp, 165 predicted proteins | sample RifOxyD1_FD_184038 | JGI IMG/M metagenome (GOLD analysis project Ga0208375, IMG submission 184038) | Soil microbial communities from Rifle, Colorado - Rifle Oxygen_injection D1 (SPAdes) | ecosystem: Environmental > Terrestrial > Deep subsurface > Rock core/Sediment | place: Rifle, Colorado... | reverse complement strand
TCGGAGCCGACGCGGTATCGGGTACAGCAGATGATCTCTGGCTCGACTATAACCAAGCCGCTTCGACGTGGCGATGGAGGGCAGGAGGTCAGACGGTCTCATCCGCCGTGTCCGCTCACGCTCGGGAGGACACGATCGCGCTAGAGGTGACGTGGCAGGATGGGCACAAAATCTCGCTCTCTGTGGATGGCGGAGCCCCGGTGTACAGCGCTGGGGTGATGGCTTCCGCAGTGCTGCATGTCACGACGGGGCGCGGTACCACGGCGGCAGGGGCCGACCAATTCGATGGGTACGTTGGGGATCTGGAGGTTTGGACGCGATGACGGCGATGGCGACGACCGATAAGAAACGCCAGGCGGTGGAACACCTGGACCTGCAGGGCGTGGAATCTGAAATCATCCGGCGCCGCAGAGTTCAACGCGAAACCGCCATGGCGATCTGGGCGATGGTGATCGTGACTGTTCTTCTAGCGCTACTGGTTTGCTGGCGGTGTGAAGCGCAGGAGTTAACTCGGACCAGAGAGATCACTACACCCCTCGATCCCGTCCCCTCGCAGTATTGCGACGTCTATATCCGCGCCCCGCTGCGGGCCAAGGGCGCCACCACCTTGACCGATGGTCGGGTTATCACCGAAACGCGGCCCGACTGGCCTGATTGGGATGTAGCTAAAGGCATTCTCCCAGTTGAGGCATCTGAAGCCCAAGATTTGGGTGAACTTCTAGATAAAAGTGGAGACCATTTATGGCTTGTAAGATTACATACTTGTCGTGGAGGCTCTTGGCTGGTTTCCTTACGGAGATTGGTGACAAGAAAGCATCCAAATGCTGACTTGATTTATGAAGTAGAAGTGGAGAGCGAAGATTGTCAGATGGGGGCAAAAAAGTGTTTCAAACTGCTAAAAGATCTCACAGTTGTGGATAAAGAGTCTGGTATTTATCATTTGAAAGGCAACTACTCAGGCTCAAATTAAGATTATTTGATAGGAAAGTATGACAACAGATTCTGGGGAAAGTTTATCTATACTTGAAAGAGATATAGCTGAGGTTAAGGCAGACATACAAGAAATCAAAGGGGATCTGGCAGCCTCCCGTCAAAGCCTACGATTGGATCTTACTGAACTCAGGCAGGACATAAAAACCCTCCTTTCCCAGACAGCACATCAAAATGGCAAAATCCAAGACTTTACTGATTGGAAAAAGAAGGCAGATGACCGTTTAGTTTGTGTTGAAGCAACAAACAACTTTACAAAGGGGCAGATTCTTATTGCTGGATCCGTTGCAACAGTTGTTGCTGGGGCCTTGGCAGCAATCTTTATCAAACTGGTCACAGGATATTAATATAAGGATGAAATGATCCAAAAAATTCCATTCTGGCAAGATGGTCAATTCTGGCTCACATTTATTATGGTTGTTTGTGTGACTTTATTTGTTCTTTTTGATAAACTGTCACTAACTCCTGAGTTGCTAGTGGGTGTTCTGGGGGGGCTTACTGGTGGTGGCATGTTTTCTAATGTGATGAGAAAAAATGATAAAAAGCCCTAGAAAAAATACAGATAACTACCAACCTAAATGGCTGGATTATGGAGTTTGTGGTGGTTGTGGGCAACAAATTCATGTAAAAGCTCCTACAAAGATTGTTAGGTGCCCAGTATGCAACAAAGACCTGAAACTAGCGATAGCGGAAGAGCAACTATCTCCCCAGGTGACAAATTATCAATCTGTCGAAGATGCAGCTGGTATAAACCTGGGATAGTGGATAGATGCAGGATCTGTGGCTGTGTTTTACGGCTGAAAACTAGCCTTTTTTTTACAAAGTGTCCCATTCTAAAGTGGTAACTAGATAATTATAGCTAGGATTTTGTGGGTATCAAAGATTTCTTCAAAAGTAGATTTGGCAAATCTAAAGAGGAACCAGTTATAAATACTACTGACACGGTAGTATTAGATGATGGTATGTCTGGCCCACAACTCAGGGCGTCTGGGCTTGCTGGGGGAAGCACTATAATCCTTGCAAAAGAGATGCAGGATTACCTCAGAGGGGCTTCCCAGCGTATTCGTAAATATAGTGATTATCATGAAATGGAATTCCGGTTATCAATGGTATCTGTTGCCCTTGATATGTATGCAGACTATACAGTAAATGGGGGGGAAGCAGAAGCTCATGATACGTACAGGGTGCAAATACCAAAATACCAAGAGGTCTTAGATTTAGGCTTCAAAAGAACCAAATTCAAGGATGCCTCTTGGAGCACAGTAAGATCTCTCTGTCAATTTGGTGATCAATTTGGTGAACTGGTTGATGATACAATTGGCCTTTGTAGGATAAAGGCTGCTCCCTGTGATCAAATGTACCGGCAAGAAGACCAATATGGCCGTCTGCATCGGTTTGTCCAAAATGTTCCCACCAGTGGGGAAGTTCTAATTGACCCCTGGCAAATGGTCCACTGGCGATTGCTAGTCGATCCCACAGAAATGTATGGCCGGTCTGTACTTTATGGGGCTTTGAGGGCTGCAAGGGAATTAGGCCTTGTGGAAGATAGTGCCACTCTAGCAAGGCTGACTAAGGGAGTTCAAAGATTTAAATGGGAAGTTGACATTGGTAGGGAGACTGACCCAGATCGGCAGAAAGAGATTCTAACTAGGGCCAAATTAGAAAATCGTCATGATATTTACATGAATTCTGATGGTTCTATGGGTGGGACTACTAATCTCCTCAGGGCTACTGAAGACTTGTTTGTTCCTAAAACTTCAGACGGTGTAGCAGATGTAACGGTTGTTCCTGGTGATAAGGGTGTTGGGAATGTTAATGATTTGGAACACAAGAGGGATGCAGTCTTTATGGCGCTTCGGTTCCCAAAAAGCTGGTATGGGCTACATGGTGGCTCACTAACGAGGGCTGATGTGGATCAATCAGCTGTGAATGCTTTCAGGGCTGTCCGAAGGATTAGAAATGCATTTTCTGAAGGGCTCAGGCAATTAGTAAAGCATTCTTTGGTTGTTGGCATCCCTAAAATCTCTTTAGAGGAAACAGAGGATATAGCTGATCAGGCTAAAATCCTGTATCCCCATATTACACACTCTGATTTGATGTTGAGAGCCCAGATTGACAAACTTCTTCTAGAATTAGCCAGTATGTATGAAGATACTTTCTTACTTAGTAGAGAGGACATACTTGTAAAGGTGCTGAGATATGACCCAGGGGAAGTGGCAGAGACACTGGAAAGAGCAGATGAAGATGCTAAAAAGCGGGCAGAGTTGGCTGCCACTGCCCAGCAGGGAGGAGGTCCAATGGGGAATCCCGTGGGGTTTCCCGGAAAAGCTGCAAAGGACAGCAAGAAGGAAGATGTTGCTAAGACTGTCCGACAAGCAATAGATGAATCTCCTAGACTACAAGGGCTGGTCAAGAATGTAAAAGAGCTGACTGATATAACTCTAAATTTATAACGGGTGTAATGGCTAAGCCTGATTTCAAAACCACTATAAAGCCTCAAGTGCAGAAGCAACTTGATGAATTGGTCTCTCAGTTCAAAACTTCTGTTGAGAATTTGGTCATAAATAAGAAGTCTGGGTTAGGCTTTTTTGCTAGATTTGTCTATCAGCTATCTAAGGGGGCGATAAAAGCTTATAATTTGGGGTTATCTGCTACTACTGGGAAGAAGTCCTACAAAGGTGCTATCCTGACAGCAATCAATACCATAAAATCACAACTACCATTTGCAAAAAAGTTTTCTCAGGCAATCAAGGACGGAAAACAGTCTCAGGATACCCTTATCCGAAGGGCTGGGATGTATGCTTCTCAAATAAAGGCTGCATTCCAGAAAGGCATTTTGGCTGGTACTCCGGCAACCACTAAAATTTGGTGGGTTCTTCATCCTGCAGAGCATTGCAAAGATTGTATACAACTAGCTGCTAACAGTCCCTACACTCCCCAGTCTCTGCCAACAGTACCGGGGGCGGGAAATACTATATGTTTGTCTAACTGTAAATGCACATTATCTATAAGAAAAACATAGTTTTTTTGACCTATTTAGGCCTGTTAGGTATATTGTACTTGTCTAGGATTGCAGCACTGAAAGCAAATTATAATGAAGGCTGGCGTGCCAAAATGGCCTAAAATTAGAAAACAGAATGAGGATGATGTAGTAGATTATCCTCATGATAAAGCATGGCCTGGACGATATGATGAAAAGGGTCCCGCTAAATCTAATTTTCCTGCTGGAATATATATTCCTGTAGGAGGTAAGACTTGGCAGATAAAAAATAAAAAATTAGGTAAGCGTGAAAAATAATTGGATTCTTGAAAATATCCAAGGGCAGTTCCAGATAGTAGAGGCTGAGAAAGAGAAGCTTCCTTCTGGAGTCCTAGCAATTATTAGAATGGACAAAGCTCAGGAGGGGGATGTCCAAAATAAGAATGGTCGAGTTTATGAATGGTCTATCCTAGAGAGGGAGGGTGGTAGATTTCAAGAAATGATCAAGGCTGGTAAGGCTGCAATGGAGTTTGGGCACCCCGGATGGGGCTCATCTGATATTGAAAAGCCATGTGCTAGGGTTGTCGAGCTTGGAATTGATTCTGAAAATAAAGTTTTAGGTCCTCTTGTTGCCCATGTTTTGGATACTTATTATGGCCGTGAAGCACTAGGCTGTATTCATGGTGGCCTGATTGTTGGGACATCTTCCAGGGGGGCAGGGACACTTACCAAACGGGAATTTACCCTCAAAGACGGCACAAAAATTATCACTGACGTAATGAATTCCGACTACAAACTTGTTGGATTCGACATTGTTTTGAATAATTCTGTTCGGGGAGCCGATCTCAGTTCGGTTCGAGAACAGACAGAGGAGACAATTATGACTCTCGAAGAACTGAAGACTAAGCATCCTGAACTCTTTGAGTCCGTAAAGAAGCTTGCCTACGATGAAGGCTATGAGGCTGCTACTGCTGAGGCAGAAAAGATTGTAGAGGCTCAGATGCCGGAATGGTTGGAGCAGGCCAAGGTAGCTGTTGCTGAAAGCGATGAATTTGTTTCTTATGAGCAATATGAAAACCTCATCTATGCTCTTGAAGAGGCTGGCTATGCCGCTATTGATGCTGAGGGCAATGTAACTGTTGCCGAAGCTAAGAAAAAGGGCAAGAAGTGCAAGAAGGACATGGAAGAGCCTGAGGATGATGAAGAGGAGCCTGAAGATGAAGAGGAGCCTGAAGATGAAAGTTTTCAATACAAGGAATTGAAGGCTCAGCTTGAGAATGATCGGAGGGCTCGTAGGGCTCTTGAAAAATCTCTCTTGGAGGAAAAGGCTGCTCGCCAGACTAGCGAGGCAGTTTCTTACCTAGAGAAGGAACTTCCAAAGACCAGTTTCCCAGACCTTATCCGTTCTTGGATCGATGAAGAGGGTGGTGTGAAGACTGTGGATGAGGCTACCATTCTTATCAAGAAGCTGGATGCTAGGGCTAGGATGTTGGCTAAGACTGTTGCTGAAAAGAGTGGACTTCCTGCTGGTACAGTCATTGTAAATGAACATTATATCCAGGGGGCAGGTTCCCCAGATCCAGCCCTTGATGCATCTGAACAGAGGCTTCTAACCTTGGCTGGTGTGAGGAAGTAACTTTTACAAAGTAATAATCCCTGACTGGGGTGCCCAGTCTGACTTTGGTTAGCGGATCCTGATTTTATAAGTAATTCGCTATCACATAAATATTGGAGAAAATATGAATTACGCAACCCAATATAGCTTCATGTCCGAGAATGAAGATCGGAAGAGGAGATGGGCATGCCTGACTAAGGGTATTGAGGAAGACCTCAAGCATGAGATGAAGGACCCCCATCTAGCTCGTATTGCTTTAGAGATGTTGTATGAATCCTATGTTGATCAGGTCCTTCCTAGCCTCATCAATGTTTCTAAGGCCCGTCTAGCTACAATGTCCCCTGCCCAAATTCAGGAAGCCATTGATAGCACAGCCGTAGCCTCTTTTGATAAATACTCATTAGGTATTTATCGTAGGACCCTTCCTAAGCTGTTTGCCAAGTCTCTTATCTCAATCCAGCCCATTCCCGTTCCTGACGCCAGGGTATTCTTCCTTGATTTCAGTTATGGAACTACTATTGCTGGTGGTGCTACTGCAGCTGATCGTCTAGATGATATGGCACAGCATGATGCATACTATGCTGGTGGCCGCAAGATCCTAGAAGCTGTTGGTGCTGGCACAGGCGCGGCACAGAATTTTGATTTGGACAGGGCTGGCGCTCAGAACCTTCTAGTTTACCTAGATGGTACTGCCACTACTGCTTATGTTCTGGCTGCTGGTGCTGGTGCTGGTGGTGTTGATCAGGTCCAGTTTGTTGCTCCTCCAGGACTTGGTGTAGTGATCACAGCTACTTATGACAATATTGCTGAGGGAGCACAGGCCAAAGATATTGACTTCAGCATGTCATCCACCCTTGCTTCCTCTGAAAAGTTTGCTCTTAGAGCAGCTATGACTGTTGAAACTGAGCAGGACTTCAAGGCTTATCACGGCCTTTCCGCTGAAGCCGAACTGACTGCATCTATGGCGGACGAGATGGAACGAGAGCTCGACACTCTCATCCTCTTGGATATTTTCAACAGGGCTTCTGCTGGTAACGTGAACTGGAACAGTGCTGGGTTCCTTCCTGGGGACACCACAACTACTTACAGGGAAGATTACAAGCGCACTCTCTATCAGGCTATTGTTTCTGCCTGTAACCTCATCTATGCTTCCCAGAATGTAGATCCAACTTGGATGGTGTGTGGTACTTCTTTTGCTCAACGACTGGAGCAGCTGGAAAAGTTTGGTTTCTTCAAGCCCTCTGGATCTCCTGACGGGTTTGATGTACAGCACAGGGTTGAGATTGGTACTCTCCAGGGCCGTCTAAAGTGTTACAAGTGTTCCAGGGTGCCTGCTGATCAGGCTCTGATTGGGTATAAGGGTGAATCCCCATTTCATACTGGTTATATTTGGGCCCCATTTATTCTTATGTATATGACCAAGCTACTGGACGATCCTAACATCACCTTCAATCAGAGGAAGGGTATTATGTCTCGTGGCGCTCGTGTTTTGGTAAAGCCACAGATGTATTCAACTGTTACCGTGCTATAAGTTTTGATGCCCCCTCTTGGGGGTATCATTTTTGACTTTGGAGTTTTGATGGCTGAGATAAAATTTATTGTGAATGTCTCCGGAAAAAGGCAAATTTTGTCTAATCCTCCTTGTGATGATATTCCTTGTGAAGCTGGTGATGTTCTTTATCTGCCTGATGCCCCTTGGCTTGTAGCTATATTCAACAAGTATAAGGGTAACGGCAGGTTCATGTTTGTGGAGTTCAAGGGTCCTTTCAAGCTAGGCCAGCATGTAATTTGTATGGGTCCTAGAGGGATGCGGGGTTATCGGGCTGGTGTTCCTGGTTGTGAAATTCCTGAGGCTGTCCTTGCATCTACTCAGGTTTTTCCAGTTGAAAGAAAGGCCAAGTAACTAAGTGGTTTATTATGGTATCTGATGGCTCTCGATACAGCAATATTTGCCGTAGATGTCCGAGATCGGGCAGGCACTGGGGATGATGAATTCACTTCTTCCCAGATGACCAAGCTTGTCGAGGAAGCTCTCAGGGAATACTCTAGGTACCGTCGTAAAACCCAAAACATAACTGTCTCTGTCTTGGCAGGTGTTGATAGATATGCCTGTTCAGTTCCTGCCTTAGGGGTTATAGCCCATTCTTATCACCACGGTTCTTATTCTGGTGTTCCAGTTATAACAGGCTGGGAAACCCTTGCTAGTAGCACAACCCATCCTACCGCTATTGGGGACTTGAAAGAGGCCTCTCTAGCAATGGACCTTTTGCTTGACCAGTATGAAAGTGGGCTCCTTAGAGAAGCTACTAATCCTGTTACTTTGGTATCCTTAGAGGGGGGCCAACTTGTCTTTGCCCCCCCTCCCACTTCGAGTGAAACAGTATATGTCAGGCTGAAAGTGCCTTTTACAACATCTGATTTCCCAAATGACTTGGATGCATATGATGCCATAGTTGCTGTTGGAGCTTGGCTAGCATTGAAAAGGATTTATGCCAAAAGAATTATATTCAGTGGTCTAAGTGTTGGCCCAAAGAATGTCAAACTAGGAAGCCCTGAAGATTTGAGAAAATTGGCACAAGATTGTCGAGATGATTTCCTTAGACTAGTTGGCTATTTCTCTGTTGGAAGACACTAATGGATTATAAGTTTGTATATGTGCATGCTTGGAATGAGCTGAAAATCCTTTCCAAGTGGGCATGGAAAGGTGCTAGTCAAACCGTTTCCTGGTATGAATTTGATTCTGCTGCCACACTAGCAGCAAAGGATGCCGTATATGACGATATAAGTGAACCTAGATTCAAGACGGCCAAGTTGATTGATGCTTTTTTTGAGGATAATCCCAGTGAGGAAACTAGAACTGCCTGGGGTATCAATGAAAATGTAAATGCCATTCTTTGGCTATCCAAGTTTCTTTTGGATGATAATAGCTATATTGTTACAAATAGAGATGAATTTTCAGTAAACGGGACAAGATATCAGGTAGTTAGCCTGGATCTACCTCTGGATATGGCTGAGAAAGAAGCTGTGGCTGTGGTGGGGCTCAGTCCAATTAGGTAAATATGCCTGGATTCAAGACAAAAAAAGGTAAATCCTCTGGAAAATCTGACCTCCCTCCAGGAGGGCATTGGGCTTTTATAAATGGTACTAATGTCTACATCAAAGACGGGCAGGCTCTGACTGGTGGCAAAGCCAAAGGGGATAAGGTCAAGGGTAAAGAGCCCAGAGGGGCTGACACGGTTGGAACCAGTGAAAGGCCGATCAAGAAGAGTGGTGTTGCCGGGGAAAAGCCTAGAAGCCCAAAACAAAAGGCTCAGGATAAAAAGGATGCCCTTGCCAATCTTGAAAAGGGCAGGAAGCCCAGCAAAAAGGCCCCTTCGGATGCCTCCCCAGGGAAGAAGAAAGACACATTTGCTTCCCTCAATGCTAAACGTGTAGCTAAAGTCAAGGCCGCTAAAGATAAAAAGAAAGAGCCAGAACAAAAGGAACCAGAAAAGAAAGAGCCTGAGACCAAACCTGAGCCTAAGAAGAAAGTGGTTGCCAAGAAGGCAGCTGGGAAGGGCCTCAGGGCGCATTCTAAGATGGCAGACAAGCCAAAAGACCAGGGGAAACCACCCCCCAGGGTTAAGAAGCCTATTAAGGTGGCTAAAAAAGAACCGGAGAAAAAAGAACCTGAAAAGGCTAAGGATCCCCAAAAGGAGCCCAAGAAGTCAACTGCTTTAGTCCCTGTCAAGAAAGAAAAATCTGGGGCTAGGGATAATGGGCCTAAAGATTCAAAAGAAAAGACGGGTGCCAAAGACACTAGCCCATCAGACAAGCAAAAAGCTCGTTCTGATAGAGCTAAGGCTAGGCGAGACGCTGAGGATAAAGTAAAGGCTGATCGCCAGAGGGAGCGTCAGTCCAAGAAAGATCAAAAAGATAAGGAAAAGGCTCAGATAAGTGCACAGAGGAAAGCTGAAATCCTCAAAAAGGTGAAAGATAAACTACAGCAAGCACATGCTGATAAGGCTAGAGGACTTGCCCGTGTCCAGATGAGGAAGGACAAGGAAAGTAAAGAAAAGCAAGCTCAACAACAAAGACAGCAAGCCAGGCAACAGAGGCAACAACAGGCACAGCAAGCCAAGCAACAAAAAATTTCTCAAGGGAAAGCCAAGAAGCAAGCATCCCAGCAAAAGCAAGTTACTGGTCCTAGCGGCTTATTTGCAGGGAAAAGAACACAGGCTATCCAAAATATAAAGGCTGCCTGGAAGTCTGGTGGTTCACTGGGCGGAAGGATTCGTGGTCTTTTAGCTGCTAGAAGACAGTATAAACAGCAAAAAGCAGCTGACAAGGCTGCTAGACAAGCTGCCAAACTAGTCAAAAACAAGGCAAAGCAGGATAAAATCCAGCATAAGATAAATATTAGAGGTGCTAAGGATACAAAACAGCAGGCTAAAATCTTCAAGATACAGAAGAAGGCTGACAAACTTGCAGCTAAGCAGCAATATAAAGATGTTATGAAGCAATACAAGCAGCTGAAGAAGACTAACCCTGCTCAGGCTAAAATCCTCAAGTTGCAGGCCAAAGCTGGGTTGAAGCAAGCTAAGCTGCATTACAGGATCAGCAAAACTGACATAAAGCAGGCTAAGGCTGACATTCGAGGTGTAAAAACTGGGGCAGCTAAGACAAGCTTGAATACACTTTCTGGATTTTCAAAGAGAGGGGATAAGGGACCATCTATAAAATTCCCTCCCCAGGTGATGAAAAACAGGATTCAGAAGGCTGATAAGGGAGTTAAGCCAGAGAAAGCACCAAAACGATCAGCTCTACCAAAAATTCAAGCTAAGCAGGCTAAAAAAGCCGAATTTGCTAGAATTGCAGATATAGGGCGTAGGGCTAAAATTCAATATAAACAGATGAAGAAAGAAGATCCCAGGGCTGCCAAAGATTTTATGCAGAGGTTCAAAATTGCCCAGAAGCTTGCTACTGATCGTGCAAAGGGCAAGTCAAAAGATAATGCAGCAACCTATGCCGCAAAAATACGTACCACTGCAATCTCAACAGCCAATATTCCACTTGATTAGGGAATAGTGCAAATCAACATCAAAAAAGCACCAGGCTGGGATAACTTCACTAAGTTTCTGAACTCGGTAAAGGCCAGCCTGCCCAAAGCTGCCTCTAGATTGATGGAAGCTTGCGCTGATCATGCAGCCAGTCAAGTTAAGGAATCCATCATCAAGCAGACCGGCAATTGGCAACCTCTTTCCCCTAGGTATCTAGGCTGGAAGATAAAATATGGGCTCAATCCTGCTGTTTTGATGTCAACTACTTTTTATGCAAGTAGTATTGCAGCACAGCAAGTAGATAAATGGCGTTGGCTGGCTGGCGTTCCCAACATCCCACACCCTCCAATTCTTGGGGAACCTGTCCCAAATCTCCCAGAATTGTTTCAATTGCATGAATTTGGTTATGCTCATATCCCTGCCAGGCCCCACTTTCGGCCTGTTTGGTGGGATTTAGCATCTTGGATTCCGCGTTGGGTAGCCGGATACGGATTTGTTCCTAGGAAACTGTGATAGTTGAAATTGATTCATACCTAAAAACCTATTTTTCTACAGCAGGGCTCACAGTTTCTACCAGGATAGATGGTACTACCTCTAATGATCCTGTCCAGGTTGTTTGGTTTGATCCCGAAGAGCACATCAAAAGGATGGAAGATCGGCGTCATTGTTTCCTATCAATCCAGGATATGCCTTTCAGGGAAGACCCTGACAGACGCTGGCTAGATCCTACAGCTAAAATCTGGCGATACAAGACTGGCTCAGCGAACAAAATTGCTCAATATGATTTATACCCTCAAGCTATTATAGCTGATTATCAAATATCCGTTCATGTAGCTAAGAGCATGCAGCTAAGAAGGCTATACGGAAGTTTGGCATATGCTGCACCCCCCTTTTGGCCTAAAATTTTGAATATTTTAGCTTACGGTGGTACAGTTGGCTTGGATGTTCCTATCGATATATTCCGTGAGGACTTCCGGCAAGATAACGAAACGATCCAAAGTAAGGACAAGCTTATTCGTAGCGTAAAATTGTCATTTGATTTACATATTTATGCCTGGATATTCCACAGGTCTCCTGCGGAGAGAACTACTTTCTGGAATAGGGCAGAAGTTACTTTCAGAGAAACGGAACGGAATACAGAAGAGGCTTTCTATATTGTTCCTTCCTAGTACTTTAGGAGAAAGATATGGCAACATATTCAGGGGTTTCCTGGGAAGAACTTGATGCTAGTATCCTAATGCCCCCAACTACTGGAGGCGTAGTTGCTGCCACACTACGTACTCTGAAGGGTATTATTGGTACTGCTGTAAAAGTTCGTTCTTGGACTGAATTTGAGGGTGTGTGCGGGGGATTGACTGAAAGTTTTTATGACCCTCTTTGGGCTAAGGCGGTCCTAGATAGAGGGTGCCATCTTTGGATTAGCAGAGTTGTACATGCTACCGATCCAACCAATATTGCAACTATTACAGCCACCAAAGCTACCATTGCTGTACCAGATAGGGATACAGCCTCCCCAGCTGAACTAACTTCTAGTGTGGGACCTTTCAACCTGGCACATAATGATGATTTGGTAATGGATATTGATGGTGTCCCTGAATTGGCAATTACTATTTCTGCCGTCCGGGCTTCTGTTGAATCCACAGCTTTAGGCAACTTTACTGGTGGTAAGATCCTCAATCTTAAAATAGATCAAGGAGCCACACAGTATATTACCTTCATCAATGGGGACTTCGTTGATCCAGCTAACCCAACTGCGGCTGAAGTTGCCCTTGTTATCAACACTCAAGGTCTTGGACTGTCTGCTGTTGTTGTCAATCCTGGGCTAGTTACTCTCTATTCAGATACTTATGGGGATGGCTCCTATGTTCAGGTTACTGGTGGTACAGCTAACGCTCTTCTGATCTACACAACTGTTGCACAGCAAGGTTCTGGTAACGTTATAGATGTCTCAGCGGTAACAGCTGCTGAGATTGTTACGCTGTTGCAAGGTTTGGCACAAGAGGGCACTACTTGGTATGCAGAAGAAACTGTTACTGGTGCAATCCATGTTTATACAGTTGCTGAAGGTTCAGCTATTCATATTGGATGTGATGCTCCTTCTTTGATGGCCGCAAAAATTGGTTGGACGGCTGGCGCCGGTGGAGATGCTACTGGTACAGATGTATCTGGCAATACCAGTATCACTATCAATGCCTCTTCAGAGGGGACCTGGGCCGCTGGTATTATTGCTACAGTACAGAATAACTCTGTAGATGCTACTAGATTTGACATTATCATCGCCGTTCAATCTGGAGACGGATACAGCATTACCACTGAAGAGATTTTTGACGATCTTACTGTTGATAATAATGATGCAAGGTACGTCTGCACTGTTATCAACGAAAGCTCCAGGTGGATTGATGTCGTAGATAATGCATCTGTCTCTGTGGCCCCTCTCGATGAGCCTTTGGCGGGTTCTTATACTCTTGCTGGTGGCAATACTGGTCTAGTGGGCCTTGTAGGAGCTGACTATCTGGGGGATGCTGCATCTGGCCTAGGTGTTCACACTTTTGATGCTCTGACTTATGTAGGGGATGGTCTCCTAGATATAATGACCCCCTACATGACAACCAGAGCAACTGCTTATTCCATTACCCAGTTGGCAGCTGATAGACGGGACATTGTCTACCATCAAACTAACCCAGATATTGACAGTTCTTCTGATGCTATTGCTTGGAGAAATGCTACTGGGGCCTATGTAGCCAGTACAAAATACAATACCTCTTATTCTGCAATGGTAACTGGTTCTGGGAAAGTTAGGAATCCAAACAATGGTGGTTATGTTTGGATTGATGCCCTTGCTGGCCTTTGTGAGGTTTTGTCTTATACAGACACTGGAAAGGGTAAAGTATTCAAGGATATTGGTCCTTGGTTTGCCCCTTGCGGTGAGAAACGCGGGAAATGCGGAGCATACCTTGAAATCTATCCTAACTACGGCTCCCGAGGTCAGAGAACAGCCTTTGAAGCTCTAGAAGATGCTCATATCAATCGACTCCTTGACTATGGAAACGGTCCTATCATTTGGGACCAGAGGACACTTGTTGTCAATAGGTCTGTGTTTGAAGATTTGAACATCCGAAGGGGTATGATTGCTGTTGAGCAGCTCACTTTGGATGCCATCAGGGCTGTAAACTGGGAACCTCTTGATCTTGAGATGTTTCGTGAGGCATACAGGATTGTAAAGCCTATTTGGGAAAATTACAAGAGGAAGAGGGGATGTACTGATTTTGCTATCTATTGCGATCAAGATGCTAAAGACATGGAGGATCTTGTGGTCCAAGATGCACTTGATGATGGAAAGTTCAAAATGAATATATATTGTAAACCCACTCGTGCGGCCCGGACTCTGCAGGTCACTTTCGTTGGTACTAGCAGCGCTATGGACTTTAGCGAGATTGAACTCTAATTTGGAGGATGAATGCCTACTCAAGCAAAACCCCTGAACCTCCTATATACCTGGCAGTACCGAATTGAGGTTGACGGGCTGGAAGCCGCACTTGCTCGCAGTGTGCAGCGTCCTGAAATGACTGCAGAGTCTTATGACCATTTTGAGGGTGGTGCCAATATTGGTATTTCTTTGCCTACAGGCAGGCTAACTATTGGTGAACTTGTTATTGAGAAACTAAGACCTGGATATGATGCGGACTCCTGGGTTTGGGACTGGTTGATTACTGCTGTTGATTATCCTATTGAAGATGCCTTGAAGACTGTTTCCCTTCTTGAGCTGGACAAAGACGGCGGGGTTATCAACAGATGGGACTGGGAAGATTGTTGGTGTTGTAAGTCTTCTGAATCTAAAAAGGATGCCTCACAGAAGAATGAACCTGTGGTTGAGACGGTGACTTTGAAAGTTGGTAAGCCTGTCCGAGTGTAATTAAGGTAAAATGTGGCATCATCTAGTCAAACCTTGTCTGGTTATGGTTGAATATAACCCTTACCACGGTAATGATGGTAAATTTGCTGGCCGGGGGGCAATGTCTCAAGCTAGGACTTATAAACAAGCTGTCAACGCTGAAAAAGAATATAACAATACTCCCCCAGAAAAAAAGAGCAGTACTGGCCGTAAAATTCTGAGAACTATGCTAGGGGTTGCAGTAGGTGCTAGTATCATTGCTGGGGCTGCTTATCTAAGTGGACCCGCCCTGTTTTCTATAGTTACAGCTAAAATAGGTGGAATGACTTTTGCAGGTATAGGTGGGGCAACTGGCCCTCTTGCTGCTAGAGCCGCAGCAGGAGTATTAGCTACCGCAGCCTATCTTGGAATTACTCGCCGTCCCATAGAGAGTGAAGAGACAGCCACCACAAAAAAGACTAAGGGTGTCCCAATGAAAAACATACCTTTAGTTGTTACTAGCCTCAAAAATGCATTTGAAAAAGCTAAGACGGACAAAGAGCGGGACAAAATAATGAAATTGTCCATATCCCTCTGGAAAGAGATTGCTCAGCAACTCCCCAGCTAATTGAAATTATTTACATATCTTTATCTACATATTTTTATCTTTTACATACCCCTAATTTAGTCTCTCCCCTTCTTGTTTGATATAATCCAGTTATCAATAATAGAAGTAACACGTATCTAGGAGACTGATGCAATTTATCTCAGTGACAGGACGAAGGGTATGGCTAAATCCGATTGGTGGTAGACAGGAGAGGAAGCTACTTCAGGCAGTAAAAGATGAAAAGAAGTATACAGCCACAAACCAGCTTCTTAGGGAATGTTTTGTCAAGGCTGAACCAGAGATTACTGATTTTGACAAGCTGTCAGTAGGTGAAGAGACTGACCTTCTTTTCTGCCTTAGATTAATGTCTCTTGGACCTGCTTATGAGTTTAGGGCTACTTGTCCAGACGGCCACAGCAGGGATTATCAGATTGATATTAGAGAGCTACGGCGTTTTATCCAAGTATGTGGTGATCCATCTTGTTCCTGCCATAAATTGTATGCACAATATTCTAAGGATGAAGAGTTTGACAAGGAATGGATTAGGGATGGGATTCTAACAGCTGATTGGACAGCTATCTCCCCAGACCATTTGGAGATAAATCCTCCTAACTACAAATGGACACTTCCTATATCCCAATTCCCTGTTTCCATTCAGCTCCCTCAGGTGAAGCATAAAGGTAAATTGGGGGGCTGGACTGACCAACTTGATATTGGGGTGCTGTCCAAGTCTTTAGCCCTTATGACTGTTTCTTTGGGGCAGGAGACAATTGGGTCTAGGATAGAGGCTATGTATGATGACTTGCTTTCTATCGACAGGTACTGGCTAAGAGATAGGATTTCAGACGTTGAGCCTGGAATTGATTCAGAAATCAGTGTCAAGTGTATATCCTGTGGAATCCCATTTATGTCGAGGGCACCCCTCGGAAGCCCTTTTTTTATGCCCAAGCGGGCTCCATTTCCGAGTTGGTTTCCTGTGCTGTTCGGTTCAGCACGGGAGACTGGCATTACTCCTGGAGCGACTTCTTGGACTGGACTTATGAAGAGCGAAACTGCTTCATAGAAGACTACAAAAAATATGCTGCTGAGATGGATAAAATTAGAAACCAGAATAAAGGTTAGAAACAGGAATAGAGGATAAATGGCTGCAGGAGCTGCACCCTCTGGAGGGGGAGGGAAAAATAATTTTGGGGCTGGGATAGTCTTTGAAGCACATGGTGTAGAAGAGACTATAAATGCTTTGGGGAGGCTGCAGGCTGCTTACTCTGGGCTAGGGGAGAAAACACTCAAAGTTGGGGGTGCTGGGGGAGCTTTTGAGGGGGCATCCAAAGCTTCAAATGAATTGGCTGGGGATTTATCTACCCAGGCCTCCGCTTTGATGCAGCAAGGAGAACAAATAAAAAGCTGGGGCGATAGTATTATTGGGACACTTTATGGGTATGTAAAAAAAGCAGCAGCCACTGGAGCCGAGTTTGATATTATTCAAAGGCAAATGACTTTAGCTTTCAGAGGCGAAGAGCCTGCCAAAGTGGCAATGCAGGCAGCTATGAAGGTTGCTGAGTCCACAAACCTTCTAACTACAGATGTTTTGAGGAATGTCACATCATTCAAACGTCAAGGAATTGATGCTTTCCGTAGTTATACTAAAGAATTGAATGGTATTCCAACTGAAATCCCAGCGCTCCAACTCATGAGTGACTTGATGATGGGGTCTTCCCAAGCTGCGGAGAATATCAGTTTCAACTTCCAAAATGCAATGAAGGGCTCACTTAGGCATTTCAAAGAATTATTTGATGGTCAGGAGAAGGCTGAAGAGGAAAAAGCATTTAAATCTGCAAAGACGGCACAGGACCGCTTTGATGTGGTTAACCAGGCCATTCTAAGACTGCACGGTGGTATATCTGCTGCTTCCAGTGAAAGTTTCAAATTTATTTCCGATAACCTGGAGGATGTGACTCAGAACATTTTTGGGGTACTTGGAACAGGTTTACTCAATTCATTTACTCCAGCTTTATCTGCTTTATTCAAGTGGCTGTCTAGCCTCAAGGAAAATAAGCCATTTATGGATACAATGGCTGGGTTTATGGAGGATATCGGTACTTTAGGAGCTAAAGCTGTTACAGCCCTTGTTGCTTTCGGGAAATCTATAACTGATCTAATTACAGAACACCCAAAGTTGATGAAAGTTGTTATATCAATAGTAGCTGGGATAGGAACTATCTTAACAGTCTTAGGCTCAATGATTATTGTGGCTGGTGTTCTAAAAATGACTTACGGTGTGACCTTCCCAGCCATTGCTGCAGGATTCAAAACAATAATTAGACTAGCAATGACATTCTCTTGGTATATGCTTCCCCTTATTGCCTTAGGGTATATATTTTATAAAGCATGGACACTCAATTTAGGGGGGTTCAAAGATGGGGTATATGTAGTTATAGATGCTATCAAGGGGTTGTGGTATCTAATGACTTCCTGGAAAGACAGTACAGCATCTATGCCCACAGAATTGAGGAACAGCCTTGAAAAGGCTGGAGTATTGGATTGGGTCGTCCAAATTGGTGGTTGGTTGGGCCGTTTGAAAGGCATTGTATTAGATCTAATTGATATGTTCAAACAGGTGGCGTCTACACTAGGTTCAGTCCTCTCCCCTGCTTTTCGAGCAATTATTGAGACTCTCGATTATTTATGGAATTTATTTATAGATATAGTGAGTGCTGTATTTCAATTAGACAGTTCCAACCTTAGTGGGGCACGTGCTTCTATTGAGGGGATTAGTGGCGCAGTACAACAAGCTGTTCAGTGGCTTGGGGCACTGGCTGAAAGGATTGATGAGGGACTTGTTGGTGTCCGCGCATGGCTTACCAAACATAGAGATGCTATAATAGATACATTTGTTGTTATAAGGCATATAATAGTTCGTGTTCTGGAAATTATTATTAATTTTGGAATTCAACTACATAAAGCGATTGCACCTGCTGTCCGAGGGCTTATTGGTTTTCTTGGATACTTGTTGGGGTTGTTTGTAGACATATTTAAGGCTGTATTCAAACTGGATAGTGCCAGTCTCACAGGAACTCTTGCATCTGTTGAAGGTGTTGGGGATGCACTAAAGAAAGTTTCCGATTGGATTGGAGAGCTAGCTAAAAAGGTTGAATATGCATTCACTAAAATCAGACTGTGGTTTGAGGATCACAGGGAGACTATAATTGCTGTATTCTCTGCCATTAGAGATGCAATTGTTCGAGCAATAGAGATTATTATCAATTTTGGTACTCAATTATATGATACCCTTGCTCCTGTATTTTGGACTTTGTATGACACAATCATTTCAGTGGCATCTGTTATTTGGGATGTAATAAAAGCTTTGTTTGGGCTAAATGACACTAGTACTGCTGATATCAGAATAGGGGTTGAATGGCTCAGAAAAGGATTAGATACAGTTCTTTGGGTTATCAAAAAAGTAGCTGCCGGTATCCAGTGGGTTGCTAAAAATGTAAAAGATTTTTTTGAAGAGCACAAGAACACCCTTGTAAATATAGCCAATTTTATTAGAGGCGTTGTTAGCTTCATAATTGATATAATTGTTGAATTAGGTGGGCAGCTGTGGAAAGTATTCAAGGAAGACCTTTACCCCTCTATTGAAGAGGTTGGTAAAGCACTATATGGAGTTGGTGAATCACTTTATAATGTCTATGATACTCTCGAAAATAGCCTAAAACCAATACTAGAGCCCATTTCTGAGTTATTTAGTGGGATTGGTGACTCACTAGATTGGCTATCAAGAGATACAGAAAAAATCAGTGTATTTTCTATAATTATAAAAACTGTGCTAATTCCACTCCAAGCTATGGCTGCATTATTATATATAATTGCAAAATTGATTGGTGTAGTACTAGGTGGAATAACAAGCGTGGGTAAGAATCTGGTCAGCACATTTCTTACGGCAGTAACATTATTGGCTGCACTTGCTGAACAAATGACAGCCACAGCCAGCTTGGTTGCAGCTCTCTGGAACAAAGATTGGAAGGGAGCAAGCATAGCCGGCGCCCGTGTAGATCGAGCAAACACAAGCCTGTGGGCAGCTACTAAAGATTTTGGAAAGTCTGTAGGAGGCCTTGCCGCAAGCCCACTTACCGGCATGATGGATCCGCTCAAAGATTTATTCACAGATGAAAAATTAGCTGGCCTACTGAAAAATATAGTAACTCTTCCAGAAAACACAAGGACAGAAGAGTATGGCTCACCCAGTCTTGGCAAAGATATTCCTGGGACTGGTTTATATAAAAAATTTGCATCTAACTTTGAAGATAAACCATTTGCATTCCCCAGCGGATTCTCCCTTCCAACCCCCGAGAATGAAAAGTTCTTGGAGTTGATGAGGCAGCAAAAAGATCAAACGACAACTCAATCTAAAGCAAATGACGAAATGTCAGGACTCAGATTAGAACTAAATACACTAAACAGTACTTTATTAGGTACTAAGTCACCCAATATAGTTGCTGGTCTCGCTGGTGAGGCACTGAAGGGTGTAGACACAGATAACTTTGGTCAAGAAAGATAATAAGAGATAATTACAGGATGATATGCCTCTGACTCCATCATTAGGTTCCCTAGGAGCCCGCGCTTTAGATCTTGATGAGCCTACAAAAGGCTATATTGTTGATCTCACCACTCCTGGGTTCCCTAGACTGGTTTTTCAATATAACCCAGAAAAGATTACAGACACACAATCTTTGAATAATAAAGAAGTTGTGGTTGTTGGTTTGTCCCATCCACAACTTAAACCGGTTACTGGAAGTGGCAGAATTATTGATATTTCTCTTTTGTTTCATTGGACAAGTAGAAAACTACCTGAGAACTATGTAAAACAACAAGTTGCTTGGCTTTTGTCCATGACCAGACCCACTAAAATTGGGGATTCATTTCAATACCCACTGGCTCAATTTGTTTTTGGGGAGTTATACGAAATAACAGTCCGTTTGATGGATATAAAAAGCGATTTCCCAGGTAGATTTAGTAGAGAAAGTTTGCTTCCCTGGAGGGCAGAAGTAGCTATTACTATGAAAGAGGTTGCATCTGATACAATACTTCTGAGTGCAGTCAGAGATGATAATTCAGGATTTGTTAGATACGACTCCAGTACCGGAGTCTTAGGGACACTTTACGTATGAAATGGACAGATTCCTGTATAGAATTAGTTGATGGAACAGACACAGGCTGGAGAGAGTCAACTTTCGCTGCCGCTGGAGACAGTGTCACTGTCAACTATGACTTACCCCATATAAATACTGTTGGACATACAGTATATGTGGCTGGGATAGGCATACTTACAACAAATTATATCGTTACTGCTGCAGGGGGTACTTCTGGTGGCGATAGAATAACACTTTCAGTAGTACCCGCCTTGAATGCAACAATTATCATTTACTATGGCTGGCAAGGATCCTCCCCAGGACCGTTTCATTCTTCTAGGCGGCCTATTGATATTACACCCACCACAACTTCTAGAAGAATAATCACAAGTGGCCATGAAAGCCTATGGCAAATAGCTGGTAGGATAGATATCTATAATGATCCCAAGCTTTGGTGGGCAATAGCTGACGTCAATCCTGAAATAACTAATTTGTTTGAATCATTTTTCCTGCCCCTTCCAACCGGAATTGTATTGTTTATACCAACATTAGCCGAAATTGGGGGAGCGCTTGGATAAACCTGCATTTATTGATCTTATTTATGAAGGCAAATCACTAAAGGCAGCCCCCTTTTTTGAAGGCCTGATAAATCAAGGTCTTGTCAGTTTCTCTTTTACAGATACCAAAAAAAAGATGGATAAATTCCAGCTGGGGTTAGAGGGTATTCCTGTAGATGCAGCTGATACTTTATTGATAGAAGAAGATGATGAGGTGACTTTAGTATTTGGAGTTGGGGATTGGCAAATATCTAGAATTATGCTTATAGATGAAATTAGTTTTACTTATGGTGAAACTGTCAATGCAGCTATTACTGGGAGGGGTGAGGCTACGAAACTTCAAGAATGCGGCGGGAAAGTTTGGCTTGGCAAAACAGACTCAGAAATTGCTCACGATATAGCTTTATTATACGGATTTACCCCACAAATTACAGATACAACTGAGGTTAGGCCGCAGCTGGCTCAGGGAGCCAGAACATATGCGCAACTACTAGATATACTGGCTGAAGAGAATGATTTTGTATTCAAAATGGAGAATGGGATACTACAATTCAGGCCAAGAGGGGAAAATAACCCCCCAGTAACTACCTTATATTATGGAACTGGTCAATCCCCATATATAGAAGACTTGTCAATTGCATCAAAGAGAACTAGAGTAAAAAGCGGCGGAAAGGTTGCTGGGACTGGAAAGGATAAAGGTAAATCTGGGGCTGCTGGGGCCGGAGATGAAAAGGCAGTAGTTATGTCAGGATTTATCTATAATGGAACTCAAAATGCAGAGACCGGCCCATCACTTCCGGGAGCTGCCTACTCAGTTTCTGGCTTTCAACTTACTTCCCCAACTTTTGGCACTCTCACAGATGAACCTATTACAGGTGGCACAGGTACAAAGCAGCACACTCCAGGAGGCACCAAAGAAGAGGTCAAAAAAAGGGCAGAAGCCAAAGCAGCGAAAATACTTTGGAAGGCAGTTGAAGCTACATGCTCAACTCGTGATATAAAAATAGCTCCAACTGAAAAAGTAAATATTGCAGGGATTGCAAAAAAACATTCTGGGGCGTATTATTGTGATGAGGTCACTTATACCTTGGATGGAAATTCATTCAAGGTTAGTCTGAAATTGAAGAATAAACCCTTCCCAACTAAAAAGTCAGCCAAGACTGATAAAGATAAAGATGGAAAAAGTCCAGGCAAGGGAGAAAAAAATACAGACAGTAAGAAAGATAATTCCAGTTGGGTGTTTGGTAAAAGTGGTAAGCTTGAATTAGGTAAAATATGATTCCAATTGTAATGGATGGTAAAGAATATTGGCCTGGCATTTACCCAGGCTCTGTTGTAGCCAATAACGTAGGAAACGGCAGAATCAGGGTAAGGGTTGGGGCCGTCTACAGTGATGATGTAGCAGATGATAGTCTCCCAGCTGCCAGAGCCTGCTATCCTGGAGCAGGTAATTTCAGGGGAGATGATAAACTCCCTAATACAGGCGACCAAGTTTGGGTTATGTTTGAGGCTGGAGATGCTAGCTATCCTGTATGGATGGGACGCTATTTGTCTGATGAAGAAGAGCGGGCATGTAATAAGAAAGATATTGTTTCAGGCACTGAAGAGAAACATATTGTTGAAGATAAAGTAACCTCAATTGGTGGCTCAGAAGTAAAAGTTATAAAAGGGCAACAAGTCACTACTGCTAGACGGCAGAAAACAGAATATACAGAAGTTGAAGAGATTGTCCTGGGGAAGCAGGTAATTACAGTTGGTAGAAGGATTTCTACAGTCAAGGGAAAGGATGAGACAACTGTCCAAGGCCCTCTTATTTATGAAGTTTTGGGGCCTATCCAATATAGAAATACCGGGAATATGAGTTTCAATGCTGGTGGGAATGCTATGTTTTCCGCTCTGGGGACGGCAACCATTAGAGGTGTGAACTCCATATTAGGGTCTATTCCTGTGGCTGGGAATGCTGTCAAAATTGCTGGTGTCAGTGGAATGGTAGATTTGACAGCATCTTCATTGGTTGGGACACCTGGAAGTTGGCTGAAATTGGACTCCATCGGGGCCTTGACCAACTTGTATAGTATGGTCTTATTGACCCTTCTATCACCCCTGGTTATGATTGGGTATGCAGCTGCTCTCCCAGCAGTCAGCTTTGCACATGTCCATATTGGTAACCTGGGGGCCCCAACAGGTCCTGCAATGCCAAATCCAACAGGGACTGGCCTTTGTACAACAATTTTAGTCCCCCCAATATAGGATAAAATGACTATAAATGAATTGATATACGTAACTCATAGAGATTCTATGGAGGCTACATACGGTATCCCTACCACTACCTGTCCTGATGGAGTGGATCCTCAAGTATGGGATGATAATGGAGGGAATATAAGTGCAGCTGAAATTCTGACTCGCTGGGAAACATATGGGGGTGTACTAGCTCAAACTCTTTTGGCTGTATTGAAAGTGCCTATGTTGGACGGACAGACGCTTTGGGCAAATCCTGTAGTTGGGGAATTGGGGTATATTAGTTCATCCAAAACTTGGGCAAAGTCCAGTGCGGCTAATCTGGCAACAACAAATGCAGCTGGTGTCTATGGTGGGAATGTTGGGATAATTCAACTGCCAGGAGGACCACAATTAGTAAAGTTTGAAGCCGGGCTTACCCCTACAGGTGGTGAAAGAGTGATACTTTCAACTAATTCTGGCCTAGCAACCCTAGAAGGCGATACAGGCACCCCAGGCCCAGGGGAATACCTTGTTGATTTAGGTGTTATTATAGATATTACAACATATGCTGCAAGTAATACCTGTTTAGTTGGATTTCTCCCCGGTAAACCAGTTCTGATCCCGTAAAGGAGAGTATTTTGACAGAAGAAGAGCTAATAAAAGCCAGAGAAACTATAAAAGATATGCATGAAAGGCTAAAACTAGCCAAAGAAGGGAAGCTTTCGCCAAAAGATGGTTTCCAAAAAGTAGATATTGAGAAATTTGCCAGCCTTGTACAGGTTTTGAGGCAGGCTCTTCTAGACAAAGCAATAGAAAGTAGGAGGAAGGGTGAGTTCATCCTGGGTACAAGCAAGTCTACAGATTCCAATAGCTGATACGCTGGCAGATTTTATAGAGCCTGTAGCAATCGCCGCTGATATAGTGGGCGGAATTTTGACTGTAGCAGGGGCAATAATAACTGTAGTAGCTCCTATTCTAGTTATTATATCTGGATCAATACCTCTTCCTTCAACAGATGAAATCTTAGCTGCCCTTTTAGCCTATTTAGAAGACCTTATATCTATTGAAGTTGCTATTATCCATCATTATCCTTGCAGACGGAGTGCTCTCAGATCATTTGGAAGTTGGAAAGAAGATATCTACCTTACTATTTCAAGGGAGCAAGGTAATGAATGTATAGACTTGACTGGCTGCGGGGCCCTTCTTTTTGTTGTTTCGTCCCCAGCTGACTTTGAAGAAATGCAAGGCAGCATTGCGCTTATTCATAGATTATTTGGTACTGATTGTATTCCTGATGAAGATGATGATGACTTGATTAGACTTCCCAGCCTGGATTTCCTACGGAGGTTTCACTGCCTGCCTTTCGGGGATGTTATCCCAGCTGTGGGTGATTTGATGACAGCCCTCTGGCAGGGTGCAGACTTTGTTAGCACTGGATCATCCGATGTTATGGAGATGATGAGACTAGGAGAGTTGCTAATCCAAGAGGGCCAGATGTTGATGGAATTGGCAGACTTTTTAGGTGAGTTAGTAGATTTTTTGAGATTACTTGCTGCTGGCATTAGTGTTAGCATGTTGGCTTTGCCAGCATGCACAGGGGCTGATAATTTCCGTGACCAGCTTATGGCTGCAACAGGAGGGCCATCAGACTCTGATTATGCAGGTGGAACAGTTTTGCTTGCAGATTCAGTGGCCTTTAGCTTTCTATCATTGTTATTGGGGGCTGCATAACAGGAATAAATGGCTGACCCGACAAAATTTGCAATCAAATGGCCTCTCCAGGCAGATGGACGTGGATACTATGCACCATGTCAAGACGAGGATGAAGACATACAACAAAGCATGTTCCATTGTCTATTCATTTCTCCAGCTGAACAGGTTATGCATATGGAAGGATGCCTACTTCATGCATTGGTGGGAGATCAGGATGATATTGTCTTTCAATCTCTAGCAAGACTAACTGTAAAAAATGTCCTAGCACTCAAAGAAAAAAGGATTGTAATTGATGATGTTGGCATAACCAGGAATATGAACGGCCAGGGCGAGGCAGTCATAGGTTTATTTGTATTTTATCATAAAGTGGGTTCCAGATTGTCTCAGACTATGCAAGCCCAAGTTAGATACTCCAAGTAACACGGCCACAGATAATAATTAGGAAATGATGATAAATCAACCTACAATAAAGCTGACTGATAGAGATTTTGCTACTATTAGAAATGCTTATCTAAAGGATGGTGGCTATCTAGATAGCCGCTATGCAAACAGGGCTGCTGAATTCAAAGATAACAGTTCAAGTATGGCTGTCCTAGAACTTCAGATGGTCACTGGGGAAATCTTTCAGTTTGCTGTAAACAAAGAAATGGGAGAATCATATCTCCTGACTATACGTGAGCCTGACAATATGTTATTGAAGGCTCAAAGTCTATCATACTCTCCCAGGATGCCCACAGCTGCAGTTGGATATATAACATTCACTCCTAAACCTAGTGCACCTAGTGTGGCTTATCTTATTAGAAAAGGTGATATGTTCACTACTGGTCCTGCCTACGGGACCCAAATTAGGGTGGAAGCTCAAACATCCGTTGTGGGGGCTGCTGGTAGTTCTGCCACTATAGAAGTTGCTGAAGGGATTACTGTTATAGATCCCAGTAGACTTAGTGCGGGGCAGGTTGGTCAAAGATTGCTTCTTGCCCAATATCCCGTCATCCAAGATTCTATTACTCTAGTAATTGCAGGGGTTACCTGGACCAAAATAGACAACTTCCTCAACTCTGGGCCCTCTGATACCCATTATAGAGTGATGAATAGAGAAACCCTTCCAGGGACCAGAAGAGCCTATCTAGAATTTGGGGATAATACTAATGGCCTTTACCCCCCTTCTGGCTCCTTGATTACAGCCCAATACAGAATTGGAGGCGGACAAGCAGGCAACGTTCCAGCTGGACAAATTACCAGATCTGAAAGCACTATTTATTCACTTCATGGTGGTGTTAGCATTCCTGGTACTATAACAAATTCTTTATCCCTCTCAGGTGGCACAGATGCTGAAGAGATGGAGGATATCAGGAAGAATGCTGTAGGTCCTATGCGGACTAATGAAAGGTTAGTTTCCAATGAAGATTATGAAGACGCTATCAGAATGGCTGGAGCTGCTAGGGCTAAAGCCCTTACACAGAATGAATGGGCCCTTCTTGATGAAAATCTAGTAATTGTCTTTGCTTCCACTACTATTGGAACAGAGATGACCACTACTGCCTGTGATGCATTGAAAACTTCAGCGCTTCTTACCAGAAAACACACTGGAACAGGCCGTTTTCTTGTTTCTCCAGCTAAATTTGATGCTAAAACTGCCAGTGTAAATGTAGTTATTGCCCAAGGAACTAACTACACAACTCTTTATAACCTGGCAGTAGCTATTTCAAATGCCTTTTTCTCATATGCTTCCATTTTTGCCAACCCAGACCCTCGTTTTGTAATTGATGTTGGCAAAACTGTCTATCCAAACCAGTTGGACCAGCTCATCCAAAACCTCTCTGGGGTAATTTCAGTGATTACTTCTATAAATAGTTCCACTGATCCCTACTCTCCAGATAATTACAAGATTCCATATATTACTCTCACTGTTAGTATGAGTTTTGAGGGCTAGCTATGGACAGGTTTAGAGACTTAGGCATTACTCTTTTTGACTTGATACCAAATTGCTATAAAGATACTGATAATGGTGAACTAGAAGACTTATGTTCAGTTCTAGAAGAGGATTTCAATGTAAGAGATACAGTACTTGATAAAATGGAGGCATCTAGACGGGCTGATACATGCCCTGAATCCTTTCTTCCTATGTTAGCTTGGGATTCTGGACTTGTTTTGCCCTCTGTTGCCCCAATTGATAGGCAAAGAAGGCTAATAGGTAGCGTAATTGATTATTACAAAGGTAAAGGTAACCTTCAGATAATCCATAATGCTATTCTATTATTGACAGGGTTGTACACCCAGGTGTTTTCATATTGGGCTGATCCGGACCAGTGGGTGATCGGAGTTAGCGAGATACAAACTAATTCTATGTGTGGACTTGTTTATAGAAAGAGTAGAATTGACACTTTTAGGGCTGGGTACGGAGAATCTGGAAGTGCCATATCTGGGGACAGATCTATCAATCAACATTATGCATACACATTTCAAGTCAGAATGTATCGCCAACCGCTGCCGCAAGAGTTTTTGCTGATCCGCTGGGTTTGTAATTGGTTGAAAAGAGCTGAAGATCATTTTGAAATTTATTGGCCTCCAGTTACCCTATATTGGACGATTGGGACATCTAGAATAGAAGTGGATGCCACTGTTGCACCAAATTATTGGGAAGTGGGTGTAGATATGATAGGAATCGGGACAATGTGTGGTGGGGTAGTTACTCCCCCGGCTGCCTGGGGAGGCGTCGGAGCTGGCAGTCTTCCAAGTTACCCAATAAGTGGACCGAGCCCCGCCAGCTGGTTCTTGACTCCGTGATTAGTTCCTCCCTCCGCTATAAAAACAGATGCCCGCCTGGCTATAATTACTCATCCCCTTACTGTCATGAGAGACATCAACACTGCTAAGGATGTTAATATCTCGACTGGCCTGGGCTGTTTGGGCATCCCCCAGTCCGGCACCAACATACATAAATTTCCAGTTATACCTCTCAGTTTGATGCTGGACCATCCCCTTCACTCTCTCCAGGCTATACTCCGTGGAAGAGTTTTCCTGTCCATCCGTCAAAATAATTACTCTGACATTGTCAGGCCGCTGATCCTGGGGAGTGTTAGCCAGCCTTGTCCCAACCTCATCGATCGTTCTCCCCAGACTATCATAAAGGGCAGTCCAGCCGCTGGGTTGAGGTAGCTTCCTTAGCTGTTCCTCAGTCAACTCCTTGATTGGCTTGCCGTTGTAGACTATGCAATAGTTTGTATCAAACAGGGTGAGGGTGAACTTCACTTCCTCCCCCAAACCTTGCAGCTCCTTTACAACATTAACTACCGCATCCACAGTGCTTTCCCAGATAGAATTCATAGAACCCGACTTATCCAACACTAATATTGCCTCTAGCATATCCTAATCTCCTTATTCAAGTTATTTTATTCGTCATCTTCTCTATCAAAAAACTCCCTCTTCACATAGGGGGTTTTCTCTATATGCTTGACCCCATATGCACAGAACAAAACCTGTTCACCACAGGCTCCACTGCAAGGCATCTGCTTTATCAGACCTGTCTTCCTCAAGGCCTCCAGCTTACAGGAATAACTAATTGTCTTCTTGTATCGAACCTTGGGGGCCTTCCCGCTTTGCTCTCGTTCGGTCTGCTCTTGCTTCATTTATATGACCTTTCTTAGCTTTTTAATTATCAGGTGACCCAAAAGGGCAGTATGCAGTGCAATTACTGCATTGCTTACACTGAACACCAGAACGGGTTACTTCACAAATTAAGAAATCTCTGACCCTCCGCTCAATTAGCTTTAATTCCTCAGCGTGCTTCCTATCAGGGCAATAAAAAGCTGCCCAGTGGAGAGCATCTACAGCATCCTCAAGATGTTTTTGGTGTATCTTTTCCCAGTCTGTTACCATTGATGCCCTCTAACTTTTAGCCAAGTAATCAGCACTCACACTCTTCAAAATAAGCCTATTCATTCGTAGCAGCCTTGACTTTCTCTCCTTTACAGGTGTAACAACCACCCCTTCTCTGATATGATTTGCCCCCTCAACCATAGAGGGTCCTGATGTGTATTTCCGTACAACTTCCTTTGAGTATGGCCCCCTATACAACACAGGCACTCTTGGAACCCCAGACTCCTTGAACAGTTCTGACTTTTCATCCTCGTCAAGCCACCTTCCATCTATCTGAATATCAAAAGCAAAGAAAGACGGCTTATCCTGTCCATATGAAAACCCCTTTTGGACGCCTTTCCCAGCAATTTCTCCAAAGAGGATGACAGATAGCTTTGCCTGGGGGGCCAAATAGTCTAAAAGAGCCTTCATGTTAGGAGTCAACGCCCCCCAGAATATGGAAATACTGAACGGATTATCCCCAACTTCACCTTGTGGAACCTTTTGTGGAACCTTCTTGACCATATTGTGAGACCCGTAGACAAATTCTAGCTGCCTTTCTCCGTCTACATCCTTGTAAATATAGGCATATCTTGAGTTGCAACCATGGATCTTGCAGGTTATGACAACCTCTTCCCCTTCCTCAAAAGCATCAGGATAATACCCCCAATACTCAATATCCGTATACTTTCCAAACCCAGGGACTTGGGGGGCACAAGCTCCAACCTTGAACCTTTCAGGTGGTTCCCACTTTTCCACTTTATAAAACTCAGCCAAGTTATCCCCCAGGTTAGCCCCCTCAGGAGACACAACCAAGAACCCATAACTGACTTCACCCCTTAGCCTACAGGCCCTCACTCTGTATCCTGTCACATCATTGTTATCCCCCTTCACTGGGGACAGGTATTGGATAACGCCTAGTTTTTCTGCCAACTCCTGAGAAAGGATGGCATCAGGGGGGAAAAAGACACACTTATCTCCCTTTTTGAACTGAGTTTCCCCAGTTTCAGCGTCCTTTCTTACTGCGGTTTGCCAGCCCTTTATTATCGCTAGGGCTAACCTGTCTGCACTCGGATGTGGTTGCACATCGTCAATTGTACAGACTTCTACTATCATTGTTGATGGCATTGTACTAAACTCCTCTCAACGCTTCATTGAATTCACACTCACTGCACATCCCTCTAGCCACCAAACTTCGTCTAAGATTGTAAACTAGCGAGATATGCACCTCTTTTTTCCTTATGTGAACATTGGTCTCTATTTCTTCCTCCAGGCCAAGCACTCGCAAGGCCTGGTGAAGCTTCTGCCTGCTTATTGAGCCCATTTTACATCCTAATAGGCATTATAAGGCATCTATAATTGGTAGATACATCCCCTTCAATGAATATAGGTGCCAATTGATCTTTTTCCATCCTAATCCTGACAAACCTGTCAGGAATTGGATGACAAGCTTCTAGAATGTAATTAGCTTCTATTTCAATCTCAGTATCTCCCCCTTCTAGGTTATAAAGGCCAACCTGCTCTATTCTGGAACAGGTATAGAGATGATCTTCCCAGGTCAACCTAATGATTCCCTCTTCACCTACAACTTTGAGCTTGATTCTACCATCTTTTTTAGACGGGATTATCCTCTGACAGGCCTGTATCAAGGCTAAACGGTCAACTTTGAATCTTATTGTGCATCTATCATACCCTGATGAAATCCCCTCAACATTTGGGTATCTCTGACCAATAATTGCTGGGAGAGCTACCGTTATAGATCCGTTATGGACGACAAACCAACCACGTTCTATCTCTCTATCGATTTTGGTTGTCTTTCCAGCCAACCCAGCCCAACAACTTGCACTCTGATCCCACATTACAGGATTCAATAAAGAGACAAGGCCTCCAGGTGGAGTAATAAAAACATCCTTCTGATTTGGAAGGCTAAACAGGCTATCCTCCAGGGTGAGTTGTGCCAACCTGACCCCGTCTGTTCCGCATATCTTTATGCTGCTATAATCAGCCCAGAAGTGAAGCCCATAAATATTAGCCTTTGCATAGTCAGCTGCACACGCATAAACGGTTTTCTTCAAAATGCCCTGAAGGAATTCTAACCCGATCTCTTGTTCTGGAATAGGGAAGTTCCAACCTGGGAGGTTATCCCCCGGAAAACAAGGAATAATACTTTTCCCATCAACCCCCGCAAAAGACATATTTGTATCTGACTCATATGACACAGTTATTTCCCCAGTCTTTGGAAATGATTTTGCTATTTTATATAAATTCACAAGATCAATACCAACTACTTCCAGCTCCAAAATATCTGCATCATATACAAGATGTACGCATACATCATTTGAATATATAGTTGTAAAAGTGATGATGTCTTTATCAGCAGCTAATCTAACTCTAATAAGGGGTCTAGGCCCCAGCACTGCCTTCAATCTATCAACAGCCTGCTTCAGCTTTTTAGCTTCTATTACAAACTTCACTTCTTCCCTCCCTTTATCCGATCCAATAGCTGTTGCGCCTGACCCTCAGATACTATTGCAATCCTATTTTCCTCTTCCTTTACCTGTTTTTCCAGCTCTTTTAGCTCTTCTGGGGTTTCTTGTTCACAAGCAATACTGGCATCAAAGAAATGAACATATCCACACACATTGCAGACCATCCCCAGCATCATAATGTGAGGAAATCCATGACCTAATCTTGCTCGCATGGCAGCCTCCCCAGGATCCCCAATTATCTGTATGACTCCTCCAGGGAGTACACCAAAAGAGACAGATTTACAGATCGGGCATGCCATGTTAAAAGACTGCCCAGTCTTTTCCTCAATCCTTTTTTTCCAACTCTGTTCAATAAACTTCATACAGCTCCTGTCTGGTAATTTTTCAAGTCATACAGGTACTAACAACGACCAAGGCAAGAACGGCAGTACAACTTCATAAAATTAATTGGTTTGTTATAACATCATAGCTATAATCTGTTCTTTGACGATACAGTAATTTGGTGGACAGGGCTAATCGAGCCTATAATGTCAAGGAATATAGTCAGCAAATACATATCAGGAGTATAGATGCTTGGAATGCTCAACAAATTTACATGGTATCTGGGGAAAGTAATAGGAGAAGCACAGGCAGACGATATCCAGGATGCCGTGGAAAGGGCATTTTTGAAACTCCATGAGACGTTGACAGCTAGTGGAACCTTAGGCCACCTCACGGTTGCATCCACTTCCCCAGCTAGTGATAGCATTACTATTGCTGCCGGAAAAGCTGTTACCCCTGATAATTATCATTTAGAATGGCTAATCACCCAAACCATAGATGTCACTTATGCAACAGCAGGCTCTATAGGGACCACAACCCCCGCCGCTGGACAGCAAAAATATGTTGTAGTGGGGGCAAAGCATGAATATGATGACCAGCAAGGTGGATTTGATGATAATGGGGCACTTCAATATTATAAACAAGCTGCACAGTGTGAATTTGAGGTCTGGGCATCTGCTGGGGAATTGCTAGGAACAGCATGGGTAGCTAGTGTCCAATTTGCTGCCTTTTTAGTGTCTATGAGAGCTGCCAATGTTGAGCCCTTAGCTTTGGCTATTCGGGAAGACGGGGATGGTGGGGTTGTTCTAAGCACTAAAGTGTTTGATTGTTCTCGATGGCTATGGGAAAGAGATAGCCACAGAGCGGAACATTTAGATGTCAGGCAAGCATTAGCTTATAATTCTCTCCCAGTAATTAGAAGTGCAGACGGTAAGATAACTGCTAGTTTTTCAAACGCAATTGTTACAATTTCTGGTGGTGAATGGACTTGGTTAGGATGGAACTCTAGAAGATTTGCTCAAGTACTCCGACAAAGGGCCATTCAGATACCAGCAACCAGCCTTGATTTCTCGTCAGAGGGGGCTGGCAGTTGGATGGTAAGACTGTATCTAGATGAAGAGACTGGTGAGCCTATTATATATTATGGATCTGGAACTCAATCTTATCCTTACGACCCAGAAATTGGACTAGCCTCCCACAGCTCTCAAGGTGATAGCAACCTTGCATACCCACCCACTTTAATTGATATGCCTTTGATTACATTGACTACTGATGCTGGTGGGAATGTCCTTACTTTCACTACACTTGCCAACACTATAACTTCTTGGATTGAAACATATAGTAGTTTTGCTGAATTAACTCTAAAAGCTTCCAATGAGGCATACCCAATTACCCTTCTGCATAAAGCTGTTGGAGCCTTTCACCCAACAAGGCACCCAGCATCAGCTAATGTGGTATGGAATGGTGGACAGGCCTGGGTCAATAATGGAGTGAGATCCTTCCTTTCTGGTGGTGGTCCTATTATAAATGCCCGCTGGGGTATTGTGATGAAAACAGATGGAACAGAAGATCCTATACTGATAAATTTAGATGCTGTGGGTCTTCCATCTAACTCCTATCTACCATTGGCTTCTTTTGTTGGCTTTGCTGGTGCAACTCAATATCAAGATATGGGAGCATGGGGGCGGGCCCCCTACATTGATGGGTTTGATTTTGCTATTGACAACTCCTCACCCTCTCAACTTATCCTCCAGCCTGGGCATTTTCTTAGGCAGGGACGAGTTGTCCCTATGCCCATCCCCTATACCCTTGCCTTAAATGATGCAGGATTGGTCAATTATAGAGATACTGATTTTGCATTAGCCAGTAATACATGGTATTATCTTTATGTAACCCCAATTACATATTATAGCCTCCATGGACAGGGGACAGCTCCAGCTGTTGGTGGGCCTACTGGTTATCCTTTCCTTAGCTTACTTCCACCTGATTTTTCAGGTTGTCACCCTACATGGCCCTGGACCCAATTTATAGGAGCTGTCAGGTGTAAAACTGCCGCCTTTGGTGACTTTTGGCCTATGCAAAAACGTAGGGACTTTTCCACAATCACAGCCCAGCATGGTACAGTAGCGGGGATTGTACCGCTTGATGGCGCAGCTCTTGCTGTCAGTCTTAGCAGCGCAGTTCCATCAACAGCAGTGGAAGCATATATTGGGTATACCCTTACAACAACTAATGCATATACATTTGCATTAGGGCCTAATGCATATGTAACAGTCACAGACTATCCATTCTACTATACACGGGCTGCATTAGTATCGGAATTGTATGTTGATGGTCTTAGAATTACATTAGATGGGAGCAGCTCAGCATCAAGGATACACACCGTATCAACAGCAACGGCTGGGAATCTTACTAGTTTGACACTACAAATACATGGTTATTGGGAAGATCCTCTTCGACCTTACCACTATAACCCTTAGTATAATCCTTAGTATAGTTTTTAGGAGTTTCAATGGCCCAATACGGCATGATAGATAAATACACTTGGTATTATGGCCTTGTTGTTACAGATACACAATTTGCCGAACACGAGGCAGCATTTGAGGCTGCCCTGGAAAGGCTTTATCTGCGATTTACTTCAAATGGGACTATCACCCATCCTACATGTTCAGCCAGCGGCCCTCCTGACACCATTGTCAATATAGGATCGGGATCCGTGGTAACGGTTGATGGGGATGCTCTGAGGTGGGATAGTGTACAGGCTGTAAATGTTGTTACTTCTATATACGGCCCCTACCAGGGACTAACTGGAGCTGGATTGGCTGCTGGGGAGTCAAGGTGGGTGGTTGTAGGAGCAAAGAAAGCTTACACAGATGAAGAGGCAGCCGTAGATAAACAGGGTAATACTGTTTATTACAAGCAGACAGCTACTCTGGAATGGCAGGTTTGGGCTTCCGTAGCCCTGACCGCAGGTCCTGATGACTGGATGGGTGATGCTACACTAACTGCACTACTAGTCCTTATGAGGATTGCTAAGGTAGAACCTGTTTGCTTGGCTTGTAGAAGGCAAGGTGACGCTGGGGCTATCACAGATTCAAACATATTTGATGTCTCTACTTGGGCATTTGTTCAAAATTCTCACCCCAATGAACATTTGGATGGCAGGCAATGGAGTGCATACTCTGCTTTCCCAGTAGTCAGAACTAATGACGGCCTAGTTGCTGTTGCTGGTGTTGGTACAACCGATTTGACCTTTACTGGGGGAGAATCCTTCTGGATTGGATGGAAGTCAGCCCGGTTCAGTGATGTTGTAAGACAGCACTCATCGGTTATCCCAGCCACAGTTATTAGTACTGTCGGATTTGGAATTGGTGTGTGGGTTGCAAGGCTATACCTAGCAGAAACAGATGCAGCCCCCACAATTTATACTGGCGATACTACTCTCCCAGGTTATCCAAGGGACCCAGCCCTGGCATTAGATGCCACTGGCCCCGCAGCTGGAGTAAATGGATTTCCTCCGACTCTAGTAGATATGGCATTGTGCCAATTCACAACAAATGTTGCTGACCAGATTACAGCAATTGTCAGAATTGGTAACACCGCCCGTTCTTGGGTGACTACTACATCTTTTGCATCAGATATACTATATGACAATACAATTGCAACTAACCCTCTTGCTGCTGCCAATGTACAAGATGCTTTGGATGAATTGACAGATGAAAAGTTATCTATAGATGGCTCTATTGCTATGACTGGCGGCCTAGATATGGGTGCCAACAATGTGACTAATGTTGGAACCGTAGATGGACGAGATGTTTCTGTGGACGGAACATTGCTTGATGACCATGATGATGAGGCTGACAATCGGTGTTACCCGTTACGGCTTGTATACAGTACTGTCAATGATGATTTCCATCCACTACGGAGGGCAGGCTTCCTAGATGTAGACTGGGAGGGTTTCCGATTGTGGGGTACAGGAGGGAAACGAACTAAAACTTCTACCACAGCTGCAGCCGCAACTGCCAATAAACACCACCAAATCTGTGCAGCTATCAATTCTGGTGCTGATATCTTCCTGAAAAATGTTACCGATGACGGCATTCCAGCAAACACTGAACAGGTTTTAGCTAGGTTTGACACTGATGGAACAGATATTCTCCGCTACATGGATCTTGCTCACTGGAGTACTCCCAGAGAAGTTATCGGGATGGATATGCATCTTGATTCAGTCGCTCAAGAGCTTGAGATTACCCCAGGCCATTTCATCAAGGAAGGTCGTATTGTTCCATTCCCAACTACTGTTACCTTAGATCTTACATCGTTGGGTAATAACAAAGATACTGCCTGGGTTCTAGCAAGCAACATATGGTACTATGTTTATGCCTGCCCACTTGCAATCTACAACACCAAAGGGGGCCAAGGATCTCCTGTTGCAGGCCATAATCCAAGTGCTCATATATTTCTCAGTCTAGTATCCCCCCCAGACTATACAGGAGGGCACCCTGAATGGCCATATACCCAGTTCCTGGGGGCAGTTTACTGTGTAGACCATACAACTGTTGAGTTTCGAGATATGACTAAGTGTAGTGATTTTGTCACCATCACTCAACAGAGTTCAGCTACTATAGAGCCTGATACAGGGGATAGCCCACTTCTGCTCACGCTAGCTGGCATCGTTCCCAGAACTGCTCAAGAAGCCCTAATTTCACTAGAAATGGAGGAGCAAAATGGGGCTCCAGCCAGCGTGTCTGCAGGCCCACGCCCTTGGGGCGCCCTCACTACAGGCTTTCCATGGCAGTATACCCTGGGTGCCCTGGAATATAGATTAGCTAATAATATTCGTATGCCCCTATCTCGTTTATTAGTAGACCCAGGATTCTACGTATTCTCAACAGTGGTTGGGGATGGAGATGTTACAGTAGCAGCAAAAGTCCACGGCTATTACGAAGACCGACTTCGTCCTTACCATTATGAACCATAAAGTAATACAAGGATACTATGGCAACTGACAGACTCCGCTGGCTTGAATTCTTTCATGGTAAAGTAGTGGATGCCTCTGACTGGGAAGAATTTGATGCAGCACTCCATCATTGGGAGCGTCAAGTATACAAAGGAATGTATAGGGATGGGACTGTAATTAACCATTTCCCAGCCCTTACAGGGGTTGTAGGGGCCCTAGCCTATACAGTTGGGGCATGGCAAGGAGCTAGCGATGGTTTTCCACTATATCAAAATGTAAATGTTCAAGTTTCTCTAATTACTGCTGATAGTGGAACTCTGCTTGGCTCCACAGTTGTTGCTGGGGGAGGATTGGCAAAATGGATTGTAGTTACTGCTGAATATGTGGATATTGAGTATGACCAATATACAGATAGTGATGGGGTAGTAGGTAATTATAGGGAAGATCATGGTATAAGGTATAGAGTATTTATGGGGGCTGAGGCGGCCCCTGCTGTTGCTGCTTTGCCACTAGTAGACCTAGCTACTTATTATACCAATTATAAATCCATTCCTATATTTGCATATCAGAGGCAGTTTGGTGAGTTGGATGCAGATACTCCAGATGATGACTATTTGAAGCCTATGCAAAGTTATTGGGTAGGGAGCTATCTAAGCAAGACCATAAAAGAAAGTGCTGCTTGCCTGCTTTCTATGGGAGTGGCACAAGCTAGGAGGATTAGCACTACTGGATTATATATTGATGAAGATACTGCTAGGTTACCCAGTTTTACAACAGCTGCCGCAGTCAATGGAGGAACGGTAAGTATTTCTGGTTCTCATGCATTTTTATTTTCTGGAGGACGACTTCGCATCTTTGATGCCTCTTTGAATAGTTGGACTAGCCCAGACCTGGACGTTTCCAGCGACTACTTTCTGAGATGTAGAATCAATGATTATCAGTCTATGGAATTGTACCTCCAAAAAGGCTCAATGCCTGCTGCCTCTGGGGCCACGTATACATATCCAGCTACCCTTGTTGGGGATCCCTATGCTGCTGTTGGCGGGGCATTCCCCAGCACAGAATTGGATTGTTTACTGGGAAGGGTAGTGACTGGGTTGGCTGGTGCCATTCCAACATTCACAGCATTTAGACAGGGTGACTTTAGTCATTCTGAAATTATTGCTCCCGCAGCAGACCCAGCCTTACATACAATAAATGTCGTGCTACCAACCCCACATGCTTGTGACATGGAAGTTATTATACAGGATCCAATTACTCTTACCCCAGCTGCCCCAGCAGGTTGTGTTACTCATATAATCACTCATAAATATATTGAATTTTATAATTTCTTGGGGGCACAAGTAAAGGGAGATGGACAGTGGTTAGAACAGAACGGTGTCACAGGGGATTTGAAAATTCCAGCTGCTGTAAACGGAACTTTTAGGCCTGGAATGCTTGTTATGTTCAGATCAAAGGGCAGGTCTACACCATAATAAACGATCTAGTCCTCATCTTTGAGCCACCCCCAATGAAACCCCCGTGCAATAGCCCCTATTGTGTAAAGGCTCACATTATATTCTTTAGCCAACGCTGCCCGTGTCATAACAGGTAATTGCTTCCTGATCAATACTATATCACATACATTCAATTTTTGATTATGCCATCGCCCCTTCTTGATTGCATCAATATTGTTTTCAGATGCACTCCCACAAAAAAGATGATTTGGATTTACACAACTGGGGGTATCACATTTATGTAGTACGCATAATTGGCTATATGCTCCATGAGATAATGCCCAAGCAACCCTGTGTGCATAATGCATCTTACCCTTAACCTTGAAACCCCCATACCACCCAGGTAGTTTGGATTTGCTTGCACTATATTTTCTAACACTTCGTGTGGCCCCTCCTCGCGCACCTTTCCATTCCCAACAATCATCCTCCCCCTTCTTATCCACAAATTTCCAAAACCTTTTCTTCACATCTTCCAGTTCTTCTTCTGTCAATCCTTCCAACTCATGGGCCATCACTCTCCTATTCAATCTATGAACATTTAGAATATCCACACACTCTACAACTCACACAGCCCCCTTCAGCCACCATACCCTCTCCACATTCAGGGCATACCATTCCGCCCAGAGGACTAGTTTTTACTGCTTCAACCCTATCACTTTTACCATTTTTTATATCAATATATCTTTTCAAGGCTTTTGCAACAGCATCTGCGCAAGACAATATTGATACCCCACCACTCCAGGCAGGAGCAGGACATCTCACCCCAGATAGTTGATCAACAATAAGTTCTGGAGAGATCCCTGACCGCAAGGCTAAGGAAACAAGTCTCCCAGTAGCCTCTGCCTGACTGGCGGCGCACCCTCCGGCCTTTCCAATCGAAGTAAATAGCTCAAATGGGCCCTTTTCATCTTCATTTATGGTTGCATAAAGACTACCACATCCAGTCTTCATTTTCTGAGTAGAGCCACAAATTATATCTAGCCGTTCCCTAACTGTTGACACTACCTTATGCTCTTCTTGTGAAGGAATGGCTAACACTTGTTCATCCCTACTACCATCTCGGTAAACCGTGACCCCCTTACAGTCTGACTTATATGCCAACATATAAATACTTCTAACATCTTCCTCAGTAGCATTACTGGGGAGATTGACTGTTTTTGATACAGCATTATCCACATGCTCTTGAAAGGCTGCCTGCATCTTTACATGCCATTCTGGAGTGATCTCATGGGAAGTAACAAAAAGCTGCTTCAAGGCATGCGGAATTCCCTCTATATTATGAAGCCTTCCAGCACTTACAACTTTCTGCATCAATGTCTCACTATATATCCCTGCATCTTTAGCTTTCTCAACAAAAATGGGATTGATCTCAACAAGTTTATCCTTGTCAAGAACATTCTTTTCAAATGCTACTGCAAATAAGGGTTCAATTCCTGAAGAGCATCCAGCAATAATACTGATAGAGCCTGTTGGAGCTATTGTAGTTGTGGTGGCATTCCTAAGTTTGGTCCCCCCTGGCTTGTCATAAATACTTCCTGGGAAGTTGGGGAACACCCCCCTTGTTGCCGCTAATGCCACAGAAGCCTTTTTTGATTCTTCATCAATAAATTTCATCAAGTGTTCTGCCAAACTTACTGCTTGAACTGAGTTATATGGAGTTCTAAGTTTGATGAGGGCATCTGCAAACCCCATCACTCCCAACCCAATCTTTCTATTCCCTTCAGTGGCGTTCTTTATCTCAGGTAATGGGTATTTATTCATATCAATAACGTTATCCAAGAAGTGAACTGCTGTATGGACAACACCCCTCAATTTTTCCCAGTTGATTTTGTCACCAACGACCATCTTAGACAGATTGATAGAGCCTAAATTGCAGCTTTCATAAGGCAATAATAATGCCTCGCTGCAGGGGTTCGTACTCTCTATCCTACCAATATGAGGGGTTGGTTGGTTTTTATTGATTTTATCAATAAAAAGTATACCTGGTTCCCCGTTTTTCCATGCCATTTTTACAATAGCATCAAAGACTTCCCTGGCTTTCAACCTTTTTGTAGCCAACTTTGTTCGAGGATTCACTAAGTCATACTCTTCATCTGCTTCTACAGCCTTCATAAATATATCTGTCAAAGCTACACTGATATTGAAGTTTCTAAGGGCTTTTTGGTCAGATTTACAATGTATAAATCCCATTACATCTGGATGATCAACATTCAAAATACCCATATTTGCCCCCCTACGCTTTCCTCCTTGTTTCACCGCATCAGTAGATGCGTCAAATACCTTCATAAATGATACAGGACCGCTAGATACTCCAGATGTACTTTTTACAACATCGCCAGCTGGTCTCAAATGAGTAAAAGTAAATCCCGTGCCACCCCCTGTTTGGTGAACAAGAGCTGCATACTTTACAGCTTCAAATATATCCTTTATACTATCCTCCACTGGGAGAACAAAACAACCTGATAGCTGAGCATTTTCTCTGCCAGCGTTCATCAAAGTTGGCGAGTTAGGTAGGAATTCTAAAGATGCCATCATATTATAGAATTTACGGTAAGATTCTGTCACATCGAAATCTCCATAAGTCTCATCTGCAGAAGCCACAAAAGAGGCCACCCTTCTAAACATTTGACGGGGTGTTTCTATAATAGTTCCAGATGTGTCCCTTTCCAAGTAGCGCCTCTGGAGGACAGTCAAGGCATTGGCTGTCAAGGTAATCTCGGCTAATTCAATAGTTTCCAATGTATCCTTTATTTACAAATTATTATCTTGACGCCCATTCTTTTTGCATGCCTTTGGCACCTACTACAGGGGTCAATTGGAAGTAACTCCCCAGAAGTATTGAATCTTGCTAAGATCAATACTCTCATATCTGGCATTTTCTTCATAGCTAACTGCTCGCTATGAATTCCACCCCCACGCCTGTAATACCTAGCAATCGGTGTACAACAAACAACTTTCCCATGTTTTACCGAGAATGCAACCACTTTATAAGTTGCATTCGTTTTACTGGCCTTTTTTCTCATCCTATCAAATATTTCTGGGGAAACTACCATTGCAGTCCTCATACTTAGTCTGAGTAAACACCCAATATCCACTTTCCAGGCTCACAAGGAATCCCAAGCATTTCACACCCCCTTTCTAGTTCTTTTTGATAAGAAGCTGTCAAATGCTCATCAGAAATTAGCTCTGTATCTCCACAATGACACTTTTTCACAGAGGCCTTCACAACTAAAGCCCATTGTGAATACTCGCTATACCCATAACTGTCCAGCTCAACTGGAACAGACTTCCACAATGTTTTCCACTCTAGCGTATATATCTCAATTGGTTTATTTCCCGCTAATTTAGCAACAGCCCAATCTTCAAAATCCAATACACCCTCATCGTTATCTCCATCAATATCTTGTATATACTGCTCAAACCAGTTTTTAGGCTCTGTACGGTCATCATCATCATCATCGACTGAGACAACTGGGAAACCATAGCATAAAAGGCCATAAATTGTTCGACCCATCTCTCTCCTACAAGCAACGATTACCAAACAACAATACCAGCAAACCATGTAGGTTTCCCAATAAAATCTAGTCCAAGCTCTTGACAAACGTTCCTTAGGATCTCATCATAATCTGACATTGAATGCATCATTGCAAAAGGCTCCAAAAAATAAACCTGGGGGGCATTGCAGGCATCCATAACTTTCCGTGAGGCTGAAACAACAAGCATATACTTATTGTCACCTACTGGGAAAGCCTCCACCCCCTTAGGGCTGTTTTCAAGCACTTTATCTGCTTCATCCCATGTAATAGATACACCATAACCTACAACGGTCTGATAACTGAGCCCCATCATACTCCTATTTTACTTTTCCCAGGGGAGCTTACTCAAAGTGCAACCAGCGGCCCCTTTATGGCCCCCACCACCATAGTTTTTACAGAAAGCACCTACATCCACATCTTTTTTATCTGTATAAAGAGACACTTTCCATTTCCCAGGCTCAACTAGGCCAAAAGCCATCATTGCATCGTATTTTTTGGGGTCCCACTTACTGTCAAAGGTTTTAGAGTTAGTGGAAGATCCGGACATCCGATTGAGGGCCAGACACCTCAACCCACCCCAAGTAATATCAAAGGATTGCTTCATAGCTTCAATGCCATCCTGTTTTATATAACTCAGGACAGCAAGACCATTCGCTCGTATGGCTTCATAGGTTTCATATACTATTCGGGGATTGTCAATTTGGTCCAAGACAATTCTCCAAGCGACTTCAGTAGGATCCATTGCCCAGTTTTCACACCTCAGCCCATATTGAATTGAAAGAGTGTCAGGATGAACATGGTTCCAAACGTCATATTCTGCCAGCCTTTTTACTGTCTCTGGGCAGGCTTTATCGGTTGTATACTCCCAAACCAGCTGACATGCCCCAATTCCCACTCTTCTAATCCCCTCTGGGTCAAAGTCAGCCTCTTCTGCAGCTTTTATAGCTGTTATATGATGATCAATCCAAATAAGTTTGCATCGCTTGGCTAAACTTTGCATTTGTGGGATAGGAAGAGAGAAATCTACAATACAAACATCCGCCCCATCTTTGATTTCCTCATCTTCCCAGGGCAGGTCTGGATAATCAAGAGGAATTAGATGAATATCTCTGTCAGTCTTGAATATCTTACACAATTCTGTCTGCACGTTATATAAGATTGCTGCTGAAGCCACTCCGTCAAGATCTACACGATGATAAATAATATAGATATTCTCTATGATAATATCCCCCAGCTTACTAGGGTCAAACACAACTGCATCTTCAGACATCTTTTCCTCCATCTTCACCCCTAACCGTAAACTCCTGATATTTTCTATTAGCTTCACCCCACCTCTTTACAAACTCTATAACCCACCCTTCTTGTCTCAGTGACAATTCCATCAACATCATGGAGACCAGCATCAAGCCTTCCAGCTTCCCAGCTCTGTAATGCACATCTGCATGTTTACTAAAAATCTGTTCCAAATCTCCTAGAAGTGCCTGTTTTTCTTTGCTTCTTGCCACTTTCTGAACCATTCATTGAATTTTTGAGCTTCTGGTTTACATTCCATCTCTTTCAATAAATATGTTAGCACTACTGCTTGACATGTAGGACATAAATCAAAATCTATCCCTTCTGGCATATTATCAACACCTGTATAAACATAACTAGAAGTAACCCCGAACTTTTCTGCTGGATATGCTCCACAAACATCACAGACATTTACCTGCATTACTCTCCTATATTTTTTCCACCAGAAAGAATCATTTTTTCCCTGAGAGGGACAAAATGTTCCTTACATCTCGGGGCAAACTCAGCCTCTGGTTCAATCGTCTCTTTATTCCCTGACAACTTCTCAGTAAACATGGCAGGCTTGCCACATTGACACACAGCCCTCTTTTGGAGCACTAAAATAGATAGTTCATCCACTTTTTGTACAACCCATGGTCGTTTTCCATCGGCATCCGTATCAAAAGAGCCAACAACTACACAGAATTTGGCACCCTTCAATTTGTTTATGACATCTAACAGCTCATTTGGGTCATCCCACAATACAAGTTCGTCAATTAGAACAAGGGGACACCCTACTAATATATGCTGAAGGATATCAAGTGGTCTTTCTAGAACTAAGCTACCATGAATTTCCTCTTCATCGTGGCTTTTCAATATAGACTTCTCAAGTTGCTTTGCGTAAAATTGCTTTGCATGACGGACTGGGAAAAATATATGAGGCTTCTTTCCATAAACTTCCAAACGAAGTTGCCTCAAGTATGTTGATTTCCCAGAAAACATAGGGCCAAATATACTGACAATTTCGCCTGGATAAAGGATAGGAATCATTTTCCCTTTTGATATTGTGGATTATAAATACTACTTAAGGTAGTCAGACCTTCAACCAATTGATCATCTTCAATATAAAATAAATCTTTATTAGTCCCAACCGCGTTTTCTAATAGTTGCCCCAGCCTCATATCTGGAAATTGATGCCAGATTCCACGGACTATCCCCAATACTTTGTCAATTCTTTTTGGGTCTCTCATTTTCCCCTTCTAAGCTGGTCCCCCCAACTAGGGGGGACCCCCAACCGTCTTATTACCCGTTCAAGGCCCTCTTCATCTCGGTTCCGGCCTTGAACCCTAGCCTCTTCCTTGCTGGGATATCCAGGGGTTCCCCAGTGCGGGGATTCCGGCCCTTCTTGGCTGCAGCATGTCGAACATTGAATGTCCCAACATGGGGAAGTGCAAAACTGCGGCCCGCCTTCAGTTCCTTCTGAACAATAACCGACAGATGAGTAACCAAGGCATGCACATCCTTCTTAGTTAGAAGGGAGCCTGTACTATTCATCTCGGTGAATAGCGTATCAATCATCTCTGCCTTTGTCATTTATCTCCTTGTAGATATGTACCACTTTGGTACCAGTTATAACGAAAGTGCCCTCAAGCACTCGATTCTTGCCTCACAATCAATCAACTCAAGTTCATATTGCTGGGACATTTCAAAAAGAGCTGTCAATAAATCTAGACCTTTACCTTTAACAGAACCAGTCAGGGTAGCATCAAGTCGATCCATTGTAGCACCCCAAGTCTCTTGTATCTTCCCAACCTCAATTGATCCTCTTTGCATCCAACCCACAAACGACAATGCCGTCATCTCAGACAGCCTCTTTTTGAAGGCAGCGAAGTCAGCCCCAGCCTCCAACCCCTTACCTTTACACCCCCCACCCCCTTCTGTCACCTCTTTTTTTATATCAGGCCTCACTTTCCCAACCTTTCTTACATCATGGGTCTCAAACCAGCCACCACACCTCTCACACTTGACATCACACCCATAACCACCACAAGTGCAATCCCAAGTATCCATTCCTGCCATTTTGTCCTCTTTATAATAACCTTGGTTTACCAAAATCTTTCTAACCTTTTATGCTCTGCTAGGATTCTTGGAGCCCCTCTTATCCCCTAAAACGGTTCTGGGGTGGAGCCTGGGAAGGACTAGAATTGATTATATCTTCCCTAATTTGCTTCAGCCAGGCCCAATCTCTTTCAGTTGGGGCAGGACAACCAAGAAATTCACAGATATCAACAACCTCACCCGTATCTGGCACTTCACTGTACTTCTTATCGTGAATTAGTGCCTGATCCCCACCCTTCTTTATCCTGCAAAGAGAAATAATTACAGTTTTAGTGTAAGGATTCACACTAAAATCCATCGCTAATAGCTCATCATCACTGCCTGTGAAATCAGCCATCATATTGTAGCCTCGTGGAAACTTGTCGTAATTTTCTAGAATTTTCATTTTATTCCCATTCCTCCTTATAAGCCTTTGCCAGTCTCCCAGTAGCGACCTCTGCCTCTGCTTTTGCCTCTAGAATACGCTCATTGCAACCTTGGACCACATTCTCATATACGGCCTTTGCATTCTTAGCCTCCTGTTCCAACCTAGCAATTATTGAATCCTTTGCACTGCACACAGCTTCAGCAAGTGATGCGGCCTTAGCATCACAATGAATATGTCTACAAGAAGCATAAATGCTGATAGTATATGGTTTCTCAGTTCCGGGTGAAAAGTTCAAACAGGCCCCCATCTGCTCACACCATTCTAACGCTTTCAGATCTTCTTCTGTGTATTTACTCATTTTATCCTCTAATGCCCCCAATTGAAGCCAATCCAATACTTTTTACCATCAGGTCCAGTAATTGTATGGTCCACAAAACCACAACAACCCTGTTCTCGTTGTTTTCGATACCGCCGTTTATGATTGCTTTTACTTTTATCAGCAACACGAAAATTTGTTACATTGTCTGACTGATATAGGCCTATCAACTTCCCAATACATCCCCAGGCCCAGGCAACAATCTCTGGAGAAAAACACTCTTCCCAGGGTTTCATCATACTGGGAAATATAGTTTCTAGTTCTATCTAGCTTTTTTTGAAGCCATGCATCCTGGAGAAGCTTACTTTTCATTGGTCCCCATTGTCCACACCCACAAAGCCTTCCAATATGGCCCTTTATACCTCATGAAATACCCATTGAAAGGCAAAAATACAGTCAAATTGGACCAGAAACCAGCCAAAGTTGGAGGATCACACTCTAAGCAAAGCCTGTGAGGCAGCCCATAATAAAGTATTTTGTGCATGGGGGCCCCACAAATGGAACAATTTTTCATTAGGACTCTCTCATTGAACTTCTTGGAATACTACATCCCCCTCCCACACCCCAAAGCTCGAATTCTCCTTGAACGTATACCTTTCAATAGACTCCCCAGCGCGGGCAGGCCTATACAGATACCACAAATCGTCATCTTTCCAGGTTGCAGTAACCAACTTCTGCTTAGCTGGGAGAGTGCTGGTAATTGATCCCCCAAACACTTTTGCACGGCGATTCTCAGTGCAACCAATGAACAATACTGCTACAACAAACAAGAAAACAAGTAAACTCTTCATATTATCTGGCCTCCACTTTAGAAAGTAAATATCTGAGTTCCTGAGCCCTAACTTTAGCTAAGCTGGCAAACTCTTCAGGGGTTTTTGCCTTGACCATTCTTACATAGGTACTTCTGAATGCACCATCAATGTAATCACATGTCTTCCCAGTTGCTAATGTATGAATACAATAGCAGTCCGCAGCATCCTTATCTATATTCCCCTCACACCCAAACCTTTCCTTAGCCTTCTGCAAATCTTCTTCCAGGCTTGGATCCTTACTCCAGTCTGATACAATATCCTCAGCTGCAACACAAAGAGGGCAATCCTCTAAACCAACGGTCTGGAAGGTTATTACACCATAACCAGTGTCCCAACGGATCAGTTTCATGGTTTCCGGATTATACTCTTCGTATGCCTTTATCAACTTTTCCGTTGATTCCACCACCCTTCTGTCTACCTTCAGCTTTTCACTCACAGTATTACTCATTTGAAATCCCTCTTGTTAGTTTTCAGTAACACTGCCTGCAAAAGCAGGAGCCCACCAACCTTGCTCATCATTTTCCGGTCAAAAAACTGGGAAACAAATCTAAGGGTGGCAGCCTTATCAGCCTTCAAGTCAAATCCTGCTTCCCTGGCCTTTTTCCAAGCTTCATTTGCCTGAGCAGTTAACAAAATGTGCTCTCTGGCCTGGGAAAGTGTTTTTTTCAACTTGACTTCGGCCTTGCCTATCTGCTGTGAAGTATATTCCTCAGCCAGCAACCGCCTGAAGCCATCCATACTGAGGTCTCCCTCAGACTCAAAGCCATTGATGGCTGTAGCCCAGAGAGATGAGTTTGGGATCCCACCAGCTGCCCAGTGAATCTTTTCAATTTCTTCTGGCTTACACTTCAACTGGAGCCAGCCTTGCCCAACTCGGCCAACATACAAAACCCACCCTTCTGTCAACAGGTCCCCAGAGTTGACAGCTGTAGCTTCTTTCTGTAGTTTCTGGTAAGTTGTCTTGTTCAACTCATCTAACTTGACCCATTTCGGGGCATTACCACTAAGGGCATGTGAATGGGGAGGAATCACTCTCCCAGTACTGCATTCAACCAGGAACAACAGCTTTACAGCTAAATCTTCTTCATACTTGACCGTTATTGGATTTCTACTTCCATACAACTCAAAAGATAAGTTGTATTCCACCATTACATCCAAAACCTCTCTAATCCATTCATTCCTCTCCATAGCCTCTTCCCAGAGATCCCTGAATTGATTGAAAGAATTATTTTGGAGGACAGGAGTTAGCCTGGTCTTGAAGGAGGTAAACCGCTTCCCAGTATAATCCGTGTATCTGAATGCACATATATTCGTGCCATCGAGTTTTTCATATGAATATATATGAGAAATACTATCTGGTAATGTAAACTTCCCTTGCTTGTCAAAGGGATATTGAAGCTTGGGTGTGCAATAAATAACCTGGGGAGCCCTCTTGCCGTTCACCTCATGAATATAGAGGGCACCGTATCTGTGGTCAGATATACGACAGAGTTTCCCGGTTATTGTATTGTCGGGATTGAACGTGTCCTGGAGGCTAAAATCCTGATACTCTGGACCAGTAGCCCTCCTGATTGTCAGTTCAAGGGAGGCCCCCCGCCGGTTGTCAGAGGATACATTCTTGGCGAGATCTTCTAGTTTTTCATCAGAAAGTTCGTGTAGGTCATGTCTCACAAGACTCCATATATTCAGGGTTCAATTTGTACTACTTTTCCATATACTTTCTTAGTCCAACCATTTATTTTCCCCCTGTTGTTGCCTATCAAGCACCCTCTTTTCCCTATTGCCTTTACCAAATGAAGGTATTCACAGCCATTCACTTTGCAAAGGACAATATCCTCCGGAAGGGTGGACTCAGTTGACGCTAGGATAACAGTTACTAATTGCCCAGATTCTATCTTCCCCAACATAGAGGAACCTCTGGGTCGAAATTGGACTGTTTTGCCAGCTTGTAACTGGGAAATGTAATGTGAAGCCCAGCTCAACTTCGGCCTTTATCTGTTTTCCACACTTTCCATCCCACAAACACACAATAACCTACCCCTATCACTAAGCCCCCGACTGCAGTCCAGAATTCCATCATTTTCTTTTTACTCTCCCGCCTTCAACGATTACAAAACCAGTGAATGCCAGCCCTTGTTGGGGCCTTTTCATGGCATAATCGAATGCACTGTTATCAAGTCCGAAAGGAATACAAGGTCCACTTATTTTTGCCCTAGCTTCATCTATATACCCCCCAGAAGACTTGCCGCAATGGCAACTTTTCTCAGCAGAGTATAATTTGATAATGTCTTTACAGGATTTGCAGTAAATAAGCTTCATTCTTTATCCTTTCCTGCCTTTTTATATGCCCAGAGAGGGATTTGAACCCTCATGGATTGCTCCCGCTGGGTTTAAGCCAACTACGTCTACCTTTCCGCCATCTGGGCTTCTTCATTGCTCAATGTCCTTTCTCCCAGCTGCAAATCCTTCTCGCCAGGCTTTTTTCAATTCCCTCTCATTTTCTTCACTTTCAAGGGCTGCCACTATCAAACACACTGTACTGGGGAATTTTCCCGCCCTCAATGCCTTCAAAGCCGCCCTCCCCCACTCATAGGCCTCTTTTTCCACCCAGTCAATGCATGTAATGCACTGGGGAAGGGGACCTTTTATTGCGCAGCAAGGATTTTTAGCTAGCTCTCCTAGGTTTTCATCTCTTAGTTGCCCACAATCATGACAATTCATAGGTCCTCTAATAACAGCTCCTAGTATAAAACGTTTCCAGCAACCAACTACTATCTTCCTTGTCTCCAACAGCAAATACTGCCATCAACTTCCCGTTTTCATCCCTAATTACACAGCATTCTCCCCCAGCTATCAGCATCTGTGTCATCTCAGCTAATATTTTGACCCCCTCTGGTGAGGTCCAATTTATAACATCAACATTTGTCATAACATTTGTCCTCAGTTTCCTTAGTAACCACTTTTTTCTTTCTTGGATACTTCTTTCGTGGATACTTCTTCCTCTTTGCCAATACCCCCGACAGTACCAGCAGTTTTTTCACTCGTTTATCAAGATAACTTTGCATCTTCGCTGGAGTGCCAGCAAGTTTCATTCGTATATCGTGAAATGCATTGGCACCCGCTGTACAGCCCAACCAGTCACCAAACACACAATCAGGACAATAAGGTCCATCCTTCCCACTTCCATCTACATTTTCCTGCCACACAGAAAGACAAAGTATATCAGTCTCAGGATATAGAAGCCCTAATACTTCCTGAATTGTATAAACCCCATTCCCCCGCCAAGCTAACCTCCAATCAGCCTCAGTCAAGCTTTGACAATATTCTACAAAGGTTTTTACTGCTATTAGATTCAATTCAGATGCCATTTTTCGCTCTAGAAATCACTTGTTCTCGTTTATAATCCAGTGCTTCCTGGAGAGTGCTTTCAAGGACCTCTACACAAGTTGCACATTTCTTTTCCCCAGGAGGGAGACATTCTTTTATATCTCGATCATCCACCCAATTATACCCCTCTGGCATCCATTGAAGGCACCACACCCCATCATATTGAGTAACATAACAGTATTCATGTGTACCAGAAGTACTACTTGTTTGATATGTAATCATTATATAACCCCAAAAGCTGATTTTTGCCAATCAGGCCAGCTATCAACTATAACCGATGAAGAATCCAACTGCCCTAAAAATACTTTCCTCTCACTAGGAGACCTAGGCCTGTTTGGTTTAGAATGCTGTCTGAAAAAATCTAACTCAGCCTCCAAGTCTGCAATTTTAGCTCGGAGTGCTTCTAACCTTTCCACAGCCTCATTATTTGACATTACTCCTCATAATTTCCTGGATTATATCATCCAAAGTCTTCCCGTCCAACACATCTCCCACCCGCCACACCTTCCCAGGCACCCTTTCATCTATTACTCGGTCCTCTGGAAAGTGATAAGTCCTAACCCTAGTGGTTCCAGCAGCATACCTCTCACGTATGCTTTCCTGCTTCATCAAAGGGACTAATTTATCACACAACCTCCTGAAAGCAGTCTTCAAATTCTGGGATTGACTCCTTTCCTCTTGGGACTGTGTAACGATACCAGTAGGAATATGAGTAATCCGGCAGGCAGAACTAGTTTTATTCTTTTTCTGTCCGCCTGGGCCAGACCCTCGGAAATAATCGATTTTTAGGTCATCTTTTCGGACTGTTTGAGGCCACATTTGTTCCTATTCTTCCATTACCTCTTCCCATGCACTCCCAAATGCCTCCAGCAATTCCTCAGCCTTATCTTCTTTTATCACCCCAGCCAGGCACTGGACGTCCCAACCTTGTTCCCCATGGGCACATCTTACTCTTTCTATTATGAAAAACCCCTCCCTCAAATCAAGCTGCAATCCAACAAATGGTTCAACTGGGAGAGAAAGTGGCCTTTTTAGTACCCAATCACGGGTTGTGTTGGTCCGTACAACTAACTGGAGTGTAATGTTGGTCATTTTAGTCTACCCTTTATCCTGCTACTTGCCACAACCGCCAACTTATCAAACCAGACGTCAATGGGGCTATAAATGGGTATAAAAACCACCATTCCCAGCTGGGGAGAATCGCCAAAAGCCAGACAAAATGGAATCCAATGACAAGGCCCACTGCAACCATAAGAAAAATAAGGGTGAGGTGCATCATTGCCAAAGCGGCTATGGCCGTCATAGTGCTTCCTGTCATTTCATCCTCCTCTATCAAATGTCATCCATACTCCAAGCAGCCCGCAGTAATTCAGCTGTACCTCCATCGCTAATTTCAATAACTAACGTTACCTTGTTATTTCCTATCTCCTTCATAAGCTGCATTCCATCAGCCATATCATCGAAGTCTTCCCCCTCAACAGTTACGGCATATCTGTTCTCTTGCCGTTTCCGCTCAACTATTTTATCCAGACCATACTTTTTGATGGTAGCTGCAAATAAATTGAGCCCCTCTTGGGAGTCTATATGGTACAGGTTTACAAAATCTCCAAATTCAGTGCTATCAATATGTTCTTCTGGGGAAGGACAACCACAATGCCCCGCAACTCGGACATCTTTAGCTCCAATCCGGTCTGCATATAGTTCCTTGGCAATCTTCAACGGCATTGGCCCAGAAGCAGACCAATAATACCAATTTCTGTAAAAGGTGAATGACCCCAAACGGCCAATATGCTCATAAGGCACTTCACTCTTTTCTGGGAAAGGAGATGTGACTTTTTCAATGGGAATGCCAGCTAATGCAAGCTCCGCCAGGACTGCCGCATCACAAACAGTTCTGTCTCCCTGTGAACAGTTTCGGTTTCTAGCTAGATTTTGCATTTGTACTCCTTACTACCTTTCTTACTTCACTTCATCTACCATTCCATACTCTAGACAAGTAGCAGCATCCAGCCACAAATCATGGTCTAATAACTCGTCTAACTTCCTGGAAGGAATTTTGGTCCGTTCGTTGTACACTTTCCTCATGGTTTCCATAAATTTGGCACTATTTTGCAAGTCATCCTTCAGTTCTCGATACTTTCCCCAATATGTAGAGGATAGCTGGTGGATTAGCATAAATCCCAATGGCCTTATTATCCTGTATTTCCCAGCCAAACTCAGAAAAGTCGCTCCACTAGCACAAGCCCCCTCAATTATCGTAGTTACAGGCACTCTACATGATTGGATAATATCCATGGCAGCAAAGCTGTCTAACAACCCCCCACCATGGGAATTTATATGCAACAGTATACTCGCTGGCTCTCTATGCTGGATTATTGACGAATACAGCAGGCTTTCTTCCAATTTAGTCATTTCTTCGTGCAATTGAAGGACAGAACTGGTGCTAACTCCAGAATAAAAATAAATATTGTTAGATACAGTCTTTACTTCAATCTCGTCTTCAATCTTAGTCTTTCCATCAGTGTCATTTCTATACAGCATTTTACCCCTAATACTCTTGATATCGTCTATATCTATAGCACTCTAACTCATTGACAGCCATTCGAAGCCCCCACTCTAAACTTTCCTTTTCAAATGCTAAACTTTTATTTTCAACCTCTAATCTTTTTATTCGTTTTCTCATCCTTTCAATCTTTGCCTGCTTTTTCTTCAATTGAGCACTCAACCGCAGTTCAAGGCCAACAATTTCTGCCGTCAGCTCTTTTATTTGCTGGTCAACGGGCCTAAGCTGGTCAGACCTAAGCAACATCTGGCCCCCCTTTTGGCTCTTTTTCGTCCGCTTGGACTGCTACCCCCGGACTAATTGATTTTACCAACCCCAAATGACCCTTCCTGATAGAAAATTCTACCTCTGGGGAACCTACTTCTGGGGAGCAGACATCTGAAGGGCATACATCTTTTCCCCTACGAATGGCGGCCATCAAATCTGGATTGGGGCAAGAGCTTTCCCAGAAGTACAAGTTGTCAACCTTTTTACTTCCAATAATATAGATAGCCTCCCAAGGGATTGCACAGGCATACCAGCATCCATTGAATGAAAGCTTTTCATGGATGCCCCAGTTATCCACAGCATAATCCGGTGATCGATGCCCCCATACAAGATTTATGGCCAAAGCTGTATCAGTCCTATAGTCTTCAGGGACATCCACTAGAGGATGAGTAGCGTCAAGGAAGACATCAACATCTCCATATTTATCCACATATTCATTGAAGGTGCCTAATTTTGGATGGGTAGCATTCTTTGCCTGAGATACCACATTAGATACCATATTCTTTGATAGGTCTTTAGTGCCTTCACTGAAAGCTTGTTGTACGGAATTCAAAGCTTCAAGGTCCTTTTTGTACAATTGAGCAAAGGTGCTCAATTGATTATCTAAAGCTTTATGCTGTTTTTTAGAAGAGTAAAGACAGCCAAGTAAGAATCCAACTATCAACTGCAAGATAGCAATACCAATTACTAACCCAGAATCCATTTACCCTCACAAAATTGTGCCCCCCAATAAATAGTTACCCCATACTACCAAGGATAAACAAAATCACAGAATTCATGGACATCCCAGGATGCATGGGATTCAATCTTTGGCCTCACACATTCAACCATATGGCTTGCGTTATGATCAGTAGCTATAGGTCCCTTAGTAATTAGCCTTCTGGTCTTGTAGGCAAAAACCGGTGCCACCTCAAGGTTGCCCTCAACTTCAGCCCTGAGCGCCTTGCGAATCTTGTTCAGCTTACGCCTGTGGTTACGGCTCATATACTTGGTGTTGAGACTGATAATAATTGTTGGATACTCCACAGACATAGCATCAATATAAGCTTTTGCTTCATCCGCAGGAATAACAGAATACTCTCGCCTAGGAAAGGTATCGACTAGCATATTCTGTGTCAGAACACTGGCATGGTTGTCCACAGTATACTTGATGACATCTTCAAAATATTCATATCCAGGTAGGCCAAACAACTTTACAAACATTTCCTCATCTTCACAAAGAAGGGGGACAATAAGTCTGTACAGCCTATCCCTAATCCTGGATAAAATCTGGGAAATCCCACTATCCCCCAGCGTCTCAGGGGGAATAACAAAAAGTATTTGATTGCCAATAATAGCCCCAGCTGTGACCTCATGAACTCCTGTCTTAGGATCCAAAATCCTAGTAAGAAGATTCCCCATCGCTACAGTGTCCAACTGGGTCTCCAACTTAGGCTGCCTTTTGAATACCATGACGTACACTGCAGCATCAAAAGGAATTGAAGTACAAAGCACGAATGGCTCAAATATCTTTTGGAGCTTATCTCTTTTCATTCTACCCTCTTCCAGTTATCCTCTTCCAGGCCCCCCAGTCCTGTATATTAGTTTAGTTGATGTGGTCAGAGGGGTTGGGAGGCCCAATAGCTACCATGAGCTGTGCCACCAAGCCTACCATTTTATCAAATTCTTCCTCTGCCGCCTGCAGAGCATTCCAGTTGTCATCGTGCCCATGGATAGCCTTCCACAACCTGACAACCTCACGCCCCTCTTCGCTATCCCAAAGATTAGCCGCCAGGCAATGGATTTTCTGGGCCGCCATGTTATCCAATTTCCCCTTACGAAAGGTTGCCCGAAACCGTCTACACTCCCAAGGAATAGCTCCCAACATTTCAGAGACAGAACACGTTCCCTTCTCGCTCAGGAAGCTACAGCCAGCATAAGACTTACGAAAGTAAACATAATAGGCTTGCCCACCAGCCTGCCCCACTAAGGTAGGCCGAACAATCTCGATATAAGGAAGAACACCATCATCCTTCCAGAAATCCAATGCTAGCTTGTCCGGGCAGATCCCAAGCAACAGCTTCGCCTCACTGGGGGAAACCCAACATCCAGACTTGCACAGATCCACACAGCCGAAACAGGTGGTGCACTTACTATCATCAAAGTTCGATTTGCAACCCATTTTACTATTCCTTTATTAGTCTCTATGTAAAAAGAAACAAGCTCTCACAGTCCTCATCATACCCAACCCCACATCTTACCAGGTACAATATTTCATCATCTGTTAGTGCCTCAATTACTTGCCCAAGCACACTCAACAAACTTGCCATCAACCTTAGTGAACCTATCACTTATGCTATCCATTTATATGTCTCCATTGTTTCCCCCAATCATTACAGGTACTAACAACAGCCAAGGCAAAAAGGGCAGTACCTGTTTTGTATCCTGTTCAGATTTGCCACAAATTTTTAGGAGGGGATCACGGGAAGGACAGAAGTCACCCTCAGGGAAGATTTTGATTCTAGGTATATTCCTGAGCGTTTTAGCTATATTCTGGGAAGACTCCTGGGAAGCCCCCTGAGAGAACCCTTTAGATTGGGAAATTTTGGTCCTCTTTAATGAAGGGCCCATGGAAGAATAAAATATATAGACTTGATTATATACTTATATACAATACTTTCTCATTAGCCTGATTTTCTATCTGTGGGAATATACCTTCCTAAAGAAATTTTGGCAGTTTCCTATGTAGGTTTTGGTATGGAAATTTTGCAAATCCTTTGCAAAATAGATAAGGAATCCTAGAATGGTAAAGCCCCTTGACAAAATAATTGGAAAATTTCCTCAACGAAATCAACGAGTTGTGATTTTTTTTCAGTGACTAGTCTCATGGGGGACTTGATTTTTTGGGCCCGAATGCTTAAATTAACAAAGTTACCTCGGGGCGGGAAGAGTCCTTTTCACCCCCTTCTGAGTCTTACTGGGCTGTCCAAAAAATCAGCCTGGTCAGAATAACTGCAGTCAATGCAGTAGTCAATCCAGCCTGGCAACTATCGATCTCACCTTCTCTCCCTCTCTCCAGCTATCCAAAACTATTCAACAACTTTGACTACCAACCGCATTCAAAGCCCCTAGGGAATATAGCAGTCAAAGGGAATCAACTTTACAAGGTTGCAGGGCTGTACTCGACTACAATCTTGTCAGCCTTTTCTCCTTATCTCCTCGTCAAATCTGACTCGCCAATAAAGATTGACAAACGGTCAGCTTGGAAACCTGGAAAGCTTTGATGGTTGCCTTGTTGTTGAGTAGTGTATCCAAAAAGATTATATGGATAAGCATATAGTCTAGAAGTTTCAAGGGGGTTTTTCAAAGGGGAAAAAAGAAGAAAATAACTTTCCCCAGTCTGAAGAAAGTTTTTAGTCTGAGAGAGAAGTTAGAGTTTGCCATATACTTTCCCCAGTCTGAAGAAAGCTTTCTTTTTGGGAGAGAATTTATAGAATTTAGAGTTTGCCTTATAATTCCTCAGGACTCTCCAAATAATTCCCCAGTAAGGTTACTTTTCTTCCGCCAAAGAAACTGTTCCCGGTAAGGAAAATACTAGGAGGAAAGTATTCACACCAAACTTGTAACCTATAAGGAGTATAGTACAGTAGCGAATCTCAGAACTTTTTTCAGTCATTTTCCTCGGCTCTGTTGTTACCTTCGGTAGTTGCCATTACAGATGATGGAGTTTGAATGTTTGAGGTTTTCGCCTTTATTTCGGTAGTCTTGGGCATTGGAGCTTTAGTCTCTATCTTAGAGTCCATATCAAGTAGACTACTACTCATTATAGACATCTTAGATAATATAAGAGATGAGGTAAGATGGGATCCAGATTTGCCCCCTCCGAGGGAGGATGACGACTGGAGAGATAACGAAGGACAGCAGGAACCGGAATAGGAGCAGGATGCTGAAGGAGGATATAGGTGTGTGGGAGTATCGGGGAGGCCCAGTAGTCCCAGAGTTTCCATTGAATGAGGAAAACTTCAATACGTATATAAAGGGGGAACGGATAATCAAGGGATACTGGGTAAAAACATCCAACACTATCGAGCTTCGTATAGAGAGTAAGAGGCGTCTACTCATATATGACAGATGCAATGGTGGATTGAGAAATCTGGTGGTAGAGGGGGAGGAAGATCGGCCTCCTCATTTTGGAACGTATGTGGGGGGTGTATTTACTGGGCTGGGGGTCGTCACCCAGGATGAGGATAAGGACTTTCTAGTCGTAAATGTAAAGTTGACAACAAGTAAAGGAGTTGTGTCGTTACTGTTCAACAGTTCAGATAGAAAAATAAAGGTTGTGGGAAGAATAGACAAATAGAAAAGAGGAAGGACTAACATGAAAATACACTATCTCCCAGCAAAAATGGATACTTGCTGTAACACAGCTATTATTAGGTTGAAAGCTGGTCGATTGGAGGATGTCCACCTTTTCCTCATTGAAGAAAAGGCTCTTGATTTCTGGAAATATGTGACAGAGGACACCTTACAGGAAAATGGGGCTGAATGGCAAAAGGTGAGCAGGCATGAAGCCATTTTAGCTCTTATGGAGCACTTGCAGATTATTTCAAAACTGAGGTTAGTTGCAGCAGTATGTAATAGTTTTGCTGACTTTCTGGAGCAGGATATGAAGTGGGGCAGTAAATAGGTCTAGGTGGTAGGTTGCTGGGGGAGATAAGGAGGCTAATAAAATGAAGTTTTGGGTTATCCTGATGAAGGATGGAAAGCTGTTTCATAATCAGCCTATTGAAGTTCTCACAGAATATAACGAGGATAAAATTGCTTCTCGTGACGCTGCAGTCAAGGGGGCGATAGATTTTCACCATAAATTGGTTGGTCATCCATTGGTACATGAGTCTGTTGAGCTTGTCGCGCTAGTTTTCCCAGTCATAGGATCCATTTCAAGGCACCTTGTGAAGGTTGAATACAAGGTTTTTTGCATGGCGGAAGGCACAATACTTGAAGGGGGAAGAGACGAATGAAAGACGATCTTGGCGATCGTATGAAATCCTATGAGCTGGCTGCAGAGATAAGGCTGGACCCTTCCCAGTATTTGATGGCGAGGCTGGATGGGAGGTGTTTTTCCAAGTTCACCCATGGCTTGACAAAGCCATTTGATAGCAGATTGTGGGGGTTGATGGTGTTAGTTACTGAAAAGCTGATGAGGGAAAGTGGAGCCTGTCTAGGCTACACCCAATCTGATGAAATTACTTTAGTGTGGCCCCAAACTCCTATTGGGGAACCATTCTTTGGGGGCAGAACTCAGAAGCTTTCCTCCAGTCTGGCAGCCATGGCAACTCTCCATTTCTTCAAAACCTTACCTCAATTTTTTGGTGTTGTAGGAGAATACCATCAAGAAAAGTGTCCAACTTTTGATTGCCGAGTCTGGGCCATGCCTTCTTCAATAGAGGTATGGAACAATCTTTTATGGCGATATAACGATGCAACCAGGAATGCTATTATAGGCATAACCAGGGTGAGATATAGCCACACAGAAATGTATGGCCTTGACTGCACTCAGATGCTGAGCTTGCCTTCTGTAATGGATGATTGGGGGGTCTGCCCACCCTTTTTCAAGGTTGGTACATTCGTACAAAGGTATAAAGTGAGTAGGCCATATACAGTGACAGAGCTAGCCAGTCTTCCTCCCATGCATGAGGCAAGGACAAATCCAGAGTTAGTTGTTGAGAGGTCTGATTATCGGACCTGGGGGGTGGAAAGTTTCAAAATTGTGGAGAATAAAGAGGGGTTTATCTTTGCTGGGGAAGAACCTGTGCTTAGTCGGAATACTAATAATCCAGGATTATAGTGATTCTTATAATAAAACCAGATCACCAGTTTACCTCTTGTTATGAGGTCCCCATTCCTATCCAGAATGCCTTTCAGGTGGCCCCTCCTCCATTAGGTATCCGGGGGCCCCGTGGAAACCGCATACAACCCCCCAGTGTTGACTTTCTTTTTAGAGGTCAACTCCTGACTGGTCTTGTCCCTTTGATGCAAGCAAGGGCCTTTCAGGCTAATATCCCGATAGAAATCCAAGACCAGCGAGTTTGGTCCACTCTCCCAGATAGAAATGTACTTGACTTTATTTCAAAAGTAGGATTTGAAAAGCGTTCTTACCAGATTGAAGCAGTAAATGCTCTTCTTCGCCATGGTCGGGGTGTCTGGGCTGCCTGCACAGCAGCCGGGAAAACGTTCATGTTGGCAATGGCAATCTATAGGCTCAATCTACCTACCCTTGTACTTACCCCAGCTGCTAGAAAAGATGTAGCTATTGATATCTCCATGGATCTGATTAGTTGGGGGCTTCCAGCTGAGTATTGGAAAGGTAAATTTAGGGATAAAAGGTATGAAATCTTATATAACAGTCCAGAGTCTTTGGTTTATGTAGCAAATGCGGCCCAAGTGCTTTCAAAACTCAAAAGAGAGTATGAAAAAGCAAAAGATTGGTTATCTTCTTTTCAGTTTGTGGCATTAGATGAGTGCCATGAGTATTCAGATGGCATCCATCAGATATTTTCACATATTTATGCTCCTTATCGATTATTTATGTCTGGAACGCCATATACAAAAGATAAAGTTAGGCGACATTATATGATTGGGAGTTCAGGGCAAGTTATCTACTCTGCCCCTTTGAAAAAGATGATGGATGAAGGGTATGTTGCAAAAATAAGTGTATTACCATTTTTTGTTGAGCATTCAAGGGCGGAAGATTGGAATGGGTACCATGAAGCTTTTGCAGACTTGGTTGTTGATAATTCACACAGAAATCAAGTAATTATCAATTTACTCAGAGTGCTTCTTTCACTGGGGAAAGTTGTTTTGGTGACTACTCCATGGAAACAGCATTGTTTACAGTTAGAGGGGCTAATCCCGCTTGACCTTATCCCAGTAACAGCTGTATATACGGGAGACCAGTCATCTAGGCAGCGGTTGGAAATCCGTCAGGCAGCAAGGGAGTCCAATATTCAAATAATTATAGGAAATATGCCTGCTGAGACCGGGATAAGCATACCAAGCATTTCAGCAATTGTTGTAGCAGGGGCTGGTCATGCTCCCTGTAACGTGATACAAAGAGTGGGGAGGGGGGTACGACAGAATGTTTCTAAAGATAAAACACTCATTGTAGTTGATATCCAAGATATACCAGGACCTACCATTCCAAGTTCAAAACAAATGCTGTGTGGAATAGCCCAACAGGGGATAGACAGGATTGTTTTATACAAGTCGGAGGGGATGAAGGTATTGCCCGATAGTGCTAGTTATGAGGTTTTGATAAATAGGATAAAAGCTGTAGGATAAGGAGTAACATGGCTGATCCAACTCTTGAATTTTCAACAAAAGTGGCTGTTTATTCACCTTTGAATTACAACCATACTGCTGAACAATGCAGTTATCCAGCTGTAATTTTTGTTGATGGTTTTGCAAAGAATGCAGTGTGGTCTGGTGGTGCTTATAATTATTTATTTGATCGCTTGACGTACCCTCCGAGAGGAGGATGGTATATTTGGGAGGGGAAAATTTATGTGCTGAAATCGGATTTTGAGAATGATAGCGGCCCGAAGTATTTTACATTTGAGGGGGAATACAAGCCTGCCACAGAATCTCAGATCAAGTTGATGGTCAACGGTATCAGTCCTTTTCCTATAGTTCTTTAGGAGCTGAATGGCATTTATTTCGGGCGACAATCTCAGGGTCCTATCCCTTTTGGTGATGGACCCTACAATCCTCAGGCAGCACAGACATCTGCTTTCCCCAGGGATATGGGGTTTTGAAGCACACGAAGAGATAACAGAGGCAATCCTATATCTCTATGATTGCATGAAGAAGGTACCAGAAAAGGGTGTTCTGGCAGAGTATCTGCATACTAAGTACAGTGAGCAGCCTGTAAAGCGGGACCGGTTGGTCGAACTGGCTGAGGGGCTGTATGAGCATGATCCGTTGGAAGTGGGGGCTATCTATGGTGCATCTTTCAAAGAAACTCTGCGGTTTCATTCTATAAAAACTGCAACAAACAAAGTATCTGACATTTTACAAGCTTCTGAGCAGAGGAAGGCATTTACGGATGATGACTTCCAAAAAGTTCAGAAGCTCCAGGCCCAATCGACAGCTACTAAGGCTTTTGTGGAGCCTTATGATTATTTCTCAGATGAGAATATAGAAAATAGAACAGATGTAAATACTCCTTTATACGGTAGGGACAATCTTATAGCAACTGGCTATTCAACATTTGATAACTTTATGAAAGGTGGGGCAGGTGCTGGTGAATTGTGGGCAATCGCTGGGAAGCCAAACAGGGGGAAGTCCCGATTTATGCAGAATTTGGCTGCTAAGGCTTTATTAGCTGGGAAAAAGGTTGTTATTTTTACGTTGGAGATGCCAACAACAGCGTACACTGTAAAGATTGATCAAATTTTGCTAGGAACAACGGTTGAGGGCTGTAAAGGGGTGCCAATCACTAATACTTTGAAACAGATGAGGGATATACTGAGTAGTAAGGGTGCAAGGTTGACAGTTTTCAAGCTGCAAGAGCGCACTTACACTATGCAGGATATCGAGGCAATAGTCCCCACAGCAGGATTTATGCCCGATCTACTTATCACTGACTATTTGGACTTGATCCTTCCCCCAGGTAAATCGTCAGGCAACCCATGGATTGATCAGGACAATCTTTTTATAGAGGGTAGAAGGGTGGCTGGAGTTTTGGGTTGTGTTCATTGGACTGTATTGCAGCCTAAAGCTATCCCAGACGAGACAGTGACAATTACTGGGGAGTTATTGGGGGGTAGTTATGGAAAGATGAAAACACTTGATGGTGGGTGGAGTATAAATTGTACTGAAGAGGATATGCGCCGGGGGGCATTTACTTCATACTGCTTCAAAAATCGTTATGGGATAAATAGTATTTATGTTCCTATGTATGTTGATGCCCAGATTGGGCGGATATTTGAACAAAAAGATCTCCAACAAAACAGACAAGGGGAGTAATAATGGGAGATGAATTACACAATTGTTTCCATGATTGTATCCACGATGGTTTACGCGCCCTGGCAGCAAGGGTGGCAGACTGCACGGTTATCCCTGACAGAAAGACATATCCGGTTAGAAAACGTGGCATTGTTATAATAAGTGTTGAATGCAGTAAGTCTGGGACCCTTTATTGCCCTTTAGATCCTGTAGATGAAAATTTCAATATAATTTTTGACAATACAACTGGGGATGCTGTCCCACCTGGGGATTGGTTGTGGGTTGGAATTCCAATCCTAGATGAAGAACAGCGGGGTTGGCTGATTATGGATGATAGGAATGGGGCTTGGTTTGAAAGGGGTAAGATAGGGTACAGGTTCCACCATGGAGTAATACCAGGAGAAGGTTATACCAGGAGAAGGTTATGCCACAAGTAGATTTTGATACATTGAAGGTGGGGAATAAATTCATATATAGAAATGGGCGTATGGACAGGGTAGTTGTGGAGGTTGTAAAGATTACAAAAAAGTTTGCCTATTTGAGCAATAATGAGAAGGTATACAGGGAAACTGGATTGGTGGTCAAAAGGGGGAAATCTGAGAAAATCTGGGGGGACATTTGGCCGTATGAAGACCTTCAAGTTCGACGCATTGATAAAATGTGGAAAAGGCTGTGTATTGAGGTGCTCAAAAGGCATTTCAAAAGGCCAGACGTGTCAATTGAGGGTATGCAAAAGGTGGCTAATTTATTGAAACTGGGAGAATTAGAATGAGGTTGACCCAGGAGGCCTTAGACAACTTGGAATTTGTCCGGCCTACTTGTGATGGTGGGCAGTTAGTCTACACCCATGATTGTGATGACGAAAATGGACATTTATATGTTAGTGTAGACAGTGGTAAATGGATTTGCTATAAATGTGGCTACTATGGTGAGGTAAAGGGATTTGATAAGAAAAAATTGCCTGCTTTCTTACCCAAACCATCAGTAAAGGCCCCAACCCTATTTGAGGTTGGGGCCTACCCTGTCCCGGCTGGTGGTGAAGAGTATCAATATTTGGTTGGGAGGGGTCTAACTGAGGAAATGATCAGATATTACCAAGTTATGCTATCTCCAAAGTCTTTCTACTCAAGGCAAATACTTTTCCCAGTGTATGATGATGGGTATAAAGGCTTTGTTAGGCGAACAATTGATAAAATTGGGACTTATACAGTTACTTTACCAACCGGGGTTGAAAAAACAGTGGAATTCAGGTATTTGAATTCTCCTGGAATGGACCGGCGGAGAATTATTTATGATTTTGATCGGGCTAAAAAGTATGACACTGTATATTTGGCTGAAGGAATCTTCTCAAAAATAGCCTTGGGGCCGTCTGCTGTGGCCTTTCTGGGGAAGGGCTATACCAAGTTTCAGATGGATAAACTCCTGGAACTCCCCAGGAAAACTAAGTATATAGTTGCTTTGGATGGGGATGCAGTTCTAAAGGGTATTGACTTGCAGTTATGGTTGAGTGCAATGGGGAGGGATGCAGCAACTATGGTTTTCCCATACCAACATGACCCTGCAAGTATTGGAAATTTGGCTGCTGTACCAATAAAAAGGTTCAGCCAGATGGAAGCAATCAAATGTAAGTTGAATTGGAAAAAGAGGGAGAAGAAATGAAAGTAATACTTGAAATGGATATAGACACTGAAACTATACGAGTTTTAGAAGCAGACAAGGACTAATTGGCACGAAAACTAGACCGGCTTGTAACAAAGAAGCCATCACGGAAAATTCCTGGTTTTGTTACTAAGCCTGAATGGCTAGAAATAGCTAAAAAGCACGAAGAGGATTACCAGTCACAGCTTCAGGCAATTGCTGAAGATATAATGATGGAAGAGTTGAAAATAGATCCTTTTGATGAGGATGCCGGAGGGGGATTCATGTTTCGAGCTCTTCCTAGGATTGTGAAGACTACTCTTAAACTAAAGGCCGTAAATGGGGCACTCCATTACAAAGAGAGGATGCAAGTCTTTCAGAAGGTATATGAAAGGAGAACCCCATCAAGGTGCTTACTGTATAGATTCAATGTTGAATTGAGGCCCGAGCTAGTCTCGATCTATGGGGTGGAGCTGGTGGAGAAAGAATTTTCAGGTAAAGTTACCTCTCGTGCCCCTCGTAGTAGATAGCCCCGGCAGATAGTACCCTACATAAATATATTTCCATAGGTGTCTATAGTTATAGCCATACATAAATTTTAGGCTTGCACACTGGGGGATGCCACAGTATAACCTCCTTATTCTCTGGTAGTTCACTAGTATCTCCACTAGACATTATTAGTTATAGGAGGTTGAATGCATAGCACAAACATAACCTTCCAGGATGGCTTATCAATTATCAAAGTACTCGCCAGGAGATACGCTCGAATAAACCTTTCATTTCTAAGATATGATGATTTGTATCAAGAGGGGTGCATTGTTTGGTTAAAAATAATGCCAGAGATAGGGATGTTGTGGACATCCATCAAAAATCACTTCAATAACTTGATAAAAATGGTAAGGCGGCGATGCAATGATTACTATGCCCTGGGGGAGGAGGATTTCATGGTGCCAGCAGAAATGTGGTATAACCCTGAAAGGTTGGCAATTTTGCATGAGAAATATTCTAAATTATCCCCCAGGCAGAAGGAATTTTTAGAGTTAGCAGCTTCTATGGATGTGGGGGGGGCTGCCACAGTTACAAATCTGTCCAGGGGATGGGTGCGTCATGGATTCAGAGATGTTAAGGAGCAATTGTGCAAAGAGTGATGGTTTTATCAATGGGGAGAGAGATCCCAATTGATGATGAGAGGGGTATTGGCTTATTCTTGAAGAAGCTGGAGTCATGTATTGTTAGGTGGTTGCCTGGGAATAACCCGGCGGAATTGGTTCCCCAGCAGAGGAATCGTTTCTGGTGTATGGTAAATACCGGAAGGAAAATGAAATGAACGCTGTGAAAATCCCAACAGGGTATCTATTTACTATTCAGGGAGAACGAGGCCATCAGTTAGAGGCTTTATCCATTGGTGATTATGGTAAACGATATAACATCAAGGCTGATTTTCTGGGTTTTACATCCGAGATAGTGGGTGTGCCTAATGGTCCCACTGCTCAGTTGTCTGAGAAATGGGTTGCCACCCTTAGTACTCAGTATGGGTGCCCCCAAAGATGTATTTTCTGTGATGTCCCCAAAATTCCATTCCATGGGAATGCTACCTTTGCTGATTTGAAGAATCAGTTATATGCCGCTATATCTCTTTTCCCGTCTGTCAAGTATACAGATAGGTTGAATATCCATTTTGCTAGGATGGGTGAACCTATTTATAATCCAGCTGTATTTGACTTTGCAACTTGGCTTTCTTGGCAGAAGGATAAGTTTCAGAGTGATACAGGGTTGAGGGTAGAGACAATTCATCCCGTTTTGACCACTTGCATGCCAAGAGTAGATGTGTTCAAGCAGCTTTTAGAGTGGACCAAGATAAAGAACGTGTTCTACAAAGGTCAGGCTGGGTTGCAGCTTTCTATCAATTCCACCAATGAATATCAGAGGCAGAAGATATTTGGTGGTATGGTTCACAACCTTGAAGAAATAGCAGAGATGGTTGTTGATCTACCAGACCCGCTGGGGAGGAAATATTGTCTCAACTTTGCTTATAGTACAGACTTTGAGGTTGATGCTGAGAGGCTAGCAGAGTTATTTGATAGCAATAACTGGATGGTGAAGATTACGCCAATCCACAACAATAAGGCCTGTCGGGATAATGGCATTGAGACTGTTGGTGGGTATGATTCTTATGCTCCTTATCGAAAGGTTGAGGAGGAGTTGAAAGCAGCTGGCTTTGATGTTTTAGTATTTGTCCCATCCATGGATGAGGAAGATGGGTTGGTTACCTGTGGTAATCTGGTTCTCAGTGGCAGCTCCCCTAAGTGTAAGGAGTAAATGAATTTAGGACCCCAATTTATAGCCGCCTCCAGTATCCTCTCAGAAGCTGATGGGGGTGCCCTCTCCATTTGGTTGTACGGCCTAAAAGACAGTATGGGCAGTTTAGACCAAGTTAATTTTTCAACAGTTGGGGTCCTTTTTAGGGTTTACTGGGATCGTTGCAGTTTTGTATATAATTGATTTTATACGAGGAGATGATGGCCGGTTTAGATGTTGATATACAAGAAATTATCCGTGGTGCTGAGAAAGATATAGAGCAGGCAATAATAACTGAGTCAATAAAAGTTATGCGAGGGACCGTTGCTGCTTCTATATCCAACAGTGTTGGAGATTCCATAAAAAGATTTATGGATAAAGAGGTTATTCCAGAGTTGAATAGGGTTTTGCAGGAAAGAAAGGCTGAAATTATTCAGCAAGCAGTTGCGGCAGTTCCCAATATTATGGATAAAGTAGTAACACATATGTCTCAAAAGATGGTTACTTATTTAGCTGCTGTACTTGAAAAAGCATTTAATTCTAGTTCTAGGTGGTGATGAAAATTATAGCGTTTGGAGATGTCCATGCTGGGAAACATTCAGCATTTGCCAAAATGGATGAAAACTATGGGGATACAAGGTGGGGAGCAATTTGTAAGAGTTTGGAATGGCTGAAGTGGCTAATTGTTGCTGAAGGCCCTGACCATGTTATCTTCCTGGGGGATGTAGTCCATGACAGACAGGAAAGCAACCATCAAGTATTGAAAACTATAAAAGATTTCCTTCATTGGATACCTGATTGTGGTTATATGCTCCATTGTTTAGTTGGCAACCATGATATCCAGATTGAAGTAAATGCTGGGGAAGATTATCCATATTCTGCAGTTGATTTGGTTGCCCCCCATGATGAGGCGAGTGAGTTTTCAACAATATATAGTGGGCCTGGATTATTGAGGGGGAATAAGGTTTCAAATATATTGATGGTTCCTTATTATAAAGATATGAATACTTGGGACCCACAGAATGCCCCATCATGGACACTTATGCAGTCCCAATTAGCCTTTGTTCACCTTCCTTTTGCTGAGGCAGGGTTTGGTGAGTTTTCAGCCGATTCCTTGCATTCCAAAGTAGTAGTTGGTGGGCACTATCATACTCCCCAGGAAATTATCACTCCTCAGGGAAATAAGCTGTACTTAGTGGGAGCTTTACTCCCTCAGAATTTTGCAGATGAAGGAGATGGGCCTTTTGGAGCTGCAATTATTACTTTGGATGATGATACTGGGGAAGTGTTAGATATTGAACAGGCTAAAAATCCCCATGCTGTGCCTTTCAGAAAAGCTGTCTGGGAAGAAGGCCAAACAAAGCCAGACATCTCTGGGGCTGCTTATTGGCAGCTGGATGTAAAGGGTAGTGATGATTTTTGCACTAAGGCTTCCCAGGAGGTAAAAACTGGGGAAGTTGAGGTGAAAGTCAGGGCTACTCGGGAAGCTCACTGGGAAAGAGGGGAAGAATTGGTCCCTCATAAGAATGATTTAGTGGATAGATTGTTGTGCAAGTGGGCACAGCAGAATGGTGTGAGCATAGATGTGGGGCGGGAGATATATAAAAACAGTAATACAGGAGAATAACTAATGAATGCAACTGAAGTGGTGAAGGTAGCTATGCATGCTGGGGAGAATGAGCTGGTTATTACAAGTAGGATGGTCAAGAAGGGCGAGGATGAGCTTATCAGGTTCTTTTTCTTGACAGACAGTACAGAAACTAAAGTATACAAGGTTTTTGGGGAAAAGTTGGCTGATTTGCCTGGTGTTAGCATTGAGGAGGCAATCACGGCAGGAATGAAGGAGAATGATGAAAAGTAGTCAAGAAGTTTGGGGGCATTTGCCTGTTGAAGAATCATTTGGTGTGCTAGCAACTGAAGATGTGATAAGAAAGTTAGCTCAGGGGAGTAAAGATACTGAACCGTTTGATTCTATTGATTTTACTGTCCACTCCTTGTTAACCATGGAAAGGTTGGCTTATGAAAAGGTTCAGGAGCTTCAAGGTAAACTAAGGCTTCTTGCCATCAAGAAGATTATGGAAAATGCCTCTGACATGCCAAACGAAGTTACAATTGAGCAGATGGCAGATGTTAGAGAACAGTTGATTGCTGTAAAGGCATACTGGGGGAAGGTAATTGAACTTTTTGATAGATTTTATGCATTTTTTCATGGTGATGGCAACATGGAGGATATCCAGCTCCCGTATGACTGGAATGATAGTTGGGTACAGGATTTTTAGGAGATAATATAGATGATTCTAGATGATTTGATAGCTCTTCTGCAAGAGGCAAAAGAAGAGTTGGGGGGCAGTACAAGGGTGTTTTTGTCCAAAGATGCAGAAGGGAATGCATTCATGGACATAGATACCTGTGAAACAATGACCGTTAGTGACGAGAGTTTTGCAGAGTTGGGAATTGATGATGAAGAGCTGTCTACTTGTGAGGTAGTTATTATTTATCCTATATAGGAAAAAATGGCTAGGAATAAGAAGAGTGCATCGGAGAAATATTTTGAGTTTTTCTCACAATTTAGGCCTGAATTTTATCAAAAAGCACGGATTTTTAATGTGGATCCGGGCTGGCGATCTGGTTATGCCTATGGAACAGCACTAGGCACAGATATAAAATCTGGCTTTACTATTGATACATCTGATTATTCAAGATTGTACATGGAGGCTGAGCAGGCTGTGTACAGCGTGCGGCCTTTTGATATTTTAGTTGTGGAGCTGGGAAGTTTCATGGGCAGGGGCAGTGCTGGCCTTCATCTCTCTAGGTGTACTCAGGTTTGGCAAGACGTAGCTAGACATCTAAATTGCCATATGTTGGAAGTACACCCAAGGAGCTGGCAGACCATATTAGTTCTTCCATGTCGTCTTAGGAGAACACACGATAACTTGATGGCGGCTACAAAAGAGCTGGCATCTATGCTAACGGGGGAACCTGTTGAGGCATTCAACAAGCCACAGGAAGATAGGGCATCAGCTATATGTCAGATATACTGGACCAGATGGATGATAAAACAAATGGTTGGATAAGGATATTCTATGAGGAACACAATAAATGATGCATTGATAGCAGTAATGAACATGGCTGAGGAAAATGGGCTTAGTGTTTACTTTCTATTCAATGACTGGTGTATGCGGGCTGTTGGGTATGGGGGTGATAGTTATGGTGATGTCACCTTGGAGCAGGTTTTGAGGAAGGCTCATGATGGCTGGCAGGAGCATTATACATGGCTGTCAAACCTGGTTCAATCTTTCCCAGTAACTTTGTTGGTTGATACTAAGACTGATATTGTGAAATTTCTTACTTGGATAATGTCTAGGGGTTTGAGATTTGATTATGACTGCGGATCATCAATAACTATTTACTGGAAGCTCAGAAGCACATCATTCCCCAAAGACTATGTAGCTGGGAAGCTATATACCCAAATGAAAGAGGAACTTAGCAAATTGAATAACATTCTGACTGCTGTCGAAGCTGTTATTACTGAGTATTATCCAGAGAGGGTGTGAAAATGAGCAAACAAAATGAGAAGATAACATTCCCGGAGAGCATTTTTGATGATTTAGAGAAAATGGGGAAGAGGCAAGAGAGGGAACTCAGCAACAGTTGGTTGTTAATATGGAGCTTGGTAATTTTGGCATTTCTACTTGGGTTAGTTGGTTATTTAGTGACAGATCCGGCCATCCTAATGAGTGCATCTGGAATAGGATGGTAAAAGTTAGTTATATTATATATGAAAACGGTAATGAGGTGAATATCCAGACAGCTGTAGAGGTTGAGAATGGGACCGACCATGAAGCCTTCCTAGCTTGGGTAATCATGAAGGCTGGGGCAGTGGCAGCTGCGATTGCTGCCAGCGATAATGATAAGGATTATGACACATTACTCAAATTTTTGGATATTGACATTGGGAAAACAAAGAGCGTGCTGCTAAATTAGGAGACTATGGATGTTTATCCGATTATTTTCAAAACTCTCCATATTGATGGATTCCTGTCATTTGGGAAGACATCACTCCAGACGGATGTCCCCGGATTAGCAGTTGTCCAGGGGATAAATAAAGATTGTGGGGGCTCAAATGGGGCTGGGAAAACTGGTCTTTTTGAAGCCTTATATTGGTGTCTATATGGCAACTTGCTCAGAAAAGGTACGAAAGGGCAGGTTGTCAACTCAAAAAAGTCCAAATGCCAGGTAAAGATTGAACTAGATGTCAATAATATACCTGTTACAGTAACTAGAAGTATATCTTCGGGCGGGAAAACCTCTTTGGGGGTTACTGTAGCAGGGAAGAATGAAACTGCAGTCACAATAGCACTCACCCAACAATATATAAGCACATTTATTATGCCTCCCGATATATTTAGGTACACAGTTCTGTTTGGGAAGGGAGGAAGGTTCAACGAAAGCGTTGATGCAGACAAAAAGTCTCTTATATTGGATATGTTGGGGCTTTACTTTGAAGATGCTTATAAAAGTGCTAAAGAACTGAGGAAGTCTGCTGAACACGCCTTTAGTGTAGTTGAGGCTGAGTTGGCTGGTTTAGAAAGTAATATTTCCCAGTTAGAAGAATTCATCAGAGGTCAAAGGGGGCAGGCTGAAAGGTGGGTCAGGGAACAGGCTGAGATAGAGGCTCAGAGGGCTCAAGAGCTGGAGAAGGCTAGACGAGAGTTAGAGGTTTGCCTGGTTCAGCTGGATGAGTTGACAGCAATGAAGGATAGGGCCAGCCATTCTTTTGAAGAGGCTTCCCAGGCTACGAAAGCTATGAGGGATAACTGGCAAGTGGAGAGCAGGCAGATAGCTGTTCTGGAATCTAGACAGAAAGAAGTGCTGAAAATCATAAGAGAATTGCAACAATCATTACTAAATGACCCCCCGACCTGTTCACTTTGCAAGAGGCCTCTGAGGGATGCTATGTCCAAAGATGCTGCTGGGGAAATCGAAAGCAGGATTGATGAGAAGCAGCAGATTTTGAGGGAGATAGTCTCTCAGAAGAACAGCTTGAATTCAGAGTTGGCTGGGAAGGCCCAGGAGTTGAGGGCATCTGAAAACGCAGAAAGGCAGGCTAAAGAGGCCTTTAATTCAATGAACAGTAAGATATCTGGGTTAGTTAGCAGGAAGTACTGGTTGGAATCCAGAATGTCTCAGTTGGGAGCTGAAGGGTCTGCTAAAGTTACCCCTCCAGATATGTATTTAGAGGAACGGGAAGAGAAGTTAAAAAAGCAGACGGCCAGAATCCAGGAACTAAAAGCTAAAAAAGATGAACAGGAAAAGCTTGTAAAAGAATATTCAGGCTGGGAAGCAGCATTCCATAAAGATGGCTGCCCCGCCATGGCTTTGCAGGAGTTACTGGGAGAATTACGGGTTAGGGCCGCTGAATATGCTAAGCAATTATCGGATGATAGGCTTGAACTCAGTGTAGAGGTAGTAAAAGATGCTCTTACTGTTAGTGCTCAATTGGATGGTGCCCCTAGTTATAATTTACTTTCTCAGGGTTGGCAAAGCAGAGTGGATTTAGCATTATTTATGGCCTGTCATGATTTAGCTAATCGTTCAAATTTGTTGGTAATCGATGAAGCGTTGGATGTGATAGATTTGACGGGGGTTTCACACCTTCTAACGATTTTGAAAAAACGTTGTGCCGCTGGAGGCTCAGTCGTTGTTATCACTCACAGAGACGACGTGAGGCAGCTGATTAGGGTGGATGGGGTCAGGGAGATTAGGGTGGTCAAGGAGGGGATTAGCCGTGTCGAAGTCTCTACTGAGGTGTAGCCCAGTTGGATAGGGCGCCTCTTTTGGGAAGAGGAAATTTTCGCTGGTTCGAGTCCAGTCACCTCAATTTGCGGGTTGAGGGCCTTTTCTACAATTTGAGGATGTCGTTCAGTTTAGGACGTAGGCTTATAGAGTCTATAAGTTGGGTTCAATTCCCAATCATCCTCGGGGCCTGTAGTGTAAATAACATGTTGCAAGTTGTGGGTGAAAGCCCCACCAGGCCTTTTGTAAGCTAAAACTAAATGAGGTGAAGATGACTTTGAGATTGTCACAAGTAGTAGCAGTCGAAGTGGATGTAAAGGGGCGGACGAAGCCCCAAATTACTGAGCTGCACAAGCTGACTCAGAAGGCCGACCTTTTTGCTGGGGCAACTAGGACCTATGAGCCTATTTCTGATGACGGAGCGGCCCTCCCTCCTGAGAGAAAGAAGGTTCAGCTGACCACTTCCCAGGCCTTGAATGGATTTGCGGCTGCCTGGACAGAGATGTTGGATGCTACCGCAACAAAGGACTGGGGAAATTGTGCAGAAAAGGCTAGGGCTGATGTCGTTTTTGATGGCCTGCCTATTGTGAAGCAGGCTCCGGTCCCTTTCCTGCTGTTCCTGGAGAAACAGCTTGTTGATATCAGGAAGGCAATCGAGGTTCTCCCAGTTCTGGATGAGGCTGAGGATTGGGAGTTTGACGAGAGCTTAGGCTATCACAGGACCAGAGATGCCCAAAAGTCTCACAGGACCCAAAAGCAGCCTAAGGTTATTACTTTAGCGCCTGCTACTGTCCAGCATCCTGCTCAGACCCAGCTTTTTACTGAGGATGTGATTGCTGGTTACTGGACTGCCTACAAGTTCAGTGGAGCAATGCCTGCTACCAAGAAGGCAGTCATGATGGATCGGGTGAATGAGTTGTTGAAGGCTGTGAAGGTGGCACGGGAAGAGGCCAACTCCGCCAAAGTAGAAAAGGTAGAGGTTGGTGCCGCTCTTTGGAAAGTTATCCTTGGATGAGTTCTCTAGCCCTTTGGGGCTTTAGATAGCTGAGACAAGCTGAGTCTTAGTTTAAAGATGATAACCAGTTATTGCTGAAAGGCGTGAAGGTTCAAATCCTTCTCCCGGTATTATGCCGGGATGGTGGAATGGCAGACACAAATAATTGGCTAGTCAATCTCAAGTTACACTCAGTAAGTTCAGCAAAGGCAGACCCTAACAGGTCTTCACTGTGGCCCTAGATGGGTAGTCGTGGGTTCAAATCCCACCTTCGACTTAGATGAGTGAACAGCCAGTGTGCAGTTTTCTACCTAGCTGCAAAACCCGAGTTCTAATAACCTGGCTGTTCACTAATTTGTCGAAGTAGCCTAGTGGACAAGGCGGCCCGTATTAATCTGAGGCCTGGGTTGTTTATTGTTAGGTGACGCTGTTAGTAAGTGTTCCTGTGACAAGGGAAATTACTGCTAATCGGACCTAAAATCCGAATTATTTAGCCGGAGGCAAGGAAAGGTCTCCGGCTGCCTAGCAGGACTAAGGTTAGGAGATATATCTCAGGCAGGTTCAATTCCTGCTCCTGCTTTATAATCATTTTGTCCAACCACCAGTCTATGCTCCAATAAATTTTCATAGGGGTAAAGGGCCCAGGCATTGTAGTCTGGGGTAGCTGGCTTTTCTTTTAGTGGGTAGATCAATGACAATAGATAGCTTCCGGGGTACATACTTTTTTCTATCTAATTTCTACCCGGTTGATATTACTTGGGATACCTTGGTGTTTCCAACAGTTGAACATGCATATCAAGCTGCAAAAACGTTGAATTTTGATGAGAGATTGGCAATACTAGCGGTCTCCCCAAAGGAGTCAAAAAAGATGGGGAGAGAAGTCACACTCAGGCCAAATTGGGACAGTTGCCGTCTTCCTATAATGGAGTATTTACTTAGACAGAAATTTAGCTATCCTTATTTGCGAGATTCTCTACTAATAACTAAGGATAGAGAGCTAATTGAAGGCAATACCTGTAGAGAGGTGTTTTGGGGGGTGTATTATAAAAGTGAGTACAATGTTATAGAGGGTAGAATGATAGATACAAGGGAGGGAGAAAATCATTTGGGGAAACTGTTGATGAAAATCAGGGGGGAATTGAGGGAATCCACCCCGGCTTAGCTTAGTTGGTTTAGAGCGTTGCGCTGTGGACGCAAAGGGACCAGTTCAATTCTGGTAGCTGGGATAGTATGTTGGGCAACAACACTTTGTATGGAAAGGCTCTTCTGATGAAGTTGCATCATCCTGAACAGGGAAATGATGAGATTTTCTTAGGTAATATTATGTATAAAGATTATGCATTATGTGCCTGGAGATCTAAGCGATTAGGGTGTTGGGCCTATAATGAGGATGGCGACTTGATTAAATCAACCATGTATACTTATTTTCCGATATTTATCAAATGTTTAGAAGTGGAAGATAAAATTAGATCCACGAAAGATTCTTTTTTGGTTTCTGTTTTTCAGGAAATGTTGGATACCGGGTGTGTTCTAAGTAAAACTTGAGGTTGCAAACGGCTTAGAGGAAAGTAAATGCAGTGTTCAATCTGTGATAAAATTCCAGAGAAAGACAACGGCAAGCTTCCCAAGAACTGGAAAAAGCATCTTGGGAAAGTCTATTGTCAGGCTTGTTGGAAGAAAAAATTGGGGTTTTCCCCACGGCCCCTGTAGCAGCTAAAATAAGCGCTAGCTGTTGCGGGGTTATGTCCGTGTGTTACCGGGATACCAGCAATTATCCTGTAGCAGCTAAAATAAGCGCTAGCTGTTGCGGGCAAACGGAGCCTGTAATAGAATGCTAGATAGGAACTAATGCCCCTACCATGGAAACCCAAACCAATCCAAACCCCAAAATTCACTCTAACTACCCTTCTTTCCAATAAATCACTATACAAAGAGTGTGAATCCTGTCCACTCTACATAAAATCCCCCAGAGTACCAGATGAAATCCCCCCTGAGGGGGCAGATATCATTCTTATTGGAGAAAGCCCTGGATTTTACGAGGATGATGCTCCATTTACTGGCCCTGCTGGGAAGTTATTGAGGGCCATCCTCCGAGAGTTGGGCATAACTAGTTTTGCCTTGACAAATAGATGTCATTGCCGTTCATATGATAGTGAAGGCAAGGATTGCCCGCCTCCAAAAGCTGCCATCCAATGCTGCTCTTCCCAGTTAGCCCGAGCTATCACTCAAAGCAAAGCGAAAATAATAGTAGCATTGGGAAATACAGCTACAAGTCTGATGCCGGGCTGGGAAAAGGCTAAAATCTCTCAAATCCATGGTACAATTACCACCCATCCAACATTTAGAAAACCATTTATGCCTATACTCCATCCAGCTGCTCCGCTACATAGTGGTTCTTATCTACAGCTTTCATCTATTAGAAGTGATTTAGCCACTATCAAATGTATGCTGAAGGGTCTTCCCAAAAGTAAGGTTCAACTTGTCAATCATATGATAGTGGAAACAATTGATATTCCTGAAAAGATGGAACGACTAATCCAGGAGGCACCCCAAGTAGATTATATAACATATGACATAGAAACTCCTGGTGGGCGGCCTGAAGGGCTTGACTACACCCATCCTGATATAGAGATAATGTGTTATGCTGTGGCCTTTAGCTACCTGGGGGCTTGTGTTGTGCCTGTTCACCATCCAGAGCTGGGGAGGACCCAGGCGGAAAGGCGATGGTGGCTGCAAAAAACAGCTGAGCTACTCAATGCTGCCAAAAAAATAGTCTGTCACAATGCTAAGTTTGACCTGAATTATACACGGGCAGTTTTCAGAAAGTATGGCATCAAATGGGACTATCTAGATAAAGATATAGATGACACCATGGCAATGCATTATGCTCACCATCATCCTAGTCGCCATGGTTTGAAAGATATTGGCATGTCATTAGGTCAGCCAGATTGGTCTGCAAAAAATAAAGAATTTCTTGACGCATTGAAAGCAGAGACTAAAATAATAGAAGTCAAAACTAAAACTGGGAAAGTCAAGGAGAAAAAGGTAAAAGTACATAAAGAAGTTAGTTGGTATGACTTGCCTTTGGACCAATTATGCTATTATAATGGTATAGACGCTGCTATGACAGCTCTTGTCAGAGACCAGTTGATGGCAAGAGCTGATATCTCTTTGACAAGTGCCTATTCACAACATTTTTATAATGAAATACTGAGAGACGCTGTAAAAGAATTTGCCAATGCTGAATCTAGTGGAATTTTTATATCTGAAGAAGGGTATAATAAAGCTAGAGACTTCTTTGTGAGGCTTTTGGCTAGAAGAAGCTTAGAACTAGCTCAACTCCCTCTAGTGATGGACTATTTAGTCAGAGATACGGCTAGTTTAGGCACCTTCCAGTCTCTCCCAGAGCGCTATTTGAAGGGAAATCTGCTCCCCAAATCTGGACCTAAAGAGTTGGAGCAAGTATTCAACCCAAACAGTACAAAACAGCTAAAAACTTTATTATTTGACAGAGGTGGGCTATCTCATATGAGTTATCTCACCAAAAAAGGAGCAGAATCTGGCAAAAGGACTCTTTCCACAGATGCTACAGTCCTGGGGAAGATGAAATTTAGCTTTGTGGGGGAAGCAGCTAAAGTCCCTGGGATATGGTTAGATGGGGCCGCTAAAAAAGCTAAATTGAAGCAGTCGATGAATGTTGCATATGGGTTAATGGAAGAGTCCTCTGGGGATCTTCCTAGTGGGGAAAGAAGAGAGGCGTTAGCGGCTGCTACTGGGTATGCAACGTTTAGATATCGTATGGTAGCAAAGTTATATTCTGGGTATATCAAGCCAATTCCTAGAAGAATGTCATCTGATGGCCTTTACCATCCAGAATTGAAGCTTACCAGGACTGCAACAGGCCGTTTGGCTAGTGAATTCCACACAATGCCAAAAGATGCCCGATTACGGGGGATGTTAGCAACCAGATTTGGGCCAAATGCAAAAAGGCCAGAATGGAAATGCTCAGAGATGGGGGCATTGATTGGTTCTGACTTTTCCCAGGTTGAAGTTAGAGTTTTGGCTATATTAGGTGACAGGCATAGTCAGTATAGTGGGAATGGCCCTGGAAAGTTAGCAGAGGTCTATCATAAAGATATGGATATGCATCGTGTTGTTGCTAGCATCATGCTGGGTGTACCTGAAAAAGATGTCAGTGACAGTGAGAGAAATCTCTGCAAAAATTATCACTTTGGTATGATATATCTAGAGAGCGCTGAAAGTTTGGCAGATGCAGTGTGGACACCTGCTATGGGTTCAATGGAAGTGTTAGTTATTGACATTCAGAATAGAATGAATAATTACTTTGCTGCTTTCCCAGAAGTGAAATTACATATCAGAAGAGTTCAGAAAGATTTCAAGCTGTATAAAGTCATTCATGCTTTCCCAGACAGACAAGAGGAATTGAAGTCAGAATATAATACAGCCTTGAACTATACCATAGTTACTCCAACAGAGAGGGTTTTGAGGGCTCCTTTTGATATCTCTAAATGGGATCAAAAGGTTATACCTGTAAATTGGCCTATCCAGGAATGCGCTGGGACACTTACAACTATTGCTGCTATAAAAATAGCCAAAAGGTTGAGAAAAGATGGTTGCAGGGCTGTTATGCTTGGAACCATCCATGATGCAATATATATTGATACACCACCTGAGGAAAAACAGCATGTAGTTAATATGGTGTATGACTACATGGAAGATGTCAGTGATTTTCCATGGTTTAGTGTTCCAATGAAAGCTGAGGTGACTGCTGGGGAAGATTGGGGTACTGGTTATATAGTAGATAGAGAGTTGAAGAAAGGAAAGCTGAAAACTTATACAGAGCGTTTGAATCCAAGTGGCTTTATTGTTGAATTAGATTAAATTTGTGGTTGTGGGGGTTATAAAGGTATGTGATTGCTTATATACCAATATTTGAACCCTATAAAGGTTATGGGAACGGTACAGAATATGAAACTGATGACGTGAGAAAAGTGGTTTCACTTTTACTCTCAAAGATTGATAGTAGAAGTTAGCATACTTACTTTCCTACAGATTTTTTATATAACTTGAAACTCCTACTTCCGTTTTAGTCGGGCTTGTTGTTGTACCTGGGTAAGAGACGAGACGAGGGAATAAAGTGGTTGATTCAAGGTGGTTTGATTGTCTTTAAGGTGGAAGAGGTTGAAAGCTGATGGAAAATGAGTTGTTTAGCTGGGACGGTTGGGATCAAAATGATACCATGAATTTTAACTTTTACTATGCTACATTGAAAGTGAATGTGGGAGATTATAAAGCTGGGGATGCATTTAGTTGCATAACTATGGACTATGAGAATGGTAGCATGGAGCTGTTTTCAGGGAAGGAAAGTAAGTCGGTGGGTAGGTTCAAGCTTTCTTTTAGGGTTGGTAGAAGGCTTCCTGCAAAGAAGACGGATTAGATTTTGGGCTGTAGCTTAATGGTAAGGCACCTGGTTACGGTCCAGGAGATGGATGTTCGAGTCATCCCGGCCCATTTTTAGCAGCTAATTCCATGGTGTCCATTGCTCATGGACCCCCCCTTAGGTGAAGTGAGCCTAGCTACAGTGTTTGAAGGCATTGTAGCATCTGCCCCGATAACTCAATTGGTAGAGTAACAGGCTTTTAACCTGTAAGTTGTGGGTTCAAGTCCCACTTGGGGTATTTAGTTTTGGGGAGGTGTCCGAGCGGTTAAAGGGGGTGGACTGTCACAGTGACTACGTAGGTTCAAATCCTACCCTCCCCAGTTTATACTATAACAGAGGTAAGCATGGCACTGATTGACATCGTAAATAGCAAGCTTAAGGCTATTGCAGATTATCCAGATGCTCATTTGGGCCTGGGGAAAGGCCCACGGTGTGACACGGTGTTTGGCCCTTGTGCTTGTGGATCCACACACGAGTAGGAGTTTATAGAATGATTGAAGTGGTTGAATTCATCTACCTTCTGCAGCTAGATGTTAATACTGACAAACCTTTATCCCATGTGAAGGATGAGGAACTTAGGCAGGAGTTCCGTGTAGCTTGTGACCGGGTATGTAATGAAGTCCTGGAAAAGCGGTTTGATATAGTGCCAAAAGCCTTTGAGAATAGGAGCTAGATGTGTGAAAAATGTGCGCGAAGCTTGTCTGAGCAAAGTAGGCAGAAGTTTGAAGCCAGTTGCCCAGGCTTTACACTCCAGCCAGTAATAAACCCAGTAGATCTATCTATAGATGTCCGTTTGATCAAACAGGAGTCAAAAGGGAGTATTGTTCATGTCTTGATGGGTGTGAATACCTGGATAGATGAAATATTGGCATGGCTGGGTCCCAAAAAGATGGATGTGAAAGATTATGTGGGTCTAAAGCTAATCTGGGATAGCGTTGTCCTTCAAGGGCAGATAAAAGACGTATTGAAAGCTATAATGAACGAAGTTGAAGCAAACCAGGAAAGCAATGGAAAAAGCGAATAAAGACGCTTTGATATTGAAGAAAGCAATAGAGGCACAAAAAAGGGTCATGAGAAAGGTTGGAATAGACCAGAAAATTGATCCAACCTGGGAAATGACAGTAAAAGAGTTTGAAAAGAGGAATCCGGGGTTCACTCTCCAGTTAGGCGATATAAATCCTAATATACTGGAAGTTGACGTATCTGTTATTGAGAAAAAGGCTTGATATGTGTATGCCAATGACAGTAGCAAATGGGATAGCCTCTTTCCAAACTGTTCAAAACAAGCATAAAGAAGTCCCTTGTGATGTAACTATCCCGGCAAGGCCCTATCTTTATTATTGCTTCAAGTGTGGTGAGCCTGTCCCTGGGATAAAAGGGCACAGACCGACTTGCCCTGATTGTGGGCAGGATGCAGTTGACCCAGCTCCTCCAGGATTGAAAACCGGTTGCGAGTGTGTTACAGCAGGGTTGCCTTTTACGATAAAGCTATACTAATGGATATAAATGAATGTTCAAAGTGAGAATGCCTATATCAATTCCCCAGAAGCCTGGAATATTCCTCTCTCCCAGGTCACTTGGTCAGTTTTAGATACTGAGACTACAGGGATATCTCCCAGATACGGCCACAGGATTTGCCAGTTTGCCTTGTATAAAGGGCAGACTGGGTGCAAGGATCCAAAAAGGCTGTACTGCCATATAAATCCTTGCCGTAAGGTTGATCCTAAGGCTGGGCAAATCCATGGATTGTCTGATGACTTCCTGAGCACCATGCCGCCATTCCCCAAGATTGCTCATATTATAGAAAGAGAACTGGATAACACAGTCATAGTTGGGCATAATGTCAACTTTGACTTGAAATTCCTAGCCATGGAATTTAGACGGGCAGGGAGAAAGTCTCCCAGGATTGTAGCCATTGATACATTAGTGTTGGCTAAAGCATGGTTGGATTTGCCAAATTACAAGTTGACAACCATAGCAGAAGCCATGGAGTTAGACTTTGGAGCCCATAATGCTATGGAGGACACGAGAGCTACTTGGCTATTGTGGGATGCTATGGTTGAAAAAATGGGTTCACAAGTTGAAACATTAGACAAATTGCTTTTAGTTCAAGGTGGCGCCATCCTTTGGCCTTCTGAAGACTGGGGAAAGTATTCATCCACTTTGAGAGATGCACTTTATGATAAAAATAAGATTACATTCATGTATGTGAATAAACAAGGCAGTTCTCGGAGGATTTGGGGATGCCCAGTGGACGCCATGGATGGTGTCCTTCAAATCGAAGTGGGAGATAAGGGAGATGTGTTGACTCTGACGGTTGACAGTATGTCAGAGATAGAGGAAGCAAGTGGGTATAATGCCAGAACCCGTGGATGGTAACAAAATGACTATGGCAATTACAAAAGATAATGTGACAACAATGATTACTGCTGATGATATTCAAAGTCTCAAACATATGCTAGGAGCCACATCATGTACTCCCAGGCAACGCTGGGGGTATAGAAATTATTATGCAGCGGCAGTAGGAAGCAAGGCTGAAGAGAGTATGAAAAGGTTGGCGGCTGTGGGGTTTGTCAGATTGGGGCCTCTCAGCCCCTACCATGAAGGAGATATAGTGTATTATTGTGCTACAGAAACCGGCTGCATAGTGGCAGGACTGAATGAAAAGCAGACAAAAAGAACAATAGAAAGTAAGTAATGGTGAATATGAATTCTGTAATTCCAGACAGTGAGATTACAGCTGAGCTAATCTTAAACCATCCAGAAGGCTCAGTTTTACTCCCTAATAATGTTCCTGTTCCTGCTAAGTGTCGGGCTCAGGCTGAGGCATATAATAAGTATCGGCAGGATAAAACTGGTAACAAATTACCTCCAAATAGTTCTATCCCATATAAAGGGGGGTACGGAACTTGGTCACCCATGAAGAGTGAATGCGTGATGTGTTCTGGTAGTTTACAATGTTTTGCTAAAACCAGAAACACACCATATGAAATAGTCTTAGCGGCTTTAGAAAGAGCAGGGGCATTAAGAAGCAAACCAAAGGCAAAACGAGCAGCAAAAAAGAGTAAACAAACTGAACTCCAGGAGAGTAATGAATAACGAAGAAAGATTGCTAGCACCGAGTTTCAATGATATCGACCTTGACACTATCGACGATACCATATCTCAATCTGACGTTGAAGAGGCTGAACGACGGGCAAAGCAGGGTGCATCTAAGGCCCCTGCAGGGTCTTGGTTCCCTGGTGATGGAGTAAGTTATTTTAGACTACTCCAGTTCTTCAATCCTGAAAAGAAGAAGCTGATTGGGGATGTTACCAGGCTTGGCGATTGGGATCTGATTGTAACTTGGGCTACCCATCAGGATTTTGTTCCTGGGTCTAGCATCTTATGTGTGCGGGAGACTTGGGGAGAGCCTTGTGACATCTGTGACACCAGGTTCCGGCTGGGGAGGGATGTCTTCAAGGATTATAAGAATCCTTTCTTGAAGGAAAAGGGCCTGTACACTAGGACCAAGGGTGCATTCAACATTCAGCTCATCCAGGATTGCAAGTCCCGTGGTGATCAGAAGTTCCCTCGTCCTGAGTATATTAATGGAAAGGTATATTGGGCTTCTTGTCCTTTCAATGGTGTCAAGAATCTTTTTGAGGCTATGAAGAACCCTGACTATGTTGGTGGACCCCCCCTTTGGTCTCCTATTTCTGGGAGAGTGTTCCGGTATGAGATTGGGAAGAATGAAGGCGGCTTCAGGCAACACAAGGTTGAAGCTAGGGCTACTGAGAGGTGGGCTGGTCCTTTGGTGCCTCTCCCAGACCTTGTCAAGGGGTATCAGGGGTTGAAGAGGGATGATGTAGCAATCAAGGCTGTGATGGCACAAGCTTATGATTTATCCAAGATGAGAGTGAAGCCTACCGATGATGAGAGGAAGGCTATCAAGATGAAGCTGGTGGAACTGGAAGACGAGGCCAAAAGGATGGTTGGCATGACTACATACCATTCCCCAGTGCAGTCCCCCAAGGCTGATATCGTGATTGGCCCTCAGAGCGGGGTAGCCAGTGCTGCCAGCCCTTCTGCTACGTCTGCCAGTGTCCAGGCTGGATCCTTCCCCACAGAATTGACAGACAGTAATGGTGTGAAGCTGTGCTTTGGGAAGGCATACGATGCGGACAATATTTTCTGCCAGATCTGCCCGGAAAGGGAGCAGTGCTTGGCTAAGATAAACAGCTAAGATAAATGGCTAAACCGACTAGGCCCCGTTTTGGGGCCCTCTATCTAGGAGTTTTATGAATAAAGAAGTTATCCAAGATGCGCTCAAATCCTGTACTGGCCGGGCAAAGATTGCCTGCCAGGATGATTGCAAGAAGAGTTGCCCTGCCATGAGTTACTGCTGGGGAGCATTAGAGGAAGTAACAGATGTAGTTGATGAAGACATGGACCATCTTGCCTCCTATCAAAAGACAGAAGCCGAGAAAGAAGCTCGGGGCGAGCGGTTTAGGAGGGCGAGGTTGGCTCCCAGCACCTCGCGTCATTTTCTATCTACTGAGATGGATGAACGGGATTAAACATGTCCTTAGTTATCGTAGATGGCGGGAACCTCGTTATGAGATGCTTCCATGCACAGCGAAAATTGGTAACACGTACTGGAATTGAAACTGGTGGTGTTTACGGGAGTTTGAGGTCCCTTACTAGCCTTTTCTACGAATACCCAGGCTGGCAACTTGCTATAGCCTGGGATCACAAAGCCAGGGAACGGAAAAATATTCTTCCTGAGTACAAGGAGCACAGGTCTAAGGACAAAACAGAAGAAGAGATTGCGTCTATTAGACAGCAACTTCAATGGGCCCAAAAGGCTTGTGCTTCTCTTGGTCTTCCCAGTGTAAGGGTGTATGGCTTAGAAGCTGACGATATAATTGGGCTTTTAGTAGAAAAATATCGAAAAAAGATGCCAATTGTAATTGTTAGCACAGATAAAGACTTATATCAGTTACTGGGAGACCAAGTATCTTTACTCAGGCTGGGAGAGGTGTTCAATATAAGGAGCCTATTAGAAAAGTATGGAATGACACCCTCCCAGTATAGGTTATTCCATGCCTTGAATGGAGATACCAGTGATGGTGTACCAGGAATTCCAGGCGTTGGTGAAAAAACCGTTATGGATCTAGTCCATGGATTGCCAGCAGACTTCCAGTATGACCATCCAGACTGGGAAAGGCTGTCTGAGATATGCAAAGTGGCAAAAGGAGCCAGGGTGAGAAGGGTTGCTGATAATATCCCGATAGTAGTTGAAAACTACACTCTGGTAAATCTGAGGCCCTCTCCTTTTATTGACGGACTGACCGAACATATGGTATTAGACCAGCTGAATAGTAGCTGTGTTGACTACCATTCATTCTTGGAATTGGTCTGGGAATTAGAAATGGACAGTATTGTAGGGACTGAAGAACAAAGTGTAACTAGTATGGGTATGGTTGTACATACTGCGGCGATGTGGGGTAAAGAATATGAGAGATCGTAGAACTTGTTCAAGTGGTGAAGAGAATGAAATTAGTCAAGTTGGCTGCCAAAAGTTTTATATCTTTGAGTTGAATGATGTGTATATAAAGGTGAGATTCATGAATGCTGCTGATATAGAAAAAAACGGTGATGAGCTGTTGAAAGAGAATGCTGCATTGAAGGCAGAAGTGGCCTTTCTCACAGCTAGGCTGACAGATTACAGCACGAAATCCCCAGTGGGTCAATATGCATTCCAGGAAGCAAGGTTTGAGGATGCAAACAAGGTAAATCATGAATTGCTGGGAAAGGTTACTGGCTATACAGGGAGGATAGTGCAGCTTGAACGGGATAAGCGAGCAATTAAGGTACAACTAGATAGTAAGGATGCCCAGATTGAAGCCCTATACAAGGCTAATACTGTCCTCAATAATGAGAATGCTGTATTCAAGTTGGGGGGCGCTATAAGATATAAAGAGGTATTAGAAGAAAATACTAGTCTCAAAGAAAATGTTGAGTCTATGAAAGGGCGGATTGAAGCACTTACAAAGTGCCATGAGAATATGCTTGGCAGGCTCCAAGCTGTTGTCAAAGCTGCATCTGGGAAGTAATGAAAGCCAACAAAACAACAGCTTCATGGTTTGCTGCTAATTTTGCATTGTCCCTGATGGTAGATTTCCTGGCAAATCCAAATGCTTGTGGCCCAAACTTTTCATGGCAGACAATCCATGAGACAATAGGCAGGCTTGCTAGCGTTCAATATCCTCTCTCTTGCTCTAACTGGGACGTCTTGTCTGAAAAGACTAAAAAGAGGCTTTCCAGGCAAGTTGAGCTGCAAGCATCGGAAACGGTCAAACGCAAAGTTATGAATTGCCAACTTATCTGAGCTGCAATGGGAGAAAAAGCTGAAATCCTTGCAGCCCTCGATGGTGTCAACCTTCTGGCACGTCGGAGGGCCTACTTGTCCGGAGCCATCCATGATATGTGGAGGCTTCCCAAGCAGGAAAAAAGGATTGCAAGCTATACAGTTGATTTCATATTAGCTATAGGTGTTGCCCCAAAAATAGCGGAACTGCAGCAGGTTTTCCCAGGGGTAACCGTCCCCCGGCTTGAATTCTGTCGAGGCATGGCACTTATTAGGTTGCATATCAGAGAAAACAAATATAAAGAAGTAGAAGAAAGGATTACAAGAGTGAAAAAGATAAAGGGGTAGGGTTAGAAGCCTTGATACAACAAAGCACAAAAATTATTGATGATGGAGAATGATGAATGCTGAAACTGTCATGCAAGTTCTAAGGGGGCTTGCCCACCCAAGACGATATGCCATTGCATATCAGGTACTGCATAAAGGTCCTATTAGTGTTGTTGATGTTTATAAATCTTTGGGCCTTGAGCAGGCTCGAACATCGTTAGATTTGAGGGCGTTGAAGGGGGCTGGGATTGTTGATAATACAAAAAGGTCTGGATATGTCTACTATGAAGTCCTTCCAGAGGTGGAACCTCTACTAAAACATATATTTGAAGCCTCGAATGGTATTGAAGATTTGTTGGTAGAGGAAAACAAAGACTAATAAGGACTATATGGATTGGTTCGACCAACAAGAGCTAATAAATAAAAACCTGCATATAGAAAACTTATCTAAATTGTTAGATGATGATTTGTTTTTAGCTGTCTGTATTAATGAATATGCTTATATGGCTGAAGTTTTAGAAGTTATGGGCAAAGATACCGTAATAGCTCTGATAAAGAATTTTGGTGGGGTTGAATTCAGGGTGCCCACCATGGAAATGTTAGCAAAGGCGAAGCGAGATTTTGAAATATATACTAACATTCCAAGAGGAAATGACAAAGCAAAAACTGAAGAGGCAATGAGAAGGTACTGCCAGGTATACGGCATCAGTATGCCCCAGGTTAGATATATTTGCAATAAAATGGCTAGTTTGCGGAAAACACTATGCAACAGACAATGTGAATCAAGAAGGCAAAGGATGAAGGTGGTAAAGGAGAACTAATATGAGGACGGAAATGAGCACTGAGACAATGGATTATAGAATACTAGTGGAAACTGAGAAAGACAATGTCAAGAAGACAGTTAGCTATCTAATTGATGGCGACTATAAGGCAATAACAATAGTGAAAGCTGACAATGGATACATAATTACTGCTATTATGAATCCGCCCCAGCAACAGATTTTTGAGTAGGAGATAATGGATACAACTAATGCAAGGGCAAAAAAGAGGGAAGAGCAGAGGCTGGCTAGGCAAGAAAAGGCCAAAGAAGCTAGAGTGGCTCTCCAGGAGAGAATAGCGCGTCAAAAGAGGATGAAAGAGGAAGATTATAAGGATTTTGCTGATAGGCAGGCTGAAATCAATTCAACCATTATGAAAAGCTTGGAGAACTTCCAGCGGATTATCAACGAACATGGCAAATTAATTTCTGAGTTGAAGGTGGGATTTACTATTCAGGAAATTGCAATAGGTTTGCTGGCTGAAAAGCTGGGGATGGGTGCAGATGTGTTGTCTAGTGCAGTCAGGGATGTTATAAAGAAGGAATCTGAAAGAAAAACAGAAACAAAAGCTGGGGGGCCTGTGAATGCTGAGGAATCCACGAAAGTTGAGGATTCCGCACCAGACAATCTTGATGCCCCTGTTGAGTAGCCTAGATTCCATAGTGCCACGATTTGCTTGAAAGCAATTGTGGCCCTTTTTATGTATCAAAGGGAGGTTATATGTTAGAAGTATTTTCCAAACGGCTTTACCATGCTATTCAATATAATAATAATAATCATCTAGAGTTACAGGAATTTATTCCGGGTACTATCCTGAGTGTGTCGTATGGTGCCCAAAATGACCTTCATGAATTTGTCTGCAAAGGTGGCAAGTTCTTCTTTGTAAGGCCTGGTGATTATATTGTAGTTCCTGCTGGTGACCATAAACCCGAATTCGTTGAGGTGTTTTCCCCAGAACGATTTGTAGCTTGGTTCACAAATGATACACTTTTTGGAGATTTAGATTTGGCAAAGGATAATAATGGATGAGCAACTGGAAAAGCTTAGGTTGCTTTTAGTAGATGTCCAAGCGAAAGCCTTATCAGGACTGTCAAGGCAGCAAGAGATAGCTTTACTTAAGACAGTTATGGGCAGAATGCAAGACATCCTAGGAACAAAAGAAGCATTGAAGCAAGTTTATTGGGCTTGTAAAGACATCAGAGATTATATTGATGATAGTGTCATAGATGAGATTGATAAACTAGACGAGGAGCTAGATGTTCTTGATTGAAATTGATGGCCCTGATGGGTCAGGTAAGAGTAGTGCTACCAAAAAGGTAGCAGAGGCTATCAATGGTTTTTACACCCATGAGCCAACCGAAAGTGAGGAAGGCAAGACAGCCCTAATCCTAGCCAAATCAGGAAAGCTGAAAGAATCTCTCACCTACTTTCTGAGAGATAGAGAGCAACATTTCAAAGAGATAATTATTCCCACCCTAGTAAAAGGCCAACCAGTCATCCTTGACCGGGGCAACTATTCCACCATGGTTTATCAATGTGTCCCTGGGGAATCCCTAGTCCATTGGAGGCAAGCTCTGCCAGACTTCATCAAAGGACTTCCCCAGGTTATGAGAGCCCACCTCACTTTTATCCTGACAGCCCCTATTGAAGTATTGAAGAAAAGGATAGTTGAGAGGGATGGAAAGAATGACGTTTTGCTAAACTGGGGAGTCTGGGAGAGATTCAATTCAATGTTGAGCTGGACTCGATGGGCAAGTCCTAGCAAAATTGTTATTGACACTGGAGAGTTGAGTATAGATGAAGTTGTCCAAATTGTTCTAAACCATATGCAACAATATTTAGCCCTAACTCCCAATTCCCCGGTTATAGGGTGGGATAAAGTGACAGAACATCTTACCCTTTCTAAGAGACAAGAGTTTTGGGGTTTCTGCCTATCTAAGACTGGGACTACTCCCGACAGGATACCATTCAAAACTTTAGAAACCTTGTATAGAGAGTGGTAACTCCTACCGCCATTTTAGCCCGCCCTGTTGTTATAACCAGTAACAGTGTGACATTTGGCATCAATTGGCCACCCCCTCAACAGCCATAAAAAGGAGATCATATGAGAGATAAGCTCCCCAGTGATATTTGGCATCAATCGGCCATCCAAGGAGGTGCAGTGCAGAAGATAGTAGATGAGCTCCTAAGTGCCTATGATAGGAATGATATAAAGGACCTGGAAGGTATTAGAGAGGATTTATTAGCTTTGACTGATTGTGTCACTGTCAATACTAATATAACACTTTCTGGGTTGGCTGAAATGTTGAGGGCTAGGTTAGCTCCATTCTGGGAGGTAAAACAGAAACACAGCTGAGTTTGATGCCTTGATCACCTAGGAGATATATGAGCAACCACCAATTCACCGTAGAACTCCTTTCCTGTACCCCTAATGGGGAGGAACTAATAGAGCAAGCAGCAAGGGTGTGCCACAGTAGTCAAAACCAAGCTGGGAGTCCATTAGGCTATCTTATTGAGTATGTAATCAGAAAAGGCCATTTGAGCTGTCTAGAGCATGCCAAGGCAACATTCAAAGTTAGTGGGATAAGCAGAGCTTGCTCTCATCAACTTGTTAGATACAGAATCTGTACATTTTCACATCGATCACAACGATGGGTGGATGAAAGTGGCTTCAAACCAGTTATTCCTCCAAGTATCCTGGAGAATACTTCTGAAGAGCCTGGAATGCCAACCGCTATGGACATCTTCACAGGCGTAATGGAGCATATCCAAGAGGCCTATGCAGATTTGAAAGCATTAGGCATTCCCAAGGAAGACGCTCGTTTTGTCCTTCCCAATGCTTGCCAAACTGAGCTAGTTCTAACAACAAATGCATCTGAGTTCAGGCATATATTCTCCCAGAGATGTGCAAAGGATGCACAGTGGGAAATAAGAGCTGTCTGTGAAGAGATGTTGAGACAATTACTGGTAGTTTGGCCTCATGTTTTTGATGACCAGAAGAGGCTGCTGTCAGAAAATCAAGAAAATATGAAGAAAGAGTTGGTAGAGTCTGTGCTGAGAGATATCAAGTCTGATATAGAAGAGCAGGAAAAGAAAAAGTCCTAACGAAAGACCTCTAATGGAGTCTGAAATGATGACCTTGGCATTGTGGATAATAGCAGTAGGGCTTGTTTGGTATTGGCTGGGAGATTAGGTATGTATGCCCACTTGGAATATACAGCCCTGTACAGGATTCTAGAGCTGTACAACAAGAAAAAGTTAGCTGTATGGAGGCCAATAACTCCCAGCAGACCTGGGGAAATTGTGAAACTACTCTCCAGGATAGTCAAAGGGCTTTCCCCAGGACTTGTTGTTTTAGGTGAGGTAGATAACCCTGCAAATAACCAGGTAAACAAGCAACCTATAGATATGCAAGTAGGTATACTTGATGGCGGTAGACGACTGGATGTGTTGTCAAAGGTCTATTATCCCGAGTTTAGAGGGGATGGTTGGCAACCAATATATTTTGACCTGCATGCAAACAGGTTCACTACTAAATATACATCTAATGTTTGCCTGCCTGTGGAGGACCTCATTGATTCGATGAAGGCTTTCCCATGGCGTTATAAGCTGCAGGCTGCCCTGAAATCCCATGCCACATGGACGAATAAAGACCATTTAGGAAGGTTTGATTATGCATCCTCCCAGTTATGTGGGTGCAACATCCCAGTCCTGAAAGTTCTATTGGCGAGTGAGGATACTTATGTCAAAGGAGTAGACAGGGTGATAAGAGAGGTAAGAGGGGTAATAAAATGACATGGGTTGAAGATACAATAAAAATGGCAAAAAATGCCAGTGGGGTGTTGCAAAGATATCAAGAGAAGCTGGTAGCAGACCGTGAAAGGTTTTTCAAGCTGATAAAGGAGCAGAAGATGAGTTGCAACTGGAAAGAAGAGTGTATAAGGTGTCCATTGTCGGCAGAAAGCGACCATAACGGAAACTGGTTCTGCAGTTCCAATTATAGGGTATGCCCGTATGAGATGCCTGAAAAGGTAAAGGAAGTCTTTATTGTAGCCCCAAAAGGGGGTGATCGCAGCAATATAGAAATATTCCTGGATGAAAATATAGCACTCCAGCATCGAAACCAAAAGAATAGTACGTTTGACCCAGGAATGGGGGCTTATCACGTTTGGCAGGCAACCGTCCGGCACACACTTCCCATGACTGCAGAGCAGGCCAAAGAGAATGCAAGGAAGAAGCTAACCGAGGAAGAAATGGAATTGCTGGGGTTGAAATGAGAACTGAGGAATGGTACACACCAGAAAGATATATCGATCTAGTGAAAGAGGTACTGGGAGAGATTAGCCTAGATCCGTGTTCATCTGGACAGGCTAACAAAGTTGTAGGTGCCAATCGCTATTACTCTCTTCAGGATGATGGTCTTTCCCAGCCATGGGAAGCTAGAACAATTTATATGAACCCTCCTTATGGGCGAGGAATATCAAAATGGATTGATAAACTTCTAGCTAGGAAGGAGCAGTTTTACGGGGCTTTTTCCGGGGCTATAGTACTTGTAAATGCTTCTGTTTCTGCAGCGTGGTTTCAAAAACTGCTTGCTGCAAGCCCAGCAATATGCCTTGTCAATCATAGAATAAAATTTTATTCCCCAGAATCAGGGGCAGAGCATCCCAAGTATGACAATGTATTTGTCTTTTTAGGGTCCCGTAGAGCAAGGTTTGTAGATGTCTTCGAGGAAATAGGTACTACTACTTACCTAGGTACATATAAAGATTAAAGGCACTATGCATCCAACTGATATATACAATGCCCATGTGAGAGCTTTCAACATATTCAAAGAACGGGCCCCAAGAGGTTCAATCTTAGTTTTTACTGGGATAGTGGGCTCCCACGCATATGGAACAGCAGATGAAGCCTCAGATTTGGATATTGCTGGGGCATTCATTCCACCTATTGACTATCTTCTAGGTCAAAAAAGAATTGACCAGATTGAATATAAATCCCATGGCGAGTGTGATATCACTCTTTATGCCTTGCCCAAACTGATTGCTCTCCTGTCTAAGTGCAACCCTAATATAGTTGAATTTTTATTCCTGCCAGACTCACTTGTCTGGGGAAATGAGTATTATGAAAGGTTGATAACCGAGAGACATATTTTCCTTTCAAAAAGGGCTAGGTATACTTTTTCTGGGTATGCCATTTCCCAGCTCAAGAGGATTCAACGCCATCGTGCCTGGCTGCTAAATCCCCCGAAAAGGCAGCCAACCCGAGCTGACTTTGATCTCCCAGATACTACTAAACTCTCTACAGACGTTTTGGGGGCATTCAATAGCTTGCTGGCTCAAAGGCTGGAGGATGTTGCCCAGCTCCACGAATTGAGGGCTCAACTCCTGGAGGCAGGTGATATGTTGCCGGGTTGGGATGCCATTGCCCAGACTGCTATGGATGAAGAAGCTGTCTTAGCTCTTACAGATATTCCAAGGGATATTGTTAGGATGATTATGCAAGAAAAAGCCTATCAGGCTGCACTATCTCATTGGAAGAGTTACCTAAACTGGAAGGAAAATAGGAATCCTAAAAGAGCTGAGATGGAAAAACAGTTTGGCATGGATTGCAAACATGCAAGTCATCTTATGCGTCTTATCTATGAAGGCAAAGAGCTTCTTCTAACTGGGAAAATCACTCTTCCTTGCACAGAAGTTGCCTTGTTGAAAGAGATAAAGGTGGGGGTATGGAGTTACGAGAGACTGATGGAAGAAGTTAATGAGATTGATAGGGAATTTGATCAGTGGTATAAAGAAAGTCCTCTTCCCAGGGCTCCTAATCCAGACGAGATAGATAAACTCTGTATCACGCTTCTGAGGGGGCAGGTTGAGGGGAACTTGTGGAGGTATGAATAATGTCAATAATTGAAAAACTAGATGAAGTAATCGATACCCCAATGCACCCATATAGTAGAGCTCAGTTATTATATAATAAGCTGAGTCATACTATGACTGATTTAATGGGCTCTTCTTATTTGGCAGGATTTGAAACTGGGTTGGCTGTGGCTGAGGCAATGTTTCCATGGTTGCAGGCTGCCAAAGTTGAATTTGCTATAAAGCTTATTCATAAAGCTAGGGTAGATGCAGCAGAAAAAAATGGAACAGCTGGGGAAAATTATAAGAAACTGATGAGGATTGATTGAACTCACTCAAATGGAGACAGCATGATAGAAATAAAGGCTTATACAAAAGTAAGGGCTGTAAAAGATGGCAAGATAGCAGTCCTTGTTTCTCAAGGTTATGGTGCGGGCTGGTATTCATGGAATACAGATTATCCAGACTGCTTGTTTGATCCTGAAATTGTAATATTAGTCTACAATGAAGCTATTAGCGAAGATATAGAGAAAGCAGCAGATAAAAAATGGCCTGGTGGGTCCTGGATGGGTGCTAAAGGCTTGTACATTGAATGGTTGGATGAAGGCTCTACATTCAACATTGAATGCTATGATGGATATGAAAGGCTGGAATATGCCGACTATTGCATTCAAGCATAGGAACATATGACTACAATATCAAAAGATAGAATTATTTATATCTATACAGATGGCGCTTGTTCCGGCAATCCTGGACCAGCTGGAGTTGGTGTGATCCTTGTTTGTGAAACTAAGAGAAAAGAGATCTCAAAATATATTGGTGAAAAGACAAACAACATTGCTGAATTGATGGCAGTAAGGAAAGGATTAGAGGCTGTCAAGGATAGAAAACGACCGGTTATTGTTTATTCGGATTCAAATTATGTGGTGGGTGTGTTATCAAAGCATTGGAATGTCAATGCAAATCAAGAATTAGTTGTGGAAATCAAAGATTTGATAAAAGGATTTACAGATGTTACTTTTGCCAAAGTAGACGGCCATAAAGGGGTGAAAGAGAATGAGAGGGCTGATACTTTGGCAAAACAAGCTGTGTGGAAAGGGAAATAATATGAACAAAGTAATGTCTCCCCAGGAATTACAATCAGTTACACCTCAGGAAAGTCGTCAGAGCTTGGCTGTTGAAAGGTTGCACCAGCTACTTTTAGAGGCTAGGTGGAAAAGCAGCCGGTTGGGGTGTTATCTATCATGATGGTTATGATATTATGTTGATGAAGCCATCGAGTTAGAAGGAGTGACATGGAAACAGTTATAAAACGGGACGATGGGGCAGTAATTTGGGATATATTTCAAATTCAAAAGGATTTGAAGGAGCAAGGTGGGATAAGTGTAGAAATGGTGCCGTCTACAAGTGCTACTCCCTGTGTTTCTGGGCTTGTGGGGGTTTTCCCAGGCGGAGACAGATTCTTTGTTTCATGGCTGTATAATGCTAAACTTCTTATCTCTATGGAAACCAGCTCACCACACTTGCAGGAGTTGGTTGACGCTTTTTCAAAGGTTGTTGAATATAGCCCATTTTGTAAATACTGTAATTTTGGTGGAGTTATAACAACATACGAATGGGAAAAGGTAGATGTGGCGGTTGCCTGGAAAGAGTCACTAGATAGGACTCATAATAATCAATTAGTTTCTGGATTGCCTAACCATGAGGCGTCAATTCTGGTAGAATCATTATTGTTGAGCATTCCTATCGCCCCTTTTTATGGCTATTACAGAATCAATCTATTTGCCAGAACTAGTTGGTCAGAGGTTTCAAGATTTGAAGCCATTCTACCACCGAAGACTTACAAGTTCCTCAGTCACTTTGCATGCAATTGATGCTTTTGTCCCTGATATAATAAGGGGTGATTTGATAAAGAGAATTTACATAATAGCTGAAAACAGTTAGTATAGACAAAGGCTAATCTTTGTCTTGATAATAAAAAGCCATAATGGCTAATTTCTAGGAGTACAAATGGATACTTTGAAGACGTGGACCGTTACAGGTGGTAAGATTGGTGGCTATAAGGCCTCGTGCAAGGTTGTGCAGACTGAAGAGGAATTCAGGAAGGCGCTGGAGGGCTTGGATGTAGAGAATGTTAGGAAGGCTTTGTGCAGATTCCCCCAGGGACGGCTAGTGGAGGGGGCAAAGGGGGGTAGAGGGGCCGGTTGGATGTGGTTGGCTGATAAAGTTGGTTAGGGTTTATCATTCTCCTTTACACTGCTTTTAGTGGTTGATCCTGCTAATTTTTCCAAGATTAGCAGGTCCCCCTCAATATCCTTCAGAAGAACCATAATCATCTCCCTCTTAGCCTGAATCTTGACAATCAGTATTTGTGACTGCTTCATATACTTTCCTCCTGTAGTGTCCCCCTTCCTTTTGTAATATATCGTCAACTAGGCCAATGTCAAGTAAAGAGAGGCAGAGAGGGGGAAAGACAGAGAGGAAGAGAGAAGTTAGAATCCGCAATACCATTCTGTTTGTTGGGTAAAAAAAGCACACCACCCATCACATTCTATTTTGTCACAATCATCAAACATAATGAATGCATTTTCCCAACACCATTCCATACTGTCATGGTAACGACATCTACAGTAGTCCTGGAGGGTGTCAGGGCACAGATCAATGGGCCTGATACAGCTCACATCATTATTACAGATCGTGTTGGTTGGGCATTCTCCGCACTCTCCACCACAACCATCATCCCCGCAAGACCGACCGTCACAGTAAGTTTGGCAACATCGCTCCAGAAAGCAAACTTGGTTGGGTGGACAACAGACATTGTTACAGAGAGATTGAGGGCAAGGAGTTATATCAGGGGCTATATCTCCTTGGATATCTTCCTGGATATCTTTTTGAGCATCCTCCTGGGTATCCTCTTGAAAATCTGGGGAGTAGTCATCTAAACTGCTGTCCCCCAAAGAAGTGTCTTCAACAATGTCTTCTTGAAGGGCAATATCATAGGACAGGCCTGGGGAAAACTCTGGGGAAAGATCCGAAGAGATGTCTAGAGAAGTGTCTGTGGAAGCTTCTAAGACATCAGATTGATCTGGGAAAGGTGAAGAATCCACAGGCTGGAAGATGTCAGAATTTCCAGCATCAGGAAAGGCAGATGAAGAATCAAAGGTTTCAAAAGTGGGGAAAAAGTCAGAGGTTTCAAAGCCATCAAGGCTAAATGCCCCATCCTTGGTCTCTATATCTGCATACAGAATAATATAAGGGACCCCACCATCCTTCCCAGTAACTTCGATAGTTTCGTAGTAGTAACAGCTGGCTAAAGTGAAGAGTGCAATAAATGCGAGAGAGATTATATACTTCATTTCTTATCTCCTTGAATTAGTTCATTGGGAATTATACACTGGGTTGGCTGGAAATGCCAGGGAGAGAATCAGAGTGCATGGTAGTTATAGGATTATTGGATTGATTAAACAAAAAAAGACTGCCAAGCCCGAAGGCCTGGCAAACGAAGCATTCAGTCAATTGTGACTCCCCGCCACATTATCATCCTTGTCATCCTTCCAACGTTTGGCAGGGTGGCCTTCGGTGTCCAAAGGGCACCAAGGGGGCCCCATTGCCAGACACCCAAAGGCCCCCCAATCTTGCCCTTGGGTGCAGTACTTTCTACCACAAGGACCACAAGGGTCATCCACTGAAGAGGATTTGTGCGTACCTTTCATATTGTGCATTCAGTTTGCCCCTCCAGGGTATCAACCAACACAGAACACCGTTCCCCACATTCCGGGCAGTGCCGTCTTCCCTCCTGCTCCTTCCAGCATTCACCACACCAATCCATAAAGATGACATGCCATTCCTGGCATCTCACTCTTTCACGGATTGTGGCAGGCTTGCCACAACCATCTTCATGACACACTTCCATAACTACCTCCCTTTCTTTTTTGGCATTATGCTATCTCTTTTTCTTCCTCAATTCCCCAGGCCCACCACACATCAGGAGTTAGCAGACCTGCCAACTTCAACCTCTCATCATTTATGATAAGAGGCAGCTTTGGCAATTGTGCCATAAACTCCGTGCCTTTATCATCTAGCAGAGCTAACTCCTGGGGAGGATACTCGTTTCTCTGGTACAGAAGGGTCAAGACTCCTTCCATGTCATCCCTCAGATGGAGGACTGCCAGAACCCGCTTTTGCCATTTCTGACTTTCTTTGTCTCCCCCCTGGAGGATCTCCAAGGCATTATCCATCATCTCTATGGCAGCCCTGGCATATACCATGAGAGATGTGATGTCTTCCTGGGAAAGCTGGCGGAGCCAACCTTTCCACCCTTCCTTGCCAGCTCGGGCAATCCTACCTTTTAGGACTGCTTGCTCCCAACTATCCATTCTCGGCCTCCTTTTCTATGATAGCGGAAATTCTAAGCCGCTTTTGATCATCTGTGAGGGCATCAGAGACCATTATCCTCCTTCTTGACTATATGTGTGAAAATAATTTTGCATGCCATACATACCTTGCTTTCTTCTGGAAAGTTCATTCTCATAACTGTGTTTATCTGCCCACATCTAGGGCACCCTTCCCCAGTGTATAAAATGGCCGATACAGTAGTTTGGTCCTTTCCCTTTATCCAGCGTAAAGCTCTATTCCTATATTCCCTTGTCACTTTGGAGGGAATAATCCATCTCCCGTCTAACTTTTTCCCCCCAATCTGGCGGGCAATCTGATATGCCCGCTCCCGTGATATCCCCTCCTGCCTGGCCCAGTCTGTGACATAGACCCAACCTGGCATAGGCTCATTTGGTTTCTCCATTCAACGCCTTTCAACTTTGACACATTCCGAGATGTTATAGCAGTAGCCTGCCCCAAGCCCTTTCTATACTGTACCCACCAGATGTTTTTTCGAGATGATATTCTCCTCCATTATCGTAAAAACTGATACTATCAACAGACGATGCCTCCACAAGGACCAAGAGACCTTTGATGGCGTCATCTGAAATATAGTATTTGCCGTTTCCCCCCCTAAGGAATAACAAAGGAAGATAATCACCAGCACCTATTTCCTTTGTCGTGGCAGTCAATAACTTCATACCTGGCTCCATTCAACCCTGCACAGGAATTCAGGCTTGATATGCTCGATTATCAGCCTTCCCTCAGCCCCAAACCTGCCTGAGTTGGCAGAGTTGGTCCCCCTCCAAACTTCAACAGCAGGTTCCCCAGCAAACTGGTACCCCCACTGCCTGCCGTGCCCCTTCAAGGTGTATTTCCTATTTCCTACCAACCATCGAAGGGTGAAGGAAGGTTCCCCACGGAAAGGCTCAACCACAAGGTATTCAAAACCCTTTTCAAGGAAGGCATCATTCTTCCTGAGGGTTTCGTCTACCAGTTTACTATCCCTGGTCATGTATCTAAGAGACACTACGTCTCCAATATTGGGAAGCTGTACATACGAGAATATATACAGCTTACCATGCCACCGTGCGCCTTGCCAGGAAGTCCCCAATTCCTGGCCTGAGCAGGTGTAGCAGTATTTACCACCTTGCATAGGCCTCCCAACCAGTGGAGGCCAACCAAGGACCTCAACCCCATCTCGCCTCCAAAGCTCTTTCCTATCCTCCACAATCAGCGGGGATCTGGTGTGGACATCATGACAGGAAGGGCAGTGTCTAGGCAAAGGATGATGCATCAAGGCCAAATCACCAGGGGCGCACTGAAACGTCTTTTTACACTCATTGCACGTTAGATTGAGCAACATTGAACCCATCTCTTATTCTCCTTAGTATTGAATCATCTATGGTGGACTGAATTCCCTCAGCCCACTTCCACATCTCAACCCACTCTGTATCAGATGCTACGGAATGGACAACTTCCCAGAAACTAGAATTCACCAGATTGCAGGGCTCTGGGGGGTAGTAACTATCAACTACTACAGGTTTGTAGTGGGAACTTTTCCCAGAACTACAACCTGGATTTCTCCAGGCTGTTACCCTGCTTCTTACTGGGAGATGCCCTTTTGGGGACCTATCCCTTGGGGAAGGGTTGCCTGAAACTCCCTTCCTTGATTTGAACATGCTTTCCCAGTTATACATAGGTAGATCCTGGGAAAGCCATCTTTTTGCTATCATTTTGAAATTGGTCACTGTATCAGCCTGGATACCTAGTTTCAGGCTGATTTCCTTTGGAGTCACCCCCCTAATTGTCATCTCAACTATCTCAACCCAGCTATCTACTAAGTGCTTGTGCCTTTTGGTAGCACATGAATATAGACAATCTTTTATCAAATGAGTGTCTGGATATGCTGTTTGAGGCCTTTTGGCAACCCCAAAATGTCTGTGAATGTAGGATACCATTGCTCCTTTGATAGCTTTATGGCTACCATTATATAGCCATGCTGCTATTCTACCTTCCTGATATAGATCCTCTGTGTCTATACCAGTCTTTAGATTATATGAGAATGCCATCTCAGCTATCATGTTACCTCCCATCAACAACCACAAATAAGGATCAGAGGATACACCCCCAAACCACCAATAAACCTATCAAAACCAACCACATACCCCCAACAGTAAGAAGCTCCTTCCAGGGAATACCAATGGCAGGCTTGCCTCGCTTGTTCATAATTTTGACCTCTTTAGCAGGAAGTTTGAAATGCAAAAGACTGGAGAGCTATTACACTCTCCAATATAAGGTTGCTATATAGGCAGCTTAGTTAGTATATTCTTTTCACTTTGATCCCATTTATCGTCCAGCCACCCCCCCAAACACTAATGATCAGGGTTTTTGTCGTCTCCTTTCGTGCTATTGCAAGGGCCTTTCTGACCAAAATAGTTGTGGACACATACTCCCCAGTAAAATTATGAAGGCCAGACACCCTTGTTGTCTCCATGCCAACCTTCCAAAAATGATATCCAACCGATCTATTTGGGGAATACAAGGCCAGCTTTTTTGGTTGGTCCTTACTGGCTTTTTGGAGCCGGGACCAATCAATAATGGCTGTCTCTCTATCAACCTCAACAGAATTGACTTCCCCCATGCACTTATCCATCAATGGCATGATGAGAATGTCCATACGGTTAGTCTGAATAACCAATGGATCACACTCACTGCCCTTTCGGAGAATCAAAGGAGGAATCTCCTTACCCTCACACTTGGCAATTGTCTGCAAGGCTAACATGAGATAGTCTGCATCAATCCAGAACCTGCCTTCTAGGTCCTTCACATCTCCAATGAGATAGGACTGCTTCCTGCCCTCATTGGATACCATCATCATATCGCTGGAAATGCTGGACCATCGATCCCTCTTTTCCGCCACGAAGCAGAAATAGAATCCCTCCAGTAAATCCTTAGCCTTCTCCAGGAAGTTATCTATGCGAGCCAGCATGCCATCTTGCCTGTTGATGTTAGCATTGAATATCTTTCTCAAATTTTCTGGCATTCTGTCATTTTCATCGACTTTCCGCCAGTCCTCCCCCTTCAAGAAATCGCTCACATAAAGGAACTCACCATTGTGAGTTGTTCCCTTCAATAACGCTCTAATAGCCATATGGCCGTTTGTAGCCCACATATAGTTATCGAATATGAAAAGTTTGCTGAGGTCATCCTTTTCCTCTTTAGCTGCAAACTGGGAAACTAATTTAGCAACACTATGGTGATTTATGCCCATTGTTATCTCCTCACAACATCGACATCGGGCTTCACTCATTGGAGTATCACATAACCAAGACATAGGGTGTGGTTTTGCAATAGACTGATATTCTTCCATTGTCATCAGTCCCCCCAATCCGCTAAAGTACCTGTATGCTTGCCATTCATATGCCTCATCAGGAATCCTGACAAGGCGATAGCCTTTCTCCAACTGGGAAACAGTATAGGTCCCAAACCCGTCGTACCTGTCGGATGCCTTAGTAACTCTGACATGGTAAATGACCAATTCTGTTGTAATGGGCTTGTTCCTGTAGTTTTCCCATTCTGGAACCTGGGGGAAAGTATGTTAGAATTGTGAATTGTAACGTTCATTCTATTACCTCCATTTCTACTATTCTGTCTACTCGAAAACTCCTGAATTCCCCCCTAAGATGGCAAAATCCTGTAACTAGTTCATTCCCAGCCTTACTTTTCCTGATAGAAAGGCTGGAAACTAGTCTCTGAGAAAACACCCCAGATTCGGAGATGTAAGAAATGATTATATCCTTCTTGAGCCTCACAGCTCGATCTATAGCTCGCTCGGACCTTTTAGGCTTCTTTAGGAGCCACTTTTTCAGCTTGGCAAGCATATTTTCTCCTATCTTCCCCCCAAAACAAGTTACTGGGAAATTACTCTCCAGTAACCAAAGGTTATCCCCGGTAAGGCTCACTCTCTATATCAATGGGCAACTTTTGCTGCATGACAATGGCCCTCAGCCATGTTTCAGCAAAATCAGCCATACATTTCTGGGGTTCAATATCAGGATCCTCTGGATCTACTTCATCGTAAATTGCCTGATCCTGAAAGGATAGAGGAAACCAGAGGTTCATCTTGTTTCCTTTCTTTTTCAGGAAAACCATGTCAGGATCAGGAACCAAATCACCGTTACTCTCGAAGTAATGAGTGATTGAATATGTGGCCCCATCCTTAGAGGAAGAGAGACTCTCAATCGTTACAGCCATAATGCCAGGCCCACCATTATCGAGCTTTTTATATCCTTCTTCCTCACAATCCTCGAAATTGGTGAGGAAATCGAGGATTTCCGCTGCTTTTCGAGACATCGTTATTAGAAACTTCATTTTCCTATCCTTTCATCTCCCCCTAACACAGTTTTGACAGATTTTACTCTGCCAAAACTAAGGAAACTACTCAACCAATTCCAACACCTCCCCCCAGTAAATCACTTTATCCCCCCATTTGAATTCCTTATTCCTCATATTCCCTCTCCAGTTCTTCCCATTCATCCCCCTCCCCCTCTGTCAAGTGATCAGCAACTTCATGGGCTACTGCAATCCCTACCTCTAACAGCAAGCCCAAGAGGAGGGATTTCCTGTACAGAATCCCCCTCATTGCTGTTTCCCCAACAGTTTTGATTATCCCCTTCACTAGATGTATGTTCATTTTACTTTCCTCTCATATATGATATCAGGTTGTCCACAACCAAAAGGGTAGCGGACACACACAGGAACATTGTTGCAAGGAAGCAGGCAGGAAGGAGAGAGTAGTTCTTCCTTTGTAACAGATTGACAGTATCCATCCATGTTGAAAGCATTATTCCACCTTCCTATCTGTTTTGGGGTAAGCACTGAAAGAAGCTTTCCCAGGATGCTACTCCTGGGAAAGCAAGCTAACTAACCCTCTACCTCTTCATCCTCTTCCTCCACATGGTAAATATGAACCTCCCTGACATCCTCCCTTGTGGCCAAAGAAGACGCTGTTCTCTCAGCTATAGCTCGATCACGATAGTCCCCAAAGGGGGATAAAAGGTTGATATTGCCCGTGGTAAGCCCCGCCATGACCCGATAAATTTTCATTTTATTTTCCTTTTGTTTCCTCCCCCAAACAGGTTACTGGGAGGTCAATCCCAATAACCTAAGGCTACTCTTTCCAGCAAGAGGGGATGTCCCTAACTTCCTGCCCATCCACGATATGGATTGGATAGCGATCACTGTAGGCTTGGGTGGGGAACTGAGATGGGTAGGCCCTCTTGATCGAACCACTATCCTTTGCACAGCACCTCTCGGCGGTTTCTCTTGAACGATGCTTTATCCCACATTCCCCCCTCACAGAGCCCTTACACGTCCAATATTCGCTCATTTCGTCTCCTTTCTATGCCCACAAAGGAATCTCCATTGATGGCACCAATGGCAAAATCTCTTATCGTCGTCTAAACACCGAACTATTTCCCCCAGGATGCCCCACATATTGGATTTGATATCTTCCCTTTCTTCAGGGTCCAAGTCAACCATGGCAAACTCGAAGCAGCGACTTCCAACATTCATTGCCAAGGCATCCCTAGCTATGGAAACCAGTATTGCTAACTGGTCTTTTGCCCTTCCTACTGTTCTATCCTCCCCTTGAATCTTTTTGATAAGCCGTTCCCTTAGATCCTGAGGGAGTAAATAGATATCCTGTCCACTATAAAGCATTTATTCCTCCATAGGCCTTTCCCAGAGTTGCACTGGGAAACTCGTAAGGCCAAATGTTCCCCAGTGATAGGAGAATTTGGGGAACGGTTAGGTGAGGTTTTCCTCTCTCCTATAAAGTTTTGACAGAGGTTAGTCTGTCAAAACTGAGGAAATCAGAACCCACTTGGGTCAGGCTTTGAATATTTGTAATACAGGCTCAAAGCAGCTTTGTAAGGCCTGCCAGATGCAACATATTTGACCCCAGCATCGCAGATTCTAGCAACCCATAAACCACCTTCAGTGGGTTGATCTGAAGAAATGCAGGAATAAACCTGTCCCTTCCACTAGGAAGCCAGAGGATCTAGCTGACATAGTACAGGCTGAATACGAAATCAGCCTTAGTGACCTCCTCATCAGTGTATTCATGCCTATCGGTCAGTCTAGGAAGCCCCCTAACGGCCATCACATAGATGGAATCCCCCTTGGAAAGAGAAACCCTAGGGGGGCTGTCAGGGATAGGAACATTGATGTTGAAGCGAGACTTCATTGCCCCGATTGTTGCCTTGTGGCTTGGGTTCAGGCAAGGAACGAATTCCTCTTTGAGATCCATGATAACAATCCTAACTTCCTCTGAAGTTGCCATCCTTTTATTGATGTTGCAATTGTGTGGGAACATGCTGTCAGCAATTGCAAACCCGAAATACAACATTTTACACTTCCTTTCTTTTATTTTCTGTTGGAAAATGGCCTTTCGGCCTAAAGAGGCCAAGGAGGATATTATCCTCCCCAGCCTAAGGACTATCTAGGTACTACCTTTAGACATTACCAAGTACATCCCCCACCTTAAACTCTGTATCATCTCCCCCCTTGATATGGATGGTTTCGGTTGCTATGGGATTCAGCGTGTAATCACTGAAATCCCATCCTACTCCTATCACATACCAAGAAACCCCTTCAGTCTTTGTGATATCCTGACAGTCCTTGACTACGGGATCGGAAATTGTAGAGATGCCGTCCGTTACAAAGACGACATCTGCTTTCTTCATCATTTTGGAGCTTCTAAGCAGCTCCAAAGCTCTCATAAGGGGGGGATCAAATGCCGTACCATCTCCGGTATAGGACCCAAGGGAAGAAAGGATGGCATCTGAGGTCAAAGGGCCTCCCTCATGATGAAATTCTCTCCTGACATGAGCCTCGAAAGCTATGACATGGAAGGCTCGCTTTTGCTTAGAGGCAATGGACAAGAGAGCAAGAGATATGGCACTTGCCATTTCCCCTTTCTCACCTTCCATCGATCCAGACTCGTCAAGGCACAGAATGATCGGGCCTTGGGATTGTTCCTCCCGGCCCTCCATACCGTACACTAAGGCCCTTCTTTCCAACATTCTAGCAAGCATTGCAAGGCGAAGTTTTGGATGCTTCAATTGAACAAGCTCACTAGGAAGCAACCTGCTAAGGTCACTACCTTGGTCTATTCCGTGGATTTCCCCCGTGGCCGGCCTTACTTTGGATTGCTTCTTTTTGGAGGCTAACCGCTCCAAACGGCCAGCCAACTTAGCAATCCGCTTTATCTGCTTACTACCGGAAATCCTTGAATATAGAGACCTTATTTTGCTGAGGTCTGCCTGGGAAGGATTTGGGGAATCTCCTATTCCCATCATACTCCCAAACCCCTCCATCGTCTCCTCAGCTTCAGAGACTTCTTTTTGGGCTTTTGAGATGGCCCTCCTCAAGGCCTCCCTCACCTTTGATGCATCCTCCCCTTCTTGGCCTTGCCCTTGCCCTTGCCCTTGGCCTTGCCTTGGCTCCCTTGTCTTGTCTGGAATGGATGCCATCAGAGAACTCAGGACAGCCTCTGTTGCTATGCCGGAAGCAAAGGAATTCCTCTGGCACATACTATGCAACCTTTGCCAATCCCCCAGATTGGAAGCCTCTTCATGTAACTGCTCTGCCCACTGAGGAACATCTTTCCCTGAGGAGGTTGGCTCCCCAGGGGAATATAGGCGGTCATGAATGTCTTGTGCAAAATCTCCGAAATCGTTCTGCTTTTCTCCCCCCTGGGAGAGCACATTCCTGGCACCCGAGGAAGAACCAATGTGATCCTTCCAGAGCCAATTGAGGAATTTGCTTTCTTGGTATTTTCTCATTATTTACCCCTCCTTCGATGACTGAGGACAGCATGAATCCACAAAGCGAAGCATCCTCCAAACACGAGCAATGCACACATATTGATTCTCCTATCATTCCCCCTATACACTCCCATTCCCAGTCACGGGAAGGGAAGTAAGGTGTCAACCGTTATCCTCTTTCAGGAGTTACCTTGTAGGCTGCGCTAAGCTATTGATGGACTGGAGAGCCATCATTCCCAATTCCTTCCTCCACTTGGCGACGTTTTCAAGGGCCGTCTTGGCCCTCTTGGCCTTGCCATTAGGGGAAGAGGTAATCCTGCTCTCTAGTCTGGTTTGAATATCCCCTAACTGGCGAAGGAGAGGCTCAAGAGCCTGGATTAGGTTGGATTGACCTTTTGCAGGCTTCTGATTATACAAATCCCTCGCTGCATCCTCTAACTCAACAGCTTCCAAACTGAGAGGATTGGTAACCTTTGCAACCAACCTCTCGACCGTTCTGATTTGATCAGGGAGGCTCCACAGGATGTGAATCAGAATGGAGCAGTGCTCATCAGTAGCCTCAGAATCTCCCTGAAGCCAAGCGAAAGCCTTTAGAGCTTTCATACAAGCCCTCCATCTCCTATCAGAGATGCTAAGGCCCTCATTGTCTGCTTCGTGCTTGATGGCAACTACAGCCTCAATAGCCTGGGAGGAAACCGGAATGGACTGGACTTCCTTCTGTGCCTTTTCTATATCCTCCAGGGAGAGGAAAGCAGAAGGAGAAGAATCCCCCATCTGAAGGAGCATCTTGAACGATGCATCGTCGCTCAGATAGGGGACAAAATAACGGAACAAGAATCTGTCATGAAGTGCCCCAAGAGAGGAATCTTCTGGGGTTTCATTTGATGCCCCAAAGAGGGAAATCAATGGAGCATGGATGACTGATCCCCCTTCCTGATACAATCTCTCATTGACGAGGGTCAAAAGGCTGTTCAGGATTGCTGAATTTGCCTTGTAACACTCGTCAAGGAAGGCTATGTGAGAATCAACCACGGTCCCTTGAATGATTCTCTGATACTTGTCATTTTCCAAAGCTGTCAAACTGAGAGGACCAAACAATTCCTCAGGAGTACTGAATTTGGTAAGGAGTTTCTCAAAGTAGCTTCCCCCTTGGATGCGAGAGCAAAGCTCTCTGACAAGTAAAGACTTCGCCGTTCCTGGAGGGCCCAGGAACAAAAGGTGTTCTCTTGTCAACAAGGCCATAAGGGCCAAGTCAACAGGAACCTCCCTGTCAATCAATACACTGTTGAGATCTTTTCTGACAGCATTGAATTTGTCATGCAACGACATTGTACATCTCCTATCATCTATTCACCCCCAAAAAAGGAATGCTAGATTTTACTCTAGCAATCCCAAGGAACTAGTTAGTAGGAACTTCCAACCCCGCCTCCTTCAGCAAAGCAGCATACTGGGAAGTAGCATCGTTCAACCCCTTTATGCAGATGCTGTAATCCTCATTGAAAGCAACTTCTATCCCACCAAAGGGGAGGGGGGAACCAAGGAGAGAGAGGAATCGTAACCCCTCCATATGGGTGGACAAGGAAGAAAGGTCCTGCCTAGGGTCAGGACGGAAAGTCCTAAACCCATTCTCGGAAGCAACCTCGAAGTAAGGGGTTTTCCCCCTGAGGAAGGAGGGGGGATCCTTCTTTTCTTGCTTCAGGGTTACATCCTTTCGGATGTTGAAAAGGGCTTCAACTTTGCTTTCCAGGCTTTCCAGAGCCTGGATAGCTTTCTCTACCCCTATCCCCAAAGCGTCACGATAGAGGATTGCCCTTTCCTTGAGCTTCTGATACTCTTGAAGCCTTTTCTCATAGGTAGAAGGTCGCTGTGTTCCATCGAATGATCCAACCTCTTGAATCAATGACTCAAGAGAGGAATCCAAACTCTCAGAAGCGCTTTCCTTGACAACTTCGATTGCCTGTGGAGTAGCAACCTCCAAGACAACCAAGGAAACTCCCCCCTCTAGAAGCAACTTCTCAAAGGCCAGCATCTCTGCTTTCCTCTGGGGAGGAATCCAGAAAATGCGACCATCAGGCCGAAGGGGTGTGCTATCGTTGTCTAACAGCCAATTCCGAATTGCTTCCCCCCAGTCATCCGTTATCACTTTGCCCTGGAATTTGCTAAAAGCATCCACTACCCGTCTGCAAATACCAAGGGCTTCAAAGGAACTGTACTCATAGGAAATTGGCATCCCCTCATGCCATTCAATAGTACCTTCCTGAGAATGGGAAATCAGTTTGCCTTCCTCATCTCGGTCTTCCTTTATGATTCCCCAGATTTGCACTTTCCCATTCTGCTTGATTGGCCGGAAGATATACCCTGCCTTATAGATGCCTTTCTTGGCATCCTCCATTGCTCGGAGGAATGCCTTCTTGTCCCCAGGATACTGGGGAATGTAACACTCAGGAACCCCCAAATGTTGGGCACGGTACTTTAGGTCATCGGGATCGGATATGACATCCTTCCCCCTCCAAAACGCTATAAAACCATTCTCTACTTTCATCTGATTTCTCCTATCCAAATTTCCCCTATCCAGGGGAGAAAACCCCAGTAACTGGTTTCCTGGAAACTGGGGAAGGAATTTATTTTGGGGCCACCTTTTCGATCGCCTCCATTATAGCTTCAATGCAATAATCATTGTGATGCCAATCCAACTCTCTACAAATAGCATTCCACCATGCCATCGCAAGATGGTATATTTGGAATGTGTAACCTCTTATTACAACTTCTCTTTTGTACATAACTTTTCTCCTATCTCCCCTTTATTACCAAACGCCCCTGAGAGGAATCGAACCTCTCCCATACCATAAGGGGCAAAAGGTGTTAGGGTACAGCTTTTCCCTAGTCCCTTATTACCGGTAAAGGGACACCGTGGCCTTAGTAGCACCAATCCTAGAGCATCCCTGCTTTTCGGACTTGCTACTTCAGCTTCTTTCCTCATACAAAGAGGATAACTCAGGGCTGAGGATGAAAACCCCAGTGACTAGTTTCCTGGAAACTGGGGAAGGACTATTCCGGTTCATGCATGAGGTAGTTCTCTTCTTCTGTACAGGAAATCCCCCTAGGGGGATTCACCTTTTGAAAGGGGCATTCCCCCTTCAAGGATGCTCCAGAAAAGGAGCATCCATCACAAGTGAGATACCCTCCACAGTCTTCATTCAATAAGGGGCATTCCTGCCCCTTTTCAATGATGAGGGGGACACTATACATCTGATTTCTCCTATCTTGAAGTTATCCCCTATCCAGGGGAGAAAAACCCAATCAGGGGGATTTCACCCTTGACTGGGAAAGGGACTAGTTGAAGTCGAAACCGTCACAGCCAATTGGCTTTCCTGCACCATCCCTTAGCAAATCCCCAGGGCTCAGAAGGTCCTTCCTGGAAGGAACCTCCAACCTGACCAAGGTGGACACGATGTAGAAGGTATCCTCTCTCTCAGAAGGAAGGCCCTCAACAGGTCCCTTAGCCTGATGGTAGAAAGAAACTCCATCCTGTTCCATTACCTTTTCCCGCTTGATGGAGATCCTGGCGGGCTCCCCGTTAGGGGGAAAGCTATTGACCAGGATCCCCCCCTCGTAAACGTTGATGGTATGAGGAGTCAAGTTGATATAAAGCTTCATCTTTTCATTCCTTATATAACCCCTTCCCTATGAAGGGGAAAACCTGGGGAAGGGGATTTCACCCTTTCCCAGGAAGGGAGGAACTAAAGCTGATTGCCTTCTTCGTCCTCGACTATCACGAACACTGAATAGTCTTCATTCACCAGAAGGAATGCATTCTCCGCCCCCTCCCTGCAGGCCTGAGCCTGAAGGGAGTCCTTGAACACATGGTAAGTGGTAACCTGAAACGTTTCCCCCTTACCACTTACCATCACCCTATAAAACTTTTCCATTGTCATTCTCCTACTGCTGTTTTTGTTGTTTTCAATTCAAAAGGACTAGAGGGGGAATCGAACTACGGAGCTGCCTTTCAGCTCTCCCCTTACCCTTTCGGATAGTACCTACCTAGTCAATCCCGTTCCCGAAGGAACAGGGTATTTCCCCCCTTCCCAACTTCGTGCTACGCCTCCCCCTTTCGTCGGTAACAGTTTACCGATATATAGGCGGTCCCTTCTGACCTGCAGGGATCCTGGAATCCTACCCCCTTCCAGTACCCTTTCCTATCGGCCTTGCTGTTTGCGGCGCCGAACCGCTTAGGCAGTTTACTTTAGGGACATACTGCCAATTTCCCTTTGTCCAGGCTATCCTGGGGGGTTCCTGTTGGCTCGCCTACCCTTCCCGTCAAGGGACCTGTGCCATAAGGGGCGAGCCTCTGAACTATGCGGTTTTCAAGGGCTTTTCAGCCTCTATCGGGGACTGCCTGTTTCCCCCCACCCGACATAAGTTATAATAGCCCGGCCCCTCACCCCCGTCAAGGGGGTTGACACCCCCCCTAGTCTTCCCCACTAGGAAGTCAGATCAAATTGTAACACCCCGTCTTCCCTCAAGATTTAGAGGCTAGTCTCTGGGAAATGAGGGGTGGGGTAGTGTAAAGGGGTAGAGTTAGTTGGGGGCTGATAGGTTGTCCCTTCTCCTGCCCTGCCTGCCCCTCGCATGCCCG
>Ga0208375_1000153_pt1 | contig 108467 bp, 110 predicted proteins | sample RifOxyD1_FD_184038 | JGI IMG/M metagenome (GOLD analysis project Ga0208375, IMG submission 184038) | Soil microbial communities from Rifle, Colorado - Rifle Oxygen_injection D1 (SPAdes) | ecosystem: Environmental > Terrestrial > Deep subsurface > Rock core/Sediment | place: Rifle, Colorado... | reverse complement strand
AACTTGTTGGCCATCCATTCCTGGAAATTCATGTTATAGAGGTTGCTGGAAAAGTTTCTGGTATGGCAAGTTTGCATCTTATGGAGGTAATGGACAAAACAGTGGCGCGAATTGAGGATGTTGTTGTTCATCCAAAGCATCAGGGAAAAGGGTTCGGAGAAAAGATAATGAGTCATGTCATTGAACAGGCAAAGAAAAAGGGAATAGATAGTATTGAGCTTACAAGCAATCCCAAGCGTGCCGTGGCGAACAAGCTTTATCAAAAACTCAAATTCGAACCGCGAAAAACGAATGTCTATCGGCTGAAATTGAAGAAATAGGCCGCAGCTTTTTTGTAAAAATAATTCACACCAGTAAACTAGATTACTGGTGTGTTTTTTTATTTCACTACAACTAATTGTAGCGAAGATTATTCGTAATTATATTGAACTATGTGATTCTTAATCAACGAGATTAGGAAGAGATTAGCTTGCCGCATTCTGCCAGGCGAGGTTGAAGAGGATTTTGTAGGACCTGGCAATATCCTGGCTTTCGATGACAGTCGCGAAAAGTTTGTTTTGGGTCGAAAAGATGACAAGCTTGTCTCCGAAGATAACATTATCATTTCCGGAAAATATCTGGTCGTCTGGAAGAAACCGAATTTTGTGATTCGGGTTTTTGTTTTTGCGGATTGATTTCACGTATTCTTTGTTTTTTTCATTCTCATTCAATATTTCCCGAATTTTATAATGCCGCGTTTGGGTTTCTTTAAGCAGTTTATTTGTAAGATCTTCCAGGAGATTCCAGATATGACTTAGATCTCCCCAGCACTGAATTTCTTTGCCCTTTGAAAGATATTCCACAATTTCGGCGTAAATTTGCCGGACGCCTTCGCGGCCTTCAAAGATTTGAATGTTCGGCCGGTCTTCATCGAAATTGAAGATTGATTGGAGGAGAGGAAAGATTTCCGTTAGCATTTCTTCTTTTCGCTTGATTTGGGTGAAAAGTTTTTTGGGGTTGGCGGCGCGAAAAAGCGTCGCCTTTTTAGTTTTCCAGATGGAGACAAGTCCCCGCTCGACCAAGAGATTCAGTGTGAAATATACCGTCGCGCGCTTGAGTCCGCACTTCTGGGCGATATGATAAGCCGTATCCTGCCCCAGCTGAAGGCAGGCGAGATACACTTTCGCTTCTTTTTCGTGGAAACCGATTTGCTCAAGCTGCTTTTCGAGGGTCATGGCAGAAGCCTAGCACGGGATAATAATAGTGTCAATAATATTGTCAACAATAAAAAATATAAAGTAATAAATGCCGATATAGAAGCATATAATTTACTAAATATAGTAAATTAAATTGACAATAAACTAGATAAAATCTATAAAGAGCAGTTATTTAACAATTGAGTAGGGGGCGAAGATAATGTGTGAATTATATAATCCGATGTTGGGAGTAGGATGCTTGAGAGCCGAAGAGAATGGGCATATCGTCTATGTCGATCTCAACGAACTTAAGGGGGTGTGGTTCTATGAAGCGAGAACTAAAGATGGGGAAAAAAGGATAGATTGCCTATGCATAATTTTATATCCCGATGTCGCCGAGATCAAATCAATCGAAAGAAGGTTTGTGATTTTTCACGACAAGCCAGATCTTATTGTTGATCTCGAAAAACAAATCAATCCATATGAATGGTACTGGCTCACAAAAATAAAAGGAGGATTCGCGAAATGAAAAAACTGACTCCGTTTCAAAAGAAGGTGGCGCGGTGGGTCGGGGGTCGTCGCTGGCCGGGAAACCTTGTCTTTGTGGTCGTTTTGGTTGCTATTTTTTTCATGATGCGCTTCGAGATTGAAAAAAAAGAAATATGGCAAGCCGTTGTATCAGTTGCTTGTTTCCTGATAGCAGCATACGCGACCATCATATTGGATGTTGCAGAATTTCGAAGGCAATTTATTCCTGAAATACAAGCTGAAAAAGCCGAGGTGATCGCTAAAGAAAATCCGAAATATGCCGAACGAATCAACGAGCTAATTCAGGAAGCGCTTGCGCAAGACGACGGGGGCGAGCTGCAGGTCGCGCTTGAAAAATTAAAAATCATGGTGGGCAAGGGAAAGTGCCTCGCTGATCTGCCCAATCAGGCGGAAAAACTCAAAACCGAAATCGCCGCTCTGGAAAAAGAGCTGGGATTGCAAGGAAGGAGAAATGATCATGAAAGCAAAAAAAGCAAGAGAAGTTCGTGATCAAGAAATGTTTGTGGCGATTCAAAAATATCTCCGCGCAGAAAAGAAAGCAAGAGAAACGGGGGGAAGAGCCGCTCACTTGAAGAAGGAAGGGGAAGCAAGCGCTAAGGAGGCCAGTGATCAAATATATAATTTCTTCAAGCGGTGGATTGCTATCAAACTTGAACATGATCGACGAATTCCTCTCGTCGTTATTTCCGAAAAAAAACAATTCAAAGTGGATCTGCATCTTTGCGAAGACTGCAAGGGTTCCGGCCAAGATCTATCGGGTTTCATGCGCGCTATCCGGAGAGATAACATTTGCCCTTATTGCTATCTGGGGAGTGGCATAGCGAGCATAACAATAACCTACAATGGCCAAGTTATGAAAAGGCCGTTGCCGAATTCAGGTCTCTTTATTAAGGGAGTTTGAAAATTGGAAAATTCCTAATCTCCGAGATTAGGAAAACCAAAAACCGCTCCGGCATTGTTTCGGGGCGGTCTTTTCATTTGAAGAAAATTATTTGAATACTATTTCGCTTTTGACTTGACGCTGATTTTGGCTTCGATTTTTTGGAAGCGCCGTTCGAATTTCGATTCCAGTTTCGCAAGGTCATACTTATAAGCGACATTGTCCAGTTTTTTATGAATTTCGTATTGTCCGTATTCAACGGCAGCCATTCTCTCTTTCAGTTTTCCGATGCCATTCTCGACTTTTCCCAATCTCCCCTCGACACCGTCCAATCTTCCCTCGACACCGTCGAACCTCTTATCAACTTGGTCGAATCGATCAACGACTATAATGGCCAACTTTTCAATTTCACTGCTGACATGATTCCGAACATATTCTTTGGTATCTTCCGAACCTTTTTTTATCAAACCAGCAATAGCTTCAAGGGTCACTTTGTTTATTTTTTTCTTTTTCATAAGGGAAGCTCAAAACATTTAGGTTCCCTTATTTTATCTTAAGCCGAAAACCAGGTCAAGAGCCGGTTATTTCCCCTCTTTTTTCATCATCTTAACGAGCCGCGATTTTTTTCGGGCGGCAGCATTTTTGGCAATGACGCCGACTTTGGCGGCTTTGTCGAGGGCTTTCTGGACGGTCGGAAACATCTTTTTGGCATCCTCGATCTTCCCGGCTTTGGCCAGTTCATTGAGTTTCTTCACCGCGTCTTTGAAAGTTTTTTGGATCCTCGTATTCTGAGTGGCTCTCTTTCTCGACGCGCGAAGATATTTCTTGGCGCTTTTCTTGATTGGCATAATTCACTTCGTTCAAAATCAAAATGCAAAAATCAAAATGCAAAATGACAATTGAAAATTTAAAAATTTATGAAAAACACTCTATATTTCTAACACGGATAACCATTTTTGTAAATAGTTGTGGGGTATTGTAAAAAAATACCAAATACAAGATACTATATACTAGATACAAATATATGATTGCCAAAATAACTGGTAAAATTGCCTTTTTTCGGGATAACTATGTCGTCGTGGACGTCAGCGGAGTCGGGTACAAGATATTCGTCACTGATTTCACGATGGGAAAAATTGCCGGAAAAGAGGAGTTGGAATTATACACGCATACCTATGTCCGTGAGGACACTTTGTCGCTTTACGGTTTTTTGATTCTGGATGAGCTGGAAATGTTTGAGCTTCTTATATCCATTTCCGGAATTGGGCCGAAAGCGGCAATCGGGATTCTTTCCATTGCCGAACCAAAGACTATCCGGGCGGCGGTGATATCCGGCGACTCTTCAATTCTCACCCGCGTTTCGGGAGTAGGCAGAAAAACTGCCGAGCGGGTAATACTCGAACTCAAAAACAGAATTGCGGAGCTTCCCGGCGAAGACCAGGGAGCGGCCAAAGCCGATTCGGAAGCGATTGAAGCGCTTGTTTCTTTGGGGTATACCGCGACACAATCGCGTGAGTCTCTGAAAACCGTTCCGAAAGAAATCAAGGGTGTGTCAGAGAGAGTGAGAGCGGCACTCAAAAGTCTTGGGAAGTAGTATCTGGTATCTAGTATACTTGTGTATGGAAAAGATTTTTTTTGATTTCATTCAACAGAATTCCCCCGATGGCGGTTTTTTGCAATCAGTCTATTGGTGGAAGTTCCAGGAAAGCTATGGCCGAAAAACTTTCGAGCTGGAGGAAAAAGATGAAAATGGCGATACTCTCATATATGCATATGTGATAGCGCATACACTTCCGGTGGTCGGGGATTATTTTTATGTGCCGAGAGGGCCTGTATTATCACGAAACACAAAACACAAAACACGAAACACAAGTAGAACACAAAACTTTTTTTCTGATTTAATAAAATTAGCCAAGGAAAATAGTATTGGGTGGGTTCGGGTTGAGCCGAATAACGTTGAGGAATTAAGGCTGATAAAAGAGAGTCTACCAAATGGCTTGAAAATTAAAAAATCCCCGGTGGATGTTCAGCCGAGGGAGATATTGGTTCTGGATATTTCAAAAAGTGAAGAGGAGATTTTGGCGGGAATGAAGCAGAAAACACGATACAATATCAAACTTTCCCAGAAACGAGGGGTTTCTGTGAAAGCAATCTCAAATCTCAAATCTCAAATCTCAAATCTATATTTCGAAGAATTCTTAAGATTAGTGAAAATTACCAGCAAGCGAGATAAAATAACGGCGCATCCGGAAAATTATTACTGCAAGATGTTTGAAACAATCCCGCCGGAAATTTTGAAACTCTACGTCGCCGAATACGAGGGGAAAATTATTGCCGCGAACCTGGTTTCGTTTTTTGGAAAAACGGCAACGTATATGCATGGAGCGTCGGATAACAAGCATCGCGATGTGATGGCGCCATATCTTTTGCAGTGGCAGGCGATACAAGACGCAAAAGCAGCCGGATGTGAACGATATGATTTTGGAGGCGTAAAAACAGAAAAAATCCCAAATTTCAAATCTCAGATATCAAATCCCTGGTCTGGCATCACAAAATTCAAAACAGGTTTTGCCCCGGAGAAAAAACCGGTTGAATTTCCGGGATGTTGGGATATAATTTTGAGCCCATCAAGATACTGTCTGTATAAAATACTAAGGAAAATAAAACCGTGAAAAAACTTATTCCCCAATCCATCAAAAATATCTATCATCACTTTCAAGCGGTTATCGCGAATGTTTGGTTTGGCTTTCCATCGCGGCGCTTGAAAGTTATCGGGGTGACAGGAACAAATGGCAAAACAACCGCGGTCCAGATGATCGCGAAAATTTTGGAAGACACCGAAAAAAAAATTGCAGTAGCCTCAACTATTAATTTTAAAATCGGGAAAGACGAATGGGTGAATGACACAAAATTCACGACTATTTCGAGCTTCAAGCTGCAGGGTTTTTTGAAAAAAGCGGTTTCGGCTGGCTGTGAATACGCCATTGTCGAAGTGACTTCCCATGCGCTTGACCAGAACCGGGTTTGGGGAGTTGATTTTTCCGTGGCAGTGGTGACGAATGTGACACGGGAGCATTTGGACTATCATGAGACAATGGAGAAATACGCGCGGGCGAAGGAGAAATTGTTCGCGATGGCGGCGAAGCACGAAAATGGAGTAGCGGTAGTGAATCTGGGGATGGAAAAGGCAAAGGAATTTTTGAGATACAAAGCGAATGAAGTTTGCGGCTACGCCGTAAAAAATCCCAATGTCAAAATCACAATGCCAAATAAAATCCAAAATCCCAATGTTAAAAATATTTTTGCGGAAAATATAAAATTAGATATACACAATACTCGATACACAATACTCGATACACAATTTATACTTAACTTACCAGGGGAATTTAATATCGAGAACGCTCTCGCGGCGACGTGCGTTGGACTTTCACAAAACATTGCTCTTCCCAAAATTTCCGAAGCTCTTTCGAAGATAAAAAGTGTCCCGGGGAGAATGGAACGCATTGAAAATGAACGCGGGTTGGAGATTATTGTCGATTACGCTGTGACGCCGGATTCGCTAAAAAAATTATACGATCATATAAAAAGCTTTAAAAAAGAAAATGCCAAAATTATTTCAGTATTTGGCTCTTGCGGGGAACGGGACAGGGGTAAACGGCCTATCATGGGAGAAATTGTTGGAAAGCGGGCTGACTTTGCCATCGTGACCAACGAGGATCCATATGGAGAAGATCCGCAAAAAATAATCGACGAAGTTTTTGCTGGCGTTTTGAAGCATAAAAAAGAAAACGAAAATACCTGGCGCATTCTTGACCGGCGCGAAGCGATAAAAAAAGCTTTGCAGCTTGCAAAGCGTGGCGACATGATTGTTGTCAGTGGCAAGGGGGCTGAAGAAACAATGGCTGTGGGAAACAAAAGAATTCCCTGGAACGATCCTAAAGTGATTCGAGAACTTTTATCAGAAAGAGCGACAGGAGAATACCGATAGCGCCACCAACAAGTATTTCGCTTATCCGGTGCCCGATTCTCTCTTTGAGCCGAGGGAATTTTCTTTTGTCGACCGGGAGCTCATTTACGAGCATGTTGAGATATCTTCCCTGATCGCCGAGATACATCCTAAGACGCACAGCGTCATCAATTATGATAAAAGCGAAAATAAAAGCCAGAGCGAAAACGCCGGATCCCGTTCCCTCGAAATAGCCGATGCTGGTAAGAGTTGAGAGGACAAAAGCCGTGTGGGCGCTGGGCATATGGCCGTGAGTAAAAGCATATTCCCATCTAAAGCCGTGCTTCAGGGAGTAAAGAAAAAATTTTAAAGCTTGGGTGAAAAGCCCTACGGCGATTGGAACGATTATGACTATATAGTTTTTCCAGTCCATGCTGTCATTTTATTACATATGCTTGTTTTTCGCAAATATCGGGTTGTGGGCTATGGCATGAAATTTATTTTCATGCTATCATACGAATATAAATTGACCTTATCCCTTTTATGAATCAGGAGGAACTCAAAAAAAATTTCGTTCTTCTCTCGAAAATTGCCAAAGAAAAAAAATATGCCCAGGAGTATCTTGGCCTTTTGGCGCGCCGCGGTGATATCGGATCAATTCGAATCGGAAAGCGCTGGTACACGACAACCGAATGGTTTTCTGAATTTTTGCGGGATGCGGAAGCAAGAAAGGAGGAAACAAAAACAGTTAACGCTTTTTTGATAAGGCCAGCCGAGGAGAGTATCGAAAAAATAGAAATAAACAGGGTCGAAAAAACGGCAATTCCGGAAAATATTTTCCAGCCTCTGGTTGAAACAGAAAAAATTCCAGAGCAGCTTCAGGAAAAAAAAGAAAACGAAGAGGGGAAAGTGAACTTGAAAATCGCGAGTCTCGGGCAGGAGAAGCCGATTCAAAAGCGCAACGAAGCCGCAAGTCTGGAAAATGAAGAAGTGAAAATCATACTCCCCAAGACCATAAAAGCGGAACCGGTTTCCCCAAAATATTTTGCTCCAGCAAAAAAACTTGAAACAATTAACTTGAGGGCGCAGAGAAACGCAAGGCCAATGCTTCGAAAGATGACTCCGGATGCGTCTGCCCCGAAAATAAATATGCCGAAAGGAGAGATCCGGATCCCGGTACCCAGAAATTTTTCAAATATTGAAAACAGAAAGACGAGACCGGAGGACTTGTCGCCAAATTTTGTTCCGGTTTTTTCCAAAGGAGGCTTTTTTCCAAAATTTGCTTTTGCTATGTCCGGGGTGCTACTATTGTTTTTGCTTATTGAGATCGGCTGGGTCTATAGAAACGAGCTCAAGAATATGGTAAGCGCCGGGTCCGGAATTGTAGCTGGAGCGGAAGACAATAAAACCGGTCTCGATATTGTCAGAAAATCATCAGCCGATTATTTTGATAGCCGGGAGGGCAAATTGAAAGAAAATATTTCTCTATCCCGCGTATTAATAAGAGCGGCGATGGAGAAGAACAGTGAATAACAGTCGGCAAGCAGCGGCCAACGGTTTCATAAAAAAGCTTTAAGTACTAATTATTAAAAGAATGTTTATGTGGATAATATTGGGAATAATCGCCATTCTCGCGATTTGGGCGATTGTGGTCTATAACGGACTCATTCGGCTCAAAAATAGGGTAGACGAAGCTTGGAGCGACATTGATGTCCAGCTCAAAAGACGGTACGACCTCATTCCAAACCTTGTAAGCACAGTGAAGGGCTATGCCTCTCATGAAAAAGAAGTTTTTGAGAAGGTGACTGAAGCCCGGACCCGGGCAATGGCGGCTCAAAGCGCCGGAGACAAGGCTCAAGCGGAGAATGCGCTTTCGCAGACCCTCAAGAGCCTTTTCGCAGTGGCCGAGGCCTATCCCGATCTCAAGGCAAACCAGAATTTTTTGGAACTTCAGCGGGAGCTGACTGACACAGAAGACAAAATTCAGGCATCTCGCCGGTTCTATAACGGAAACGTGCGTGATTTCAACACTAAAATTCAAATCTTCCCCAACAATATCTTTGCCGGAATGCTGGGTTTTTCAGCCCGTGAATTTTTTGAAGCAGGTGAGGGAGAGAAGGAGCCGGTTAAAGTTGAGTTTTAGCCATCAAAATCCTAAATCCTAATACCGAAATCCTAAATAATATCAAAATTCAAAATTCAAATATTTAAATTCTTTGAATTTTATGATTTTGATATTTGAGTTTGTTTGGGGTTTAGCGTTTAGAATTTGGGATTTTAAATTTTATGGCAACAATTTATACCCAAGCCGACAAAAATACCCGCCTTACCTGGGTTTACATCACAGGTTTTTTAATATTTGTCATTGGAGTCGGTTATATTTTTGCGGGGGCAATGAACAATTCTGTTATTTTGTTTGTGGCGGTTATTTTCAGCGTTCTGATGAGTTTTGCCTCGTATTGGTGGAGCGACAAAATAGTTCTTGCCATGAGCGGGGCAAAGGAAGCCACTCATGACAATGCGAGGGAAATATACCATATCGTGGAAAATCTTTGCATCACAGCCGGACTTCCGGTTCCAAAAATATATATCATTCAAGATCCGTCTCCGAACGCGTTTGCGACCGGTCGCGATCCGGAGCATGCGGTTATTGCGCTTACCACCGGCATTGTCGAAAAATTGGAAAAAAGGGAGCTTGAGGGTGTAATCGCCCACGAGCTTTCGCATATCGGCAACCGAGACATATTGCTCTCAACTGTCATTGTAGTTTTAGTCGGATTTGTGGCTCTTATGGCCGACTGGTTTCGGCGGTGGACATGGTTCAAGGGAAGAGATGACCGCGAAGGGGGTCAGCTTGGGCTGATTCTGTTTGTTGTTGCTTTGGTTCTTTCGATTTTAGCGCCTTTTGCGGCAGTGCTAATGCAAATGGCGATTTCCCGAAAACGTGAATTTCTGGCTGATGCAGGCGGAGCGCTGCTCACGAGATATCCGGAGGGGCTCGCTAGCGCGCTTGAAAAAATTTCCGCTGATCCGGCGCCCATGCGAAGCGCCAATCGGGCGACGGCCCATCTTTTCATCGCCAATCCTTTCCGGGGAAAAAATGTGGCAAAAATATTCATGACGCATCCCCCAGTAGCCGAGCGGGTGAAAGCTTTACGAGATATGGATGTTTAGGATATAATTACGATAGTTAGACAAAATAGATACTTAAAAAGAAAGCGAGGTGAATTTATGGAAGAGACAAAAAAAGGAGATCCGCAAGACGTGGAAAAAAACAAAGCTATGGCGATTGTCGGCTATATTATTCCGATCCTGTTTTTCATTCCGCTTGTCACCGATGCAAAAAATAGCCCTTTCGCTAAATTCCATGCCAACCAGCAGCTGAATCTTCTTCTGGCTGCCGTTGTTGTCAATATTGTCGGCGGCGTCATACCCTTTATTGGCTGGTTTATTATTCTTCCTCTTGGGACGATTTTTCTCATCGTGGTTGCGATTATGGGAATCATCAACGGATCAAAGGGTGATATGAAACCTTTGCCAGTCATCGGAGGATTCAAACTGATCAACTAAATTGCTATTGCGCAATAGTATTTTTCCAAACAGACATCGCTTTTCGAGTTGTCTGTTTTGGTTTATACTAGGATAGAAATAGATTATAATTATCTTTATAACGCGTAGCTTTGTATAAAATGAAAAAAGATAAAATGTGCGTTCCAGGCGGATCCGCCTGGGGCGGAAAAAGAACGAAAATAATTGCCACCATTGGCCCGGCTTCGGAAAGAAAGTCAGTGCTTGCTCAGATGGTGAAGGAGGGAATGGATGTTGCCCGGCTCAATTTTTCCCACGGGGATTTTTCGTGGCATAAAAAAGCAATCAAAAATATCCGCGAGGTAAGTCGAAAAACCAAAAGGCCGCTTGGAATAATGGCTGATCTTCAAGGTCCAAGAATCAGGACAGTCGGAAATCAAGAAGTGAAAGTTAAAAAGGGTGAAATTGTGTTGGTGGTCGGGAGAAAAAACAAACTCACGAAAAAGAGCCGGCAAAAAACCGTTTTTCTCGATCTTTCCGAGGTGGTAAAACTCGCCAAGGTCGGAAACGAGATTTTGATTGAAGACGGCTTGATTAAGCTTTCTGTTTTTGAAAAGGATAAAGAGCGTTTGCATTGCCGCGCTGAAAATGACGGAGTTATCAAAATGAGGAAAGGAGTGAACATTCCTGGGATTTCGGCCAAACTCGGGGCGCTAACGAGCCAGGACAAAGAAGTTTTGGAGTTTGCCCTTTCCCAAGATGTGGATTTTGTAGCCATGTCTTTTGTCCGGAACGCAAAAGAAATAAAGAATCTCCAGAATTTGATAAGAAAAAAAATATCTGATGAAAGGAAGATTCCTCAGGTGGTCGCGAAAATTGAAAGAAGAGAGGCGGTTAAAAATTTCGATGAAATTCTCAAGGTGTCTGACGCGATCATGGTCGCCCGGGGAGACTTGGGGATCGAGATGCCCCAAGAGGAACTCCCTATTCTTCAAAAGGAAATGGTAGCCAGCGCATTGCGTACAGGAAAGCCGGCAATCGTCGCGACCCAGATGCTCGATTCTATGATTCGAAATCCTCGGCCAACGCGGGCCGAAGTGACAGACGTCTCAAACGCGGTCATTGACCACGCGGATGCGGTGATGCTTTCCGGGGAAACAGCTAGCGGTAAATATCCGGTGGAAGCTGTCAGGATGATGAGAAAAATAATCGAGAAAACAGAAGAATCTCCTTTCGACGATCTTGAGCACGGATTTTTGGGAGACGAAAAAATGTCGGTTTCATCGGCAATTGCCCAGTCAGCTCACGAACTGGTGAAAGACAGCGGAGCGAAAGCCATTGTCGCGGCCAGCATTTCCGGCTTCACAGCCCGGGTAGTTGCCCGGCATCGGCCGGAAGAAAGGCTTTTTGTGATGACCAACAGAGAAAAAACGCATAATCAGCTCACTTTGGTCTGGGGAGCGGAAAGCTTTGTCCTTCCGGATTGCCGGGATTTGGATGAGCTTTTGGATAAATCAATCGCGACCCTTAAGAAAAATAAATTGCTCAAGAAAAAAGACAAAGTAGTGATTGTTGCGGGGAGACCCCATATGAAAAAAGAGCATATGAGCTTGGTTAAGGTGGAGGAAATAAACTAGCACAGGAATTTGTATCAAGCGCAAAAAGAATGTTTCTGACATTCTTTTTTTATGGTATAATTATTTAGTAAAAAATACCTCTGCTTCAAATAAAAAAATAACACGAAATACATGATAGGCAATACAAAAAGAAAATACATTCTCTGGTTTCGCGAGACCGGAATAAAAGACATCGAACTTGTCGGCGGGAAAAATGCATCCCTTGGAGAAATGTATCGCAATCTTCGTAAACATGGGATCAGGATCCCCGACGGCTTTTCCATCACCTCCGAAGCCTATCGCTATTTTTTGCGCCAAAATCATCTGGACGGGGAAATAAAAAAAATTCTCAAAGGTCTCGATACGGGAAACATGCGAAATCTTGCTGAAAGAGGCTATCGGGTGCGCCAAGCAATTCTTTCGTCCGAATTTCCTTTCGACCTTCGGAACTCGATTGTCGAATCCTACTCAAAACTTTCCCACGAATACAATCCCAGAAAAAGTTTTCACATCACTTGGGACAAAAAAGACCATACTAATCATTTTGCCGGCGGGGTGGATGTGGCAGTGAGATCGAGCGCCACAGCTGAGGACTTGGCGGACGCGTCTTTTGCCGGCCAGCAGGAGTCATATCTCAATGTTACTGGAGAATACCAGCTTCTCGAGTCGATCAAAAAGTGTTTTTCCTCCCTTTTTACTGACCGGGCCATATCTTACCGGGTGGACAAAGGATTTGACCATCTCGAAATTGCTCTTTCCGTGGGGGTTCAAAAAATGGTGCGCTCTGACGAAGCCTCGAGCGGAGTTATGTTCACGATCGACACCGAATCAGGTTTTCAAGATGCGATTATTATCAATGGTTCCTGGGGGCTGGGCGAAAATATCGTTAAAGGAAAAGTGAATCCGGATGAATTTATTGTTCACAAGCCGACTCTCGAAAAAAAATTCCGCCCCATCATCGGAAAAAAGATTGGAAGCAAGGAGACAAAATTGGTTTATTCCGTTGGTGGCGGGGCTTCGACGCAGAACGTGGCGGTTTCGCAGGAAGACCAAAAGAGGTTTTGTATCGCGGATGATGAAGCGCTTGAGCTTGCCAAATGGGGGCTTCTTATTGAGCAGCACTACAAAAAACCGATGGATATTGAATGGGCCAAAGACGGGCGTGACAAAAAATTATATATTGTCCAGGCCCGTCCGGAAACAGTCCAATCGCAAAGAGAAAAAAATGTTCTCGAAGAATACATTCTTGAATCAAAAGGAAAAATTTTATGCTCTGGAGCGGCAGTGGGAGGAAAAATCGGGCAGGGCAAAGCCAATGTCATCAAGGATGTGGCCAAGATCGCCGATTTCAAAAAAGGCGAAGTGCTGGTGACCGAGATGACGGATCCGGACTGGGAGCCAATCATGAAGATTGCCTCGGCCATTGTGACCAATTCCGGTGGACGGACATCTCATGCGGCCATTGTCAGTCGGGAATTGGGAATTACTTGCATTGTCGGAACCGGAAATGCGACTAGCGCCATAAAAGACAAAAAAGCGGTGACGGTTTGTTGCGCTGAAGGGGAAGAAGGGCATGTTTATGAAGGACTTTTGAAATTCAAAATAAAAACAACGAATCTCAAAAACATCAAAAAATCGAAAACAAAGATCATGATGAATGTTGGTAATCCGGACCAGGCTTTTGATCTCACTTTTATACCCAACGATGGTGTAGGACTGGCTCGTGAGGAATTTATCATCACCGAGTATATCAAAATTCACCCGATGGCTCTCATTCATTTTGAGAAAGTGAAAGAAAAGGAGGAGAAAAAGAAAATAAACGAGCTCACGCAGGGCTATAAAAATAAAGAAGAATTTTTTGTCGACAAATTGGCTGAAGGCATCGGGCGGATATGTGCCGCTTTTTGGCCGAAGGATGTGATTGTCCGGATGTCCGATTTCAAAACGAATGAATACGCGACCTTGATTGGCGGGAAAAGTTTTGAACCAGCCGAAGAGAATCCGATGATTGGCTGGCGGGGAGCGTCGAGATACTACGACGAAGACTACAAAGAAGGATTCCGCCTCGAGTGCCTGGCTTTCAAAAAAGTGCGCGATGTCATGGGACTTACGAATTTGAAAGCGATGATTCCATTTTGCCGGACAGTTGAGGAAGGAAAAAAAGTTCTCGCTGAAATGAAAAAATACGGTCTCAAGCGCGGAATGGGCGGACTTCAAGTTTATGTCATGTGTGAGATTCCCTCGAATGTTATTCTCGCCAGCGAATTTTCAAAAATTTTTGACGGGTTTTCCATCGGGTCGAACGATCTCACTCAGCTCACGCTCGGTGTTGACCGCGACAGCGCCAAAGTGGCCCACGTCTATGACGAACGCAATGATGCCGTGAAGGAACTCATCCGCCAAGTTATCGCAAAGGCTCACCGGGCCCGGCGCAAAGTCGGAATTTGCGGGCAGGCGCCATCAGACTTCGTCGACTTCGCACAATTTCTTGTGAAAGAAAAAATTGATTCAATATCACTCAACCCGGATACAGTAATCAAGACGATGCTGGAAATCGAGAAGATGGAGAAGTAGCTGATCGGGCGTTTTTTCAATAATTCCATTAGAGATTAGTCAGTCACGCAGGTCATCTTCAAAGGTTTAATTTTATTTTACATATAATGCTATAGCATAAAATGTAAAACATATTTATTGAACAAGTTGAGTATGAGTAAAAAAAATGATACGTCGAAAATTATCCTGCAGGGACTATTGTGGGGTGGCGCGATAGCGGTGGCTTCACTGAATCCAATTTTTCTCAACCGTATCGTTCCGCAGCTTGTGAGGCACGCAAAATATAAGCTAGATAAAAAAAGGAAAAATAAAACTTTCCAGCAATCCTTTTATTATTTGAAAAATAAAGGTCTAATAGACTTTAAATATCAAGGAAAACAAGTTTATGTTTCTCTTACAAAAGAGGGCAGGAAAAAGGTAAAAAAATCTAATATCGATAATTTGGAAATAAAAAAACCGAAAGTTTGGGACAAAAAATGGAGAATACTCATTTTTGACATTCAGGACAAGTATAAGATAAAAAGAGAGTCTTTGCGGGGGAAACTGAAAGAATTGGGATTTTATAAGCTTCAAAAAAGCGTCTGGGTTTGTCCGTATGATTTTGAAAAAGAGGTGAATATCTTGAGGAATTTTTTTGGCTTTGGGCATAGAGAAATGAGAGTTATAACCGCGAGTGACATCGAAAATGATCGCGAAACAAAACATTTTTTTAAGATTGAATAAAATTTATCGTTTTACATATTATGCTATAGCATAATATGTAAAATAGTTGCAAAGCTTGATTTGAAGGAATAATTGAAGTAGGCTTATAAATAGGCAAAAATTTGGTAACATATACGGAGAGGTCGCATAGAGGCCGAGTGCGCTCGCTTGGAAAGCGGGTATACCGCAAGGTATCGAGGGCCCGCCCCGCACCAAAATTGAATATTTCGGTGGGATCGCATAGTGGCCGAGTGCGCTTGCTTGGAAAGCAGGTAGACCTTCACGGGTCTCGAGAGTTCGAATCTCTCTCCCACCGCGGTCAACAAAGCATAAATTTTGGTGCGGGGTGAAACTCCCTCCCTCTCCGCTAACAATATTACCATGCCCATTCTCGTTTCCGGGTCGCTGGTCTATGATCACATCATGGACTTTATGGACCGGTTTAAAAATCATATTCTACCAAACAATATTCATATCTTGAGTGTCTGTTTTGCGGTGGAAAAATTGGAAAAAAGCAAAGGCGGGACGGCGGGGAATATCGCGTATAACATCAAATTGCTGGGCGCGGATCCGATAATTGTTTCTTCGGTCGGACAAGATGGCGGGGAGTATATGAGATATTTGGGTGATATAAAAATCAGTACTGGTCGAATTAAAACAGACAAGAAACTGTTTACCGCTTCCTGCTATATCACGACCGATCTCGACGACAATCAAATCACCGCTTTCTATAACGGCTCTCTCGGCTCTGCGCCGGACATATTTTTCAACAAGCGGGATAAAAAGCCGAAGTGGGCTAGCATTTCCCCGACTCAAAAAAGCGTGATGCTCAAACATTTGTCGCAGTGCGCCAATCTTGGCATCCATACAATTTTCGATCCTGGGCAGCAGATTCCGGCTTTCTCGAACAGCGAATTAAGAAAGGCTATAAGCCAGACAGACATTCTTATTGGCAATGATTATGAAATAAAGATGATCCAAAAAAGGATTAACTGGAGTAAAAAACAAATTTTAAAGCGCGTGGAAACGCTTGTGACGACATATGGCGAGAGGGGCTCGCAAATCGAAACCACCGACGGACAGAAAATTTTGGTCGAAGCCTGCCGGCTGAATCAAATCAAAGACCCGACTGGTGCGGGGGATGCCTACCGGGCGGGTTTTATGGTCGGATTGGATAAAGGACATAATCTCCGGATGTGCGGGCGGTTGGGTAGTGTCGCGGCGAGCTACGCAATTGAGAAATACGGGACGCAGGAACACAAGTTTTCGGTTGAAGATTTTGGAAAGAGATATGAATCTTTATATAACGAACAAATCAGTTTATAAAAATATAGTGCAAATTTTGAATTTAAAATTTTAAATTTTGAATCAAATCCCAATGATTTAATACTTTAAAAAATTAAGATATTCTAGATTCATTCGAATTTCTAAATTAAAAATTCAAAATTATAATTATGAATTATAAAATCGCTGACCTAAAACTCGCCGAATGGGGGCGCAAAGAAATAAAAATCGCCGAAGAAGAAATGGTGGGACTGATGGCGATTCGAAAAAAATACGCATCCAAAAAACCGCTCGCGGGAGCTAAAATAACCGGCTCCCTCCATATGACTATCCAAACGGCTGTTTTGATCGAAACTCTCAAAGACTTGGGAGCCCAGGTTCGTTGGGCAAGCTGCAATATTTTTTCAACGCAAGACCACGCGGCGGCGGCCATTGCGGCGTCCAGAACGCCTGTTTTTGCCTGGAAAGGGGAAACACTTGAAGAATACTGGTGGTGTACGGAAAAAGCCCTTGATTTTGGAGATGGCGAAGGCCCGGATCTTATTGTTGATGATGGCGGCGACGCGACGCTTCTCGTCCATCTCGGCGTGGAAATGGAAAAAAATCCGAAGCTTCTCGAAAAAGATTATCAAAAATCAGAGCCGGATTTTCGGGAGATTGTAAAAATTCTGAAATATGAATACAAAAAAGATCCAAAGAGATGGACAAGCGTCGCGAAAAAAATCAAAGGTGTGTCTGAAGAAACAACAACGGGAGTGCACCGGCTCTACCAGCGGTTCGAGCAAAAAAAATTATTATTTCCGGCGATCAATGTGAATGATTCAGTAACCAAAAGCAAATTCGACAATATCTATGGCTGCCGCCATTCGGTCGTGGACGGGCTCAACCGGGCGCTCGACGTGATGCTCGGCGGAAAAACGGCTGTTGTTTGCGGTTACGGCGAAGTCGGAAAAGGCTGCACCCAGGCGCTTCGCGGGCAAGGCGCGCGAGTGATTGTCACGGAGATCGATCCGATTTGCGCGCTTCAGGCGGCCATGGAAGGGTATGAAGTTGCGACCATCGAAGACACGCTTGGGGAGGCAGACATATATGTCACCGCCACCGGAAACCGGAATGTGATCACGCTCGAGCATATGAAAAAAATGAAAAATCAGGCGATTGTTGCGAACATCGGGCACTTCGATAATGAAATCGAAGTGGAAAAATTAAACAGCGCGCGGGAAGTGAAAAAAGTGAACATCAAGCCACAAGTGGACCAATATGTTTTTCCGGGCGGCCATGAAATATATCTTCTCTCCGAAGGGCGGCTCATGAATCTCGGGAACGCGACGGGTCATCCAAGCTTTGTGATGAGCTCGAGTTTTTCGAACCAGACTCTCGCCCAACTCGAACTTTGGACGAAAAAATACCCGATCGGCGTCCACGTTCTTCCCAAAGAACTCGACGAAGAAGTAGCCCGGCTCCACCTTGGAAAACTGGGAGTGAAGCTGACAAAACTCACGAAAGATCAAGCCAAATATCTCGGAATTTCCAAGAATGGCCCCTTTAAACCGGACTTTTACCGATATTAGTAAATCATAAAAATTAATTTATAGCATTATGAAAAAAACACTCGTCGTCTACTATTCAAAAGACGGACACACCAAAAAAGTGGCCGAGGACATTGCCGCTGCGCTCGGTGCGGACATTGATGAAATTCGAGATTTGAGAAAGAGAAAAGGTTTTTTTGCTTGGTTTTCTTCCGGAAGAGACGGCATGAAAAAGCAAAGAACAGAAATTGAAACTTCAGGCAAGAATCCGGCTGATTATGATCTCATCATCGCCGGAAGCCCGGTCTGGGGATGGAATATGGTTCCGGCGGTGCGGACATATCTTGAAGAAAATAAGACTAGCATCAAAGAGTATGCTTTCTTTGTCACTTCCGGAAACACTTCTTCCAAGAAAATCGCTCCGTGTTTTGTAGAAATCATGAGTCGTGATCCGCTCGCCCATGTTGGCTTCAACGCGAAAGAAATAAAGGAGAAGGATATTTATGACAAAAAAATTGGGGAGTTTGTTGAGGTAATGAAAAAATGAAAAAAATCCAGAAAATTGGAGTGACGGCGTTTATCCAGCATGATGGAAAAGTGTTGCTTTTGAAACGCTCGCAAAAAGAAAAATTTTTGCCGGGATATTGGGAGATGCCCGGCGGGAAAGTTGAGTTCGGGGAAGATATCGATGAGGCGGTCGCAAGAGAAGTAAAGGAGGAGACGAATTTGAAAGTGAAAGTAATCAGGCCATACGATGTTTTTTCGTATGTTTCCGATGACGGAAATCGTCATACGGTCGATATACAATATATTGTTGAAATCATTGAAGATATTGGCAATTTGAAAATTGCCGATGCGCACGATGAGGCGAAATGGGCCGGACGGGAAGAAATCGATGGTTTGGAAATAAGCGAGAGCATGAAAGAGGGGATAAGGAAGGGATATAATTTCAAATACAATGAAAAAAGAAGCTCATAATAAGTTGTTGATAAATATCTTCGGGATGCCGGGGGTTGGGAAGTCAACTTTGCGCAATGCCGTGATTGAGGATTTAGGCGAGGAAAATTGCGGAAAGATTCCCGGAGACCATTATTTGAAATCAAAGCCGGCGGATGTTTCGTTTCTCGACTATTTCACTTGTGATAATTACGATTGGAAATTAATTAAAAAGCTCATGAGTCGTCCGCTAGGGGAAACGATCGCAACTCCGCTCGTCGATTACGATAATTTTATCCGCGTTAGCGAAAACGGCAGTGACAAAAAATTCACGATGAGGAAGTTGAACATTTTGGACACTGCGTACCCCTGTCCCTTTGCGGATATTCTGATTTTGATTACCCTTTTTGAAAAAGAGAGAAAAAAGAGGGTCGCGGTGCGAGGCCGTACGGACTATTTTTGGAAAAAATTTGTTCTCGAAAATTGGAAGGAAGTTGAAGAAAGAGACGAAAAAAAGCAAAAAGATCACCGAAATATGGCGGATTTGGTGTTGGACGGGCTAGAGAGTGTTGGAGATAATGCGGAGAGGGCAGTTTCTATAATTAATAAAACTATAACATGAAGTGGATCGGCATCAGCGGGAGCTGGAGAAAAACGAATGAGGAAATTGAAGAAAAAATCCGGGCAATCGTTCGGGAGATTTTCGAGGCGGGAAATGGAATGGTTTCCGGCGGAGCGCTGGGAGTTGATTATATCGCCACCGATGAGGCGCTGAAATGCAATCCAGAATCTAATAAAATAAAAATTTTTCTTCCAACCACACTTAAAAAATATTCAGAGCACTATCGGAAACACGCCAAGCTCGGGACAATCACGAAAAAACAAGCGGAAGATATTATAGATCAGCTGGAAAAAATAAAAAATGTTAATCCAGACGCAGTTATTGAAAATCCTGACACAAATTTCACGGAAGAAACAAAAAAGAAAATGTATTATGAAAGGAATTCCAGAGCGGTTGAGGCTTCAGACGAACTGATCGCTTTTCGCGTTAAGACAAAGGAGAGCGAAAGCCTTGGAACTGTCGATACAGTTGAAAAGGCAAAAAAGAAAGGAATTCCGGTGAAATTGTTTTCATACGATCTTAGCTAAAATTCTGCGCAAATTCGAAAAGCGAAAATTGAGAAAGTAGTTGAGCGGGGAATGAGTAGTATTTAGAAAGGGGAATTAGGGCTTAATAATTTAGAATAAATATATGACCGAGCTAAACCAAATCTATAAATGCGCGAAATGCGAAAATATCATTGAAGTTTTGCATGCTGGTGAAGGCGAGCTTGTTTGTTGCGGGGGACCGATGGAGCTCCTGACAGAAAAAAATCAAGAAGAGGGGCTTACAGAAAAACATCTGCCGGTCGTTGAAAAGACTGAAAACGGCTACAAAGTGAAAATTGGATCGGTGCCGCATCCGATGGAAGAGGCGCACTATATCGAATGGATTGAGATTTTGGCGGACGATAAGGTCTATCGGAAATTTTTGAATCCGGGCAACCAACCGGAGGCGGAATTTTGCGTCGAGGCGGAAAATATCACGGTGCGTGAATACTGCAATTTGCACGGGCTTTGGAAGGCATGAGATATATTTTTGTATACATCACAATTCCCACGAAAAAAGAAGCCGAAAAAATTGCGAAGCACTTGCTCAAAAAACACCTGATCGCCTGCGCCAATATTTTCCCGGTTGGGAGTTTTTACTGGTGGAAGAATGAAATCGAGAAAAGCAGGGAATTTGTTTTGATTGGAAAGACAGTCGAGAAAAATTATGCCAGGATTGCGGGGGAAGTTGAGAAAATTCATTCCTACTCGACGCCTTGCGTTGTGAAATTGCCAGCTGAATTCAATAAGAATTTTGGCAGATGGCTGATTGGAGAAATCAACAGGTGAAGTTGAATAAATTTCACCATTGCGCTAGAGTGTTAATAGTCTAATCTTTTTAGTATGCCTATCAAAAAGGAAAAACTTCGCCTGGCCGCTATCACGATCCTGGTCAAAGACCGCCAAAAGCATTCGGCTGACGTTAACCGGATTCTCACTGAAAACGGGCATCTGATCATGGCTCGCCTGGGAGTAAACGTCCAAAGGCATTGCGTTTCAAACTGCACGGCAATGATTGTGGTAGCAGTTGAGGGAACAGCCAGGAATATTGCAAAAATCACCAAGCAGTTGAACGGGCTTTATGGGATTGCAGCGAAAGCGAGTGTTTTCGCATAACACATAACATGGAACACATAACAATTGTTACGTGATATGTGTTGTGTGTTACGTGATGTAAATGTCCGAAGTTGAAGATATAAAAAACAGAATAAGTGTCGTTGATTTGGTTGGCGAATATATTCGTCTCCAAAAAGCAGGGAGCAACTGGAGGGCTCTCTGTCCTTTTCATAACGAGAAAAGCCCTTCTTTCATGGTAAGCGAAGAGCGCCGGAGTTTTCATTGTTTTGGCTGCGGGAAAGGCGGGGATATTTTTTCTTTTGTCATGGAAATGGAAGGGATCGGTTTTCGGGAAGCGCTTGAACAATTGGCCCAGAAAGCGGGAGTGGAAATAAAGAAATTTGAGAAGGGTGATAGAGGCAGAGAAAGTGTGAAGCCAAAATTATATCGGATTCTCGAACTCGCGGCGAAATGGTATGAAAAAAATCTTTGGGAAGGAAGGGGCCGCGAAAAAGCATTGAAATATTTGCGCGAACGCGGCCTTACAGATGAAACAATAAAAAATTTCCGTCTGGGATACGCGCCGGATGGCTGGAGAAATATGCTGGAATTTTTGCTGAAGCGAGATTGCAAAATTGAGGAAATCACGAAAACAGGATTATTAGTGGAAAAGGGTTCCGAAAATAAAATACCAAATACTAAATACCAGATACCAGATACAAAATTTTACGATCGTTTTCGTGACCGAATCATGTTTCCCATTCAGGACATCATGGGACGCGTTGTTGGATTTGCGGCGCGAATTTCTCCTGGCGGGGATGAAAAAACAGCCAAATATATAAATACACCCCAAACGGAGCTATATGACAAGAGCAAAGTTCTTTACGGGCTGAATTTTGCCAAGACTGAAATTAGAAAGCAAGACGAAGTCATATTAGTCGAAGGCAACATGGATGTGATTGCATCGCAGCAAGCAGGATTTTTGAATACGATAGCAGTTTCTGGAACGGCTTTCGGTCCGGATCAGATAAAAGTTATCAAGCGATACACTGAAAATATAAAGATGGCTTTTGACATGGATCCGGCCGGACAGACGGCATCCAGAAGAAGCGCCAAAGTTTGCCTTGAGAATGATTTGAATGTTAGAATAGTGCTGCTGCCCAAAGGGAAAGACGCGGCTGATATTCTGGAAAAGGATAAGGGAGCTTGGGACGAGGCAGTTTCCGGGGCAAGGGAAGTTGTTGAATATTTTTTTGAGGACGCTTTTTCGCGGTATGACATAAAAAAGCCAGCCGACAAGAAAAAAGTCGCTAAAGAACTTCTAAATGTGTTGAAAGACATTGCCAGTCCGGTTGAAAAGGCGCACTGGGTCAAAGTGCTAGCTGAAAAACTTGATGTTGGGGAAGAAACGCTATTCGAGATTTTGAGAAAAACGAAAAGCGATCCGGGAAGAGTTTCCAGGCAAAAAGAAGATGTGCCTTTGAGAAATAAAGGCAAAGAGGAAGCTATAGAAAGAAGAATAATCGGCCTTTTGTTTGCTTTTTCGAGAGAAACAGAAAAGCAAAAAGCGACCATTGACCCGGAAGATTTTTCGGGCGAAGCAGAGAAAAAAATCATCGAGAAGGTAAAAAAAGAAACGCAGGGAAAAACTTCCGAAAAAATAAAGGAATTGAATTTTGACTTTGAATCCCAAAGGCTGATTGATGAAGCTGTCTTCGAGGTTGAAGTGGAGAAGGACGAAAACGGAATTTCTTTTCCAGAAGAGGAGCTTAAAAAAGCTCTCAAAAGGCAGAAGGGCCTGAAAATCAAGGAAAAGATAGCAGAGGTTTCAAAAAAGATAAAAGAATCTGAAAAATCCGGCAAAAGAAAGGAAACGAGAGCTCTCCTTCAAGAATTCCAGGACTTGTCGGCTCAGCTTGAAGAATAAATTTTCTTATTAATTTATTTTTGTTATGGCGAAGAAGAAGAAAAAAGCAGGAAAAAGGAAAATCTCGAGGGCAAAGGCCGGAAAGAAAAAAGGATCGGCTCGGAAACCGAAAAAGAGAGTTTTGAAGAAAAAGAAGCTTGGGAAATACGCGAAACGGCGTGGCCGTTTTTCAAAGGCCGCTTCTTCAAAGAAAACAGCCCCAAAAGGGAATACTGAAGAATTGACAGGAGAGGAAAACTTGGATGAATTTGTGAAGCTCGGAAAGCAAAGGGGGTTTGTCACGGAAGATGAAATTCTCCAAATTATTCCGGAGGTGGAAAAAAATGTGGCTGAACTTGAAAAACTTTATGAGAAACTGGAAAAATCCGGAGTGAAGGTTGTGAGCTCGGATGAGGTAATGAAAGAGGAGGCTGAAAAAGAAGATGAAAAGGACAAAAAGGTTGAAGACATGGATGTCCCGCTTGATCTTGGTGACATTTCATCGGATTCGGTGCAGATGTATCTTCGGGAAATCGGCCGGGTTCCGCTTCTTACCGGCGAAGAAGAGGTGCAGCTGGCAAAAAGGAATGAAAGAGGGGATTTAGCTGCCAAGCAAAAACTCACCGAGGCCAATTTGCGTCTGGTCGTTTCCATCGCCAAAAAATATGTTGGACGCAGCACAAATTTATCTCTTTTGGATCTTATCCAGGAAGGAAACATCGGTCTTTTCCGGGCAGTGGAGAAATTCGATTATCGGAAAGGATACAAATTTTCAACCTACGCAACTTGGTGGATCCGTCAGGCAATCACCAGGGCTCTCGCTGACCAGTCGCGGACGATTCGCATTCCGGTGCATATGGTGGAAACCATCAACAAATACACCCAGGCTACTCGGCGTCTCGTTCAAGATTTGGGGCGGGATCCTTTGCCGGAAGAAATTGCGGCCGAAATGGGGATTGAAGTGGAAAAAGTGCGCCACATCATGAAAATTTCTCAGGAGACGGTTTCCATTGAAACGCCAGTGGGTGACAGTGAAGACGACAGCATTCTGGGAGACTTCATTGAAGACACGGAAACAGTCATGCCTCACCAAAGCGCAGCCCGAAAACTTCTGGCCGACCATGTGGAGTTGATTCTCAAAGATTTAACGCCTCGTGAGCAGAAAATTCTCAAAATCCGCTTCGGACTTGAAGACGGAGTGACTCATACTTTGGAAGAGGTGGGACATGAATTCGGCGTCACGCGCGAGCGAATCCGCCAGATTGAAGCGAAAGCTCTCGAGCGCATCCGCCAGAGCGGGCTGGTGAATAAATTGAAGGATTACTGATCACGCAACACATAACGCGAAACACGTAACATAAGAAAAAACCCGCTCAAGCGGGTTTTTTCTGTTGGAATTATCTAGGAGTTAATTTTATAGAAGTTTATGGCGACATCCGAAATCCATTTCTGGACATTGGCCGCGCCGTGTCCGGCGCAGGAGCTTCCGCATTTCCAGGAGATGGCTTGGGCGGGAGTCCGAACGCCCTTGGCGACCATTTTTTCAATTCTTCCACTAACTGCATCAACAGCCTCATCCGGAGAGCTAAAACAACTATATCCTCCGGCGACGGTTTTTCCGCCTCCCTTGAATCCCCAATAGTTATAACAGTCTCGTCCAGCTATTTTGGGAGAATAGACTCCAAATTTACTTTCCTTCATGGCAATTCCAACAATGAAAGCGGCCACAGTCCGGTCTTTTTCAGAAATAGGATCGACCATAGCGGCCATCGGGGTGTTTTTCACGATTTTTGCGACGTCTTCTTTGAGATCGCTCGTGGCCGGTTTCGAGACACTTTTTGCCAGATCTTTCTGATAGGTCTCGTTTTCGCTAGAACAGATTTTTCCGGTTTGGCCAGCAAAGTTTGTTCCGATCAGCTTCACCTTGTATTTGTCTTCAACTGGAAGATTATTGGTCGGATCAGTGGTTTTTGAAAACGCGGTTTTCGAAACAAAAACCAGCGCGAGAAGAACGATCGCGATCAAAATGGGCAGGTATACTTCCTGCTTCTTCCAAACGTGGCTTTGAATTTTTCTTTTGTAGATCTTCGAAAAATAATTTGCTTTTTCCCAGCCTATTTGAGCAATATTTCTGAATTTCTCAAGCCGGATGGCAAACTCGCGATATTTGCAAGAATATTTAATATCGCAATTTATACAATTTTCTTTTTGAAAAGGTACCGAATCAACCCCCCCTAGATAAGCGAACTTATCCGGGACACGCATTTAGCAAATTTTCAAAAATTAGCTTCATCCAGAGGGACCTTTCAGCCGCCTTTGGATTGCAGGCCTAGTTGAATCCTCGCTTCGCAAGGTCTGGCTACACCAGAATTCAACTGGCCAGGCAACAAAAAAAGAATAGCACCAATAGCTACTCCATTTATTGTTGACAAGAGGTATGCTAGCAGAAGCGGTAAATGTCGTCAAGGGGCGTTAGACGCTAGATTTTTTTAGGCTTATATAAGCCTAAATCAAGAGCTTTCCTTTGAATTGATCTTATAGAAGTTTACTCCCACGTCAGCGATCCATTTGCGCACGTTTTCGGGGTTGTCCCAGGAGCAGGTTGAGCCGCATTTCCAGATAACCATGGCGGAAGGATTGGTTCGGCCGCCTTCAACGAGCTTGGCTAGCCTTTTTCCGACTATTTGGATAGCCTCGCCGGGTGAACTGAAGCAAGTATATCCCCCAGAAGTGGTTGTTCCGCCCCCCTTGAATCCCCAGTAGTTGTGGCAATCCTGCCCGCCAAGTTTTGGAGAATAGGTTCCAAATTTGCTTTCCTTCATGGCGATTCCGACCAGAAAGGCGGCGACAATGCGGGGTTGCTTGGCTATATAGGGTGCCATATCTTCCATCGGACGGCCCTTGACGTATTTCAAGATTTCTGATTCGAATTCGTCTTCCTTGAGCTCCTCAATTTTTCCAAGAAGGTTCATGACGATTTCTTCATCGGCCAGCTTCAGAGAGTCTTCATTTCCATCGTTTTCAGCTTTAACATCCATAGCTCCTGCGACTTGTCCCTCAGGCTGATAAATTTCCGGCAGTTGGGCGGAAACGCTTTGGCCGGATTGTCTTTGAAAATAGAAAGAGGAATAAAATATAAAAAGAGCGGCAACGGCGAGGCTTGTGTAAAATTTCCAGTTACCCAGCATGAAAAGTGGAAGAATAGATTTTTTTTGCCAATTGGCGGCACTGGTGGCTTCGGTCTGGTGCTTTTTTTTCAGTACTCCGTCGAGATTGCCCATTTCACGAATTCTATATTTTGAGTGGCAGCCTTTTTTTATTGCTGTAATTTTTTTGGATGAGGTGAAAAAACCATGGGGAAGACCATTTTCAAAATATTCTCTCCGGCCGTCAGAAAATATGACCGTCACGCCCAGCGGGTTGTTCTTGATTTTTTGGAGGCACTCGCGCGCCTTTTCTATTTTAGGAAAAGTATATTTGTATTGGGGGCGGTTTCGGAAATCAACCAGGCAATACATAGCGTATTTTATATTAAGGCTCCCTATATAATACAGGAAAATTTCTATTTATACAACACCAGAATCCTTTTCTCTCCAAGGTGAATATCCTTTTCGTCCCAATCGTGCAGATTTTTCATAATCACTTCTTTTTTATAAATATACGAATTTCCTTTCCGAGTGCCGACGTCATTCGTGATGAAATTCCGGGTGTCATAACCTTTTATGACCAGCATATGATAGACTGGGCCCGGCGGAGTGAAATTCGGGTTTCCGATGTCGCGGCCGGCGAGAGGAGCAATAACTGGATGGTCGGCGGCAACTTCAGCTTCAATGTCCTCGATATCCGGATTATCAATAATTTTTGACTTTATTTTTCCCTCAAAATATATGTCGGACAATTTTTTGATTTGGGCGACAGTCGTACTTTTCCACTCGCCGATTTCTTTTTTCTCCGCTTCCTGTATTTTTTGGAGTTCTTTTTCATATTCCTCTTTCGAAGGCTTTTTGTCGAGAAGATAATAGGCGGCGTTTAAAATTGAGGCCTCTTCGCACATATCCTCATGAAAGGGGTCCCATCTGGAAAGCGGGGCTTGAGAATAGAAAGGGATATCAAGCAAGAATTTTTCAGGTATTTGAGATGCGGATTTTTCCTCTTTGGCTGGCTGGATCTTTTCCGGCTGGCTGCTTTGTTCTGCTATTTTTTGGCCATCTATTTGAACTTTGGAAAGGGGAACAGCGGTTTTTTCTGGGGCGGAATTTTCTTTTTGGTCGCGTAAAGTGAAATATACTCCGGCGATCGCGGCGATCATAACAATGGGTATGGTAATTTTCTTGGATTTTCTGCTCATCCGAATTTTATTGTAAGCCTTTCCTCGCAATTTGTGCAAACAAAAACCCCGCCCCTTAAAGGGGGCGGGGTGAAGTTCGACTTAGTATCGGTCTCTTCGACCGCCTCCGCCGAATCCCGAGCCTCCGCCTCCGAAGCTCTTTCTCCGGTTGCGATTGCAAGGTTGGCAGTAGAGTCGGCCATAGGTTCCGTCGTCTCGCTTTGTGGGCTCAAACGGCAGTTCCAGGATATCGACTCCGCACTCGGTGCATTTCAGTCCGAGAGAAGATACATCATGCATCTGCCTCTGGGGCCTGTTTTGGTAATCCATTTTTGGTTCGCCTAACTTGTTAATAATCCTGACCTTTTGCGGTCAAAATAGCTCTAACTTAGGCGAACGACTTTCTTGTATTCCCAATATTCTAAAATACTTGGATACTTACGCCTAACTCGATTACTGATGGCAATAGTAGCACGCAGAGGCGAATTTGTCAATGATTGCTATATTAGCTTGTATTTGATAGCCTGAAAGCATAGGAGGACTGGCTTTGAAGGAGGGCTGGTCTTTTTTATGATATGGTCTTTGAAAACTGAATAATTATATAAATTTCTGATCAACAGCGAACTCGCTGAAAAGATATAACGAATGGACTATAATTCAGAAAGGATATAAAGGGGAAAAAGGCTATGAACAAAAATCTTCCGAATGTTTTGGTGTTTGCCTCGGGGACGAAAACCGGTGGCGGATCGGGGTTTCAGAAAATGGTGGAGGCGACGAGATTGAATCCACCGGTACTAAACGCAAAGATTTGTGGAGTCATTTCAAATCACTCCGCAGGCGGTGTTTGGCAAAAAGCCAAATCATTGGGGATTTTGTTTATGCATTGGGCGGGCTCTTTTCTAGCCAAAGATTATCAGCAGCTAATAAGCCTCTTTGATGCGGACTTTATCATGCTCTCCGGCTGGCTGAAGCTCGTGGCTGGGCTCGAACCAGCGCGGACGATCAATATTCATCCGGGGCCCCTGCCGCGATTTGGCGGGCCGAACATGCATGGTCACCATGTCCATGAAGCGGTGATGGAAGCATACCGGCGCGGAGAAATTATCCACAGCGCAGTTGCGATGCACTTTGTGGACGAAGTTTATGACCGCGGCCCGATCTTCTTTCAATTTCCGGTTCCGATTGAGCCGAATGACACACCGGAGACTCTGGCGGCGAAAGTGAACGTCGTCGAACATAATTATCAATCCTGGGCTCTCAATCTTGTGGTCCAGGGGAGGATAAAACTGATCAACGGCAAAGTAATCTACGACCCGCCGGAGCTGAAACACTTGCTGATGCCGGCAATAAACTGAATTCAACCCCAAAAGGGAAAGGAAGGTGAGAGATGGGAAACAAGATTGTTCGGATCGCTGTTGCGCCCAAACATCCAAAGGAAAAAGAAAAGGGCGTGTATACGATATATAATCTGGAAATAGCGGAAAACGAAGTGCCGAAAATTCCGCAAATCTTCCGCGTTCTTCATGACGCCGAGGTGGAGGAAATCTTTGATGTCGGAAAACTTCAAGCCGGAGACTTCCACGAGGTGATGTATAAGAACGCCATCATTGATCCTCAAGCCCAGACGATTGGGAAAGCGTTTGAAAAACTTGGCGTTCGAGTGGAAGCCCTTAAGGTAGGCAAGCGTTATTACGGCGAGGCTTTCAAAGGTGTCTATGTCAATCCCAACGTTGAAATCAGTTTTTCCGGTGAGCCGAATCTTGATACTCTGAAGCCGGAGGGATTTCGTCCTTCCATGGACACGTATGATCTTTCGGCCATGGGCGAAGAAGAGCTTTTCCAATTGAGCCAGAATTTGAACCTCTCTTTGAGTCTCAAGCAGATGCAGGCCATTAGACAACACCAGATTGAACTCGGTCTCCCATATACAACCGACTTGGACCTGGACGTCTATGCCATCCTGTGGTGCGATCATTGCCGCCATATCAAATGGGAGGAGTGGGGTCATTTGCTCGGCAAACTTCGCCGGACTACCGAGGAAATCGCCAATCCGAATGTCGTTTCTGCCTTTATCGATAATGCCGGCGGATGGGCCTTTTACGACGATACTGTCCTGGTCTTCGGAGCAGAAACCCACAACAGCCCCTCCCGCAAATGGACGTTCGGCGGCCAGATCACCAAGATCCTTGGGCACTTCCGGGATATCTTCATGTATGCCCTTGGTGCCAAGCCCATCGGTGTTTGTGAGATGACCACGGTGGGCGAGTTCGTCCGAAAAAAATTTCCTATTCTCGGAAAATACTTTTTTCCGGAATCGCAAGTTGCCCGAGAAACGATAGAGGCAGTCGCCAAAGCCGGAAACACGACGGGCGTGCCAATGCTTCTGGCGCGGATGTATAGCCATCCGGCCTATGGCGTAAAGCCTTTCGCCTTCGGCGGCACCTTGGGTATCACCACGAGAAAAGCGGCCCTCAAGGGTGTGCCGCAGGCTGGTGACCTCGCCGTGCTGGTAGGCGGAAAGACGGGAAATGATGGTTACCACGGCGGAACAGTTGCTTCCATGGGTCTCGACAAGGCGAAAAAAGCGGAAGATCATGTTCAAATCGGAGACCCTTACACCCAGCAGAAAATGATGCCAGCCATAATCAGGTTCCGAGACAGCGGCTGCACCCGGGCTAAAAATGATTTCGGGGCGGGCGGATTCATTTCCGCCTTTGGAGAAATGACGTCGCCGAAGATCTATCCATGGGGCAGTTATTCCGGCGGCCTCATTCTCAATTTCGCTCCGGTGCCCCTCAAATGCGCCCAGTTGCCGTTCAAGATCATTGCCATCGGTGAAAGCCAGGAAAGATTCGCCTTCATCGTAATTCCGGGAAAACTTCAGGAATTCATCGAGATCTGCGAACTTTTCGAGCTGGAATGGACCGTCGTTGGCGTGTGCACCGGAAACGGACGACTCCAAATCGTATATGACGAAAACATCCGGGAATATACCAAAGACATGCTGCTTTCCGGACAGATTCTTTTCGACCGGCCTTACGAGCTTTTTGAAAACTGTCCCATGGAGCAGGTCGAGATCATCGAGCCGCCGGCCAAAAACCTCGACGTAAAATTTCCGGAGATTACGCCGGAGAATGTCGAGGATATGGCAGAAAAGGTGGTCGGACATTTTGACAACTGCAACCAGTCCAGGGCCCGTCTGCAGTATGATTCAACGGTTCAAGGTATCTCGGTCCATGGCCCGCAGTATGGCGAGAATTACAACGTCGGAAGCCATCTGGCTGTGGAGAAGCCGCTTTATGGAAAACCCTATGGGGTGACCGTGAGCATGAGTTTCAATCCATGGCTTCTGGAAGCCGATCCGGTAGCCGGGGCTTTCTCCAGCGTTCTGGACGCTTATGTGGCCCATATCGTAGCCGGCGTTCACCCGTTGGATATTGGCCTGGTTGATAACTTCTATACGCCGCATCTCGATCCTTATGCGCCCTGGTATGTCGTTAAGCAGGTGGACGCCATATGCGAATTTTCCAAAGCGACCGGCGCTCCGTTCATCAACGGAAAAGATTCCAACTACGGAGCCGGAGAGTTTGAAGGGCAGACCATCTGCATTCCGCCGTCGGTCAACATTATGGCGGTGGGGAAAATCGAAAATGTGAAAAATATGACCCTGCATCAATGGGAGTGGCCTGGAAATCTTCTCTTCAGCTTGGGGAGAAGATCGATTTCTTTGGCCGGTTCAACTTTGGCTTCAGCCTTGGGCATTTCCGGAGGCCGGGTAAGCGTCATGCCGACCGAAGAGATCAAGCAGTTTGTCGAGAAATTGCACAAACTGTCATCTCGCGGAATATTTCAGTCGGCGGTCCCGGTGAATAGGGGGGGATTATTCCTTCGCCTCTTCGAAGGCGTCGAAGCTTCAAGCTTTGGCGTTGAAACGAATCTTTGTCAGGAGCTCTTTCCAGAAAGCTACGGAACCGTGCTCGTAGAGGTTGATCCTGGTGACGCTTTCATTCTGGAACAAATGTTTCGTGGCGATGCGATGTTTGTCGGCCGAATCGTCAATGGCAAAAGTTTTTCAGTTCGCGGTCGGCCATTGAACTGGGAGCGGCTATTTGATGCCTGGAACACCCGTTTCGAAAAGGAGGTGTATGGCAATGGCTAACGTGAAAAGAAAAAAGAAAGTGGCTGTATGGTATTGGTCGGGCATCAACTGTGAAGTGGAAAGCATCGAGTCCTGGAAATATCTCGGCGCGGATGCCAAATTGGTTTTCGCCAAACATATTGTTTCCGGCCAGGAAAAGGTGACGGACTACCACGTCCATCACTTCACCGGGGGTTTCACTTTCAGCGATGATGCCGGCGCCGGAGCCATTGCCGCGATTGTATCCGAAGAAGCTTTTCAGATGGTTGTGGACGCCCAGCTCCCGATCATTATGGAATGCAACGGCTTCCAGATCGGCATGCGGGCGCGGATCTTCGGATCCGGCCTAGCCTTGGTTGAGAATGACTGTGGAGAATTCCGAAGCATGCCAGTCCTGCACCGTGTCGAAAAAACTGACTGCATCTGGACTCGGGGTCTCGAGGGGCGGATTCTCAAATTTCCCTCGGCGCATCGCTACGGCAAGCTGGTTGTCACGGAAGAACGACAGCCAAATGTCACTCTCACCTACGCATCCGAGTCTCCAAATGGTGGCGAGATTGCCGGCATTTGCACGGACAATTTAGTAGTGATGGGTCTCATGGACCATCCTGGCAGGCCATATGACAATCCGGACGGCCTGCTCATTTACGCTAATGGCCTCAAAACCGCGTGAAACACTCAAGGAGGCGTGAAACACGCGAGCTTGTAAAATCATTTATCCCCGCCGGGCAGGAGGCTCTGGCGGGGTTTTTTCTTGCCCAAAATTGATATATTCGCTAGTTTGAATACATAGGGAATCGTAGGAGGGCTCGGGAGGGCTCTTCTTTCAAAATCTTCAATTGAAACAAGGAGGCTGTGTTATGGCAGAGGAAAGGAAAGGAATGACTTATAAAGATGCCGGTGTGGATATTGATGCCGCAAATCGGGCAGTGGCGCTGATGAAAGAGCGGATCCAAAGAACCTACCAAAATTTCACCGGGGGAGAAATTCTTACCAAGATTGGGGGGTTCAACGGACTAGCGAGATTGATGCCCGATGGCCGGGTAATCGCCATGTCCACGGACGGTGTCGGTACCAAAATCAAGCTGGCCATTCTGCTCAACCAGCACGACACGGTTGGCGTTGATCTCGTCGGCATGTGCGTCAACGATATCCTCGTCAGCGGTGTTTCGCCGGCTTTCTTCTTGGATTATCTGGCCATGGGAAAACTTATTCCCGAACAGGTCAACAAAATTGTTGGGGGTGTAGCCGATGGTTGTGATTTAGCCGAGATGGCCCTCATGGGTGGAGAAACAGCCGAGATGCCCGGTATGTATAAACCCGGCGACTATGACATGGCCGGATTCGCGGTGGGTTTTGCCGGTTCGCAGCTCGATATCATCGATGGCAGCCGGATTCGGCCCTGTATGAACGTCTACGGTGCGGCGTCTTCCGGGATTCACTCCAACGGCTTCAGTTTGATCCGGCCGATTTTTGGCATCAGCGACAACAACCCGGAAAAATCCCGGCAGAATCTCAATCGGTATTATAAACAGCTTGGATGCACTCTGGGCGAGGAGCTTCTCAAGCCAACAGAGATTTATACCAAGTTGGTGAAGACGCTCAAACAGCGCTACGAAATTTTTGGCATGGTCCACATCACTGGCGGAGGGTTCGTGGACAATCCTCCCAGGATTTTGCCTCCGGGATGCTCTATGAGAATCAGGACCAAATCCTGGAAGCGGCCGCCCATTTTCCAAATCATCCGGAAGCGGGGCGGAGTATCGGGAGAAGAAATGCTTCGTACCTTCAATTGCGGGATAGCATTGTTGGTCATCTCTCCCGACAAAATTTTCGAGCTGGAGAAAATCGGGACAATTGTCCCGGGCAATGGCGAGGTTATTTTTGTCTAAGCGGCTGGATGAAGAAAGAAGTTCACAGGGTTTCCCGCCAAGCGCGGGCGGCCCTGTTTTTTTATAAAAATAATGCTTTCGGAAAAATTCAGCAAAAAATCACATCGACAATAAAAATGCTATAGCATAATTATTGTCTATCAAAAATAAATGAATTGGCGGGCAAAAAAATAATAAAGCATTCCAGAATACCGCATTGAATGATATTGAAGATTTTTTTTCATAAAATCATTTATTCGCAATTGGAAGGCATTAAAGACCGCCTGCAGCGGTCCAGTATAATGTAAATGAATTTCAGTGGATATTATTTCTTCAGCACCAGCGCGATTTCGTTACATTGGTATTTTCCTTTTTGAAAACAATTCTTGGGGCAGCTTTGGCACTCTTCGACAACTTTGGCGGAAAACATTTGGAGCCCCGTTGGAAGAAACCCCAGCGGTCGGAAATATTTTTTGGCGAGCGCTGGGACCGTGAGAGCGAAAATATATCGGATATTTTTTCTTTTTTGGAGACTTTTGATAAGGGAGAGAAGAATCTTTTTGGCGATGCCCGCCCCCTGGTATTTTTCCGAAACGATCCAGGCGATCACCTCTGCGTCGCGTCCCCAAATCCTTGCGCCGCAGCAGCCGATAATTTTTCCGCGGTCGTTTTCGGCCACCCAAAAATTGCCGATCATTTTGCCGATCTCGTGCGGGCTCCGGCTCAAAGTGTCGGTAAATTTTTTGGTGAGACGGCTGATCTCCCCGCTGTCAGATTTTTTCGCTTTTCGGATTATAAGCTCCATAAAATCTAATATGTAAGTTTTTTAAAGAATATATAATCTTTAATTAATTGTAAATATGAAAAAACAAAAAGCCTTTTACTCAAGGCCTTTTGTCGTCCCCCCATAAAAGGACTAAACAGCTTTCGGATATTGCGACGAGGAAGAAGAAGACATTGAGACCACTCCCCAGGCTCCCAGAGTCACGGTGATTATTCCGATTATCAGATTATTCCACATCCCCGCGTTTCCGATTGACATCATAAAGAATGGAGTAACAAAAATCCAGGCTCCCAAAAGCACATTAATCCCGTTCAGCCATTTGCCTTCCTCGGACAATCCGATAGCGATCAGCGATACGAGAGCGATTATGACTCCCGTGATAACGTCGTTTAAGCTCAATAATGTTCCGCTGAAGCCGAGAATAAAAGGTGCGACTATGAGCCACATTCCGGCGAGCACAATCAGCCAGTTAGCTGTTTTTATATTTTGTCTTTCGTTCATTTTTTTCACCTCCCTTCATTTTATATTTGCGCTTATTATAATCTTTTCCAACCGGCTCATATTTTCTAGTTCATCATCCCCGGAGAAAGATTGTTTTTTTGAAGTTCTTCCCGAAGCATCTTTTTTCCTCGGCTGATCAGCGTTCCGATGGTTCCGATGGGTTTTTCCAAGCGCGAAGCAATTTCCTGATAACTGAATTGTCCATTGTATCTCAAATCAATGGCTTCGCGCTGATTTTTCTGCAGTCTTTCCAGCGCCTCGAAAATCTTGCGACCGTCCAGCTTTCGGGAAACTTCCCGCTCAACATTCTTTTCATCTGCAATTGTATTTTTCAAAAATTCATTTTCATCGAGAGAAATAGGCGTTCCTGATTTCACATTTTTTCTCCAATGATTAACGGTTTCGTTGTGCGTGATCCGATAGATCCAAGTGGAAAATTTGTTTTTGTTGTTGAAAGAACCGATGTTGACGTATGTTTTCAAAAAAACTGTTTGCAATATGTCCTCTACGGATTCTTTAGTGAGGCCGCTGATGCGTTTCACGTAGCGGGTCAGTTTTTCTTCGTACCTTTCTACCAGAAGGGAGTAGCATTCTTTGTTCACTTTCACGAACTCGATGATTTCCTCATCAGTCCGCTTTCCGCAGAATTCCGAAAGCTCGCAGGGGCAGATCCTTTCTTCTTTTTTTGAGAGTTGTGTTTTCATGGTCTTTAAAAAATTAAATTTGAATTCTGTCCTTATTATATAAAAGGAACATTAAGACAAGATTAAGAAAAAGAGAGTGAAATCCTTGATTTTTTGAGAAAAAAGGGTATAAAATAAAAGTATGAGAATCCTCATAGTCGAAGACCAGGAAAATCTGGCCAAACTCGTGAAAAAAGGCCTTGAATCGGAAGGCTTTGCCGTTGATTATGTTTTGGAAGGTGATGTTGGCCTAAATCGAATTTTAATGCACCGCAATGATTATGACCTGGTGATTCTCGATTGGATGCTTCCCAAAAAAAATGGCGACGAAGTTTGCCGGGAAATAAGGAGTCAGAAAATCAGCCTTCCGATTCTGATGCTGACGGCCCGTGACAGTGCCAAAGACATCACGAATGGCCTGGATGCAGGTGCGGATGACTATCTTTCCAAGCCTTTTTCCTTTGAGGTGCTCCTTGCGAGAATCAGGGCAATACTGCGGCGTCCCAAAACCGCCCTTCCTCTCGAGCTCCAGGCTGGAGAAATTATCCTTGATCCGGCCAGAAAACAAGTCGCAAAGAAGGGAAAAGAAATAAAATTAACCTTAAAAGAATTCAGCCTTTTGGAATATCTTTTGCGAAATAAAGGAGTGACCGTCACGCGTGAACAAATACTTTCGAATATCTGGGACTTTGCCTTCGATTCATTCGCCAACGTGGTGGATGTCCATATCACGAATTTGCGGAAAAAAATTGGCGATAAAGAGGCGAAAATAATCCAAACCGTGAGGGGCATTGGGTACAGGATGAACGATAATTAGGCGATATTCCTTTCAATATAAAAACGCCCTGGAGAAACAGGGCGCTTTTTGAAACTCAAGTTCTTAGTTGAGCGGAATTGAAAAATAGAAAGTTGTTCCTTTTTCTTCCGCGGAGTCGAACCAGACTTTGGAGCCGGTGAGGTCGGCAATTGATTTCACCATATAGAGCCCCAGCCCCGCTCCTTCAGAACTCATTTCCTTGGCATTTTCAGCCCGGAAAGTTTTCTCAAAAATCTTTCCTTTTTGCTTTTCCGGTATGCCGCAGCCCGTATCGCGAACTTCCAACAATACAGCCCCTTTTTCTTTTCTTAGCTCGATGGAAATTTCTCCGCCGGCAGGGGTATATCTGATGGCGTTGGAAAGCAAATTATCAAATACTATTTCAAAGCTGTTGGCATTGAAAAACGTCCCAGGAATATTTTCCTGGATTTTTTTTTCAATTTTTAGTTTCTTTTCCAGAATTATCGGTTCGAACTCTTTCAGCTTGGTTTGAATGACGGAAAGAATATCTAACGGTTCTGTTTCCACGGAAAAAGTTCCCATCTCCAGTCGTGAGACATTAAGAAGGTTGTTCACAAGGAGTGCCATCCGCTTTGTTGTCTTATTTATCTCCTCGAGGTATTCCTTCTGGGCGGGTTCCGTTTTTCCGGCAGTTCCGCGAAGCAATAGTTCTGAAGAAAGAGCGATTGAGGAAAGTGGCGTGCGAAGCTGGTGGGAGGCGAGAGATATAAAATCTTCTTTGTTTTTTTCCAGCATTTTCTTTTCGGTGATGTCCCGCAAGATCTGAAGTTTGACAGGTGTGCCTTCTGGAGCGGTCATCGGCGTTTCGATAATATCAAATGTTCTATTCAAATTTTCAAAAAAACATTCCCACCGGACCGATTTTCCGGAGAACACTTCTTTATTCACGCACCAGGGACAGGGCGATTTTCGGCCGTGCAGGTATTCGAAACACTTTTGTCTTTCAATATTTTGCCCGAAATATTTTTTGAGAGCCGGATTTATGTATGAAATATTATACTCGCGGTTGACGATATATACTCCATCTTCCATTTTGTTAAGGATTTGTTTTAGCTTCTCTTTTTCATGGTATAGGGCCGCTTCGGCATTCTTGAGTTTTGTGATCTCAGCAGAATAAACATTGACATAGGAATCCTTGGCGACTGGAGCAATCGTAATCAGAAACTTTTTATCACCGGCATCCACTTCGATAATCTTCTTGGAGATTTCGCTGATTGCTTCTTTCACTGCTTTTTCCCATTCTTTTGGTACGGAATCTCCTTTACCAATCTCAAATTTATCAAGAATAATTGTCGAAGCCGGATTTGCATAGATAATTTTTCCTTCAGACGAAATCCTCATGACTGGATTGGGATTTTCAAGCGGAAACTTGGCAAGGTCGGCTATCTTTTTTTCCGCCATTTTTCTGACAGTAATATCGTGTACCATTCCGGCAGAGCGAATAATTTTACCGGATTCATCTCGAAAATGTTCGCATTTTTCCTGGACATAGCGAATTTCGCCGCTGGGGCGCAAGACGCGATGTTCAATTGCATAAGTGTCGCGGCCATCTCGGATGGAGTTAGAATAAGCTTCATCAACAATTTTGCGATCGTCGGGATGAATCGCCTTGAGAAAAGCCTCATATGTTGCACCGAACTCTTGCGGTTTGAGACCAAAAATCCGATAAACTTCGTCAGACCAGGTCAATTTGTTCTGGGAAATATCGAGTTCCCAGTTGCCGAGATGGGCGATTGCTTGAGATCGTTTAAGTCCCTCTTCACTTTCCTTTAGTGCCATCTCCACTTTTTTTCGTTCAGTAATATCCCGAGCAACATGGACACTGCCAAGTAGTTGTCCCTCTCCATTTTTTAGCGGGGTTGTGCTGACAAGAAAATCACCTCCCAAATTAGGCTCGTGCACTTCGCTGATATGTTCTTTGCCATCGAGCAGACTTTGGGCATGCGGGCACAGTTCGATGGGTCGGTCGCACTTATGGACTGCTTGATAGCATTTCATTCCTATGCAAGCTTCAGCTGTGGTGCCGAGGCGTTCCGCCATAGCCTTGTTCGCTCGGACTATGCCGTGGTTTTCGTCGAGTATCGCAATAAGGTCCGGAACACTGTTGAAAGTGCGCTCCCATCCGTTCTTGGCATCCTGTAAAACTTTTTTGTTTTCGTTCAGCTCCCGAAACATCGAATGGTAGGGTCTCATGAGGCCGAATTCAACCAATGCGAGGTAACTTACATAAAAAGCAAGAACCCGCAAGAGGTGGCCGAGTTCATTCGGGAAGCTGTAGACTCCGACATAGAACGCGAAAGTAATTGTCGAAACAAAAAAGAGCGCGAGCGTGAAAGTTATCAGATGCAGAACGCGTTTTTCCAGGCGGTCTCTGCGTCTCCAGAAAAAATAGAGCGAAAAAATATACGCAGTCGCAACGATATATTCACTGACTTTCTTAAAAGGGGTGAGTCCGGATCCTTCCGCGTAAGCGACGGGAAATATCTTCCAGTAAAAGATCATTGTCAAGAAAAGCGCAAAGGCGGTCAAATATGCCCAAACAATGGTTTGTGACCTTATTTTCTTCTCTAATAAAAAAGGGGCGATAAGAAAGGTAGTTGCCATAATATATTGATTGGCCAGCCAAAGTTGAGTGGCAACATTCGAGTCGTTCAATGTTCCGGCCACTACTCCCATACCCCGGTAGGTAAGAGCGTGAATCAGGCTGATCATTCCCGATGTCAAAAAAGCCATCCCAAAAAAAAGATAGTAATTGTTTTTCACGAATTTTCTGGCATTCCAGGTCAGAAGAAAAATCGCCAGGCTGATAGCCGATCCGAAAAATTCAGCCAAAACGTGAAAGAGAAGGTAGTTGAAATTGGCCACGATATACAAAACGACCAGAATAAGGCCGATTTGCAATATGCCGACTCTTAAACGTGTCACAGGAAATTTCGTTATGAAGTTATTGCCTGCCATAAGTTTATACAAGAATGAAAGGCGTTTTATTGTTGAACGAAGCAGGTGCTGGCAATAAAGCGTTTCATGCCGATTTATTTGTATAGCACAAGGTGTATATTTAGTGAAGTCAAGGCCGAAAACCGGAAAATTTTTTGTGAAAAAATAAGGTTGCACCGATTATAAGCAGAAAAACAGAAAGCCATTGCCCAAATGTGAGCGACCAAAAAATCCAGCCTTTGTCCGGTTCGCGGAAAAATTCGGCGATGAATCTTGCAATTCCATATCCCATCAAATAAAACGAAGTTAGATAGCCGATAGGAAATTTATACTTTCGTAAACTCCATAAAACCGCAAAGAGCAAAATCCCCTCCAAAAAGGCTTCGTAAAGTTGCGAAGGATGGCGAAGCTGGCCGGAAAAATCCATAGGAAAATACATTCCCCAAAACTTATTCGTAACCCGTCCGTATAATTCCCCATTTATGAAATTTCCTAGGCGTCCAAAAGTGAAGGCGAGCGGTACAGCGGGAGCGAACAAATCACTGAATTCTAAAAGATTAATTTTTCGCGTCCGGCAGAAAAGATAAAAAGCGAGAGTTAGCCCCAAAAGTCCCCCAAAATAACTCATGCCGTAAATCCCGATGTATTGCCAGTGGTTTCCGATATCAAACGGGAGAAATATTTGCGAAAGGTGATTTTTGAAATAACTCCAATCGTAAATGAAAACATCTCCCAGTCGCGCGCCCAGCAGAAGTCCGACAATTGCCCACGGGAAAAAATCCTGGACCGTTTCAAAAGAAATTCCCAAATTTTCGGAACGTATGCGATAACGAATTAAATAATAAGCTATCGCAAAAGAGACCACGTACATAATCCCGTACCAGGAAACTGGGATTGGTCCGATGGTGAAAGCGATCGGGTTTAGATGCGCGGGAATATTTTGCCAGGCTTGGAGCATATATTTAGTATAGAGTATAAAGTATAGTGTATAAAGTATCATGTATTTTTTCTTGAAAAAAAGAGCGGTTTGGTGATAGGATAGAAGCAAGTTTATCTATAGGAAAAATTTGGAGGGAGGGATCCGCAGAACTTTTTTGGCTTAAATTAAATAATAAAATCGATTTTAGGCTATGAATAAGCTAAAAAATACCCTCAAAAAATGGAACTCCATATTTTGCAGTGGAATGACCTGTAAGTCCAACATCGGGAGGGATATCGTTGTTCTTTTCCTGTTGATTCTGGTTGCTGCAGTTTTTCTCTATTCAACTGTATATACTCCCATGCAAGCGGAAAGAAAACCGGCAGTCCAAGCGGGAATTTCCGGCGGTCCCGAGAGTGTCGTCCCTCAAAAAGAAACTTCAGCGCCAATCATGTCGGAAGATAATATCTCGAAAGAGGTTGAAAACATAATCAACACAATTGATTCGAGCAACTGGAAAAAAACCAACAACCAGTTCTGGGGTTTTTCAGTGAAATATCCCGGCGGTTGGCTCTCTCCCAAGAGCCAAAGAAAACCTGCCGGCTCCAAGTGGGAAGCCCGCTATCAATTCAGAAAAAAGGATGCCGGCGGAAATCCTTTTCTCGGTTTTGACGTCGCAGTTTATGACGTTCCGAAAACGAAGGAACTTCGGAATACTGAAGAATATCCGGTTCCAAAAAATGATAAACCTGATGCAAATAGCCAATGCCAAAACATCGAAGGCCATGCAATTGAAATCGATGACTTTCCGGCCGAAGAGATATACATTCCCCTTGGCGATGATTGTTATAATGCCGCTTTGTTTTTCAGTATTGTGAAAGACAGGTATATCTATAACATCGTTCCAGTTCTCGAGGCCGGAGCCGAGCGGGGAACGGATCCCAGATTGGCCGTAAACGATAATTTCCCTGACTATTATGCCGCGGCTTCCACTTTGGTTCTTATTGACATTGTGAGGCCGAAACCCGCGCCGCCCAAGCCAAAAATCACCGCGCCAAAACCGGTGTCGTATAAAGTTGTGGGCGGCAGATTGGTCTGCGCCAAGAAAAACGACAAACCAAGAAAAAGCCGGCAGAACAAGGGGAAGCATCTTGATATGGAATGCTGTCTTGACCCCGACGAATATCCGAATCCCTGGTGCACGTATTAAGTCCAGAATTGCCACGCAAAGCATCACAGGCGGACTTTTTATACTTTCTTCAGCAGTTGCCTCGATAAGTACATGAAACTTTAGCTAAAAAAATATGCCAGTTCAAAATTCCAAAGAAAATCGCAAAAAATGCCTTTGCCCGAACTGTCCGAGTTACCCGCATGAATGCGACGGAGAAGTTTTATATTGCGCGGAGAAGGTGGGGCATAGCCAGTGCGACGTGAACGCCAAGGGCTGTCTATGCCCCGGATGTCTGGTTTGGAGTGAGAATAATCTCAAGGAAATATATTATTGCACGCGCGACACAATAGAACTAGCTTCCGCCCGAGGCGGATCCGCCTTTGGCGGAAAAGTTGTGATGCGGAAAAAAAAGCCGGACGAGAGCAATGAATTTTATCAGACAGTTGCGGACATAAAAACAATAGCCGAAACAGGCGAGAGCATTGAAAGGCCGATGGGTTCGCTCAAGAAGCCGGGTTGCGGGTTATCTCTGGATAATCTGCATTTTGTCCCGGCGCAAGTGGCGAAAATTCCGCTCGACAGGGAAGAAAAAGTGAAAACTGGTGTTATTATCGGTCCGGTTGCAAAAAAACCGCTCAAAGTTTCATCTCCTATTATGATTACGGGAATGTCTTTTGGCGCGACCTCAAAAAATGTGCATCTTGTTATTTCTCGCGTTGCGAAGGAACTGAAAATTGCTTTCAACTCTGGTGAAGGAGGCATCCTTGAAGAAGAATACGAATCAAAGAAATATCTAATCGGCCAATACGCTACCGGACGATTTGGAATCAATGAAGATGTGATCAAAAAAGTGGCGGCGGTTGAAATTCGCTTTGGACAAGGCGCCTATCCCGGGAAGGGAAGTTATCTGCCGGCCAAGAAAATGAGCGAAGAAGTCGCGAATCTGCGGGGACTGAAAACAGGCGAACCGGCCTATTCTCCCGCGCACCATCATGATATGGAAACGCCAGGGGAAATTGCAGAGAAAGTGAAATGGCTCCGCGAACTGACGGGAGGAGTTCCCATCGGCGCGAAAATCGGCTGTGGAAATGTTGAGGAAGATGTGAAAGTTTTGGCCGAGGCCGGAATTGATTATATCGCCATTGACGGATTTGGCGGGGGAACAGGTGCGACGGACGCCTATGTCAAAGACAACGTTGGGATTCCGGTTTGGGCGGCGATTCCAAAAGCTAATCAAACTCTTCAAGAACTGGGAGCGAGGAAAAATGTTACCCTCATCGCCGGAGGAAGCTTGCGGCTCTCGGCGGATTTTGCGAAGTGTCTCGCGCTAGGAGCGGATGCTGTTTATATCGGTACGGCCGCGCTCATTGCCATAAACTGCCAGCAGTATCGCGTCTGCCATACGGGACTTTGCCCGACGGGCGTGACTACCCATCGGCCGGAACTCGCTTCGCAGCTCAATGTCGAAGAAGGCGTCCGAAAATTATCAAACTTTATAAAAATATCAACCGAAGAAATTGCAGAATTCACAAGAATAGTCGGAAAAGATAATATAAATAAATTATCAAGCGAAGATTTAGTTTCAATAAAAAGAGATTTGGCGGAAATCCTCGGGGTAAAATGGATATAAAAAAATCCACTACTATATATAGTTGTGGTCTTTCTACAAAATAAAAAGCAGGATTTATTATCTTCCATCCTACTACAACTAGTTGCAGTAGGATTTTATTTATCGCTGACGGAGCAAGTATTATTCCGTTGCTCCCCGGAAGCAAAAATACCCGTCTTCCAAATTATATTCCGCGTGGACAGGACAGGCGCCGCAAAGACATCCTTCCTTGGAAAGTTTGCAGGCTGTTTTTCCTTTGGCGCAGTAGAGATTTTCTTCCTTTTCTTCGGGACAGTTTGATTGGGTGAAAGTCGGACACTTTGGGCAAAAACATTTTTCCGCGTTTTCTTTTGTATTAGGAACTCTTGTCATATCTTTTGTGAAAACCTAGAACCCCAAATAGGCTGAAAGAGCAAAGAGGGCATGGACCAACGCCAAAAAAATTGTCAGTTTCGCCAGTCGGAGATGCCATTTGAAAGGAATTTTTGTGTTGCCCTTGAAATTCAGATAGCCGATTGTCGCAGTTGAAAAAAGAGAAAGCAAAGCCAGCATCCCCAGATAAGCAACAATAGGCAGACCCAATATTAGAGTATAGGCGATTTTTAAGATCATGCTTTATTCTACGATCAATTTTCCGACCATTCCTTGCTGGCGATGAGTGGGAACGCTGCAATAATATTCAAACGTTCCTATCTTGTCAGCGACGAATTCAATCGAATCGCTCTGGCCGGTTTGAACAACTTTCGTTCTGGCGTTGAATTCTTCTATGACCCAGTCGTGCATTCCCAGAGTGACAGCCAGATTAATTCTTACTCTATCACCTTTTTTCACTTTTATTTCTTTGATAGAAAATTCAAAGGGTTTGGCGGAGACGTCAAAAGATTTCACGCTTTGGTTGTCAGCCGAAGATTCTTTTGGAGCGTCAGTTGGAGTGCCCTGAGAGAGAGTTGCGGAATCCTTATTTCCGCCCCGGGAGAAAAGGATTATTCCAATGATTGCAGCCGCAACTACTGCAATCCAAACCATCGAATTGCCTTTTGCCGGCATTTCATTTTGGTCTTTTTGCTCCTCGCTTGTTTCTTTTTCTTCCATATTTTTAGCTTGAATATCATGGGTTATAAATATTGATAAATTTCTGTCCTAATACTAAATAATACCATATATTTGTCAAATTATTTCAGAGTTGCGGCAACCCTGGCTGGTTTAAATAATAAGCATATGGAAGGGTTTCTCTTGGTCTTGCGTAAATATAGTAATATGGAAGAAGAAAATTCAAAAAATAATTATGGAAGAAGATCTGGCGTTTTTGTTTGGATTAAGGCTTTTATAGCGGTCGGAATCATTCTTTTTGCCTATCAATGGATCAACAATGCAGGTTGGGCAAGCAAAAGCATAATTGACTCCGAGCTCACGCTTGGAATTTCTTTTCTAACTGGGGTAGCAGCTTCCTTTTCAACATGCCTCGCCGTTGTCGGAGGAATGGTCATTGCTTTTTCAGAAAAGTACGAATCCCGGGACAAAAATTTTTTTGCCGGAGTGATTCGGCCGAATCTATATTTCCACATTGGCCGACTGATAACCTTTTTTTTCTTGGGAGGAATTCTGGGCTTCGTCGGAGGAACGCTCAATATCAGCGGAAATTTTGTCTCCATGTACACCATTGTCTTCGCTGTTGTGATGGGCTGGCTGGGTCTCAATATTTTAGGAATCCTTCCTCCAATTTCGGCGCTCGGCTGGCGGATGCCAAAAAGCCTGACAAGACTTTGGGCAAAAATGGAAAATTCAGAGCACCAGGCAGCGCCGTTTCTTTTGGGCGGGCTCACTTTTTTTCTACCTTGCGGGTTTACCCAGAGCACCCAAGTTCTGGCTCTGGTTTCGGGAAGTTTTTTCGCCGGCGCGCTGGGACTTTTACTTTTTGCGCTGGGAACGATGCCGGTTCTCATGGCGGTGGGAGTTGCCACTTCCTGGGCGCGAAACAAAAAATTCGAAACTTTTCAGAAAGCGGCCGGAATTCTTATTATCTTTTTTGCGATATTTTCATTTCAAGCGGGTCTAGCGCTCAAAAGTGTGAAAAAAAATGTGATTTCTAATCCGGTTTCAAATTCAGAAAAAACGCAACTCTCCAAAGTCTTGCCAAACAATTTAGCTGAAAACCAAACGGTGGAAATGAGTGTTACGAGTCGCGGTTTTGAGCCGGGCAGCTTAAAAATAAAAAAAGGCACGCCGGTCCGCTGGATTATCAGGGGGGTTTCCGTCAGTGGTTGCACCAACCAGATTATTATCCCCAGTCTGGATATTGCTAAAAACATCAGTTCCGGTGAGAATATAATCAGTTTTGTTCCTCCGGACGTACGTGAAATTCCTTTCAGCTGTGGAATGGGAATGGTACGTGGGAAATTTATTCTTGAATAAATTTCCCAAAGTTCAAAGTTCAAGATGAAAAAATAAAAATTTTTGGGTCCCGCTCTTCGGGACAGCTTATGCTTATGAATCGCAAAAAGACGATGGTAACAATTTCCGGAATGACTTGCGCGAGTTGTGCCGTTTCGAACGAAAAAGAACTCTTGAAAACAAAGGGCATTTTGGACGCGTCGGTGAATTTCGCGGCCAAAAAGGCCTTTGTCGAATACGACGCGGACGAATTGAGCGAAGATGATGTAAAGAAGGTAATCAAAGACAACGGATACCAAATCGTGGAGCACGAAGAACATAGCATAAAACACAAACACGCCATGGTTATGGAAAACGGCGGTCACGAACATGCCAGCGAAGACATCAAAAATAATTGGCAGGCATTTCTTTGGTCGGCCGTTTTTAGCCTGCCGCTTGTTTTGGAAATGGTTTATCAAATCCGGGCTGGTAAAAATATCCTTGGCATTGATCAGGTGATGTGGCTGCATCTCGTTTTGGCAACGTTTGTTGTTTTATTGTTCGGCTGGAGATTTCACCGAATGGCGTTCATGCAAGCCAAAAAATTTCGGGCCAATATGGACACCCTGATATCGCTTGGAACGCTTACGGCTTATTTTTTCAGTTTGTGGGCAATTTTCAACGGGCGGGAGAGTTATCTTGAATCAGCTGCGCTTATAATCACATTCATTCTTCTCGGTAAATATTTTGAAGCCAAAAGCACGGGACAAGCCGGAGAGGCAATGCGCAAACTCTTGGAGCTGGGAGCAAAAAGAGCCCGCGTGGTTACGGAGGCCGGAGAAAAAGAAGTGCTCGTCGACGAGATAAAAGTTGGCGATGTGATTGTGGTGAAACCGGGCGAAAAAATTCCACTCGACGGAATTGTTCTTGAAGGGGAATCCAACGTGGACGAATCTATGCTCACAGGCGAATCATTGCCGGTAGAAAAGAAAAAATTTTCCTCGATTTTTGGGGCAACGGTCAATCAGGATGGCGTGCTAAAAATAAAAGTGATGCAGATCGGAGAGCAGACAGTACTGGCGCAGATTATCAAAACCGTTGAGCAAGCACAGAGTTCGAAAGCTCCCATTCAAAAATTGGCTGACAAGATTTCTGGAATTTTTGTGCCAATTGTGATTGTTCTGGCTGCCATATCTTTCATCGGCTGGTATGGTTTTTCGGCTGATTTCACAAAAGCTCTGATCAATGCGGTGGCGGTTTTGGTGATTGCCTGTCCCTGCGCTTTGGGCCTTGCGACGCCAGCGGCAATCATGGTTGGAACGGGAAGGGGTGCGAAGCAAGGAATACTTTTCAAAAACGGGGAAAGCTTCGAAAGGGCAAAAGATATATCGATGATTGTGTTTGACAAAACGGGCACGCTGACGAAAGGTCGGCCGGAAGTTGAAAGAGTTTTTGTGAATCCCGGCTTTAATTTCTCGAAGGATAAAATTTTAAAGATAGCGGGGAGCTTGGCGAAGCATTCCGAACACCCTCTTTCGAAGGCCGTAGCTGATTATATACACAAGAAAAATATTGCCCCAGTGGACATGAAAAATATCAAAGAGGAAAGGGGGAAAGGAATTTCGGCAGTTTGCGAGGAACACGGAACAAAATTGCTTTTGGGGAATAGAAAACTTTTAGAAGATAACAAAATTGACACAACGTGGGCGCAGGACATTCTGGAATCGGAAGAATTTCAATCTGGAACAAAATTATTTGTTGCGCATGGCAATGAAACCGTGGGCGCGATTGCAGTGGCGGATGAATTGCGAAATGAAGCGAAAGAAGCTCTGGGCAAGCTGAAAAAGATGGGACTGAAGATTGGAATGATGACAGGCGACAGCAAAAAAACGGCTGAACATATTGCCAAGGCCCTGGAAATAAAAGATGTCCGAGCTGAAGTTTTGCCCTCGGAGAAGGCGAATGAAATAAAAAGACTTCAGAGTATTGGGGAGAAGGTTGTTTTCGTGGGCGATGGGATCAATGACGCGCCGAGCCTTGTTCAGGCTGATCTTGGAATTGCCATGGGATCAGCACAGGATATTGCCAAAGAGGCGGGACAGATTATTCTTGTCCACAATAATCTCAAGAAAGTTGTTGAGGCCGTTGCAGTATCCAGGCTTACTTTCAAAACTATCCGCCAGAATCTTTTCTGGGCGTTCGGATATAATGTCGTTGCTATTCCACTCGCCATGGCCGGGTTCCTGAATCCCATTATTGCGGCGGGAGCTATGGCTTTTTCTTCTGTTTCAGTGGTGTTGAACAGTTTGAGGATTTATCGGAAATGAAAAAGCAGGAAAGAAACCTTTTTTTATTTCCGACTTTAGAGATTATTTCGAAAACGTGAACTCCGAACCACGATATTGTTTCCGAAGGTGCCGGAATTTTGATTTATCTTTAATTTTCAGCGATACGTTATTTTCCGCTCGACTCCCCAAAGCTATTGTGGTGCGAGGGTGAAAGTATTGAGCAATGCTCCGTCCGGCCCATGGGTTTCGACCGTGATAGCTTTCCCGTTCACCTTCACAAGGCCAAAGCGGCCCTGTCCTTGGTTCGCGTATTCGGCGACGCCCGCGACGGGAAGGTCATGATTGAAAGAATCAGTATTTCCGAAAACGAACTGATAAACTCCTCCGATTTTCCGGCGGCTGACGATATGTTCATGACCGTTGAAAACAGCTTTCACGTTGTGCTTTTCCAAAATTCGCCAAAGAGCGTTGCGCTCCGCGGGATCAAAATCCAAGCTCTCAGTCATTTTCGAGCTTACTGGATAAGCCGGCTCATGAAAAAAGACGAAAGTATTTTCTTTCTTGGTTGCAGCTAAATCCCTTTCCAGCCAATCTCTTTGGGTACTGTTAATCTTGTGTTCATCTGGCTTGTCGCTGTCCAGAAATACAAAATGGGAATTCTTGAGATCAAGAGAATAGGCAAATTCAGTGAATCCGCTTGGTCCGTTAATCGGGAAACTGAAGGCATCCGCCCAGAATTGGTCACACTCATCCATATTCTCCACCCGGTCATGATTTCCTTGAACGGCGTAGGTTTTCTCTGCCAGCGGACCCAGAATATTTTTCCAGTTAGCATAATCCCGATTATTGTCACTTTTTCCCTTGCAGTTGCTAACGAGATCCCCAGTAGCGATAACAAGATCGGGATTTTTTTCTTTTATCCGAGCTACCGCTTTTTGAAAATTGCCCTTCGAATTTCCGGCAGTGAATCTTTGCGTGTCGCCGAGAATGGCGAAAGTGAAGCCATTATCGCCGAAATTTTCTGCAGTCTTATTTTTATCTCCAGAAAAAGGATTGGAAACAGCCTCTTCAATTTTCTCAGCTTCTTTCTTGATGTCATCCAGTACATCCGCCAAAACTCCCCGAAACGATTTGATCTCGGGTGCGAAAGAATTTCCAGCTAGCTGATCTGAAGTTGGCGTTGTCTTTTTCAGAACAACCAAAAAATACACCAGACCGGCCAGGACAGCGAGAGCAGCAAAGATGGCAATGCCGACTAAGAATTTTTTCATAGAGGCAGTTTTATTATAGCACCAAAAAACGAAAACATAACCAGACGAGCCCAGCTATGTTTTTAGTACGCTATTTATAAAGATTATTTTGCTATTGGGCCGGAGTGTCACCTCCAGAAAAGGCTAAATATGGCATGAAAATAATCGGAATAAGAACGGCCAGCACTCCCCAAACGGCTGATTTCCCAAGTCTTCTGGCAATGTCAATCCAGACCACGAAATTAAGGACGACTCCAGCAATATTAATAATCGGTACCAGCCAGAAAATGAGCCACCACATCGGACGCCCCGCAATCTGGAGCATCAGAACGAGATTCAGGATTGGAATCCAAGCAAACCAGGCATTTTCCGTGTTTGTGCGCTTCGCGATTTTCATAAGCGAAATTGCCATCAGAACATAGATAACAAGAATGAACAGCAATACGAACAAGAACATTCCGCCGGCCAGCAAGGCCATCCCGCCCGCGGCGGCAGCCGGCACGTCACTTGAATACTGCATATTGTATGTCGGGTCCATAAGTCACCTCCCTTCGTTATTTTTGTTTTACCTGTTTTTATGATACCAGAAAACAAAAAATAGACCAAAAAGAAAAAAATAAACAGCTAAAAGTAGCGCAAATGGTATCTTTCTTGGTATAATTTACAGGAAAGCTACTCGTATTTTTCAAGGGCATGCTATCCAGGAGACTCAAAAAGATAAATTTGAGCCCATTCCAAAAAGTCAAATGGGAACCGGAAAAGGCGAAAACAACGGCTTTAGTCTTGCTCGGCGCTTTTGTCTTTGGAGTTTCTTTTTTGGGGAGTGGAAAAATTCTGTTTGATTTCAACCAAAAGGAAAGGCAGAGTATGCTTGGCAGCCAGCTAGAAGAATATGGCTTTGGAAATGCCCTGGCGGCCGAGAATCAAGAAAACGAAAATATACTCCATTCCGAAGAATTTTTTTTCCCCGAAGAAAGACAGGTTTCCGAAGTGATGTCGGAGGCAGCTGGTTCGGTGAAGATTTTAGCCATCAAAAAAGCAAAAGCGGAAGCAGCTGCCAGAAAACTCGCTGCGGAAAAAGCTTTGAGACGGAGCGCTCCGATTCTTTCAGGATCAACAAAAAAACTTCCCAACGGGCTTCGGGTTTGCACCGGAAACAGCGATCATCCGCAAAGGGGAGGAGCGACGCACATGGACGAGGACTGTTGTGCCGACTACAATGAAACTCCCAATCCGCGCTGTTACTATAGCCCAGAAAAGATGGGAATTTTAAAGAAAAAATGAGGCAGATAATTATTTATTTTCCACAAAAAGAGAAAGGGCGGATCCGTGCGGATCCGCCCTGTTTAGATGGGAAAAAATAACTAGGAGGGTTGCCTGATGTTCAGGGTGAGTGGAGAGAAATCGGCCAGTAGGCTTTGCATCTCTATTGGCGTCAGGAAATGCCCGCAATTGTCGATATTGTTGAATCCGAGGACGGTAGTTTTGCTTAATCCGTCCCGGCACGGCACGATTTGTCCCACGGTATACGAATGACCGTTTAATTTCACGACGTTGCCCTTGATTCTCAGTTGCGAGAGTGGCATTCCGCGATTTTCGGGCATCGCGAGAATATTCACTATGCACTTTGGACATGCATAAACTTCATCCTTGGTCTCTCCGGCCATGGCTCCTCCCAATTTTTTCCCAAAATTATACCAGCTTCGATGAGCTGGACTTTTTTCTGTCTTAATTTTATAAAAAAATAAAACAGATGGCAACACGCTAGAAAATTTATGTCTTGACAAAGAACTCCCGGTAGTTTTCGATTTTTATTGTCTCTGGCACAACCCAACTAATTCTGTTTGTTCGATGATATGTCCCGCGATTGCTTTTTCGATATCGGTTTTTTTGGCAGACGAGTTGAATTTCAGCACTTCGTCCAAAGCATACAGCGTAAAGTGATAATGATGAATTCCGGAAGGCGGGCAAGGGCTTGTCCAACCTATTTTTCCTCCGCTGTTTGTTCCTTCGGTCCCGCTTGGCGGCTTTGAATTTTCTCTTATTTCTTTGAGCGCCGGGCTCATATTGAAAATAATCCAATGGGTGAATCCTCCGGGCCCCGGCGCATCAGGGTCATGAGCGATAAGTGCCAGGCTCAAAGTGTCCTTGGGAACTCCCTCAAGCGCCAGCTGGGGATTGATACCTTCGCCATCGCAGGTAAATTTCGGCGGAATGCTTCCGTTGTTTTCGAAAGAGGGGCTGGTAATTTTCATATTGCTTGGCTTAGTTGTTATTTTTTTTTCAAAGGTCACGGGGGAACTTTGGCTGTCTGAAGCTAAAAATTTATTCGTCAGAAACAAAAAGAATCCCGTGGCTGTTATTGCAATGACGAATATAAAATATTTCGAAGTATTCATGGTATAATTATCTTGGATATAGCTTCATTATATTATATCCAATGCATTATGAAAATACTTATTCTTGACAGTGGCGGACGTGGAGATGCGCTGGGATGGTGCTTTAAGCGGGATCCAAGAGTGAAAGAAGTTTTCTGCTTGCCTGGAAACGCAGGAATGGAAAAAAATGGCATTATCGTGAAGCCGGATGTTCGGGCACCGGGAGAAATTGCCCGTTTTGCTCTGGAGAAAAAAATTGATTTGGCCGTCGGTGGATCGGAAGGGATTTTAAGCGCGGGAATTGTCGATATTTTTGGAAAACATAAAATTCCCATCGTGGGGCCGAGCAAAGTTGCCACAATTTTAGAGGCAAGCAAGGGCTACACGGATATATTGTGCAGCGAGGTCGGTGTTCCTGTTCCGGAGTTTGAAATTTTTGAAGATCCGGTAAAAGCAAAGGCATATATAAAATCATTGGCGCATGAGGTCGTGGTGAAATGCGACGGGCTGGCTGAAGGAAAAGGAGCAATCGTTTGCGATTCTCAAAAAGAAGCAAGTGAGGCAGTGGACCGGGTGCTTGAAATGCAGCGCATTGGGAAATGGGGTGGAAAAAGTGTTGTTATCCAAAAAAGGATTTGTGGACGCGAACTTTCCTTTTTCTGTATTACCGACGGCTATACACTTGTTCCGCTTCCGGTTGCCCAAGACTATAAGCGGGCATTTGACGGTGACCAGGGGAAAAACACCGGCGGCATGGGTTCCTATTCTCCGCATGAATGGGAGGGGGAAAAACTCACCAAAATCGTGACGGAGAAAATCGCCGCGCCTCTTCTTAAGGGTTTTCGCGATAAACGGAACATAACCTATCGGGGGTTCATATATTTTGGGCTCATTTTTGAAGATGAGAATATTGAAAAGCCGGTTCTTCTCGAAATAAATGTTCGTCTTGGTGACCCGGAAGCGGAAGTGATTATGCCTCGACTCAAAACGCCGCTTCTTGATATCTCGCGAGCTCTTCTTGAGAATAAATTGGGCGATTTGAAAATAGAATTCTTGAGCGATTATTTTTGCGACGTGGTTGCGGCTAGTGGCGAAGTGAAAAGCGCTGGGAAAGGAAAATACCCTGGCTATCCGGGCCGCTATAAGATCGGCTTTCCGATCAGGGGATATTTTGAAAATGATTTCAGATCCCTCACTTTTTCAGCCGGGATCACGAAAGACGCCGAAGGGAAATATATGACTTCCGGGGGGAGAGTTGCTCATTTGGTCGGATGGGGAGCAACCCTTGAAAATGCGCGAAAAATGGTTTATGCTGAAATGGAGAAAACAAGTTTTGAAGGGATGCGCTTTCGAAAAGATATTGGTAATTTTTTGAAATAATCATCAAGTTGTGATCAGGCAATGAGATTAATTGGCAGATCATTTTTCGGAGGGATGCTAGCTTTTAATATTCTTTTCCTTTCCGGGTGCCTTTTTAAGGACATTCAAAGGCCGGCGGTTCTTCGGAGTGCCGATGAATACAATGTGAAAGGCTATCAGGATCGCCAGCCGGAGGATCCCGAGGCAGAAAAAAGGCTTTCGGTCAGCGTTTCCGGAGGAGGCGGCAACGAGCAGTCCCAAGAATCCCAAACAGACCAGGAAAAAAATAGTCTTAATCCTGATCAACCTTCAGCTATGCAAATCGACCAGAACAAAAATTATTCAGCTGTTCTCAAAACTGGTCAAGGCGACATTACCATCGATCTCGACGTAAAAAAAACGCCCAAAACAGTCAATAATTTCGTTTCTCTCGCGCGGGACGGATTTTACAGCGGTACGATTTTCCACCGGGTCATCAAAGATTTCATGATCCAGGGCGGTGATCCAAGTGGTGACGGAACAGGCGGCCCGGGATATAAATTCGACGATGAAAATCTCGAAGGAAAATATACTCGGGGGACAGTGGCGATGGCTAATTCCGGTCCGAACACGAACGGCAGCCAGTTTTTCATCATTCACAATGACTATGATCTTCCCAACCAATATGTCATTTTCGGACATGTTTCGAGCGGAATGGACACTGTCGACAAAATTGCAAGCGCGGAAGTGACTACGTCGAGCTCAATGGAAAGATCCAAACCGGTGAGCCCGGTGAAAATTGATTCGGTGGAAATTTTGGAAAAATAGCTTTTCCAAGACTTAGTCTTGGAAAAAAATAAGCCTTCCCGTGGGAAGGCTTCTAAGTTTTTGTGGCGAAATGCAGGCAGAATAGATCCTCTAAGATTCTTGCACCTCGATCGCCTCGAGGGGGTAGAGGTGTTTCCCGTGTGGGTCGGCATATTCGGGCGGCCAGACGAACCGGATTCGCAGAGGCTGCCCGCTTTTGCTTCTGAACAGATCAGCTACGTGAAAGACGGAATGCTCGGTAGACTTGCCCGAATCTTTGGGAACATGGTTCCGGACAACCACACTCTCGATGACGAGGATTTTATTGCGAAGGTGCCTGCTTTCGATGCGGATTTTGAGCCGTTGCCCAACCGGGATTTTGAGATGGTGCATGAGCTGCACAAAAGCGCTGGGGCCTTCAAAACGTGTCGCTGCTACTTCATTTTTCATGCAGTCTCTCCCTACGGTCGGACTCAGGTTTTGAAATCGACACGCACTTTTTCGGTGCCGAAATTTTCCTTGAAAAGTTCTTCAAAGGCCTCTTTCAAATTTTTCGGCTCAAATTGAGGGACGGATCCTTTCGGCCATCTTACTTCGCAGAAAACGCCCTCTTTGGAATCCATAAAACGGAGAGGCTGTTGAAATAGAACAATCATCTTCTCCGCTTGGAATCCGCATGCCGTGCGAATCAGTTGTTTTATTTGGTTTTTAATAAACTCCGTTGTTTCGGAATTTGTTCCCTCCATGACGCCAAAGATAAGGCAAACCAGATATTCCATAGCCCCTCACCTCCCATTGAGTATTTTTCTTGTTTCCAACCTAGCACGCCCGACGGGAAGAAATCAAGCACGGAGCCAATTTGATTTTTCCTCCGAAAATCGGTAGGCTAAAGGCAGAAATGAGAAAAATATATTATCGAAAACTCATTCGCGACAAGATTCCTGAAAAAATGACACGGGTCGGAGCAGCGTATGAATCCAGAAAACTTGGAAAGAAAGAATTCGAGAACGAAATCTTGAAAAAAGTCGGGGAAGAGGCGAGTGGTCTTCTTGCAGCGAAAAATAAAGAAGAAATTATCGAAGAGCTAGCGGATGTTTTGGACGTGGCCGAAGAAATCCGGCGGCATTGGAAAATCAAACCCTCGTGTCTCGCAAATATGCAAAAAGAAAACGCCCGCAAAAAAGGAGGTTTCAAGAAAAAAATCTACCTTGTCTGGTCGGAAGACACGGGATACAGGACGAACGAAAGGAAAAATTGGAAATAATTTCGCTACGATATATCGTATTAAGTTAAAGTAAAATTATGAAACTAACTTTTCTCGGGACAAACGGCTGGTATGACAATAAAATTGGAAACACTGTGTGCAGCCTATTGGAAAGCGAAAAGTATTATATTATCTTTGATGCTGGAAATGGAATCTACAAACTACCGAGCTACATAAAATCAAAAAAACACATTTTTCTCTTTTTGAGCCATTTGCACCTTGATCATATTTTTGGTTTTCATATTTTTCCCAAGTTCAAACTTAAAAATAAATTCAATGTTTTTTGTCCGAAAGGATTGAAAAAAGATTTGATGAAAATAATCGACCATCCCTACGCCATGCCATTTCGGGAGATGAAGCTGAAAACAAAAATAGAGGAACTGTCAAAAGATTGCCGGGAACTTCCTTTTCCCGTCGAATGTCGAAAACTCTATCATATTGATCCATCTTTCGGATATAGGATAACTTTGGACGGCAAAACTGTGGCCTATTGTTCCGATACCGGTGTATCAAAAAATTCAATCCAGCTTGCCCGAAACGCTGATGCGCTGATCCATGAATGCGCCGCCGTGCCCAAATTAGTCTCGGGGAAATGGGGGCACTCCAATCCGGAAGAAGCAGCCGGAATCGCCAAAAAAGCCGAGTGCAAGAAACTTTTTCTGACTCACTTTTCCGCAAATAAATATATGACCTTAAAAGACCGCCGGCGGGCTGAGAAAGTAGCGAGGAAAATTTTCAAGAACACTATTGCGGCAAGAGACGGAATGGCCTTAAATGTTTGAAGTTATCGAAATTTGACTTATATTTCCTATAAAGTATTATTCTATATAGCCCCAGACCACAAACTTGATTCTGAAAAATATAAGCTCACTTTCGCAAAATAATTTTTGTGGTGCGGGGCAAGTTGCTGTGGGGAATTCCACAGTTATTTTTTAAGCAATCATTTCAAAAATTTATGGCAAAAGGAAAAAAGAAACCCAAGTATAAGAGAATACTGCTGAAGCTCTCCGGCGAAGCGATGCGGGGGAAGAGAGAGTTTGGGATTGATCCGGAATTCATTTCCTATCTCGCGTCCGAAATTGTTTCGGCGCACAAACTGGGTGTCCAGATTGCCGTTGTCACCGGCGGAGGGAATATCTTTCGCGGGGTGGCCGGGTCGAAACGCGGCATGGACGAAGCAACCGCCCACTATATGGGAATGCTGGCGACAATTTTCAACGCCATGGCGCTTCAGGACGCTCTCGAGAAAAAAGGGGCGATAGTCAGAATGCAGACAGCCATTGAAATGAAGCAGATTGCCGAAAATTTCATCCGCAAAAAAGCCATCCGCCATATGGAAAAAGGCCGCATCGTGGTTTTGGGCGGCGGAACGGGCTTGCCTTTCATCACCACTGACACCGGCGCGGCTATGCGGGGGCTCGAACTTGGATGCGACGCGGTTTTCAAAGCCACCAAAGTAGACGGGGTCTATTCGGACGATCCGGTCAAAAATCCGCAGGCCAAAAAATACGACAAAATTTCTTTCGGGGAGGCTTTCAAAAACGACAAAATAAAAGTGATGGACAAGGCGGCGGTGGAACTTTGCATGCGGAACGATTTGAAAATAGTCGTATTCAATACCCACAAAAAAGGCGCTCTCGAGAAGGCGCTTCTCGGCGAAAAAGTGGGAACAGTGATTGAATAATAAAAAATACGCCTGCGCAAGTGGGCGTTTTTTTTCGATATGGTATAATATAAAAAAGTAAAAATATAAAAAATAAATTGGGTTTCTACTGGGATGAAAAAAACAGCGAAAAAACTTTTTCCGAGTTTCCTGAAACGGGAAAATATCACCGCCCTTTCAATGATTGTCGCCATTGGCGGGATTTCTTTTGTTTTGGCTGTTTTTTTGGTCCAGTTTTCCCGCTACGAAAATCTGAATGAAGCGAGAAAAAAACGTCATTCAGCCTATGAAGACGAATTGCGTCGCCTGTCTGGTCTCTCCGTTAACCTCACTCCAGCTCCTGACCCGACTACTGGCTGGAAGACATACAGCAGCCAAAAATATAATATCTCCCTAAGATATCCTCAAAATTGGCAAGCGCCGCGAGAAAGCTTTGCCGCCAAAGGAGGAAACTATCTTCTCAAAATTTCTTTCGACGAAAAAGGAATCGTGAGCGCAAACGGCGTGAAGGGCTTTGACGTTTTTGTTTATAGCGCGGCCAAATTTTCTACTCCAGCCGCGACAGACAACCTGAAAAAGAAAAATGAAAATGTTTCGGCGGAAAACTGCCCCGGATTTGATGACATAACATTGGGAGAAAAAGGGTATTCGGCCAAAGAAGTGAACATATCTTTTGACAATCCTTGTTGGGAAGAAACTTTTTTCTACAGCCTTTCGAAAAACGGCTATACTTTCAATATCGTTCCCCGACAGGGGGGAAGCGCGAACATTTTTGAAGACAGGCAAAAAATAGATATGTTGCGAAACTTTCCCGAGTTCTACGATGTCGTTTCCACGCTTGATTTTGCAGAAGTTGAGACAAAAGGTATCGCCCAAGCATCCAAAAAAGTTGTCCAGAAAGTTACCGTGGCTCCGAAAGTGAGATATACTTCCGGCGCTTCTTGCGCCCACAAAAAAGACAAACCTCGCTACAGCAAAAACAAAGGCAAACATATGGATGAGGACTGCTGTCCCGATCCAGATGAGTGGCCGAATCCGCGTTGTGCTTATTCAGCGAAAGGGCTGGCAATAATGATTTCTCCGCCGAAGAAATAAATTATGGAGAAAAAAAATTATAAATTCAATGTCAGTATTTTTCTACTTTCAAGCTCTTTATATGTTTCCTTCCAGCTTTTTGCCAACATTCTGTCAACGAAAATAGCTCTTTTGCCATATCTTAATTTGGCGATTGATGGCGGGACGCTGATTTATCCGCTGACATTCACTCTTCGTGACTTTGTCCACAAGACGCACGGAAAAAAGGATGCCCGGCAGGTAATCATGATCGCGGCGGCCTTGAACGCTGTCATGTTCGGGCTTTTTTGGCTGGTTGGAAAAATGGCGCCCGATCCAACTTGGCAACTTCAAGGAGCCTATGAGCAGATTCTTCTTCCGGTTGGGCGGATAGTGTTGGCGAGCATTGTCGCTCAAGTCATTTCGGAACTTGTCGACACGGAAATTTTCAGCTACGTTTATAGAAAAATAAGCGACACCTCCGCTGTTTTTGTTTCAAATTCCATAAGCCTTATCATAGATAGTTTCATTTTCTCATTCATTGCTTTTTTTGGAGCTTTGCCCTTCGCGACTGTCATGCAGATCGTCTTCACAAATATTCTGGTGAAATTTTTGATCAGCGCCTTGAGTGTCCCGACAATAAAACTCATCCCCCGCACAGCGAAGTTCGAAGATATTTAAAATTGGGTTGTTCCGGGATCGTTTCGGCGGTTTCAGTTTTCTTTTTGGAAAAAAGATTATTATGAAACATTGCAGTGTGTTATGAATTTGATTTTTACGGCGGGAAATTTTACAATAATATAAAAAATTGATGATTTTTCCCAAAGCTCGGCTTTTCTCCCCCCGACGTCACGTCGGGGTTCATCAATGCCAAGCTTTATGCAAAATACTAGAAACAAAAACATGGATTACCAAAAAGAAATCGCGAGATCATTGCTCGAAATCGGCGCGGTGGGATTCAAACCCAAAGACCCCCTCACTTTCAAATCCGGACTGATTTCCCCGGTTTATGTTGACAACCGGATTTTTCCGGCGCACCCCGAAAAGTTCAAACTGGTGATCAACGGTTTCGAAAATCTCGTCAAAGAAAAAAATATTGATTTTGACATGGTCGCCGGAATCGCGGTGGGAGGAATACCCTATAGCGCTGTTTTGGGATACGAGATGCGAAAACCTTCTATTTTCATCCGAAAAGAAGCCAAAGGGCACGGCAAAGGGAAGAGAATCGAGGGAGGAGATGTCAGTGGAAAAAAAATTCTGCTTGTCGAAGACTTGGTTTCAACTGGCGGGAGCAGCCTTTCAGGAGTCGAAGCTTTGCGGGAAGAAGGCGCGACCGTTGACGATTGCCTGGTTATCGTAAGCTATGAATTCAAAGAAGCGCAGGAGAATTTCGAAAAAGCGAAAGTAAGTTTGCGCGCTCTCACATCTTTTCCGGTCATTTTTCAGGAAGCTGTGGAAATGAAAAAAATAACGAAAGAAGAAAAGAAGATTGTTGAGGACTGGTATTCCGACCCGTGGAATTGGGCAGAGAAATATGGATTTTTGTCACGTAGCTCATAACTCATAACACGTAACCCGTAACACAAATTGTATGCCAATCATTGACAAATACAACCAGCGGGCGGACAAAGTGAACTCGCTTGTTTGCGTGGGGCTAGATTCTGATTTTGAAAAAATTCCGGAGCGGTTCAAAAAAATGGAAAATCCGCAATTTGAATTTAACAAATGGATCATTGACCAGACCCATGAATACGCCGCCGCGTTCAAAGCGAACATCGCATTCTACGACGCGCGGGGCGACCAGGGACTTCGGGAGCTCAAAATGACGCAGGATTATCTTGTCGAAAAATATCCCGACATTTTCCGGGTTTGTGATTCAAAAAGAGGGGACATTGGGAACACGAACAATGGATATGTCGAGGAGCTTTTCGATTGGTTGGATTTTGACGCGATTACCCTGCACCCATATTTTGGAAAAGAATCGCTCATGCCCTTTTTAGACCGCGCTGATAAAGGATGTATAATATTATGCCGATCTTCAAACCCGGGGGCGGGAGAACTCCAGGATTTGCTGGTTGACGGAAAACCGCTCTGGAAAATTGTTGCCGAAAAAACGCAGGGTGATTGGAACTTCAACAACAATTGCCTGCTTATGGTTGGAGCAACGGTTCCGAAAGAGGCTGGCGAAGCCCGGAAAATCATTGGCGACATGACAATTCTTATGCCTGGAATCGGAGCCCAGGGCGGCGATGTGGAGGCGGCGGTGAAAGCTGGCATGAATTCCGAAAAGAAAGGGCTGATCATCAATTCTTCCCGTGGCATAATCTTTGTCGAAAACCCGGCCGAAGAAGCCAAAAAGTTGAGGGACGAGATAAATAAATACAGGTGAGTTTAGAAATACAAAATAGATGAAATACGAAAAAAGCGGAAACATATCCGCTTTTTTGCTATCCGCTGTATAGAAGATTATTTTTTCCGGAGCAAGCCCGGTCTTGTTTCATAAAGACGTGGGGCGGGTCAGGAAGGCATTTAGAAGCTTATTCTGATGATATACCCCAAAACAAAAACCCCCGCGAGGAGGTTATTGATAAAAAGAGATTAGCGGCTATAGACGGAGACAAGGAAAAGCGTGAGGAGAATGACGCAGGTGAGCAACATCAAAACTGCCCCGCCCACGATATTCCGGTCTTTGTTATAAAGGCTTGCCAGAAGATACACTAGGCTGAGAATGATAAAAAAGACAAAAACAATAACAACCAATGCCACCATATGAGTTTTTTATCTCCTTTTGGCATTTCAGCCGGGCAGATTCGAGGTTTGGAATGAACCGCAATTTATTTCTTCCACTTTATCAAAAATCGGGCAAAAAGGCAATTTTAATTTTTCAATAGCTGGCTAAAATTTTTCCGGAGCTTTGTGATTTTTGGAGAGATATTGGTTTGGCAATATGGTTTTTCCGGATTGTTTGCAAAATAATTTTGGTGATAGTCTTCTGCGGGATAAAAATTTTCAAGCCGTTTCACTTCGGTCACGATCTGGTTTTTGAAAATTTTTTCTTTTTCTAATTTTTCAATGAATTTTTCCGCTTCATTTTTCTGCTTTTCGTCCGAATAAAGAATTATCGAGCGGTATTGCGTTCCTTCGTCGGTTCCCTGCCGGTTGAAAGTCGTCGGGTCGTGCATGGCGAAAAAAACAGAGAGTAAATCTTTGAATGCAATTTCTTTCGGATCATAGCCAATCTTCATTACTTCAGCATGGCCGGTTTTTCCGGAACAAACTTTTTCATAGGTTGGATTAGGCATGGTGCCTCCAGCATATCCCGAAGTAACTTTGATGACCCCTTTTAATTTTGCAAGGATGGCCTCAAGGCACCAAAAACAGCCGCCGCCAAAGACAGCTTGGGAAAAATTTTGATTATTCTCCGTCGTCTGGCCCTTCATTTGTTTCGGGCACAAATTTCAAGGCAATTGAATTGATGCAGTATCTTTTTCCTGTCGGAGGCGGGCCGTCGCCAAATACATGGCCGAGATGCGATCCGCAGCGGGCGCAACGGACTTCTTTCCGGACCATTCCGCCGGAAGTGTCTTCGAAATATTCCACGTGATCTGGCGCGATAGGCTCAAAATAGCTTGGCCAGCCGGTGCCGGAATCAAACATATCTTTGTGGCGGAAAAGAACCAAATCGCAAGCGGCGCAATGATAGATTCCGTCCTCGTCTTTTCTCCAGGAACAGGTGAACGGAGCTTCCGTCCCGTATTGACGCATAACCCGGAACTGCTCCGGAGTGAGAATTTCCTTCCACTCCTTTTCGGTTTTGTGTATTTTTTTAACCATAAAGGTATTTTTTTCAAAAACGGACCCTGCGCGGCCCGTCCTTGAAATAAATTCGAGGTGATCACCCCAGCACCAATCCCAAATATATATTGTTTGTTTGACTCGCTCCAAACGTGAAGCGGCTTCGCCTGACTTTTTCGATTTTATAAAATTTGCGCCGAGGATTGGTGCGGGGTTGCGCTTTGCGATATAATCGCAAAGCTTACATTTCGTCCTTCATTTTTTCTTTCATCATTTTCTTCATTTCCATCATCTCTTCGTCCGATTTTCCCTCCATCATATCCTTATGCATTTCCTTGGCGTGCATCATCATTTTGTCCATGACCTCTTCTTCTGTGGCGCCTTTGGCGACAAAGTTGTCGCTCATGCCCATGTCCTGGCAAGAAAGCGTTTTCATAGTTTTTAAATTAAAGGTTATATTAACTAATACTTGATATTAAGCAATTTATTTCATATTTGAAAGCTATCCTCCCATCCGCTCCACGAGATAGATTGCTCCAGCCTTATCGTCGGAAATAATTCCAAGTGAAAATTCCTGTCTAGCCTGCTATTCTGATCAAAACTATCATTCTTGATCCTATAAAAATATTTTTTCATGATTCTACTGATCAAAATTTATTATGCAGCTTTTTTTCAGATCATGAAAAAAATACGGGCTAGCCAGTCACCGAATAAATTCAAAACAAGGACGTGAGTGACGAATCCGATGGAGACGGCAAGAGCGAATTTTTTGAAACTGATTCCGGAGAGCCCGAAAGCTCCGCTTATGATGTCGATAGGGAAAATCGGGAAGATGTAAAGGAACAGAAGGAAATTTTCACGCCGGGAAATAAGATCCTCGTATTTCTTCAGTTTTTCTCCGCCGAATAATCTTTCCGCGATGGCGCGTCCGAATTTTCGGGAAAGCCAGAAAACAAGAAAAGATCCCAAAACATTTCCCGTATAAGTATACAAAGAACCATAAAAAGCGCCGAAAATGAAACCGGCAGAAATGGCGGGAATGAATCCGGGGAGCGGAGCCAGAACTACTTCGATTATGATCGCGATGATGATGGCGAAAGGCGCAAAAATGCCAAAACTTCTGATAAGCTGCTCGAAACTTTCCCGGTCGCTTAATATGCCGAATTTATCCCTGAAGATGATTAGAAAAACGATAAACAGCAAAAACGCCAAAACAATTGATATATCATACTTGTGTTTCGCGAAGAATTTCATGATACTATGTTAGTATTAATTTCAATCAGAAACAATGACACACGAAAAAAACGTTATTTCCGCCGCAATCCTCTTCGTGTTGATACTTATCGGAGCCGGCTTTTATTCTTCGAAAAAAGAATCTTCTCCAGCTGCGGGCTTAACTGATTTCAAAAATAGTGTCGGAGAAAAGGCTGAAAAATCCGAGCCAGCGCTTCCGGAAAAAATCATGCTCGAAGTCCCGTTCACTTCTCAATCGCCCCTGGGGAATTGGCAGGACGTCCGGGAACAAAACGGATGTGAGGAGGCTGCTCTTCTTATGGTGATTGCCTGGGCCAGGGGCGAAAGCATTTCTCCCGAAGCGGCTGCCAGGGAAATACAAAACATGTCAGACTACCACCTCAAAGCGCATGGGCATTTTCATGATTTGTCGAACGCCGACACTCTCCAGCTGCTCAACGAATATTTCCAATATTTCAAAGCGCGTCTTGTCGAAGACATCGGGACTGAAGACATAAAAAAAGAACTGGCCGCCGGCAAACTGGTGATCGTTCCGATAAACGGGGCAACAATAGGGAATCCAAATTATGAACCTCCTGGGCCGACCAACCACAAGATCGTGATCATCGGGTATGATGACGCCGCTCAGGAATTTGTCACTCATGATCCCGGAACCAGCCGGGGGAAGAGTTATCGATATGGATACGAAGTTCTCGAGAAATCTCTGGAAGATTATCCTACCGGGCTTCACGAAAAATTTCCAGAAAGAAAAACATCAATGATCGTAGTGGAAAAATAATATTTCTTAACAGAATAACGCTTGCATGAAAAGAATGCTCAAAATTGTTCCGAAAGGGAGTGTTGTGCTTGCGGCAACAAGTTTTGCCTCGTATGTTTTGGGGCTGGCGCGGGACCATTTTTTTGCCCAGACGTTCGGAGCGTCACGAGCTCTTGACGCCTACAACGCGGCATTTCTTTTTCCCGACCTATTGTTCAATATTCTCATCGCGAGCGGGATTGCCGCGGCTTTTGTTCCGATTCTAACCAGCCTCCTGCGGTCCGACAAAGCCAAAGCGGAAGAATATGTCAATTCAGTCATCACTTCCGCCACTGGGACGATGCTTACGATGGCGATGCTCATCGTCATTTTCGCGGGACCTGTCAGCGCAGTTATCGCGCCTGGCTTTGATCTTCAGGACAGGCAGCTCACAGTGAAAATTCTCCGTGTTCTCGCTTTTTCTCCCATTTTTTTCGCGGCTTCGAATGCGCTCGGTGCGATGCTGATCACAAAAAGAAGATTTCTTTTCTACGGCCTTTCGCCGGTTCTCTATAATCTCGGGATAATCGCCGGCACGCTGCTTCTTGCTCCCCGTTTTGGGATAATGGGCGTGGCAGTCGGGACACTTTTTGGAGCGGCCTTGCATCTTTTGGTGAGAATAGCCGACGTCTGGCGGAGCGGCTTCCGTTTCAAAGCAGTTCTTGCCTTTCGCACTCCCGAATTTCGCAAAACTATCAGTCTTATGATTCCGAAAATGTTCGGGCACCCGATTGAACTGGCGACTTTTTGGGGTTTCACGGCCATTGCTTCCGCCTTGGCGGCTGGTTCGGTGGCGGTGATCAGTTTTGCCCGCAACTTTCAGAGTGTTCCCATCAGTCTCATCGGCATAACCATCGCGACGACCAGTTTTCCTCTTTTGGCAGGGGCGGCCAGCGAAAAAACGAGGGAAATTTTTTGGAAGATACTCAAAAGATCATCGCTTTTGATTTTTTCCGGAAGCTTTCTGGCTGCCATAGCGATTTATATTATTCGCGTGCCTCTCATCAGAATATTCCTTGGCGGCGGAGAATTTCAATCCAACGACGTAGATCGGACTGCCGCCGCGCTGGGGATGTTTTGCTTGAGCATTCCGACCGAAGCCCTCGTCCATCTATTAGCAAGAGCTTTCTACGCGACAAAAAACACGACCATTCCAGTCGCGGTGAGCGTCTTGGGAATCATCATTGCCATTCCCGGGGGATATTTTTTGAGCCAGTCTTGGGGAATTGTCGCCCTGCCTTTCGCTTTTTTTCTCGGCAGCGCGGCGGAACTTCTGATCCTTGGAATACTTCTGCCGCTTCGCGTGCGAAAGATTTTTGCCTGATGTAAAAAATTCTCAGCCGATGATGATCATAACTTTTCTTCCTGTGTCCACATTTCCTCCGTTCCAGTCGTGAACGGCGTTCAGCAGCACCTCCGGTTTATAAACATAATCAGCGCCTTTCCTGGTTCCCGGATCGTTGGTGATCAAGTTGCCGCTTTTCGTGTAGCCTTTTACGACCAGCATATGGTATAGCGGGCCGGGCTGGCGGTAGTTGGGGTTTCCAATCTCTCTTCCGGCCAGGGGCAATATCACGGCCTTTCCTTCCGCCAAGGCCTTTTTTATTTCTTCGGAGTTGGGATCAGAAATAGTTTTCACGTTCGCGAGTCCGAAATAATCCCGCAGAATGAGAGCCGTTTCTTCAATGTTCGTATCTTCATAATAGCCGAATTTTGTTTCTTCGAAATTTTTGATGGCGAGCATTTTTGCGTCCGCATCATCGGGGCCCGCGATGACCTTGCCTTTGACATAGCTGGCCGCCATCAGGACAGAAGCCTCTTCGCAAAATTGCTGGTAAGGCAAATCCCAATTTTGGTGCGGAGCTTGGGAAGTGAATGGAATGGCAAGATTCACTTCAGCAGGCAGAGCTGCCTCCGGTTCGGACGGAGCCTGGTTTTGAGCCTGGGATGAAGCGGTGGAATTATAGGATTGAGCCGGAGGCATAGGAATTGCCTCTGGCTTTTTTTTAGACATCACAAAAAATATTCCAGCCAAAAACGGGAACGCGATCAGGATCAAAGTTATTCGGAGTCTTCGCATGAGATTGATATGTTATCAAAACTCCTGTAATTCATCAACCCAGCCACTCTCTCAACCACAAAAGCGGCATTTATACAGTTAATACTATTTTATTTCCTTTTATTATTCAATCATATTACGAAACCGCTAAATATTTTCACTCCTACCTTTGATCACTTTGCGAGCCCTGTTTGATTTCTCCAAAATTTTTCTTTCCTCCTCGCCGGCAGTGTCGCTGACTGATCTTCTCTTTTTTTCGTCCTGAAAGCCCTTGATCATTCTGACGAGCTCCACGGGATGCTTTTTCCCCATATTTCCCGAAAACACGGCCTTGATCATCCGCTCTTTTATTCTCCCGCCCGTGACGGCTACCAAAACCGAGGGAATGATGTCTTTTGGGGAAAATATATATGCGGCATTGACTTTTTTTTGAGCCGCCAAAGAGTTTAATTTTTTTCAAGATTTTTCAAAAATTTGGCTTTTAAATATTCTTTCTCGTCTTTGAGCGACGATCCGGAGCCATAAACCAGGCCGTGTCCCGCCCTCAAGAAAAAACCTTCGCGGTCGGAATAGGGCTCCAGCTTGACGTCAAAACCGCCCGCCTTGGCCAACATGCCTTTGCGGGCAAAATAAAAAGTCCCGTTTTTCCGTCCTAAAACGATTATGAGAGCGTTTTCCTTTTCAAATTGCGGCAGGGGCTGGGGGATCTTCATACAGATATACTACAAAATGGAACAGTATTTCTTTGTATGAAATCCTAAGGTTCGACTTTAGGAAAGATTAGACTTTAGGAAAAATTTGGCAAGCACAGATATTATCGCTTGGATCACGGGCGGCTACGGGAAATATTTTCTGTCCCCATGGTGTATTGTTATTGTATGGATGTATAAGCTTTCAACCATTCAGATGAATGAGGAAAATCAAAAAAATCAAGGTCAGTCGGCTGACAAGGGAAATTCCGGGATAAAAAATTACGGGTGGCTCGCCGCGGCTGTAATAATCGCCGCAATTCTTGGCGGTTATTTCATTTTTCGCAATGACATCCGGAACATGGATCAACTGCCGGACAATGTCACGCTCAAAAATGAAACGACGGGCGAGACGGAAACAATCATTTTTGAAAATCCGAAAAAATCCGCGCATTACGAAGGCAATACCCCTTCTCACGGCGATAAACTTGCCGGAGTTCCGATCAACGTGGTGATTGATTTTAATTTTGATCTCGCGTCTCCTTCGGCGATATCGGTCAAAATGAACGGAAAAGAATACGGAATCGGAGAAACGATAATTGACACGAACAAATTGTCTATGCGAAAAAAAATGGATCCCGATTCTCCGGACGGTCTCTATGACGTGGCCCATAACGCCTGTTGGCCTGACGGATCATGCCATGACGGGAAATTCCAGTTTGCGATCGACAGGTCAGGCGCCGGAGATTTTGCGGATCTTCGCGGGCAAAAAGAGGTGATGATAAAAATGAAAAATATCGCTTTCGAACCGGGAGAAATCATCATCAGCCCGGGGACCGTCGTGACTTGGGTGCAGGAAGACGACGCGGAGCATTTCGTGAACACGGAAACACATCCGGCCCATACCTATTTTCCGGCACAAAATTCCCGCGGTCTCAAGCTCGGCGACACTTTCTCGACGACATTTGAAAAGCCGGGAATATATCCCTACCATTGCAGCGCCCACGCGAGTGTCATGACCGGAACGATTCTGGTGATCTCCCCCGAAGTCGAAGTTTAGGAATGTTTTTTATTTTTTTAAAGTCCTTAAAAAAAGCCTCTATTTCGTTTATTCCATCACTCCTCAAATTTTGGGCGAGGGCGGAAGTGAAAAAACCGCCCTTTCGAGCGGTTTTCGAGATACTGTCTGAAAAGTAAAGGAACCCCAAACCACAAATTGGGTGTGATTTTTGCATAAAATTAGATAATTTTTTTAGGCTGGTCACATCGCCGCAGCGGGCTCGAGCATGCCGACGCGGTTTCCTTCAGTATCGGAAAAAGATATATAAAGCCCGACGCCGGGTATATCCATCTGCTCGCCGAGTATTTTTCCGCCGGCTTCCTCAACTTTTTTGATATGCTCCTTCAAACTGTCCACGCTTATCACCACCGAGGGATATTGCGACACTTTGTCATCAGTTCTTTGATAAAAGCCGCCATTGATGGCGCCAGGCTTTTGCAGCATGCCTTTCTTGTCGGTCTCGGCGGTCGTCGCAAGAACATATTCTCCCATTTCGGGGCCGAGTTGTTGGATTTTCCATCCGAATGTCTTGGCATAAAAATCGGACATGCGCTTTTTGTCATCGGCCGGCATTTCAAAATGGACAACTGGATTCATTTTCATGGTATTTTATTTAGAAATTAAAAATAATCTTGATTTTAGGCCCTGAGCAGAAAAAATATTCGCTTTATACATTTATTTTTCAACGATAGCCTTGAAACCGCCGTAGGCCATCCGTTTCATTTCAAAAGGCATCGGCATATCCTTCATCTTCGGGTCATTCATCAGCGGGTCTTGCATCACTTTGGCGTTTACTTGGTCGCGATGCTTGCGCGATTTGAAAGTGATGAAAGAGAATACAACCGTCTCGTCTGGTTTTGCCTTGGTTATCCTCGGAAAAGTCAGAAACTTCATTCCCATTGATTTGGGATTAAGATCTTCGCCGACCGCCTCAATATACTCGAGCGCGCCGTATTTTTTCCACACCTTTGCCCCCATTTGGGCCATTTTGAGATAGCTTGCGATATTTTTCTTCGGGATCGGAAGCACAAACCCGTCAACATACTTGGCCATAGTTCTGTTCTTAAAAATTATCCTCATGTCGATTAATACAAAAAACCAAGCGGGATATTTCAGTTTACCCGAAATGAGGAAAATATGTTTCAAGCCCCGGTTACTTTGCCAATATCCTATTAATCGCGTCCTCGTCTCGGCAGCCGTAAGCGTTGTCGGGGGAATAATATCTTTTTTTGGGGCCGTAGCAGCCGCCATTGTCCTTGTCCAGGACGCCGAAATATGGCATCAGAAATCCCATATTCTGCGAAGTGAATTTTCGGTGGAGCTTCTGGAGCGTCTCGGCTCTTTTTTGGGGGCTCATGCGGGCGAAAATGTCGAGGTCGTCGGATTTGATTCCGGTCCAGTCAAGATGAAGAAGGACATTTTTTGCATTTGCGGAAAAATTCTTGTGCCAAAGCAGCGCCCAGCAGGAACCTTTCTTGGAAAGACAGGGGCCATTTTCGACATTTCCGTTTTCGTCAATGCCGACGCCACCCTCGATGTAGTCGAAAATTTTCAAATATTTCGGGTCAGTGATCGATCCGGTCTGGGCGCCAATCACCACGTCGACTCCTTTTTTCTTGGCATAAGCGCGGATTTTTTTCACGATTTGGGGCGCGTATTTCCGATTTGAACTTTCCTGCATATATATTTGTCCAAAAGTGAAGCTTTGGATTCCCGTATCAATCGCCCGCCGGGTGATGTATTTTAGGTAATCGCGGTATTCAGCGCTGGAAAAAGTCGGGACGCAAGTGTGTTCACCCCAGTGATTCAGCGTATCCCGGTGGCACATTTTGCGGAAGCGAAAGTAGTGGCCACTTGAGGCGTTTTGATAATTGTCGTTCGTGTCCAAAGCTTCGGCGATAAACATGCCGTAGACAACATCTTCCCTGGTAATTCGATTCATCACATTGTTGATCACTTCAAAGCGCGGCGGTTGGCGCCAGGTTTCAATGGCCCGGTGGAAATAGTAGCAGTTCGAGCGGTTGATGAGGCCAATGAACTGGTCGCTGTCGGGATTATATTGTGAAAGAAGCCCGTCGGCGACGCAGCCTTCTTTCTTGACGCGGTTCATCGAAACGGGCGGAGGAGGCGGCTTTTCTTCACCGATTCCGGGAAGAGGCGGAATAGAAATTTCTTCAGGGGCTGGAGTAGGAAATTTCTCTTCGGGAATAGGGATCGGCTTGGCAGGAACTGGTTTTTCCGCTTTTTGCCTTGCCCAAAAAAGCCCACCGAAAACAATTCCAGCCATGACAAATGCGGACAAAAAAAACCAAACCTTTTTCCTTTTCCCCCTGATTTTAAAGATGAACATGAGCTTGCGCTTGGAGCGCAACTGCTATTACGCTTTAGCGCCGTGACTTTTTATATCTCTCAAGCAGATTGAGATTTGATTTTATCATATAAAGGGAGATAAAAAAAGAGAAAAAATTTCAAGGCGATCTTTCCTAAAATTAGACTTTGAAAGCGCGAAGCACGAACCGTGAGAAAAGAATTACGTAGCATGCTACGTAACACCGCCTTAAACAAAAACCGCTGGCAAGGGAGCATTTTCATAGTTTTGAAGGTTAATTGTTACACATATTACTACCCGGAAATCTATCCTAAGATCGGATCTTAGGATAGATCTTAGGATAGAATTATCTTCTTTTCCGTCCGGCTTGGACGCGCTCGTTTTCGGTGAGAAATTGTTTGCGCAGCCTCACGCTTTCGGGGGTGATTTCGAGATATTCGTCTTCGTCCATGATTTCCAGTCCCCGCTCAATCGTGAGCTTCAGAGGGGGAGTGAGATTGATGGCTTCATCGGCGCCGGACGCGCGCATATTGGTGAGCTGTTTTCCCTTGATCGGGTTCACGGCCATATCGTGGCCCTTGGAAACGTTCCCAATAACCATCCCTTCGTATACTTCGGTGGTTGGATCGATATACAGGCTTCCGCGTTCCTGAAGGTTGGCCAGCGAAAAGCCCAGCGCTTTTCCAGTGGCCATTGAAACCATAGATCCGGTTTCCCGTTTAGCGATTTCGCCGGTGAAGGGGCGGAATTCAAGGAAACGGCTGGAAAAGATTCCTTCCCCCCGGGTATCAATCATGAACTGCCCGCGATAACCCAAAATGCCTCGGGTGGGAATTTCAAAAATCATCCTGACCTGGCTTCCGCGCTGTTCCATTTGCGTCATCAATCCTTTTCTTTTTCCGAGTGTTTCAATGATCACCCCCGATGATTTTTCGGGCACGTCAATCGTCACTTCTTCAAAAGGCTCAAGCTTTTTCCCGTCTTCTTCTTTAATAATCACTTGGGGCTGGGAAATCTGGAGCTCATATCCTTCGCGGCGCATATTCTCAAGAAGAATGGCGATATGAAGTTCGCCTCGGCCGAAGACTTTATAATATTCTGGTCCGCCAGCCGGCCCGCCAGAAATGCTTTGCGCAGCAATGCGGGCTGGTGGATTAAAATCAATTTTGAGGCCGACATTCACTTCGAGTTCCTTTTTGAGGCGCTCTTTGATTTGCTTCGTCGTCACGAATTTTCCTTCGCGCCCGGCAAAAGGCGAGTCATTGACCAAAAAATTAAGAGAAATTGTCGGCTCATCAATTTTGATGGCCGGAAGCGGCGCTTGTTCTTCGTTTTCACAAATTGTTTCGCCGATATCAATGTCCGGGAGGCCCGCGACCATCACTATGTCTCCAGCCAGAGCTTCCGAAACTTCTTTTTTGGCAAGCCCTTCAAAAGTGAACATTTTGATTATTTTCCCTTTACGGGTTTCTCCGTTAGGTTTCCGAACAAAAGCTTCGCCATTTTTGATAGTTCCTTCTTGCACTCGGCCGATGGCCAATCTCCCGAGAAAATTATCATAAGCAAGACTAAAAGGCTGGAAGCGAAAAGGGGCACTGGTATTTTGGGAGGCGGGCGGAACTTTTTTAAGAATAGTATCAAGAAGAGGAGAGAGATCTTTCGATTCGTCGTCCAAATGAATTTTGGCAATGCCATCCCGGCCGATAGAGTAGACCGTTTCAAAATCAAGCTGTTCGTCTGTCGCACCCAGATCAAGAAAAAGTTCAAAAACTTTTTCCTGGGCCATTTCTGGCTCAGCCGCCGGCTTGTCGATTTTGTTGATGACAACAATGGGTTTCAGCCCCAGCTCAAGAGATTTTTTGAGAACGAACCGAGTTTGAGGCATGGGTCCTTCCTGGGCGTCAACGACCAAAAGGACGCTGTCAATTGAGCGGAGAACCCGCTCCACTTCAGAACCAAAATCAGCGTGTCCGGGCGTGTCCACGATGTTGATTTTCGTTCCTTTGTAAAATACAGAAGTATTTTTGGAATAAATTGTGATGCCGCGCTCTTTTTCAAGGGCGTCAGAGTCCATGGTCGCGGCTTCATCTTTTTCCATTCCGGTCTGGCGCATGATGGCGTCGGTGATGGTCGTCTTTCCATGGTCCACATGGGCAATAATGGCGATGTTTCTGATTTCCATTTGGCTAAAAAACAAAATCTGCTAAAGAGCCTGTTTTCAAAGTCCGTATTCTGCCGCAATCTCATAATTTCGGCTGCAAACAACTTATCGCTTGTCGGCGTATGCTCTGCATATGCCTCCTCGCGCTTCATTGTTTTCGCTCGAAATTATAAAATTTCGCGACGAAAGAGACTTCAAAAACAGGCTCTAAGGAGCAGAAAGTGATTATTTACTGCAATTATAATACGTTATTTATATACCCAAAATTCAGTCTTGTCAAAAAACAACCCCGACGTCGTGTCGGGGCTGCTTCAATTTGACTAGACTCGTTTCACTTGAGTCGCGTTTGGCCCCTTCGGGCTTTCGCTGACTTCAAACTCAACTTTGTCGCCTTCTTTCAGATCATTGAACTCAACACCTTGGAGTTCGTTGGAGTGGAAGAAAAGATCCTTGTCACTGCCTTCCTGGGCAATGAATCCGAATCCGCGGTCAGTCAACCGCTTGATAGTTCCTTGTGCCATTCTTGTGTATAGATTATTTAAATGGGTCGCGATGCAAATTTAAGAGTTCGACTACGCTACAATTGCTCGCTCCATAACGCCATAAGCATAACATTTTGGGGGATTTTGTCAACAAAAGAGCTTTGTCCCCTGTCCCACGCGGGAATTTTGTGGAATAATAGAAGTAATGGAGCGTAAAAAAATTTCGCTGGTTATTCTTGAAATGGGGTTTTGAAAAAAACAAAAAATGAAAAATACAATCAAGCTTTTTAGCATCATTATTTTTTCAGCTACTTTTCCCTGGCACTGCTTTGCGATTGACAGCTGGCCGGGAGGGGCGGGGACGACAATTGCGACATTGTCCGAGCCAAGCGGGATAGTTTGGCACGAGGGAAGGCAATCGATTTTCGTGGTTGAGGATAGTGGGACTCTCAAAGAAATTAACTCAACGGGAACTACGCTAAATACCTGGCCGTTGGCCGGCAATCCTGATCTTGAAGGAATCACTCTTGCGGAAAATGACCGTTATCTCTATATCGGCGTCGAAAATCCGGATAGTATCGCGGAATTTGATCTGGGAGCTGAATCACTTACTGGAAAATCATGGGATCTCACGTCCTGGATGGCAAGCGCGGACCCTAATCAGGGACTTGAAGGCCTTACTTACCGGGATGGGTATTTTTATGCCGGTCTGCAGGAGAACGGAAAAATATATGTTTTCGACTTGAATCTTTCCGTGGGCGGCGACGTCGATTATGTCGAAACCATCACGCCCTATGCAAGCTATTCCGACATTTCCGGTATAGACTATAATTCAGATACCGGGATTACTTATGCCATATTTGATTCAGCGAACGCGCTGCTGGAACTCAACGCGGCCGACGGGATAGTCGAACACTATTCTCTTCCGGACAGTGCCCAGCAGGAAGGTATCGCGATTAAAACGAATTGTCTATCCCGCACAGCCGATGTGTACATCGCCAATGACGACAGTGGACAAGTGGTGAAATACGCAAGTTACCCGATCACTTGCCTTGATGCCGACTCGGACGGCGTTTCCTATGCGACGGATTGCAACGATTATGACGCGGCTGTTTCGTCCAATCAAACCTACTACCGAGACGTGGACAGCGACGGACTGGGGGACGCATATACAACTTCACAAGTTTGTTCCCTCGCCGCGCCAGAGGGTTATGTTGCAAACTCGAGCGATCCGGCCGATATTTTTTCGAGCGGCAGCAAGATGTATGCCAACGGAAACTATCATGACTTTTTCACAATCGATCCGACAACGGTTGAATATACAGACCTCAACTTTTTCGGCGACGACTGGCGTGAAATCATCGCCGTTGGGCTCGTTTCAAAAAGAGCTTACATAACTTTTGCCCGGGTACGGGGGAGCGAGGTCGCAGTGACGAAAAGAGTGCGAGTGAAAATAAAAAGAAAGCATAAAACGGTCCAGATAGTTCCGAATTCCGCTAAAAATAAATTCACCACCCGCTTCAGTCGGGGCAAAAAATACACCTGGAAGGCGAAAAGCTCGGGTTCGTTTAAGCGGTCGAAATAAACCGTTTTTCCAAGATAAGTCCTGTTTGGGATAAATCATATTTTCACTTCCGCTTAAAAAACCGCTAATTCAAGGCGGTTTTTGAAAACAAACTTGCTTTTCACTCTGCCCGACGAGAAAGTGGCCGCTTTCCGGATTGAAGGCTAGCTCCTTTTCCATTTTCCGCCGTAATGATTTTGAGGCATTTTCTGCGCCTCATCTTCGATTCCGGGATTAAGAAGTGCCAAAACCTAGCCTTGTATATCTTCGCTCCCGCGGCAATATTCGAACCGGATCGGTCACTCGATAAAAAATACAAGAGGGTATGTTTGAAAAATTCCTTATAGATAGTGAAAAGGGTCAATTTTTTCTTGATAAAAATGTGATGCAAATAATAATTTTAAAAGGCCGGAGGATCTCCGACCTTTTTGCTATCTCTGTTGCTGCTTCATTTCGGCAAATTCTCTTCCCCCCATTCCTCAATCAGTTTCTTCGCCTCCTCCGCTTGGCTATGTGATTCAACGAGAATGGTTAGGATTTGATATCCCCTCGCGCTCCATCCGTAATCTTTATTGACGCGAAGATTGTTATGCGCTAAGAAAGCCTCGAATTCGTGTTTGCGCGGATCGTTGTGCCGCGGTATAAGATTTACTTTCAGTTCCCAGCATGCAGCGCTGTGTTGGGTTATTTCGACTTTAGCAGGCATATTAGTCTCCTAGAAACTGACCGTCAATCGGCTTCTGTCAACCGCTTCAAGCTTTTCCAGATGCTCCAGAGCGTCAAACAGGTCTTTCCCGACGCACAGGCCGCCGCGATACCATTTCAAATCACTCCTCCGATAAGTGTATCCCCTCTCTTTGAGAAGATTTTTGACCAAGACTTCGCGCAGGTTTCCGAAAGGAATTTCGTTTCCTGTTCCGACCCAGACAGCCAATCGCATTTTCTTTTTCAGTGTGTCGGAAAAATCGGGAATTTTATTTCCTTTGCCTCGCTTGGGCAGGTATTTTTTGTATGCCGGACGCAGCTTGGCCAACAGTCGCAAGGCTTTTTTATACGCCTTGTCTTCTTCGCCTTCCACGATTTTGACTCTTGCCTCCAGAGGCCCCATCTCCTTTTCAGCGCAGGTGCTTTCAGGTTTGCCAACAAATTTGTTCGCTATTCGTTCACAAGCCATGACAAGGCTCCAGGTGAACCTGTCCATGATGCACTCGTTATGGATCCGAAGGCCCAATAGGTTCTTTATATTTTCCATCGCCCCCTCCTTGAAATGATTGCGATAGTGAAAAATAGCACGCCAAGTGCTATGTGTAAAGTTGCTCCCGGGACAGGTATCCTACGTCTTTGACTTCGGACTACTTTTTCGCCCCAGTGTAAAATCCTTCGCCAAGGCTACCGATACTAAACGCTTATAGGTGAAAGCCTTTCCCGAACCTGTTTTTAAGTAAAGCTCAAAATCTCTCGCTTGTTTTTCTGTTTCGAAAGCACAATACCAAACTAGCTTCCAAGGTATATGAGGTTTTGTAGATTTAACTTTTCCAGAATTATGAAGATGAATTCTTCCTCTTAAATTATTTGTTGAACCAAAATAAAATATATGAGATTTTGAGCTTAGCAAAATATAAGTATTATACATAACAAAAACCAAGGCTTATATGGAATATTATACCACTTTGGCATGCAATTCCGTAGCCTTGGCGAAGGATTGCTCTCAAGATGGAACGATTATCGAACTTTGGATATTAAGAAATACTATCCAAATATTGATTTTTGCTTGAAGGAGGCGCGGAAAATAAATTGTATCGTTTGACACAAAAATATTTATTTTAAAATAAAAAATAGCGGCCCATCGCAAGGATGGGCCGTTTTTGCTTCGGGGGAAACCGTATCATCCCGGAGATATTTTCTGGAATAACCCTTTCTTCCAGCGCTGCGCAGTTCTTAAATTTAGATTCAAGATTCTGACAGCCTTCGACTGATGATAACCTTTCACGAAAAGGAGCCAAAGAAATTTTATTTCCATTGGCTCGAGATACAAGAATATCCTGAGCGAAAGCTCCACTGGGTCGATTTCCTCGCCCGGGAATTTCTCCGCGGCCATTTGGAAATTATTGTTTGCCGCGAGCTCCCGTATTTTTTCCACATCGGTTTCATAGGCACGGTTCAGCCCCATCATCCATGATTTTCTTTCCGTCTCAAGGAAAGAAAGATTGGGAACACTGCCTTTTTTCAAGGCTTCCGAGGCTGCGTTAACGATTTTGAGCCTCAGAATGGCTTGGGCATGAAACTGAGAAACTCTCGGCGGCGTGAACCCCATTTCCTTCGCGATCTCCCTCATGGTGCGGTCTTCGTAGTAAAACCTTTTCAAAACAATTTGTTCTTGATTGGGAAGAACACTGAGAAAGATTGGAGCCGAGACTCTGGCGCTGTTTCGGTGCACCTTTTCCATCGTTTCATCTTGCGTAGCCGGATAACCCCTGAGCTCATCAATGTTCACAAATCCGGTCGACTCAATGTTGGCCAATTCGTGGTATGCCTCGAAAGAAATCCCGAGATGCTCGATGAGTTCATCTTCTGAGGGCGAGCGTCCGAGAATTTTTGTCAGCTGACTGCGAGCCTTGCCCAAGATCTTCATCTTGTTACGGAATGATCTGGGTATGGCATCCATGTAGCGAAGTTCGTTCAGTATGGCCATCTTCACTCGGAACGTGGCATACGTCCAAAATTTGCCCTGTCTTGAAGGGTCAAACTTGCTCATCGCACCAACCAAGCCCAGCAGTCCCGCCCCGACCAAATCGTCGGCGTGGACATCCGCCGGAAGCTTATAGGCCATTTGCCCGGCTATCTTTCGGACTTTTTGCAAATACCGGTTGAGGAAAATTTCCTCCTTCCTCTTCTCAGGAATTTCTGAGGCAAGGATTTCTTCAGGCGACCATTTCTCAAGCGCGCCTGCGAGCAATTGGGCCGATGCTTCGACATTAGTGTTCTTTTCAGGCATTTCGGTCACCCTCCTATATTTTTTGGTTTGAAAAGAGCGGGGATATAATTTGATAAATCTCCTCCCGACTAAAAAATAGATTAAGGTAAGATAGTTTTTTTTGCAAATATCAATCGTCTTTCAAGCAAAAGACGGAGTTCGAATACCGGCCGGATACCAAAAAAAGCTTTGTATAAAGCTTCGAAAAAATGGCTGATTTCTCACTTTCGAACCGCCCATATTTGGCTTTCAAAATGCAAAAATACCACTTAATTTGGCGGTATTTTGTCGGTGCTCCCGGGGTCGGATTCGAACCGACAACCAATTGATTACACTTATCCTAATGTTTCCAGAAGGGGTGGACTATATCATTGCCTTATCAAAATAATTTTGATTTAGGCATTTTGGTATCTAGTCTCTACGGTGCCCCTGATGTTACATCGGGGTTCCCACGGTATTAGCATACCCCTCAAAAAGAGCGATTTAGCTTTCACCGTTATCCCAAAATTTTTCGACCTAAGTTTCCTTAGGAAGCTGCGTTTAATGTTCACAGTCAACTGCTCTACCATTGAGCTACCCGGGAATAAAATTTTTTATGTGCTCGTCTAGCCATTTTCTTCCCTGGCCAGACTTCAAAAAATTCTCTCTTTTTATTGCATCAGATTTTTCAGAAAATTCTTCCAAGTGAACCATAGTAAAGGGTTTATTATAGCGTGTCCACTTATTGCAACCTCGATTGTGTTCCCCTAATCTTTTGAGAGCTTTTTTTGAAGTATAACCAATATATCTTTTTTCGTTTTTTGAACTCTTTAGAACGTAAACCGTATACATAACTATTTACAGTCCCCGCCGGAGGCGGGTCAGCCTCTGGCTGAAACTGCTCAACGATAATCAATCCGGGAATATTCGATTGTTTCCGCCGGAGGCGGATCAGCCTTTGGCTGAAAATACTCTTGTATTCTACGGCAAAAGTTTCCCTTTGGCAAGAATATGGGATAAAATATATATAACATGGAAAAATACGATCCGCAAAAGCGGTTTCTCGAAAATCAAAGAATCGAGGGAAAAAAGCCGGACAAAAAAAATCCGGAAGAGCAAGGGGGAATATCCCGCCGGGATTTTCTGAAATTCGGAGCGCTTGTGCTGGGCGGGGGAGCGGCGGTGTTGGCGGAAAAGAAATATGGCTGGTTGGGGAAAGCCTTGGGATATGGGAAAAGTTTGGCAGAAAGGGAAAAGATTGAGGAAAAAACCGAAACCGAAGTTGAGTTTTCTCACAAAGAAAGTGACATCTATCCGGAAAATCTTCAGGCTGTATCAAACGTACTGGAACTTCGAGACTGGAATCCGGTAAAAATTGACCGCGAGACTGCTCTTGGAACGGAAGGATTTTGGTGCCGGGCCTATGAAGGAAAAAACCCAAAGCTTGAGAAAAGCCTTGAGGACGGATATCTGGCCATGCATCCCTGGATACCGCAGCTTCGAAAAATATTTGAAGATGAATTTCGTGGCGCTTTTTCGGGCGAAGTAGTTCCTGAAGAAGCCATCAATCTTTTTTATCTCGCTCTCCCCGAATCGCATTGGAATTGGAAAAAAGATTCGCCCAAAGGTGCGGCTGGACCCTATCAATTTATGCCGGCAACTGCCCGCAACTATGGGCTTAGAGTCGAAACAGGTTTCAAGAGAGACAAAAAAGGGAAAAAAATTCCAACCGGAAAAATTGACGAAAGGCTGGATGTTTTCAAAAGCGCTCGCGCTGCTGCCAGATGTCTCAAAGATCTTTTTGCGCGGACCGGTGACATAAACCTTGCTCTCTCCGGGTATAATGGGGGATTCATTTGGAAGTATCTCAAGGAACCGGAAAAACCGAGCTACGAAGGATTTCTGAAATTCATTGAGAACAAAATCAATCATTACAAACGAGAATTGCCGAGAAACAATTTTTGGCGGCATGAAGTTGAAAGGGGATGGTCTTTTGAAGGAATTGCCAAATTTTTCAAAATGGATCCCAAAATTCTGTTCGCGGTGAACCGAGACCGGGTTTTTGCGAAAAAAGAAAAGAACGGAACAGTGTATGTGATGAGAGAAAACGTGAAAACTTTACTCATTCCAGCCCAGGCCGAAAACCAGAAGCGCCATATCTACCGATGCCTTGTCGCAGGCTTTGTGGAAAATCTCAATTATCCTCCCAAATACAATGCAATAGCAAAAATTATTAGCAAGAGAGAATTTCAAAAAAAGATGGAAGAGAGGATGAGGGGACGTACGGCTTTCGCAAGACGATAACTTCGGAAATTTGACGAATGGACTTTTTCCCAAAAATGTGCTAAACTATTATATACTCGTAAAAAGCTGATTTCCGAGTATAAATGAACATAAAAATCAGACTAAAATCGTCTTTTTTGCCTCTTCTTGTCATGGCAGTGCTTCTGTCCGGGGGAGGCTTTTTTGTTTCTCCCCAAAAAGCCGAAGCGGCCAAAAAAACCAAATGGCAAAAGCTTCTGGAGCAAAACAACGTGTCCGAATCCCTCTGGGCAAAATACAAGCCCAAAATCAGCCGGAGCGAATATCTCAAAGCGACAAGAGGAAAATCCGTGAAGGCGGCCAAAAAGTCAAAAGTGACAAAATGGCAAAAATTGCTTGAAAAAAATGGGATTGATCCAACAATTTGGCAAAAGTATCTCCCGAAGGTTTCAAAAGGGGAATATAACAAGGTAAAAAAGGCGCTCAAAAGGCTGGGGCAAATTTCCGGATCGCTCGGGCCGGATATGAAAGTGGGTCTTTTCAAATTGAACACCGAAAATCACAAAACGATAACCGTGAACAACACGACCGGCTTCAGAATAAAAGACAAAAGCGGGAACGTTTTGCGGGAAATTCTCGGAGGCCAAAATGCAGCCATCCGGGCGGTTTATTCAGGAGACTATTTCACTATTCGGGGAGATGACGGAGAATACGGGGCTCTCACAAGCGGAGACTATCTGATTCTTGAGCCGGTGGGCGGGAACGGAATTTTTGAAATTGACGATTGCGAAGTGAACACCAGCGCTGACAAAAAATCAAATCCCTTCGGATGCTATAAATCCGGGGAAGTGAAATACGACGAATACCGCGGAAAGCTGGAGCTTTCTTTCAATGACGACGGCGAAGCCTGGGTCATCAATGTCCTTCCGATGGAGCAATATACCTGGGGGACAGGGGAAATCGGCGATTCAAAGACGGAATATTATAAACTTTTTTCAATCATTTTCCGAACCTACGGATATTACCATAACGAAAAGCGCACCAAGCACTCGGGCGAAAATTTTTCCCTCAATGACACCTCGAACGACCAGATTTATAAAGGTTATAAAATCGAAGAAAGGTTCCCAAAGATGAAACAGGCGACGGAAGAAACGCGGGGAAAAATTGTCGCTTACAAAGGAAAAACGGCGCTGACACCATATTGCTCATACACCAACGGGCGCACGCGCGATTATCCCGGTGATGATTTTCCTTATCTGAAATCGGTGAAAGACCACAAGAACGGGACGCAAGACAATCCCGGCGACGGAAACCACATGTATGGGCTTTCGGCCCACGGCGCAGTCGGCTGGGTCGGTGACGGAAAAAAATATGATTGGGTTCTGAAATATTATTATTCGGGAGTGGATATCAAAGGAGCGTATTGATTTCATATCTAGTATCTAGTATCTGGTATCTAGTATCTGGTATATTGTATAAAAAAATTTCCTTTCGGAAATTTTTTTCGTAAAACCTTTTGAAGCCTTAATAATTCGCTCCATTCAGGAGCGCCTTTTGAAAGTTCACTTTTCCGCCGCTTGAAACTTTTCCAGTGAGGCTGGCGTTGGTGTCAACAGAATTTTTTACAATCTCAATCACTTGTGTGCCGGAGAGATTGGGATACTTTGAAAAAAGGAGTCCGGCTTCGGCGCTCACGAAAGCGGTGGAGAGGGAGCTGCCCTCGGCTTCATCGTATCTGCTTTTTGACATGGAAAGCCCAATAAGGAAGGAGCCATCTGTTCCACCGGGCGCGGCAACATCAACCGAAGTCGCGCCAAAATCGGAATAGTCAGCCAGATTCCCGTTTTGGTCCGTCGCGCTGACGCAGATAATATTGGCGAGATCAAAATCGCAAGGATACATCTTGTCGTCGGCGTTTCCGCTGTCGTGGTTCAGGCTTTCGTTTCCGGAAGCGGCGACAAAAACTCCGGGATATGAGGAAATGGCATCCTTGAGAGCCAAGTCCAGTCCGTCATCGCCATAGCCTCCCCAGCTGGCGTTCACGACCAGGACGCCTTTGGCTTTGGCATAATTCAGGGCTTCAATTGCCTGGGAGGTAGTAAAGTCAAAGCGAAGGGGCATAATGCGGAGGTGATTAAAAAAACTTCCTCCGGAAACCCCTCGTTTATTGTTTGTCTGGGCGGCGATGATTCCGGAAACAAAACTTCCGTGGCCATCGCTGTCGGTCGGCTTTTTTTTCGGATTTTCAAAGTTCTTTCCTTTGGCGGAACCTTTGGTCAGATTTTTTTTGAGGTCTTTGTGCTTCAGGTTCGCACCGCTGTCGATGACGGCCACAGCCACATTGCGCTGGCTTTTCGATTCGAGATCCCAGGCCGAAGTGGCGCTCACGCCGCCGGCGCTTTGGGTGCTGTCAAAGAGCCACCACTCCCGGGAAAAATAGGCGTCTTTGGAAACCATGGCAAGCGGCTTATATTTGAAATTTGGCTGAACAAGTTCGATGTTCGAGTCCTTTTCGAATTCTTTCACCAACTTCCGAGCCGTTTTTTTGGAAAGGCTTTTAGCGAGATAGAAATATTCATTTTCGCCTCCCCCCAAGGGGGAAAGATAGACATCATATTTTTTTGCGATGGATCCAAGACAATTTGAGCAATCAATTTTCACGACAACTTCGTGTTCTTTGAATTCCCAGCCACTGCTCGTTTCCGGGACGACGCTTTTTTTCACATTTGTCTTTGCTTTGACTGGCACAAAATAAAATTGCCCGACGGCAAAGAGCAAAATTAAGAGAAGCAAGCTTGTTTTTTCAGCGAAGTTATTTTTCCGCATGCATACATTTTACACGACAGGAACAAATATCACAAGAAGACCAAGCTTGTCTTTCGCGTATCCCGGTAGTACAATTTTGTGACACTAATTAGACGGTTGAAGAATAATTCCTGAAAGATTGTACTACTGGGTATAATAAGGTATAGTTAAAACAGAAGTATAAGTCTTATATTGAAGAAAAAACATTGATATGCGCATAGGAATCGACGCGAGAGCCATCTTGAATCCTGAAAAATCCGCCCCGAGCGGGGTGGCGCATTATGTTTGGCATCTCGTGAAAAATATTCTGGAAATTGACTCGAAGAACCAGTACATCCTCTTTTTTGATTTCAAGGTCCGGGACAAGGATGTCAAAAAATTCACCCGACCGAATGTCAAGATAAAATTTTTCCCCTTTTCCGACTATAAAAAATATATGCCGGGAGCCTATAGCGAAATTCTGGGGCTGGCTACCTATTCCCGGGAAAAGATGGATTTGCTCCACGTGACGTCGCCGCTTTACCGCGTTCCGGCGTCCTACCGGGGAAAGATTGTGACAACTTTCTATGATTTTGCGCCTTATCGCGTCCCGGATTTGTTTCCGCGTCTTTCCGCGGCCAAAACCAAGGCCCTCTACAAGTTCATGGCCAAAAAGTCTGACCGGATAATTGCCGTTTCCGAGTCGACCAAAAAAGACGCCAAGGAGCTGCTTGGCTATCCGGAAAAAGATATTTACGTGGTTTTGAACGGCATCGACAAAAGATTTTTCGAAGATTGTTCCGTGCCGGCGGAGAAAATAAAGAAAGACTACAAGATAAATGGCAAGTATATACTTTTTCTGGGAACGCTTGAGCCGAGAAAAAATCTGACGCGTGTCCTCGAGGGATTTGCCCGGTTCAAGAATTCATATCAGGGTAAATTTGATTATCAGCTTGTCGTAGCCGGGAAGCGAGGCTGGCTTTTTAAGGAATATTTCCAGCAGGCCGAAGATCTGGGAATCAAAGAGGACGTTGTTTTCACCGGATATGTCGGCGGAGATGACCTCAAGCCCCTCTATTGCCACGCGGAGTTTTTCGTGATGCCGTCCCTTTATGAAGGTTTCGGCCAGACAATTGTCGAAGCCATGGCTTGCGGCGCGCCGTGCCTTGTTTCGCGCGTCGCTTCCATTCCGGAAGTGGCGGGAGACGCGGCGCTCTATGTCGATCCGCATGATACGGAAGGAATTGGAAAGGCAATGGAGCGCTTGGCTGGAGATAGGGATTTGAGATTTGAACTCGCGAAAAAGGGCAGGCAGCAAGCCAAAAAATTCAGCTGGTCCAAGTGCGCCCGGGAAACGCTCGAGATTTATAGAAAAATATAAAACTAAAATGTAAAATCGAGAAGCTACAATTAAAATCCAAAAACTAAATGGAAAAATTTTAGTTTTCAGTTGCAGTTTTTGCTTTTTAGATTTTCGCTTTTAACCATGTTCAATCCAGTCAATCCCAAACAAAGCCTTCCTGAAATGGAAGAAAAAATTCTCAAGTTTTGGGAAGAAAATAGAATTTTTGAGAAATCCCTGGAACTTCGCCGAGACGCGGAGCTTTATTCTTTTTACGACGGGCCGCCTTTTGCCACCGGCCTTCCTCATCATGGGCATCTTCTGGCCTCAACCTCGAAAGACGTCGTGCCGCGATATTGGACTATGAAAGGCTTCCGGGTCCCGCGCCGGTGGGGATGGGACACCCACGGCCTTCCCATTGAAAACATCATTGAAAAAAAGTTCAGCTATAAAGGCAAAAGGGACATTGAAAAAAATATCGGGCGCTTCAACGCGGAGGCCAAAAAAACCGTTCTCCAGTTTGCAGACGAGTGGAAAAAAACAGTCCGCCGGATCGGCCGCTGGGTGGATTTCGACAATTCCTACAAAACAATGGATAGCTCTTTCATGGAATCGGTCTGGTGGGGATTTTCAGAGCTCCATAAAAAAAATTTGGTTTACAAAGACTCGAGAATATCCCTTTATTGCCCGCGCTGTTCGACGCCCCTTTCCAATTTTGAGGTGGCGATGGATTCAAGCTATAAAGAAGTCAAAGACGCTTCGGTATATTTCAAGTTAAAAGTGAAAGGCGAAAAATATCCGGACACTTTTTTCCTTGTTTGGACGACTACGCCCTGGACGCTTTTGGCGAACGTCGCCATCGCCGTGAATCCGAAAGAGAAATATGCAGTTGCGCGGCAGGGGAAAGAAAAATATATTTTGGCCAAAGACCGCCTTGAAGCGCTTGGAGAAGGTTTTGAAATCGAAAATGAAATAGCCGGCAAAGATTTGGAGGGAATCGAATACGAGCCTATATTTGCGCACACCATAAAAAATGGATACCGCGTGGTGACCGGCAATTTTGTGAGTCTTGAAGACGGGACGGGAATCGTCCATATCGCTCCGGCTTTCGGCGAAGACGATTTCCGGGTGAGAAAAGAAAACAACCTGCCCATCATTGAAAACGTGGATGATGAAGGAAAATTCATCGAAGGCGATTGGGTGGGCGAAAATGTCTGGGAATCGAATTTCAAAATTTTAAAGGATATATCCGAGAGAGGGTTTGTTTTCAAGAAAGAAAATGTGGGCCATTCGTATCCTTTTTGCCACCGTTGCGACACCAAGCTCATCTACATGTCCCAGCCGGCCTGGTTCATCAAAGTTTCAGAGCTGAAAGAAAAACTTTTGGCGGAAAATGAAAAGATCAGCTGGCACCCCAAGCATCTCAAAGAAGGAAGGTTTGGGAACGGTCTTGAGACAGCGCCCGACTGGAATATTTCCCGCTCAAGATATTGGGGAAACCCGATGCCGATTTGGCAATGCGACAACAAAAAAGCCAAAAGCTTGGAATGCGATAATATTAGGATAATTGGGTCTTTCAGGGAACTGGAAAAATTGTCCGGAAAAAAACTGGAGGATTATCATCGGCCGATGATTGACGAAATAACTTTTCCTTGCGAAAAATGCGGCGGAACAATGAAAAGGATTCCCGATGTTTTCGACTGCTGGGTGGAATCTGGTTCGATGCCTTTTGCCGAATTCCACTATCCCTTCGAAAACAAGGAAGAATTTGAAAAAAGGTTTCCCGCCCAATTCATTTCCGAGTATATTGCCCAGACGCGGGGGTGGTTCTATACTCTCCATGTTCTTTCTGTGGGATTGTTTGGGAAGCCAAGTTTTCTCAACGCCGTGACAACGGGGACCATCACCGGCGCGGATGGGAAAAAGCTATCCAAGTCTCTTGGGAATTTCACTGACCCTAACATGCTCGTCAACCGCTTCGGGGCAGACGCTTTTCGCTTTTATCTCATGAGTTCGCCTCTTATGGAAGGGGAAAATCTGAGTTTTTCAGACGATGAGCTAAAAGATATCTTCAAGGGGATGTTTCGGATGCTTTGGAATACATATTCCTTTTTTGCCCTCTATGCGAATATTGACAAATTTGAACCAAGACTAAGTCTTGGGGTGTCCCCAAGACTTAGTCTTGGAAATTTGCTGGATAAATGGGTAATTTCTGAATTGAATAGCCTGATAAAAAATGTGAATCGGCATATGGAATCCTACGAACTTTCGAGAGCGGCAAGATTATTCCCGGTCTTCATTGATAATCTTTCTAACTGGTATATTCGCCGGAGCCGTAAAAGATTTTGGAAACCGGCCTCTCCGGCAGGCGGGAGCGAGAGTGATGAGGATAAAAAACAGGCTTACGAAACCTTGCATTACATACTAACAGAGCTGTCAAAGCTGATGGCGCCGTTCACGCCTTTTGTAGCGGAGGAAATTTATAAGAATCTTTCCGGAGAAGAATCTGTGCATCTGGTTGATTTTCCAGCTGCAGATGAAAAAATGGTTGATGATGAACTCAACAAGCAAATGCAACTTGTGCGGCGTTTCGTAAAAATGGGGCTGGCCGCTCGGGCGAAAGCCGGAATCAAAGTACGCCAGCCCCTCAAAGAGTTGATGGTCAACGAAATTATCGATGACAATCTGCTGGATCTTCTGAAGGAAGAAGTGAACGTGAAAAAAATCGGCTTTTACGGATCGATTGAAAAAGATCCGGGAATATACATCGAACAGGAAGGGAATTCGATGGCCGGCCTCAATATTGTCATAACAGATGAGCTGCGCCTCGAGGGAGAGGCCCGGGAACTCATCCGGCGCATCCAAGAGCTTCGGAAAAAAGCGGGATATGAAGTTGACAACCGGATCACCATTTTCTACCAGGGAGGAGAGAAAATTTTTGAAAAATTTGGGGACATAATTGCCCGTGAGACTCTAGCCACTGGCGCGATTGAAAGCGAGGGAACTGATTCTGACATCGAAGAATTTTTTGAGCTGGAAACAGCGCCGGTAAAAATTTGGCTGAAGAGGATATAAGAATTGAGATTTGAGAAGCGAAAAGCGAGATTTTTCGGGAAGTAATTTTTTTGTATACTTCACTCCCGCGCTAAATACTGATGATAAAATTGCCTGCCAACCAGCCGAAGTGCGAAAAATTTGCCATTACTTGGTTCGGGGCAAGCCCGCAAAGCGTAGCTTCATTCAAAATTCCATAAAAAAAGGAGAGCCAAATGGACTCGAGAAAGATATTTGCGTGGCGATTGCCGTTCGGGGATAAATGCGATCCCCAATGCGAGAATGACTTGCATAACGCTTACTGCATGGTTTTCCCCGTGATTGCCGTAATTCTGGTCTTATCTTTGGTCGGTTTTCTGCGCAAAGTTTTCATCTTCGGATTTCTTGTGCGCCATTCGGTGGGTTATCAGGGCGCCATGATATTTTCTATCATTGCGTTTCTGGCGGTTTTCATTGCAACGTTGAGACATCAGAAAAAAATAATCGTTCGTCTCTGGTGCCGGCGATGTCCGGGGTTGGAAAAGAAACCGGTCAGCGATGGCTTTATGCTCATCATCTAACCCGGCGTTGCCGGTGAGGAGGAGGTACTTTGAAACCAAGCAAAAAAGAAATTTTGGTTTCCTGTTCGTGCGCATCTTTTCCCGCAGCAGGATATGGATTGGCTTGTTTCTTTTTCAAGTTTAGCTTTCAAGGAAAGCTATTGCTGACACTGGCCGGTTTATTTCTAGGAGCGGTTGTCCTGGGATTTGTAATTTGGATTAGTGGGAGAAAAAAAATTCCGCCTTGATTCGGGTCGCATTCGCGGCCCTTTTTTTATGCTATAATCAAACTATGCCCGGTAGTGAAATTTTGACTAGCCTTTGGCTATAACAAAAAAACTAAAGGGCAAATCTATCTAGAATATTTTAATTTCAGTTTTGGCCCTAGTTTTTCTATGGTCAAAGTTCTGCTACCGGGTATGCAAAAATACACGGCCATAATTTTGGCTTCGCGCAAGGCGAACGAAGTGAACCGGCTATATATAATGTATACCCTCGAGCAGGGGCTTGTGAAAGCGGTGGCCAAGGGCGTTCGAAAGCCAAACGCAAAGTTGGCCGGGCATCTTGAGCCGGTGACACTTTCAGAGGTTTATGTCGCCCGCTCAAAGGGAATGGGGCAAATCACAAGCGCCATCACGCTTGAAACTCTTGAAAATATCAAAAAAGATTTTGGCAAACTCTCTGAAGCTTTGAAAATATTCCGTTTTTTTCTCAAAAATTTCAGTGAAGGGGAAAAAGATGAGAGAATTTTCAAACTTTTGTGCGGATTTTTGGAATTTTTGGCAGGCAAGGAAGCTAAAGTGGAAATTTTGACCGAAGCTTTTTGGTGGAAGCTTTTCGACGTTTTGGGAAACCGGCCGGAAGTGGTGAAATGCGCCGGTTGCAGTGGAAAGTTACGGGCAGATTCGAAAAAATATTTTAGCATTTCCAAAGGCGGGGCAGTCTGCTTGGACTGCAGGCAAAATTTTGAAGGGCTGACTGCGATCAGCGACAATCAGATCAAGCTTCTTCGCGTTTTTTTGGGGAATTCTCTTGAAAAAACGGCGAAAGTTAAAATAAGCGAAAAAGAAGTCGAAAAACTGGCCAAAATCAGGGGAAATTATATAAAATACCATTTTTCCTAAAATTTTTTTGCCCCTTTGCCCTTTTTGCTGTAAAATTAGGTCAAACTCCGCACTGTGATTTTGCGGCTTAGGGTTGGTCAATTCTAAATAATTTGTCACATTCGTTCTGAATTTATTTTCGCAGAACGTCCTGTGGCGCAGGGCAATTGTCTCTCAAGGAAATTGAAGGGAAAATTTATAAAAGAGAGGGAGAAACTCCGCAAGATAAAAAAGCGACTGGAAATTCTCCAAGCCTGACCGAAAAAAACGAAAGTCCTTTCGCGCCGACTTTTTTCAAAACGGAAGAGGCGAAAAAGAACGGCGTCTGGATCAAGGAAGACGAAGAGAAAAAAGCCAAAAAAAAGAAAGTCGTGAAAATTGCCGCAATTTCAGCTTCGGTGTTGGTTTTGCTTTCCGGGCTAGTCTGGGGCGCTCTTTATATAAGAAAAAGTTCTTTTTCGGAAGATAAAGTGACAATTTCCATTTCCGGGCCGGAAGAAATTCAAAGCGGGGACATGGTGACTCTTGAGATAAATTATAAAAATGAAAACCGGGCGAGCCTCAAGGACGCCGTGATTGATATAAGTTATTCCGAAAATTTCAAGCCGCTCGACAACCTCAACCTGGAATCGGGAGGACCAAATTCGAGCCGCCACAATGTAGGGACAATAGAAGGAAAATCGGATGGAAAGTTTGAGTTGCGGGGAAAATTTTTTGGCACAAAAGGCCTTTTAACCTACATAAACGTCAAACTTCAATATAGTTCTTCAAATTTCAGTTCCCAGTTCGAAGCCGAAGCAAAACACGGAATGACAATTTCCTCAAGTCCGCTTGAAATTGAAGTCATTGGTCCCCAAAGCGTTTCTTCCGGGGGAGCAGTTACCTTTTTGGTGAAATATCGAAACGCCGGCCAGCAGGTTTTCCGGGACCTCAAGATGAAAGCTGATCTGCCGGCCGATTTTACGGTGACAACTTCGGAGCCGTTGCCGGCTTCGGGAGGAAATATCTGGTATGTAGGGGATTTGGAAGGACAAGGAAGCGGGGAATTGAAAATTTCAGGAGTGCTCGCGGGGCAGCCCCAGGAAACAAAGCAATTCAAATTTGCTCTTGGGGAGATTGGCAGTGACGATTTTATCGCCTATAACGAAACGTCAAAAAGCATCAAAGTGATAGGCGTGGCGGTGGCTCTCACCCAGACAATCAATGACAAAAAAGACGCTCTTCTCGTGAATACGGGCGACAATTTGAATTTTAAAATCAAATTCAGAAACGTAAGCGACACGGCGCTCAAAGACTTGATTCTCACCGAAGAAATATCCAGCCCGGCCCTTGACTATGGTTCATATCGGGATTCTTCGGGTTCGCAAGGGGCGCTCGATTCAAACAAAGGAATCATATCCTGGAAAGCGCCTGGCCTTGAAAAATTGAGAGCGCTGAACCCCGGGGAAGAAGGGGAGCTCAGTTTTTCGGTGAAAATAAAAGACAAGGTCCCCGTTTCAAGCGCGAAAGACAAGAATTTTTCCTTTACGGCCATTTGCCGGATCGAAAGCCCCGATATTCCCACGCCCGAAGGAGAAAACAAAATAGTTTCCGGAAATGGAATTGCGGTGAAACTCAATTCGAAAATAATTGTTCGGGAAGAAGGATACTACAATGACGCGGAAATTTCCAATACCGGTCCTCTTCCTCCCAAGGTAGGAGAAGAGACGACCTTCGCGATCCATCTCAAGGCGGAAAATATTTCCAACGACATAACAGACGCGAAAATTGTGGTGACGCTGGCTCCAAATGTTTCCTGGAAAGATAATTTTTTGCCAAAAGACGCAAATATTGATTATAATGACCGGACAGATGAGGTGGTCTGGAACATCGGGTCTCTTCCGGCAGGCGTGGGAACGATTACTGATCCTAAAGAAACTATTTTCCAGATTGGCCTCAATCCCTCGGCAAATTTTGTCGGCCAGTATCCCAAACTTCTCAAAAGCACGGTTTTTTCAGCAAAGGACAGCTTCACCGGGCAAAATCTGGAAGCGAAACTGGGCGAAAAAGATACCAATCTTACTGAAGACTTGAGCGTAGGCAGCTCGGGGATGGTTACGCAATAAGTTTGAAATCCTAAATTCTAATATCTAAATCCTAAACAATACTAAAATTCAAATAACCAAAATTCAAAACTTTTGAAAATTTGAATTTGGAGAGTTTGAATTTGTTTAGAGTTTGGCGCTTGGAATTTAGGATTTTTATGGTTATGTTCAAAATTGTTAAAAGAGAAAATGAGCTGAGGGCAGGAAAGCTGCAAACGATGCATGGAACGGTCAATACTCCGTTTTTTTTGCCTATTGCCACCAAAGGAGCAGTGAAAAATTTGACCTCCGAAGAGCTTCGGGAGGCCGGCGCGGAAATTATCTTAGGCAATACCTATCACCTTTGGCTCCGGCCGGGAATTGATGTAATCAAAAAAGCAGCCTGCCCGCAACGCTCTCGCTTGCAAGGCGGGCGGGGCGGATTGCACCGTTTCATGAACTGGAACGGGCCGATTCTGACTGACTCTGGCGGTTATCAGGTTTTTTCACTTGGCCCTGTTAAATTCCGCCAGGGGCGGACCTTCGCCAAAGGCGAAGGATTTAACAGGGTAAACCTATCTGAAGAGGGAGTTGAATTTCGCGATCCGGTGAATGGAAAAAAATATTTCATGACGCCGGAAAAATCAATCGAAATCCAGCTTGCTCTCGGGAGCGATATTATCATGGTTCTTGATGAGTGTCCGCCGTACCCATGTTCAAAAGATTATGCGAAGAAATCGCTGGAGAGAACGACGAGATGGGCGGAGCGTTGCTTTCGATATTTTCATGAGCAAATAAATAAAAATAAAAAGAAATATAAGAAATGCAGACCTCTGTTATTTTGTATTGTTCAAGGTTCTGTATTTAAGGATCTCCGCAAAAAATCGGCGAATCAACTGTTGAATATGGATTTCTCCGCCCTAGGCGGACCAGCCTCGGGCTGGGACGGCTATGCCATCGGCGGAGTTGCGGTTGGCGAGCCGCGGGAAAAAATGAAAAAGATCCTGCAGTGGGTTTTGCCGATGCTTTCGGAAGACAAGCCGAGATACCTCATGGGGCTGGGAAAGCCGGAAGAAATTGTCCACGCCGTAAAGAATGGAATTGATATGTTCGATTGCGTCATTCCAACGCGCAACGCCCGGCACGGGTCATTTTTTGTCCGGGAAAGCAGAAGAAAGAGCATCAACGGAAATAATTTTTATCGAACAATCAACATAACCAACGAGAAATTCAAAAAAGATTTTTTCCCAGTTGGAAAAAATTGTGATTGCTACACTTGCCGGAATTTTACCCGGAGCTATCTGCGGCATCTTTTTTCTGTTGGCGAACCTCTGGCGGGGCGCCTGGCGACAATCCACAACTTAAAATTTTATCTGGATCTCATGAAAATATTGCGAAAATGAGAAAAAAAATCGAACTCATTGCTCCCGGAGGGAGCCTTGAAAAAATTGAATATGCCTATCATTTTGGGGCTGACGCGGTCTATGCGGGGCTGCCGAATTTTTCTTTGCGGTCGAGGATCAATGAATTCAACGAGAGAAGATTGGTGAAAGCAGCGAAGTTGGCGCGAATCCTTGGCAAAAAAATATATTTCACAATCAATGTCTACGCCCACGAGCGGCACCTGGAAGTTCTCAAAAAACATTTGAAATTTATAAAAAAGATAAAGCCGGACGCGGTGATCGTCAGCGATCCAGGCATAATCAATCTGGTCAGAAATTTTTCGCCGAAGATAAAAATTCATCTTTCCACTCAAGCCAACACAACCAATTCTGAAGCGGTAAAATTTTGGCAAAAACTAGGAGTATCGCGAATAATCCTCGCGCGGGAAGTGACGCTTGAAGAAATAAGGGGAATAAGAAAAGCGTGTCCGAAAATAGAATTGGAATATTTTGTCCATGGCGCGATGTGCATGAGCTATTCGGGAAGATGCCTGCTTTCCCGATGGATGCGAAACCGGAGCGCTAATCTGGGGGACTGCGCACAACCGTGCCGGTGGCCGTATCACGTAACACGAAACACAAAACACGTAACACAAGAAAATAAGGAAGAAATTATTTTATCAGAGGATGAACATGGGACTTATTTTCTAAATTCCAAGGATCTTTGTTTGATAGAGTATTTAGACAATTTGGCCAAAGCGGGAGTGAATTCTTTTAAAATCGAAGGGCGGACGAAGAGCGCCTATTATGTTGCTTGCGTGGCAAAATCCTATAAAAAAGTATTGGACGCAATAAAATTCGGAAAAAGCCAAATGGAAATCAAAAAAGTTTCTGCTTTGGAAAGAAAAGAGCTGGAAAAATTGGTAAACCGCGGATACTCAACCGGATTTTTGTTCGGAAAAGACAAATGGGAAAATGATTTTGAAAAATCCCACCAGGAAAGCAAATGGCAATTTGTGGGGGAGATTATTGGCATAGAACCGACTCATATCGCTGCACAAAGCGGGTTTTGCTCGCGAAGCGTTGCGGGCGGGGAAAATTGGGCAAAAGTTAAAATACATAACGTTCTGAAAAAAAAAGAAAGAGTAGAAATAATCATGCCAGACAAGATATATGGAGACGAAATTTTGGAAATTAGAAACAGCAATGGCGAAAAAGTTAAATCGGCCCACGGCGGGGGAAAACAGGCTTATTTTGTCCGGCTCAGCCGTTTTTATCCCGAAAAATCGATGCTAAGAAAATATCAGGGTTAAAGTGAAAAAATTAAAATAGAGCGCCTTTGTGGAAATATTTTTGTTTTTGGAGACTGCCCAGTTGTTATTTCCGGAAATGCCTTGTTGACAACTGCAAAATAGTGTATAATATCTGCAGATATAAAAAATAAAATTAACCCTGTTAAATAACCAGCCATAGGCTGATTGCCGCTTCGTGGCATTTAATAGGGCAAAAAAGCATGGCTAGGAGGATAAAAACAAAAAATAGATCAGTAAGCACGAAAACTATTTTCAGCAAACAATTTCCTGCACAAGGGATAAAAGCAAGAAAAGATCTCCGCTTCAACATTTCTCTGGTGTTTCTTATCGCAATGCTTTCGATTTCTGTTTATCTTCTGCTTTTTTCCATGACTGAAAATGGAAAAGCATTTAGAGACAGCTCTAGCCTTTCGCCAAAAACCGCAACGGTCAGTCCGGTAAAGGCAGTTTCGCCAGGGGAAAAAAAGCTCTTAGATGACTCTGCTCTTGATTTCAAGTTGTCAGTTCCTTCCCAGCTTGGCCAGTGGATGTACCGAATTGGAAATGTCAAAGGATTGACAGATGATTCTCTTTCCAACCAGTTCGTAAAAATATACGTCGCTCAAAGGACTGCCGGCAGTTCAACCAGCTTTGACGATTGCTACAAAGATGTTCTAACGTTAAGAAAATTTTCTGCGGAAGAGTGGGACGAGATTGAAAAAGGCTGCAGCAAAGGGAACCTTTTGTATTGTGAGGAAGCTGGAACAAAAATAAATGAAAAAGACGGGTCGGTTTGGGCGTATACAAAATCAGATAATTGCTCGAAAGAAACAAAGGCAAATTGCGCATCCATCGAAAAAATCATCGGAAGCTTCGAATTCAAATAGTTTTCTTGCAAGAGATTTTTTCCGGTGGCGATTTGAACTTTGAACCGGGAAACGGGCTCTCGAATAAAAGATATTTTAGATTTATGATTTCTATTCGCCGTCCTCGGATAGAACAATTCAGAAATCTTTTTTTGCTTGTTTTTCTTGTTCTGGTTGTGACAATCATATCCACGCCTCTTCTCGTGAAAAGAGGCTTTTCTTTTTTTGAGGAAGAAACTTGGGAGGCGATTTTGCTTCTGGCTCAAGTCTCTCTTGCCTGGAACATCTTCCGGCTTTATGAAAAAGCGGTTGCGACAAGAGAGGAAGAAATAAAAAAGCTCGAAGGTGAATACCAGAAAAGAGAGAAAGAGCTTCTGGAAGCTTTCACCTATTTAGGGAAAATAAATGTCCAGATATCTCTCATCAAGGATTTCATGAAGAAAATAAAAACTCCGAAGGATCGAGGCGAAATGAAGAAGTATCTGGACGACATTTTGCATATGGCAATCACTATCAGTCGGAAGGATTGGATGACCGTAAGGATAATAAACACGGAAAACATGCAGACGGTTGCCGAGCACCGGGCAAATTCTTCGAAATCGAAAGAAAATAATTTCAAAATAGGCAATCGGGAAATGATGGAAATGGCCCGAAACAAAGATCTTTGCAGCAAGCGGAATCTCTGCGTTTTGCCATCTGCTGGGTCAAAGCCCTACGAAGAAAAAGCTTTTCTTGTTTTCGAGGAAAAAAAGACGGTTGATCGGGAAATCCTTGATTTTTTGAAGGCGGCTGTCAACCAGTGCGAAGTAATCCATACTCTTTACGTGTTGGGGCATGGAAAAAAATAGTCCGGAGATTTTGAAGCGCGTATTTTTACCGGCGCTGGTTCGCTGGTTTTTTTTGTGTTATTCTTGACTAAGAAAATATTTTCTGTTATTTTGTATTATCTCAGAATTACGCATAAAAATAATTAATATTCAAAAATATATGAGCGCAAAAAAAGAAAATCTCATGGAAAAAATTGTATCACTTTCGAAACGGAGGGGGATTATTTTTCCGGGCTCTGAAATATACGGCGGCCTTGCCAACACCTGGGACTACGGTCCGGTCGGAGTGGAGCTCAAAAACAACGTCAAAAAAATATGGTGGAAATATTTTGTCCAGGAGCGTGAAGACATCGTGGGTCTTGATGCGGCTATTCTCATGAATCCAAAGACCTGGGAAGCGTCGGGCCATGTAGCTGGATTTTCCGACCCATTGGTAGACTGCAAAAAATGCAAAACTCGCCATCGGGGAGACAAACTGCTCGAAGAAAAATTCGGTGTGGACAAGATAGCCGGCATCAAACTCGAAGACGTGCAGCCCCGGCTCATAAAAGAAAAAATCAAATGTCCTGATTGCGGCGCAGTGGATTGGACGGAAGCCAAGCGGTTCAACCTCATGTTCAAGACTCACCAGGGCGTGACGGAAGACTCGGGCTCTCTTGTCTATCTTCGACCGGAAACGGCTCAGGGGATTTTCGTCAATTTCAAAAATGTTCTCGACACAACTCACATGAAGCTTCCATTCGGAATCGCCCAGATTGGGAAAGCCTTCCGGAACGAAATCACTCCCGGAAATTTCACTTTCCGGACCCGCGAATTCGAGCAGATGGAAATTGAATATTTCGTCGCCGAAAAAGACTGGAAGAAAAAATACGAGGAATTTAAAGAAGCCTGCTGGAAGTTTTTCACCGGGTATGGATTGAATCCCAAGAAACTTCGCTGGCGGCAGCACGCGTCGGATGAGCTTTCCCATTATTCAAAAGAAACATACGATATCGAATATCAGTTTCCGTGGGGCTGGGGAGAACTTGAAGGTTTTGCCTACCGCACCGATTTTGATTTGGCCCAGCACGAAAAATTTTCCGGCCAGAAACTGCGATATCGCGAACCGGAAACAGGAAAGGAATTTGTTCCCCATTGCATTGAGCCTTCTTTCGGGCTTGACCGGACGGCTCTCACTTTTCTTCTCGACGCCTATACCGAGGAAGAAGTAAGAGGCGCGAGCGGAGAAAAAGAAACGCGGGTAGTTTTGAAATTCCACAAAGATATTGCGCCGATCAAGGTAGCTATTTTGCCGCTTTCCAAAAAGGAGGAACTGACGAAACCGGCCCGCGATATTTTCAATTCTTTGAAATCCCACTGGATGGTTCAATATGACGAAACCCAATCGATCGGAAAAAGATACCGCCGGCAGGACGAAATCGGAACGCCCTTTTGCGTGACGGTGGATTTTGAGACCCTCGATGACAAAGCGGTCACCGTGCGCGACCGGGACACGATGAAGCAGGAGAGGGTATCTGTCGATAAGTTAAATAAATATCTAAAAGATAAATTAGAAGCGTGCTGATATTTTTTTGGTCTCGTCTAAATTTCCAATTTCCAAATCCCAATTTCCAAATAAATTCCAAATTTTTGGTTTGATATGTTTTGTTTCTTTTAAAATCATCGAGCGTTTTTAGGGAATGAAATAAGAAAGAGGAGGTTATTATGCTGGAAGTGGAGGAAATTAAGCTAGATTCAAACTCGCTAATTCTTTGTTTGTCCGGCGGCAGGAAGGTGTTACTGGAGATAACTGAAAATTCCAGGAAAATCCGGGAGGGCGATAAAGTGTTCATGTGGCCCAACTGGCGAATGGGATTTGATTCCGAAAAAGAAGTGCAAATCTTCATCAGTAGGGGAGAAATCCGTGTTTTTGAAGGGGAAATCGACTGGAAGATGCGGAGATGCGTCCACGAGGACGGGTTCGCCCATTGCTGCTTTTGCCGGGGCCCGATTTACGCGTCTCCTCCGCATTCAAATCCCACGGTAGTTATCGAAGAGGGCAGTGGGGAAATCATCCTACATATCATGTGTGGAGATTGCTTCTGCAGGCAGACCAGCGGCGAGAGGCTCCCGGACCGAATCTGCAAGCTTTAAGTCTTTCGGGGAACTACGGTTCCCCATCCCTAAAAGTGCTTGAAAAGTTCACTACAATTAGTTGTAGTTAAAAATAAGAAATAATTTTTATTACTATATATAGTAGTAAAAAAATTCATACTAAGATAATTTCCAATGAAAATAGAAGTTGCCGAAAAAAAAGAAGCTGGGAAAGATTTTGTGAAAATTGCCTTCGGTCCGAAAATTGCCGAAAGCCGTTTTGTTGTTGGGAAAAATGAAGAAAAAACGCTGATTATCAAGTCGCCAGAGAAAAAGGATATTAATCGCCGAAAGTTCATTTTGCTTTGCCGCCAGATCATTCAGGAAGCGAAAAAACACCAGATGAAAAAAATCGTAATTGATTTTTCGGATCTCAATTTCAAATCAGCCAGTAAAAACCTGGAAGAAATTGCCGAAATCATGGCGGAAAATTTTGAAATGGCAAATTATGAATTCGTGAAATACAAGACCAGGCCTAAAGAGGGCTGGAATTTTTTGGAAGAAGTGAAAATTATCGCTGAAAAGAAAGACGTGAAAAATATCGAAAAAGGAATTCTCAAAGGTCAAATTATTGGGAAAGAAACAAATGCTTGCCGGGAAATTTCCAATATGCCGGGCGGGGACATGACGCCGCAGATTTTGGCCCAGGAAATAAAGAAAGCGATTTCCGGCACGCCGATAAAAATGAAAGTTCTCGAAGAGGCAGAAATGGAAAAACTGGGAATGGGCGGGATTTTGGGAGTTTCGCGCGGGTCGGCGGAAAAGCCGAAATTCATCGTTCTCGAATATATGATGTCACAGAAAGAAAAACCAATTGTGTTCATTGGAAAAGGGATTACCTTCGACACGGGCGGACTTAACGTCAAGCCGGAAAATTATATGAGTGACATGCATCTGGACATGACCGGCGGGGCGGCGGTAGCCCATGCAATGATCGCGGCAGCGAAGCTGGGGATAAAGAAAAAAATCGTCGGCTTCATTCCAGCGGTGGAAAACATGCCATCGGGGCAAAGCTACCGCCCAGGGGATATCCTAAAGACTGTCTCTGGAAAAACAATCGAAGTGGCTAACACTGACGCGGAAGGCAGAATAACTCTGGCGGACGCGCACGGTTACGCGGAAAGATACGAGCCGCGGCTGGTTGTCAATATCGCGACTCTCACCGGAGCGGCTGGCGTAGCCCTTGGAGAAAGAGCTTCGGCTTTGTTTTCAAAAAACAAAAAATTGGGTGACAAGATTTTTGAACTGGCTGAAGAATCGGGAGATCCAGTCTGGCCGATGCCTCTTTGGGAAGAATATAAAAATGATATCAAAGGAAATTTTGGCGATGTAGCCAATCTTCGTTCGGCAGGGGATCCGAGATACGGTGGCGCAATTCACGCGGCGATGTTTCTTTTGGAATTCGCGGAAAAATTTTCCCAGTGGGCTCATCTCGATATTGGCTCCCGCGACATAGTGAATCCGGACGAACTTCTCTCAAAAGGCGCGTCGGGAGTGGGAGTGAGGCTGTTGGTGAAGATTTTGGAGAGGATATAGTTGTTTCGCCGAACAACTCGCGAAAAATATAATTTCTCGAGTAGGCTACCGCTCTCCGGGCGGCTCACGCGATACTCTCAAAATTATATTTTCGCTCGTCTTTTGAATTCGTATATTCGTATTTGATTCGTAATTCGTAGAGATATCATGCATTTCAAAAAAACAATTCTCAAAAACGGGCTTCGGGTGGTGACGGCACCAATGAAAGATACCCAAACGGTGACGGTGATTGTTTCGGCTGGGGTTGGCTCGAAATATGAAACTAAAAACATAAACGGAATTTCCCATTTTCTCGAACACCTGTTTTTCAAGGGGACGAAAAAGCGGCCCAAGACAAAAGACATATCTTCAGCGCTCGACGCGGTCGGCGGAGAATACAACGCTTTTACCGGGAAGGAGCAAACCGCCTATTTCGCCAAAGTGGATGCCAGGCATTTTGATTTGGCGCTCGATGTGATTTCGGACATTTATCTCAATTCAAAATTTGAAGAAAAGGAGATAGAAAAAGAGAGGGGTGTGATTCTCCAGGAGATCAACATGTATGAAGATACTCCCGTTATTCAGGTCGGAGATGTTTTCGAAGAGCTTCTTTATGGCGACCAGCCGGCCGGATGGGAAATCATCGGAACAAAAGAAAACATCAAAAATTTGAAGCGGTCTGATTTTCTGAAATATCTCGGGAAGAACTACACCGCCCCCAATACAGTCGTTTGCGTGGCGGGAAATATTGAAGAAAAAGAAGCCATTGGAAAAATCGAAAATATTTTTTCAAAAATGTCCCGGAAGAATAACGGCGGCAAGCCGAAAACGAAAGAAAACCAGTCAAAGCCTCAAATAAAAATAAAGGCAAAAAAAACAGATCAGGCCCATCTGGTTTTGGGAGTGCGGGCTTTTGACATGTTCCATCCCGACCGGTTTGCGCTTTCAGTTTTGGCCAACATTCTCGGCGGAACGATGAGCAGCCGTCTTTTTCTTTCGGTGCGGGAGCGTTTGGGTCTTGCATATTATATCAGCGCTTCCTATGAAAGCTATACCGATAGCGGATATCTGGCAGTGCGGGCGGGAGTGGACACGGAGAAATCCAAGATTGGAAAGGCAGTGAAGACGATCATCGGCGAAATCAAAAAAATCCGCGAAAAGAAGGTGAGTCCCAGGGAGCTCCAGAAGGCTAAAGACAATTTTCGCGGGAAGATGGCGCTTTCGCTTGAGTCCTCGGATGACATTGCCGGATTTTTGGCCGGCCAGGAACTTGCAAAAAAGAAAATAGAAAGTCCGGAAGAAATCCTTTCCCGGGTTGATAAAGTTTCTGCAGATGATATTATGAGAGTGGCGAGAGGGATATTTATGAATGACAGATTGAATCTGGCAATGATCGGGCCGGTGGAGGGCAAGGTATTTTTGGAGAAAATATTGAAAGTATAGCCTCTGTGTTTGCTAGCGAGTGAAAAATATAATTTCTCAAGTAGGCTGGTCGCTCTGCTAAGCAGGCGACTAACGCAATACTTTCAAAATTACATTTTTCACTCTTCTTTAAAATACTTTCGTATATTCGTATAAAATTCGTAATTTGTAGAGAATAACATGAACCGCACTATCGAGATTTCGTCCGGAACAATCTTGAGAACCATATTTATCCTGCTTCTCCTCTGGTTTCTTTTTCTTGTCCGAGACATCGTTTTTTTGGTTTTTATTTCTGTCATAATCGTCAGCGCCATTGACCCAATCGTAGACTGGTTTCAGAGAAAAAATATTCCGCGCTCACTCACGGTGATCGTTGTCTATATTCTGTCTATTTCAATCTTCGCAACGGCTTTTTCTTTTCTTATCCCGCCGCTTGTCAGCGAAATCCGCGGACTGGGAGAAAACTTTCCGCAACTCATGGAAACGCTTGCCGGATATTTTCGGGTGGTTCGGGATTATGCTGTCGCTCACAATTTTCAGGAAAATATTGCAAGTTTCACGTCTGACATCGCTGCCAAAATTTCTGAAGCCGGGCAAAGCATTTTCAGCGGGACAATATCCTTCATCGGCGGGATATTTGAATTTGTGATTATTCTTTCCATCGCTTTCTATATGTCAGTTCAGGAAAAAGGGATCAAGAAATTTTTTGCTGCTCTTGTGCCGGACGAGCATCGCGAATACGTAACAGGTCTTGTGGACCGCATTCAGTTCAAAATGGGACGCTGGCTTCAGGGTCAGCTCCTGCTCATGTTTCTGGTTTTTGGAATGGACTATCTTGGTTTGCTGATTATAAAAGCGCCATATGCCTTGATTCTGGCGCTTATTGCCGGTATTTTGGAAATTGTTCCCTATATCGGACCGGTGATTTCGGCTATTATTGCAACAGCGGTCAGTCTTTTACATGGTCCTGCTACGGGTCTTTTGGTTTTAGCTTGGTTTACAGTTGTTCAACAGCTGGAGGGGTATGTATTGACTCCGCTTATAATGAAAAAAGCGGTGGGGCTCAATCCGGTGGTTGTCATTTTGGCTCTCATGATCGGTGCGAAACTTGGCGGAGTAATGGGGGTTATTGTGGCTGTTCCGATTGCGACGGTGATCGGAGAAGTGATAAAAGACCTAACCCGCGCACAAAAAGAGCAAAAACAAGAGGGAAGCTAAAGTAATAAAAATATCCCAGAAACCGTTTTCGATTCGAAATTCACGCCGACGGGATCCGTTTTCATAGCAATGTAGCCCCTCGTGAAAATCTTTGATAGGCCTCAGAAATTTCATATTGAGATAGCGGTAGAGAAAGGTGGTGAAATCGGGAAAAAGGGAAAAAAATATCCCAGTGGAGATATTTGTCAAAAAAACCTCATCAGAAAGCCAGTTTTTGTAGAACACAATTGCCGTGACCAAAGAAAGCCCGATTGCCAAATCAACGGCAACTTTCCAAAATTCCCGGAGGCGGGATTTTTTATTCAAATAGTCTCCGTGAGGCAGGGTATCCTGCAAAAAATGAAGGACAATTGAGAGTCCCGCTACCGCATAAGGGTTTGGAATATTCGCGCCGAGGGCGGCGCCGGAAAGAATATGGGTGGTGAGAATCATATATTTTGAAAATTATAAACTCTAAATACTAAATCCTAAACAAATTCAAATTTCCAAAATAAAAAATCCGAAAAGTTTTGATTATTTGAATTTAGGATTTTGATATTGTTTAGAATTTAGTGCTTAGGATTTAGGATTTCAATTGTTTTATGTATCAATCTGGTAAATTATATATAGTAGCAACGCCAATAGGCAATTTGGAAGACATCACTCTTCGTGCTCTTCGCACGCTCAAGGAGGCAGATTTGATCTTGTGCGAGGACACGCGGGTCGCTAAAAAACTCTTAGACAGGTATAAAATTCAAAAACCTCTTCTATCATACCACCATCACTCGAAGCTCTCAAGAGTGGAAAAGATTGTCGAGCACCTGGAGAACGGAAAAGTTTTGGCGTTGGTCTCGGATGCCGGTACTCCGGGGATAAGCGATCCCGGAAACGAGTTATCTGCCTTCCTTTTAAATTCCAAGACTAAGTCTTGGGAACGCTTTCCAAGACTAAGTCTTGGAAAAGAGATTGAAATTGTTCCGATTCCGGGGGTATCGGCAGTGACGGCGATTGCCAGTGTGGCAGGGATAAACATGAGCAAATTTTGTTTTTTTGGCTTTCCTCCCCACAAGAAAGGTCGGGAAACTTTTTTCCGGGGAGTGGCGGAAGCAAAATATCCGGTCGTCTATTTTGAATCTCCGCACCGGTTTTTGAAAAACCTCGAACTGCTGGAAAAATTCAAGCCAGATGCTAAACTGGTTATAGGCCGGGAGCTGACAAAAATGTTTGAAGAGGTCAAAAGAGGAAATATCAGCGAAGTTTTGGAATATTATAAGAATAATAATAAGGTAAAAGGAGAGTTTGTAGTTATTGCGCATTAAATAAATGGTGAAGAAAAATTTTTATATAACAACTCCCATATATTACGTCAACGCGAAGCCGCATATCGGGCATGCGTATACGACCATCGCGGCGGATGTGCTGGCGCGCTTCCATAAGGTGCAAGGCGAAGACGTGTTTTTTTTGACTGGAACAGATGAACACGGACTCAATATCCAAAAAAAAGCGGAGGAAGCGAAAAAAGAACCGCAAATCTTTGCCGATGAAAACACGGCGGAGTTTAAGAAGTATTGGGAAAAACTTGGCATAAAATATGATAATTTCATCCGAACGACGGATGAAAAGCACAAAGCGGCTGTCCAAAAAGCTTTGCAGGCGCTTTACGACAAGGGCGCGATATATAAGGGAGAATACGAGGGGTATTATTGCGTGGCCTGTGAGCAATTTAAGAATGAAAGGGATTTAGTGGATGGGCGGTGTCCGGATCATGATATTGTCGTCGAAAAAGTAAAAGAAGAATGCTACCTTCTCAAAATGTCCGGTGATGTCCAGAAAAAGTTGATTGAAAAAATCAAGAATGATGAATTTCGCATAGCGCCGGAAAAATACAAAAATGAAGCTTTATCTTTTCTTGAGAGTCAGGATCTTCGCGACGTTTCTATTTCCAGGAAAAATGTTTCCTGGGGAGTTGAGTTGCCTTTTGACAAAGAACACACAACTTATGTTTGGGCAGATGCGTTTCTCAACTATTTAACCGGATTGGGATGGCATGGTGATCCTAAGGATATTCCATCTAAATGGCCGGCAGATGTCCATCTAATCGGGAAGGATATCCTGCGCGTTCATGCGACTATTTGGCCGATCATGCTTATGCATCTCGGAATCGAATTCCCGAAGTTGCTCTTTGTGCACGGTTATCTTCTTTCCGGTGGAAGGAAGATGAGCAAAACTATCGGAAATGTCGTCTCAATTGACGAAATGCTTGAAAAATTCGGAGTGGACGGGACAAGATATCTTCTCATGAGCGCGGGAACGTTCGGAGAGGATGTTGATATGACAATGGAGCGGATGGTCGAAAAATACAACGCGGATCTCGCGAACGGGTTGGGGAATTTGTTAAGTCGAATTATCAAGATGAGCGAGAAACTAAATCACGAATTGAAAGATTACATAGGTGAAAAATACGAAGAGAGGACTTCTACAAAGGAATTTTATAAAATTAACTTAGAAGATATTAATCTGTGTGGCACTCTTGTGCAGATATGGGAGGTTTTAGTCAGAGATGATGATAAATTCATTGAAGAAAACAAGCCGTGGGAGTTGGCGAAAAGTGATAAGGATAAGTTTGAAAAGGTTATGGAAAAATTAATTTTGGATTTGAATTTGATTTCTGAACTGGTCATTCCCTTCATGCCGGAAACTTCGGAGAAAATAAAAAAAGCGCTGGAAACAAAAAAAGCAGGGATCTTGTTTCCGAGAATAAAATAACTTTTCGCTTTACGATTTCAGTTTTTCGTTTTTATGATCGATACACATGCCCATTTAGATTTCAAAGATTTCGACCAAGACCGCGAAGAAGTGATTCAGCGGTTTTTTTCGCAGGGGGGCAAGGCAATCATCAACATTGGAGTCAATTTGGAGCGGAGCCGAAAGTCGATCGAAATAGCCGAGGCACATGAAAATATTTTCGCTGCAGTTGGTTTTCATCCGGAATATTTCACGAAACACATAACACATAAAATGGAACAAGAATTCGCTGAATTAAAAAAAATGGCGAAAAATAAAAAAGTAGTTGCAATAGGTGAAACTGGTCTAGATTATTTTAGCCATACGGGTGAACCGATTTCAGAAGTGCAAAAAGAAAATCAAAAAAAAGGTTTTTTGGCGCAAATAGAAATCGCGAAAGAATTGGGGTTGCCGGTGATTGTGCATTGCCGCGAAGCGTGGGACGATCTATACGAAATAATTTCCGGATTTAATCAAAGCTCGGATTCCGTTTCGTCTAAGGTTCGACCTTCCCCCCCCGCCCTTCACGAAGAGCGGGGTTCCTCAAAGCCAAGCTTTCCTAAATTCGTCTTACATTGTTATTCCGGCGAAAGAAAAGATACCGAGAAGTTTTTGAAACTGCCTAATGTCTGGTTTTCCTTTTCCGGAAACATCACTTATCCTAAACCAGCGGAGAGAGCAGAAAAATTGGCAGAAGCGGTAAAAATGATCCCCCTTGACAGGATCATGCTCGATTCAGATGCGCCTTTTCTCGCTCCGCAAAATATACGAGGAAAGAGAAATGAGCCGATATTTGTTAAATACATAGCAAAATATATTGCTGAAAGCAAAAAAATATGCGAGGAACAGGTAGTAAAAAAAACAAACAAAAACGCAATTGATTTTTTTCGTCTGGGCCAGTTGGGATGAATTAAGCAAGGCTATAAATTCCCAGAAAATATAAATAATCGTCGAAAGGGCGATTTTATTTTGCTTTTGGTTTTCTTTCAAAAAGGGCCTCTTCGATATATAATGAATTTATGCCAACAGAATCAACAAGTCCCAGCATTGAAGTGAGGGGGCTCAATATGGTTTATAACCAGGGAAAGTCGAATGAATCCAAGTCCCTGACGGATATCAATCTCAAAATTTATCCGCGGGAATATGTTATCATTTTCGGTCCTTCGGGTTGCGGAAAGTCCACCCTTCTTTACGCTTTGGCTGGTTTTCAAAAACCGACCAGCGGAGAAGTCATTGTTGATGGGCAAGACATAAACCAGTTTGATAAAAAAGAAAAAGTAGAATTTCATCGCCGCAAAATTGGAATGGTTTTTCAATCTTTTTTTCTCATTCCAACTCTCAAGATAATGGATAATATTTGTCTGCCAAAATTGTTTGTCGGTGAAGGCGCCAGTGAGCGGGAAAAAAGGGGGAAAGAAGTTTTGCAAAGATTTGGTATCATCGAGCACGCCGAAAAATTTCCGGCCGAACTCTCAGGCGGTCAAAAGCAAAGGGTAGCCATAGCGCGAGCGCTTATGAATAATCCAGACATAATCATCGCGGATGAACCGGTAGGCAATCTTGATTCCAAGGCATCTTTCAATGTGATGTCCATACTTCGTGAATTGAATGAAATGGATAAAAAAACTATAATTTTAGTCACGCATGATCCAGCTCATTTGTCTTTTGGAAATAAGATTGTTTATATGAGTGACGGAAAGATAGTGAAAACAGAGGAAGTGATTGAAAGAAAAAAAGCCGTTCTTGAAGGAGAAGAGGAAACAACAATAAAGAAAGAGATGCTTTCGCCGGAAATCCAGATGCTTATGAGGTCTTTTCAAAATTTTTCTCCTTCGCAGTTGGGCATGCTCTTATTTCCTTTTAAGGCCCAGGAATTTTTGTCGCATATCCTTTTCAGCGTTCCGGAAGAGCAAATCGACGTTGCTAGAAATAAGTTGCAGGAAGTTCTTTCTGGACGGGTAACCGTTGATCAATTTGAAAAATTATTGGATCAAGAAGAAAAAAAAGGGGGGCTCAACTGGGATAGGAGAATCGTAAACAAGATTATTAAACGGCTTAAAGACATATTGGAAATTTCTAAAAAAATGGATAATACAAAACCGGAAGATACGGCTCTAATAATCGCAAAATATATAATCAATATACTGAAGCTCCAATTTACAGAAGATCAAATTGTTCACTTGTCTCAGCTGGCCAGATTGAGGATAGAAAATAAACTCTCGATCATTGATTTGAAAAAAAATTTAGATAGGCCCTTATCGGAAAGGGGAATGGGACTCGATAAGAGAACGGCGAATAAAATAGCCAGAGAAATTGAAATACTTATGCTGGCGAAATTTGCAATGTAGATTATGCAAAGAAATGACCTGCTAAAACTTTCCACCCGAATGTTCAAGGCCAGGACAGGCCGGACCCTGCTCACCATTTTAGGCATGGGAATTGGAATCGGAGCTATTTTGTTTCTGGTAGGCTTGGGCTATGGTCTTCAGGAAGTGCTGCTTAAAACAATTACAACATCGGATTCCCTTCTTGCTCTGGATGTTTCCGCTGACTCGGAAAAAGGTTCGAAGCTCAACGGCGAGGCCGTAAAAAAAATAGAGAACCAAGAAGGCGTAGCAGAAATTGTCCCCATCTATGATGCCCAGGCTCAGATCAAATTTCAAGATATTTCCGCGGACGGGACAGCAGTAGTGGCGAAGCCGCTGCTTCTCAAACTGGAAGGAAAAAAAATAATATCCGGAAGCGAAAATTTCGAAGAAAGCTCCAAAAAGATAGTAATTTCATCATCTTTTTCCAATATCTTAAATATTCCGCCGGAGGAGCTCGAAGGAAAGTCTGTAAACTTCAGTCTTTTTTTGCCCAGCGGGGAAAGCAACAGTGAAAAACTTGAAAGAAAGGATGTGGGTTCCTCATATGAAATCATAGGGGTGGCCGAAAGCGAAGAACTTTCTTTTTTTGTTTCTAGCGATGGGCTAGAGCAGTTTTTATCGGGGGTTGATTACTCTCGTCTCAAGGTGAAATGCAGTTCAAGTGATGTTCTTGACGGGGTGAAGGAGAAAATTATTGGGGATAATTTTTTAGTCTCCTCCCTTTCCGATACGGTGAAAGAAGTAAACAAAATGTTTCGCTTCATAAAAATTATTCTTGCTCTTTTCGGCATGGTAGCGCTTCTGGTGAGCGCTATTGGAATGTTCAACACGATGACTGTATCACTTCTTGAGCGGACAAAAGAAATCGGGATTATGAAATCAATTGGCGCATCTGACAAGGACATCCTTTTGATTTTTCTCATCGAATCTACGATAATGGGTTTCCTGGGGGGGCTTAGCGGTATAATCTTAGGAGTGACTTTTGGTGAGGCAGTCAATTTGATTTTGAATGCGGTTGCCTGGAAACTGGGAGGACAAACTCTTTCCCTATTTTATTTTCCTGTTTGGTTTCTTCTCTTCATTGTCGGATTTTCTGTTCTGATTGGATTTCTCACTGGGCTTGTTCCGGCGCGGCGAGCTAGTGCAATCGATCCGCTGGACGCGCTAAGATCGAAATAAGTCATTGCAAAAAAAGTACAGAAATATACATTAATGTTTGAAATAAATTAAATGGCAAAAAGTCTTCGTGAAAAAATAAAATATTTTGCGCTTTTTTCAACTTTGATATTCATTGTTTTTTTGGCAATTGTATTGTTTTATTCTAAATATTACCAAAGTGAAAATGACGTTACGGCAAAAATAACAACTCCCTCCGGTGAAGTTCTCGGCGAAGAAGGCAGTCCGTATCAAAATGAATTCAACAGCGATAAGTATCGCATGCCCCAAGTAAATTTTGGCGGAGGGTTGACATCTTTTTATCCGGGACTGGGAGAGCCGCTTGGCCCACTTGATATCGGAAACGTGCAGAGCGAAATTGTGAGAACAAAAGATAAAAAAGAACTTCAGCTTGTGATCAAGTGGAAGACAGAACGCCCGACGGTCTGTACTGTGAGTTACGGAAAGAGTGGAGGAGCGACAAAATCGGCGAAGGAAGAATTTTATGCGATTGAACACAGCGCTGTTCTCGATAAACTGGACAGCGCGTCAACTTATTTTTATACCATTACAGCTAAAGACAAATTGGAAGGAGAAGCATCATCAGATAAGTTTGCTGTGTATACGGGAGCTCCAGAGGTGTCGATGTTCGATCTTCTTGCAGGAGCCTTCAAAAGTGCATTCAGCTGGGCAGTGAAATAGCAAAGTAAAAACTAAAAGTGAAAAATTAAAAATTATTATGTCGCTTCGCAACTCTATCAAAAAATAATTCCGAGCAAAGCGAGTACCGCACTTTTTCGTTTTCCAATTATTTTTAGATTATTTGCCTGTGAATAACAAAAAAAGTCAGCGATAATATTTTCTGTAGCTTGACAAACTTGGAGAAGAACAAATAGTCCTGATAAAATCGTAAAGTGGAAAATTCGGGGGAAATTATCTCTAATACAAATCCGATATTTTCTTAAATATCAAGAAATTCTCAATCCGATATTTTAAAAAATTATATTATTAATCGAGATAGAAAAAGACTCAATATTAGATCTATAAATTTACAAAATATTTCGAGCAATTATAAACTCGGTTAGAGAATTTATATAGTGAAATAACACTATATTATTAATTCTAAAAAAAGTCATTCTTTTTTTTGAAAGGGGCTTTTTTTTATTGAGGATAGAAATATAATTCTAAGTAGATTTGGAGCAACGTTTATTCTTAAATATAAGGGAAATAACGTGGTTGGGAACAAAAATGACAATCAGTATCGGAAGAAAGCCATTCGAAGCAACAGTTTGGGGCGTTTTTTATTATTTAAAAAAGACATAACGGGGAATAGCAATAAAATCTTTAGAATGCACAGGACAGGCAAGGCAAGAAAGGACGCAAGCATTGATATAAAAGTTAATGAAATTCCGGATGGAAAACTATTTTCGCTTTCAGAAATTGCCAAAGTCTCAAAATATTCGAGAGAATATTTGGGATATTTGGTGAGGCAGAAGAAATTGAAAGCCAAAAAGATAGACGGCGAATGGAAGACAACAAAAAAATGGCTGAAGAGATTCAGCGACAAAGCCGAAGAGAATAAGAAAAAAATAAACCAGAATCTTTCCCAGAAATTGAGAAAAGAAAATAGGCAGTCTATATTTTCAAAAATAAGTTTGAAACAAATTAAGCCATTGGCAGTCTTTGGATCGATGATGCTGTTTCTGGCGATGGCCAGCCTGGTAAACGCTGACCTTGCCAATTGGAGAGATGAAGCAACAAAAAAAGCTTTGGCAACCTATGATACAGTGATTGATAAAGTTGCTGAAAATTTTCCGGATATGGACAAACAGTTAGCCAATGCAATTCATGGCCTGAAAATCGGAACGGACAAAATGAGCTCGATCACCAATGCCGTAATCAGTAGAAAAAAAGTTAACCAGTATGAAAAAGAAACTAGCCTTTCACTTCGGGGATCTGACAAAGAAAAAGAAAACCTGGTTCGCTCCGAAGAGGAAACAATGGGAGGAATCATTGCCGGAATTGAAAACGAATCTAAGGACGATACCTCGAGAGGGCTGGTCCTGGCCGAAACGACTCTTCTTGAAAACGTCGGTGACATAGAAGTTGATGCCTATGTTCTCGATCAAAACAACCGTGAGATTCCGAATGGAGAATATGATGTTCGATTTTCGCTCTACAGTCTCGACCGGTCAGAAATCGACCCCTATCCATCCGATACTGACCAAGGCTTTCGAG
>Ga0208375_1000148_pt1 | contig 110347 bp, 109 predicted proteins | sample RifOxyD1_FD_184038 | JGI IMG/M metagenome (GOLD analysis project Ga0208375, IMG submission 184038) | Soil microbial communities from Rifle, Colorado - Rifle Oxygen_injection D1 (SPAdes) | ecosystem: Environmental > Terrestrial > Deep subsurface > Rock core/Sediment | place: Rifle, Colorado... | reverse complement strand
TTCGACTCCCTTCTCGCCCACCAGAAAAATGGCCGAAAGTCCGCAGGATTTGCGGACATTTTTTTTGATAGGGTAGAAGAGTCGAATGGCGCAGGCACGACGGTGCCGAGCCGGGGTCGACGGGCGCAACAGCAGTTGCGAACCGGTGACCGACTCCCTTCTCGCCCACCAGAAAAAATGGACAGAATTCAGTGATTCCACGCCCCGCAATAACAACCAAATCTTTTCTTTTACTAAAAAAACACTATAGTTAAAACTATGAGTAAAGCTAAGACGTATTTTTTCGCCGCGTCACTTAGCCTAATATTAGTATTGCTTGTCTTTCGTATATTTAAAATTGACCCATCGTTACCGCTAAACTACACAGGTGACGCTATCGTTCATTATAATTTCGCCAAAAATATTGAAACAACAGGATGGTGGATATTTAATCCAAATCTCGGTGCCCCTACCGGTCAGACTCTGTATGATTTTCCGCTTACAGAAACTGCGCATCTCCTAATTATTAAGTTATTAATAATGTTAGGGCTCAACTGGTACGAGGGCATAAACACATTTTTTATCCTGTCCTTTCCTCTAATCACGATTTTTTCTGTGTTTGTTATGAAACGCCTGGGGTTAACAACACAAGTAGCGATACCTTTGTCGCTTGTTTACGCGTTCTTACCGTACCACTTTTTAAGAGGGGTGAACCACTTATTTCTTGCGGGGTATTATGTTGTTCCTCTCGCTGTCTATGCAGCCTATCTATCAGCATCAAAAATTGAATTGAAGTGGCCGACAATTGTTTTATTCGCACTTTTGATTGCGTCTAGTGGTGCTTATTACACTTTTCTTTCATTATTTTTCATTATTTTGGGTGGCTTGCTTGCTATATCTAAGGGATGGAACAAAAAACTCCTACTTAACCTGGCAAAACTACCCATCGTTATCTTATTTTTCTTTTTCTTAAACTATCTACCGGCTTTAGTATATGCACAAAAGTACGGACCAAATTTAAACGCTACAGTTAGGCTGGCACGTGACACTGAAGAATACGGATTAAAAATTGCTCAGCTCGTTCTTCCTTTTGAAGATCACAACTTAAACATTCTTAATAAGATACAAAAGCGTTACATGAGTTATGGGTCAGCAATAACAAACGAAAACCAATATGCCGCGTTGGGCGTGACAGCTGCGCTGGGGTTTATTTTTCTGTTGTTTTGGACTGCTTTTAAACCTAACTTGTTTAAATCGGATAAAGGGACAAGTGCAAAATTGGACTTACTAGGTCTATTAAATTTAGGTTCGGTGTTATTTGGAACAGTAGGCGGTTTCGCAGTAATTGTTTCCACATATATAAACCCGACCTTTAGATCTATGAACAGGGTAAGTGTTTTTATCGCCTTTGTTTCCCTTGTAGCCGTCGGGCTAATACTGGAACGTATAAAGTCACATAAAATTTCTGCTCTGGCAGCCTGGTTAATTCTTCCCATCGCACTATATGACCAAATTTCTCTTGGTGTAATGCAAAATTTTATGAAGAATCCGGAAGAATACCGGTCGTTAGTAAAGTATGTCGACAATGTCGAGAAAATAACGGGGGATAACGCTAAAATATACACACTGCCGCTTGGCCAGTACCCTGAAGGCGTTGACAAAAAAATGGTGCGCATTGCGCTCCTAACAGACGGAATAAAATGGGGCACCGGAGCAGAAAAGTGGAGAGCAGCAAATTATTGGCAACACAAAGTTAATCAACTGGAACCCAAACTTTTTTTGAAAGAAATAATTGAAGAAGGATTCACGGGCCTTCTGATTAATGTGGAAGAATTAGATGCAGCAACACTAGCGCACATTGAAAGAGAACTTGCACAAAGACCCCTACAAGACTCAAAAAAAGAATTTAACTACTACGATCTGCGGTTATATTCTGAGTTTAATACTATTCCCTACACACCGACGGATGTCTTCTACTATATATCTGGAAATTGTCTGTATGACCAAACATCAGCTTTCTACTGTATAAAAAGCGGACGTGTTGAATTTGAAAATACATCCGATATGGCGCTGACTAAAACTATAGAGGTGTCGTTAGAATTTCCGGGTGGGGTAGTGGAGAAGATTAACGAAAAAGTAACTATACCTGCAGGTAAGTCCCACTACCTGATAAATAAGGAAGCAACTAGAAATGTTTTTCCAACACCAATAAACGTCCCCGTATGGCCTGTAAATAGCGGCTATCCTACTTTTATTATCAAAGAAATTTCGTTGCAATAGCGGGCTAGCTTTTGTTCTTCCGAGCAACTACATTTAAGGTAACCCCGAACGGTATGAATGTTTTCAATAATACCCAGGTTTCAATTTTCAGCAGAGTTACAAAAAAATCGTTAAGTTTCTTAGGTAGCAGAACGTAAGAAGTTTTAGGATACGCTGATTTACCAAAAATATTTCCCCAAGCTCTATACAAAATTATTAGCGGCGAAATAACTGTTACAAAGTAAGAGTTGGAGACAATATTAAAACCTGCGTCGTTAAGTTTTTTAGTTAGTTCAAGACGGTGATAACGACGTTTGTGCTCAAGAGCCTCGTCGTGCTCACTCCACAGAAATTTATGAGCGGGTACGTTTACAAAAAGTAGCCCGTCTTCCGAAAGCATTTCCCGGATTTTTTGCATCACAAGTATATCGTCTTGCACGTGTTCCAAAAAATCCAAAGCAACTATGAGGTTAAACTTCTTAGAATGTTTCGCTTCTTCGAGTGTTGACACATCTTGAACAAAAACATTGTTAAGCCCTTTACTTTTACAAAACTCAATTGCTTCAGCGGACATATCAAAGCCGGTGACCGAGCCAAAGTCAGTTAGAAATTTTGCTAGTGCGCCCGTACCACATCCGACATCCAGAATGTTTAAATCGTTTTTGTCCTCGAAATGTCTCTTAATTAATGCTTTTACTAGGTGTCTTTTGCCTATATGCCACCAGTACTCGTTTTCCATATTAGCCATTTTTTCTATCTCAGGAGACGTCATCGTTACATTTTCTCACATAATTCTATAAAAGTAATAGATACGTATGGGTGACCGTAAATTTGTTAAGAATTGCTACAGGCAAGTGTTGGAATGGTATACACGTAGCACTTAAAATGTCGTCCACTTTGGTGGATAAGGGTTCGACTCCCTTCTTGCCCACCAAAACGCCAGAGGGAATCGATCTACCATGGTTACAATGTAAAATCATCGTTTTTTTAACTAACATGGTTTTAATTGTTTATCCATTAATATTCGTTAGTAATAATACGTTCATACAAATTTGAGATAAATGTTACTTCATGTTATAACTACGGCAATAATCCCAATAATCAATGAAAGGAGATAATAGGATGAGTACTTTGAGACCCAAGAACTGGGTGTTTCTTATCCCCGAAGATGCGGCGGCAACGCTTATTCTTTACGCTCCTTTGCACAAAATTGCTGTGAGAGTCTCGCCACAAGCGGGGAACTTGTTGGTACCAATCCTCGACGGTAGACAGGAAGATGTGACAGATTCCCCTCAAAAAGATGAGCTAATGGGGTTTTTGGCAAGTAACAAACTTCTTGAATTACCTAAAGGGTGGGCACCTGATCAGAGCAGTGCAGGCAAAGGAAAGGCCAAGATCACAATGTCATTAACGAACAAGTGCAACCTTAGATGTATCTATTGCTACGCTAAAACCGGCATGGATTACACAACCATGACCTGGGAAGTAGCAAAGGATGCAATCGATAGGGTAATCCTGGAGGCTGTGCAAAACGGTGAAAAGAAATTTGGTATCACATTTCACGGAGGGGGCGAGGCAACAGTAGAGCTAAAGTTCTTACAAAAATGCGCCGTGTATATCCAAGAACAGGCTCATGTGTGCGACCTTAAACCTTATCTCGGAATGGTAACCAATGCAACACTCATCACCACACCTGTTGCTGTATGGATGGGGGAGCACTTTTCCAATGTAACAGTGTCCTTTGATGGATTGGAAGAAGTGCAGGATTACCAACGACCTGATTCTCGAGGCAAAGGAACCTTTGTTCGTGTAACCCGAGGTATCCAAAACCTAATGGAAGTCGGTATCAAACCTTCGATTCGTGCAACAGTAACTGATTTTGGCGTTAACCGAATGGCTGATTTCGTGGAATATCTGGCTAAGGAAGTATTTCCTAAAGGAGGCTTGATTCATTTTGAACCTATGTCGCTTTGTGGGCGTGCTGCAGACAACGAACTAACCACCGACCCGCAAGCATACATGGAAAACTACCTGAAAGCTAAGGAAGTTGGCAAAAAAGTAGGAATGGAAGTGACTTGCTCGTTCGATACCTTTGGGCATGAAAAGAAGCACTTCTGCGGGGCTAATAGAAGCACAATGTTCTGTGTGTCGCCTCACGGACTGGTTTCAGCTTGCTCAAGAGTTACAAAACCTACAGATGACGGCGCAGAGCTGTTTTTCTATGCCAGACACAACGGTCAATCAGGTGGTTTTGATGTCGATCCGGAGGCTGTGAATAAGATTGTGGCTCAAGGGAATCTTCCGGAAAATCCGTGTGTAAGCTGCTTTGCCAGATGGAACTGCCAAGGGCATTGTCCGATTGCTAGGTATGCCTACCATGAGCATCGTGAGCAATCTTGTATAATCATACAAGAACTGCTTAAATCAGCGATAATTACTGAGCTCGACAAAAATCTATGAAAGGAGGACGCAATGACTACTGCTACTGCGACAAGTTTATTTGTTGGTAATGTAGCGTCGTGGGGTGCTGTGGGTCAAGCGGCGGTTGCCTGTCGAACCGAAGATGACTGCCGAACTGACTATTGCCGCCAGGATTGTTCGTTCGACTGTAAAAGCGACTGCACCAACGACTGCCGGAATGATTGTGGTTGTGATAACGATTGTTCTCGCGATTGCAACTGCGATAACGATTGTTCATACGATTGTAGTCGGGATTGCGGTTGTGATAATGACTGCGCTACCGATTGTGGTCGCCAAGGTTAAAATTCGCGGATCAGGTTCAAAAAGGGTTAAGTTTTTGAGATTCATCTCAGATATTTAGCCCTTTACTTTTTTATAATGGAAAATCTATATCGTTAGATTAGAAAGATAGTCCTTTGAAATTATTTTTGGTGAATCAGTTTCTAATTTCAATAGATATTTTTCAGGTAGCTGGAGAGCTATATCATCCTCTGAGAAATCTTGGTCTTCAATATCTCTACCCTTTCTGCTTAAATAGACAACTAGAGCCCTTGTCAGAGACTCATAGACTACTGTATGAGCTTTTTTGTAGTTGCTAAAAACCTCATCAGAAAGACCATTTATAATTGTTTTAATATTAATGGTAATTGGCAGCTCTACTTCATCAATGTAAGCATGTGTTATCTCGTGTATTATATTTCTGACATTGGGTTCTGACGAGTTCCAACTTGCAATAATATAAAAAGCTTCCTTTGTAGGAATGCACATGCCTGATTTATCCCAGTTCCTTGTTACATAGAAAGTGTTTATTCTAGGTTCAAAATCAAAGAAAGTTTTAAAAAGGTTTTTAACAACTTCTATTGTCTTATTGTAACTTTTGAGACTTTCAGACAGTTCTTTGCGCTCCTTTTCCCATAACTTCTCCATTTCCGGTAGTTTAGATATGTCATTCACATACTTTAATATTTCGTCATGTGATTTCTTCGTTTCTTCTGTTGGTGCATAATGATTGGAGTTTAAAACACTTAACAAGTATTGGTATCTGTGATCCGACATAGAGGTATGTTCAACCTTGTTTCGTTTTAAGATTCTTCCCACCTCAGCTTTTAAACTTTCTGTGTTTCTTGAGTATCGTACAGATTCATTATTATTAAAAAGTAGGGCGCAATAGAGGAAAAAATGTTCTGGTATTTCTATAGTATTTACTATCATACCGCTATAATAGCATAATCTTCTAACTAGAATTTGGATATTACTCAACAACTACTTATTACAGTCAATGTTGACTAGAGCAGTTCGCGCATCCTGACAGATGGTCCACTAAAGTTTTATACCCACATCCCAAATTCCTAGTAACGATTATAGCGTGGGCCTTGCTTACCCAACACCTCCTGCTGATCACTTGTATAAAATCTTTTCATCGGGCCTCTTCTGGACCAGATTTCATTTAAACCTAAAGAGTCTATAATCTTTGCCGACAGCAACACGGCTATAAGTAAGGTGAGTACTAAAACCGGAAAATTCCGCTTATAAGAAAAATCGTATTTCTTAAGCACCATGCTTCCCAAAATAACAAGTAATACAGCTAGAAAAGGAACCCACAAAGGGAAAGAATCAAGCATTAGTAGGAGACGTCCTGTCCCCGGACCCTGCTTTCGTATTAAAAATAAAGTTAAGTTTGTAAAAAATACTGAGCCGGTTATAAGACCAACTAATCCTACAAACGACATTATCGATCCCAATATAAAATACAGTCTGGGTTTCATTTTTACTTCACCCGAAATAACTCTACCCATTATTTTATTTTCCAAATTTATCTCGTTTTTGTTTGACATATTTTCCTCATTATAGCTTTAGCTCTGTTAATTCTTGTTGCTACGGTACCTATCGGCAATCTTAAAATATCTCCGATTTCTTCGTATGACTTATCTTCTAAGTAGTAAAGCGATAAAGGCTCACGGTATTTTAAGTCCATACTATCCAGACACTCGTGGGTATGAGCTGCAAGTTCCTCTTTCATATAAGAGTCTTCCACGTTTATACCACTATCAAAGTCAATGCTCTCATCAAACACGATACTTTTCTTGTGCTTGTCAATTATATTTATGACTTCGTTATGAACTATCCGGTAAATCCAGCTTGAAAACTTTTTTTTCGTATTAAATCCGTTTAAATTAATATAGGCCTTAATAAAACTTTCCTGAACTGCGTCACTTGCTTTGGCGTAATCGTCAACTAAATATTGCGCGTATCTCATAAGTCTTGTTTGGTACCTTCGTATAATCTCGGCATATAAATCCTTGTTACCTTTACTAATAAGCTCTACGATCTCTTCGTCAGTTTTATTTTTATAATCATCCATAGTATCCCTATCATTTTACATTACGCCCCGGTGTTAGTTCCCGGGGGCGCATAGTCTGCTGCTAATTTTAACGGTTCATATTTCTACCGTAACCTCCACCCATTCCCTGTCCGGATCCGTTCTGAAGACCTAAACCTAGTTCTTCCCTTATCACTTGTGCTTCGTCAGTCCTTCCCTCCAATGCAAGCCTGTGAGCTTCTGAAAAACGGGCGAAATTCTGCTCATTTATCACTTGCGTGACTCTGCCCTTACCCTGCATCAATTCTTTCCATGCATTGTAATCATTATTTTCGAAGGCTTGAGTCATTGCGGCATGTCTTTCCTCGGAGTAATTAGGACCCTGTACTGACGGATCGCCTCTATAGGCGAGTGCTTTTTCCGAGCTTAACAAGAACCCACCTAAAACCAATCCTGCTGCACCTAACATTATTATTTTTTTGTTCATGATATATCACCTCCCTGAAATTAACTTTATACATATGTATTACAGGTGGGGGAGTGAATTTCTTTCATTTTTATAAGAGCAGGAGAAGGCCTGTCAGTTTGGGAAGACTCTTTCCCCCGGAGAGTGTATTAACACGGCAACTGGTACAATACACACATGCAAGTCAGAATCAACAAATACCTCGCGCTGTGCGGACTAGCCTCCCGCCGAAAAAGTGACGAAATACTCGCCAGCGGGGGAGTACGTATAAACGGCCGTCCTGCAAAAATCGGTGATGTTGTCGACCCGGAAAGGGACACCGTTACATATAAAGGCGAACAACTATTGCCCGAAAACAGATACGAATACTACGCAGTTAATAAACCAGCCGGAGTGATTTCAACAGCCAAGGATGAATTTGGACGTAGAAATGTTGTTAATCTGGTCAAATCAGAGCAGAGACTGTTTCCTATCGGAAGGTTGGATCAGAATAGCACAGGATTAATAATATTAACCAACGACGGGGACTTAACACTCAAACTCACTCACCCCAGGTATCATTTGCCGAAAGTGTACGAAGTTACAACCGAAGAACCTGTTACTGACGACCACTTGAAAAAATTAGCTAAAGGAGTGTCCGTCTATAATAAAAAAACCTTACCTACTGAAACCGAGCGTATAGGTTACGATTCATTCAGAATTACTCTTTTTCAGGGAATGAAGAGGCAAATCCGGGAAATGTGTAAGGATGTGGGACTTAACGTAAAAATGCTGAACCGAATATCCATCGGCCCTGTAGAGTTGGGCAGTTTGAGAGTCGGAAAATCCCGCATGTTAACTCAAGAAGAAGTTTGGCAGCTTAAGTCCGAAGAGACACAAGCTTAAAAATATTAGCCAAACTGTCACCCATTTTATATACTCACCCTATGAAGAGAACATTACTGATCGTCGTTGGGGTCATTTTACTGATTCTGGCGCCTATTTACCTTTACCTCAAATTTTCAACATCAAAAGATGCCGTACCTACAGTAAATTCTGAGCAGAATACCGAGGACATCGCTGTAGAAAAAGAATATATTTTCGAGGAACTTCGGATTTCTCTACGCATACCTGAAAATCTTCACGTTATAAAATCTCCTAATTTCAATGCCACGACAGGAAAATTAGAGTCTTACAATTTTTACATTCAAAATTACGAGGACGGTCCTCCTGCAAAATATTTTCAAATTTACGGTTTATATCAACCGAATCTTCCTGAAACCACATACGAAGATCTTGCTCTGATGAAAAATGACACCGAAAATTATGAATACGTAAAAGGATTCTCTGCGGGTACTTTAAAAGGGTTTGAAGCAAAGCAAAAAGGACAACGGGCGAACTACTCATACTCTTTACTTTTTAACGGCAGAGTACTTAGAATCACTGTTTCTGAGGGTACTGTAGAAAACAAAACGGCTGCTGAAAAAATAATAAAAACACTGAAGGTCTTACAAACAACCGAAGTTGAGTCGGGTTCTGAGGAAACAGCTTCGGCAATGGGCGACGGATATAACTTTTCGTACCCCGGTGGTTGGACGGCGGCAAAAGTAATAAACGGCACCAGTGTCACAAGCCCTGATTATAAGATTTCCGAAGGTTATCCTATTTTGGAGGCAGGTGCCGAACTAGCTGTTTTCACGAAAAAAGCGAACGGCTATACCATTAACGACGATCTGGCTACCAATCCTATCACTTCAAAAATTCCAAACAAAAGAGAGGTGATTGTCGCAGAACAAAATGCTATCAGATATGAATATGGCTATGAGGGAGTAAACGCCGTGATGACAGAATTTAATTATGACGGAGTCAGGTACTCGTTAAGATATAGGTTTGTCGATGAGGCCGCCAAAAATATATATATGGGTGTCTACGAAGAAATGTTAAGAACGTTTGAACTTCTGTAACTTAATTTTACGAACTATATGAGCGCAACAATAGTGATAGATTTTACGCATCGCCGGCTAAATTTTAGCTTTTTCAATCTCCAACCGTAAAATGATAAACTATATACCGTGACAATAACTCAAACTGCAAAAACAGCTTTTCTGTCTCTTCAAAAAAACAAAGTCAGAAGTTTTCTCACAATGCTCGGGGTGATAATAGGCGTTTTTGCCGTGGCTACGCTAGTTTCTATAGTGCGCGGATTCCAAAATTATGTTAAAAATGAGTTCGACGCGCTAGGATCAAATCTTATTTTTATTATGCCGGGAAAAATAGATTTTACCGGTGATCCGTCCAGAAATTTTACCGGAAATAAACTTAAATACCGCCACGTGGAAAGAATTCAAACAGACTTGGGAAATAAAATCGAGTCCATTACTCCGTGGTACGAACTCTCGAAAAAAGCTGTTTATAAAACAAAATCATTTTATGCGGCAGTTGGGGGAATAAATGAAAGCGTCCTTAATCTATTTAATTTAAAGGTAGATAGTGGGAGATTTTATACACGAGCTGAAATAGATGCGAAAGCGCGGGTAGCAATTATAGGATCTGAAGTTCGAGAAGAACTCTTTAACTCACGAAATCCGGTTAACGAAAAAATACAAATTGATGGGTCGTCCTATTTAATCCTCGGTGTTTTAGAAGAAAAAAGCCCTAATTACGATAATTTTATATACATCCCGTACTCCACGGTGGAATCAGAATTTAATATGAAAAACGTCGGCTCTATCGTCATAAAAGTAGCTAAAGAACAGGATGTAAATGTAATAAAAGATGAAATCAGACATTCGCTGCTAAAAGAGCTAAAAGACGAAGATTTTTCTGTTTCTACTCAGGAAGATCTCCTTGAGAGAATAAACGGGATTTTAAAAATAATTGAAAGTGGTCTTGCGGCAATCGCAGCCATTTCGTTGTTGGTGGGGGGTATAGGAATTATGAATATAATGTTAGTTTCCGTAACTGAAAGAACCCGCGAAATAGGTTTAATCAAAGCGCTGGGCGCAACAAGTAGAGATATCGCCCTTCAATTCTTGTCCGAATCAGTATTTATTAGCGTCACCGGTGGTTTCATAGGGTTAATGGCCGCATTGTCGGCAACACTAGTTGCAAGGACTTGGATACCTGCTGAAATACCGATGTGGGCAGCGCTTGTTTCGCTAGGATTTTCGTTTCTTGTAGGGATTGGTTTCGGAACTTATCCCGCAATTAAGGCAGGCAAAAAGGACCCGATAGTTGCACTCAGATATGAATAAAAAATCAACTCAGGAAATAATAAATGTTTTAAATAATGGGGGTAAAGACTTACAAAAAATTCCAAAAGAAGTCGGGCCTGTTATTAGTACATCGGCTAATCCGTCCGGAGAAAAGCCTGCTTCAAGTGTCGAAGAAGCTAAAAAAAGGGACTCGATAGACTTATATGCAGACTCTAGAAATGCCGAAACCGCGCCTTCAACGATAGTAGATACTACAGGTGAAGAGATTAAGGTACCGCGGGAGGGCGAAGTAAAGCTGTCGTCTAAAGATACAAACAGTTATAATTCAGGCATGGGTAAAACAATAAACTACGTGGTTGCAGTAGCCATATTTATGGCAGTCGCTGCAGGTGTCTGGCTCAACGTCAAGGAACAGAAAAACATCGACCATTCCAAACTCCCCGACAAGGTAGAGCAAAGCATAGGTTTTCAGCGCTGGATAACAAACCTCAAAAACAAAGATATGATAATTGAAGCGGACGAATTTACGCTCAAAGAAGAAAACGAAATTTACAACACAAAATGGATGAAAGTTTACTCGATAGAAGAAGAGGGGATGAGAGAAAAATATGAAAGCACAATTGAAAGTCTGCGCGAGGTAAAAAAAGTTGTTTTTTCTCCCAGCGAAAGAGAATTAATTGACTACCGCCCGGAATACAGGGACGGTTATGCGCCAAACGAGGCTCATTTTTATGGATTAAAAGAAGATAAAATTATAGACGCGCGAATTCTGGATTGCTCGGCGCATGCGAACTGTTACTTTGACCGGGCATATTTTTTAGACAACGACGTTTTTGTTATTTCCGAGTTTTCTCGGACCATAGACAAAAAAGATGAGGTTTCAGCCGCGTGCTCGTTGCAGGAAACCTGCGAATATTCTGTAAAAGTCCACGTGATAGATTTAATAAACAACAAACGTCTGGTTTATGAATCCCGCCCTTTTCAGGCTATTATGGCAGAATTAATGCCGGAGTTGTGAGAGGGTAGGGGATAAGGTAAGATTCTCGCGGATATGTGCTTTTATTGTTTCGCCAGGGTGTAAAAGCTTGCTCGCCTTGAATACAAGGCTGCGCTTCCTTATACACGCCCTCCTCGCAGTAGCTCGTCGGGGTGTAGCTCAGTTGGCTAGAGTGCGCGGTTTGGGACCGTGAGGCCGCAGGTTCGAGTCCTGTCACCCCGACCAAAATGGGCATCGTATAGACCACGATGCTTGATATTACCTTTAACCGTTTGATAAAACCCTTATCGCTTTTTCAACTTCCGAACCGCATTTTATGTTGGTTTGGCTTGATATTCCTAAATCGTAACGATTTTTACTTGACACTCTAATACCTAGAGTGCTATATCTAATCCATAAATCCTGCCCGATACGTGCAGGATTTTTTGTAGTTGCGCCCTTGCTGTTTGATGCCCCAAACCAAGAGCACGAAAATTGGGCATAGAAAGAATAAAACAATGCCAAAGTTGCCAAAATATACGCTTGATTTTAACGAAAAGAGCAGAGGCTGGGATTTAACAAACGACAAAACCAACCGTAAAATACGAAGCTATGACAGTAAAGAAACCGCCACAGCAGGTGGAGTATTGGAAAAAGCAGTCGGTAAAGACGGTGGTTCTGTGAAAATCCAGAAAATGAACGGTAGGTTCCAAGAAGAACGAACTTATCCAGGTAGTCGAGATCCAAAGAGTTCCAAAGGTTAAAGCTAAACTCTAATTTCGAACTAGTTATATTTTCAAGAAAGTTGCCCTTAATATAAGGGTTGATGTAGTTTTTATCCTAAAGGATGTGTATAAACTGTTTTGTTATGAATAAATAATGGCAATTTTAATGTTTCTATTGCTTCCTGCTTTTCCTCGTTCGCTCCATTATAAATTATATATTTGAAATATTCCGTAAATGTAACTTTATCTGAGATATAAACTTCCTTGCTAGCTAATAAAGATTCACGTAGTTTTGTATATTTCTCCATTCTTCCCCTAATCTTGCTATTCAGATGTAAGTTCGAATCTTTTTTGTTTTCTATAAGTCCCACATAGTTAATCAGTTCTCCGATTAGCTCATTTTCATTTACATAGGGCTCCTGGCAGTTAGGGTCAATCTGACGAGAGCATCGGTAATAAGTGTAAATTCTCCTTTTGCCACTCTTTAGACTCTTTTCTTTTTGCTCGCCTACAAAATTTGCTCCGCAGTACGCACATTTAAACGTATGTTTAAAAATAAAGAAGGTGGAACCCCGTTTTGACTTTTTGCAGGTTATAAGTTTTCTCTGAACTACATCGAATAACCACTTTTCAACTATCGAAGGATGTTTTCCTTTATACCATTTGCCACTACCCCTTGGATACTCGAATTCCCCGTAGTAGAAAGGGTTTTTCAAAGTTGAGTAAATCATGCTTAGTGGTATTTTTTTATTCGTTAGGTCTCTTAAGTTTTTATCCTCCTTCAAGTGTTCCCTCAAATCTCTACCGCTATAATTTGCGTGTGCAACTAACTCGAATAATTCTTTTATATAGGGTGCTACCTCTTTATCTAGCATCACCTTTTTTGTACCCTCATGGCTATAATTTATATAGCCAAGTGGAGCGGGGCAGGGTCTCCAACCCTGTTCGCATTTGTTTCTGATTCCTCTTTGAACATGAAGAGAACGGTTGTCATTCTCAAGTTTTGCCTGACTACACAAAATCATCAATAAGAATTTCTCGTTAGGATTGTCAGTAAAAGATTGTGAGTAGGTTTTGATGTGTACGAGTTTTTTTCGATCCATAAGATCTACTAAGCTTCCAAGGTCTCCGGCATTTCGGGAAAGCCTGTCAGGTGACCAGCTTAAAATTGCATTGTACCTCTCAAGATTGATCTCCTTTAGTATCTCCAAAAATAATGGCCTAGTTCCTGAAATCTTTGCACTATGTGACTCTTTCTTGACTTCTACAATATTTAACCTCTCACGATCAGCCAGTTCCTGCATTTCATTTATCTGGGATTCTAATGTTCAAGATGAAAAAGCAGATAGATTGGAATATGACAGCAAAAAACAGTTGAAAAAGGTTATTGATAAGACTCTTGAAAATACAAACTGGAGACTAATGAGTGCTGGGGTTAGATATCGAGTTGGGTACTTAAACGGTAGCTTGAGATGTTATGAAACTGAAGATGATCTCATTAAACTTATGGACGGCAATAGCAGGTGAAATAAGTTTCTGATAATATGAATACAGTAAGCCCTGCCCATACTATTAGTATGGGTTTTTTGTTATGAGACTAAAAAAGATAAAAACACTTAAAAAATATAAAGCCTTTAATGACTTTTCATGGCAGCTATTCATGAATAATGAAGTATTCCATGATGAATTCAATTTAGTCTTTGGTGAAAATGGCAGTGGAAAAAGCTCAATTGTAAACCTATTAAAAGATATATCGGATAACAAAAGTTTCATTAAATACATCCCAAAAGAAGCATGTTTGGTATTTGAATCTGGAACCAAGAAATACACAGAAACCGCTGGTTGGGATAGCAAGGTAACTAAGGGTTCAATACTTTTCTTTGATCGTGAATTTGTAGATAAAAATGTTCATCTAGGGCATAAAAGGGATACTACTCAATATGGGCAAGAACAAGAATCTGGCAAAATGATTATTGAATTCGATAGCAAAGCAATAGGTTTAAGAAATATAAGGGACAAGCATAAAGAAGCAAAAGATTCTCAAGATCAGAAAGTTAAGGATTATGAGTCTGAGAATGAGAAAGCTCTATCTTTTGCACTTACAGATAAAGAAAAAGGATTATATAGTAGATACAAAAGTAAAAATGCAAAAGAAATCGATCAAAGAAAAAAAGAGCTTATAAAGAAAAGGAAGATATTGGAAAAAGATCTCGAGTTAGATCAACATTTACAACAAAAGTCGGCGGATTTACAGAAAGATTTAAAAACTTTAAATACATTTGGGATGTCAATAAAAATATCTGACTACAACAGATATCAATCCCTTTTTGACTTCGATTTAAAGCAACAAACAAAGATTAATGCTGAACAATCGCTTGTAGAGAAAATAAGCGAACATAAGTCATTTTTTGAAAAGGGGTTTGAGATAAGAATAAAGCATAAAAATCAGTGTCCTTTTTGTCAATCTAAAAGTGAAGAGAACCAAATTAGAAATATTATTGATATATACGAAAAGATATACGATAGCACTTATAAAACTCAATTAAAAACCTTTGAGATCGAGAAAAACAAACTACGGGATGAAATAAAACATATAAGTGATTCCCTGAATAACGTTGATCTGCAATCTTTGTTCCTCGAATTAAAGAGTTTGGAACAAAAATACAAAATACCAAATATCTATTCTACTGAAGATGAAAAGAAAATAAACAAACCAAAAACCAACAATATAGATAAACTCAATACAAAAATTGAGAAGCTAGGCATGCCTTCCAAAGAAAATGTTAATGAGTTATACAATAAGGTAAACACCGAATTGGAAGCAATAAAAGGGTTTTTTAATAATCTTAATAACTATATTGAAGAAAAAAATAAAATTATAAATAAATTTCAATTAGAAAACACTGACAAAAAACTTCAAACAAGGATTAATTCAAATAATAAATTGATTGAAGAAGTAACAGACGAAATTGATTTCTTAAATCTTAATAAAATAAAGGAGCAAAAAACTAAAGAACAAAAGGAGAAAAATCTTAAGAAATTAAAAAACACCTTTGCTAAACTGAGAAGGAAACATGAAATTGCCTTGAATAATTATGAGAAGTATTGTTCAACAGAAGCTTTTTCCCGACTCTTAACTAAAATCGAAGATTATTTTAAGGAGTTCAATTTTAATTTCAAATTAGAATTAAAAACGGAACCAACAGGAAATAAAGTCGAATATCCCTTTGCCTTTAAAGTTTTAGACGCTAATGGTGATGAAAGAGATTTCGAGGATGGTCTGTCTGAAGGAGAAATTCAAGTATTATCCCTCTGTTTTTTCTTTGCATTTTTAGATATTCAGGATAATAAGGATCTGAAAATACTTGCATTTGATGATCCTATTACAAGTTTAGATAACAATAATCTAAGTTGTCTTGTAGACTTTATTGCTGAGAAAAAAATTGATTTTGCCCAAACTTTTGTATTCACGCACCACAGAACTTTTTTTAAATTTCTAAGAAAACGCTTTAATGAAAAGAATGATAAAGGCTATGAATACAACTTAATTAGAAACGAGGATGCTTTTGGCGGTAGTTTTATTTGTAAGAGTAAGTCTAATAAATTTCTAGACAAACTTAAAAATTTTGAGACACACCTAGCCAGTATTCCTCCGCAGAGCCTAGATATTGAGTTGAAAGTGGTCGAATATGGTCAATGCTTGAGATATGAAATTGAGAGGTATATAAAGAACACCCTTCTACACTGGGATGCAGATAGTGATTTTACCAAAGCTATTGAGGGAGTTAAGACTAACAAAACAATATTTGACAGTGATTTAGATAAAATAAAATCAATTTATGAATTCTGCAATTGGACAACTTCACATATAGATGTAGGTGAAGACTATGGGGTTGGGTTGCTTAAGAAACATATAACAGAGTTTCTGTCTGCTATAAAGTATACATAGTCCAAAGTACTGTCTCATTTGTCTCATTTCTAGCCCAGAGAGTATAATATTCCATGACCGTACTGCTCGACCATAAAAACTGGCAAGCAGACCTTTAGGTTTGATTGGCGATATACAAATATCGCGTTGGACAAGATACTTATTTACTGCAAATAAATAATCTTATCGCCCTCGAGAACACCTTCCACTATTTCAGCTTCCGTGTAACTCCTCAACCCCAGTTTTACATCAACATCCTTGGTGCCCCCATCTGTCATCACGGTTACTTTGCCTGATTCTGCCTGTAAATCATCAATAATGTATAGGGGCAAGGCTACAACATCCTTTTTTGATTCAGCGTGAATATCTATATCTGCGTTCATTCCTACCTTAAGAGTTTCGGGTACGGTGTCAGGCACGACAGTTATTCTGTAATATGCGATACCTTGTATAATCTGGGCGGCAGGATTAATCTTTGTTACTTTCCCGGTGTAAACCTTATCGGAAAAAGCGTCGAATACTATTTCTACCTTGTCGTCTACATTAACATACTCAACATCTACCTCCGACACGTTGGCGTAAACACCTAGATTATCTATATTCTGAATTTCTATCGCGGGTCTGGTGAGAGAAGACAGTTCACCTTTTTCTACCATAACTTTACTAACATTTCCGTCAAATGGCGCTCTGAGAACGGTATCTGAGGTGTTCAACAACGCTTTTTGGTACAGAGCTTCAGCCCTACTTGCTTTCTCCTGATAAGTTTTTAACTGAATTTCGTATTCGTCGCTTCCACCAACATCGTCAACATCGTTCTGGTAGTTTTCCACAAAAAGATCCTTGTCTAGAAGCGCCATGTCACGGCTATCTTTAGCGTATTTGATATCTAAATTAGTAGAACTACTTGATAGAGCTACTAGAGGATCTCCCTTTCTGACCCAGTCGCCCTCGTCAACATAAACTTCGGTTATTTTATCCACGAACTTGAAATACAGCTGGGCATTTTCTTTTGACTCGACGTACCCTCTGGATTCGATTACCAGATTTACATCTTTTTTTTCAACTGTATAGTAGTTCTCCTCACCGCTTTTCTTCACCTTAGTAAAGAAAATTACTGCACCGACACTAAGCAACCCTATTACAATTAAAGCGTTTTTTATATTAATTTTTTCTTTCATTTTAGTTCTCCTTTAACTTTATATTTGTCACTCACAATTAAACCATCTTCTAGCGATATTATGTGATCGGCATACTTCTGATCATCGGGGTCATGACTGACCATAACAATAGTTTGACCCACATTTTCGTTTAGATTTTTTAAAAGCTCTAAGACGGTCTTGGTAGAAAGTGTGTCTAAATTCGCGCAAGGCTCATCCGCAAAAAGTATCTGCGGAGAATTGATGAGCGCACGCGCGATAGCAACTCTTTGTTGTTCGCCACCTGACAGTTCGTTAGAATAGTGATTGAGTCTGTGACCCAGATCGACCATCTCAAGCATCTGTTTTGCTTTCTCCCTTTTGGGCGTGTTACCGGACTCTGTATTGACCATCATAGGTAAGTATACATTCTCTATAGCGGTAAGCTCGGGCAAAATAGCGTATTCCTGGAATATGTACCCAAGCTTTGTCAATCTGAATACTGTTTTTTGTTTTTCATTAAGCTCCCTTACATTTTTATCACCTATATAAATTTCTCCTGAAGTAGGTGTGTCCAGTAAACCCATCTGGTGAAGAAGTGTTGATTTTCCGGAACCACTCTTACCCATGATTAACACAAACTCACCTTTTTTTATCTCGAATGAGACCTCCTTAAGAGCATGCGTCAAAACTTTTGTTCCAAACGTTCTTTTTACATTTTCTACTTTTAATATAGTTGACATAGTTATTACCCCCAAATTGCCTCCAAAATGGTTTTGTTTGTTTGTTTTCTGGCAGGCGCGTAGCCTGAAATGAATCCTGCCAACATGAGGACTACAATACTTAGAAGTATCTCGTTGGCCGCCACTTCCAGACGGACATCTCCGACCGGAAATTTTAGAGGGTGGCCGATAAAGTAAGGCACCAGTATTCCCCGCATAACTATCAGTCCTAGTGCGATTCCCGATACCGCATAAAACAGGGCCTGCATTACATAAGATCTTACAATAATGGCTTTATCGATCCCGATGGCCTGTAATATACCTATCTGTCTTCTTTTATTTAGTATGTTTATATAAACAACAATATAGATTGTTATACCAGCGACTAACAGAGCGATAGCTGAAAGTAGTGTTCTTATTAAAGTGAAACTTTGAGTAAAGCTTGAGGTTATCCCCATGTAGTCATTCCAGGGATAAATACTTTCTTTCAATCCCATTTCTTTAAATTTTTCGATATAACTACTCTCGGGCTGACTCTCATCAACTTTTATTATTATTTCGTGCGCGCCGTTAGAAACACCCAGAATAGACTCCATCTCTCTATTTGTTAAAAACGCAGTTTTGTCAGACTGGACAAACTTTGAATTAAAAATCCCTTTGACCGTATATTTTCTTTCTATTCCGTTTTCGTACAAAACACTAACTTCATCTCCCGGAACAACACCTCCTAAAGATTCTTTTTCAAAAGACCCCTCATAACCCCCCGATATATCTTTTCCGATAAGGATCTGATCCCTATCTTTGTCATCTAAATATTCACCGGCTATTATTGCTTTGCTTATATCCGTAACTTCTTTTTCGGTACTGGGATCTATGGAGATTATTGTGTAACGACCGGTATTTACTTCCTGTCCATTTTTGAGTTTATCAAAAGTAAAAAGCCCGCCTGCCTTATAATGCCTGGAACTGGCTATTACCCCCGGAACACTTTCCACTAGTTCGGTAACTTTCCTGGAATTAACAATTAGCGATTTTTTGTCTTCGGGCTCAATTACTACGTTTCCATATAAATTATTTATGCCCTGTCTGTTCATAGTGTTAACAAGACCTAATAGGATGGAAGATAGAAAGAGAAGATTAATAAACGCCAGTGTCATCACGGCAATCGTGAGCAGAGTAGTGCCCATGTTACCCTTTATAATTCCTTTGTATCCCAAAAAAAACGAGGCTTTTATTTTATTCATGAAACCTGTCCTTATAAAAATTAATCAACTCGTCAACAACACCAATTCTATCACTTATGACGTGAAGCCAATTTTTCAAATATTCTGTACCTTTTTTAGTCGGAAAATACATTCTTCTCTCAGGACCCAAATCACTTGTGGCCCACTTAGACTTTAACAAACCCTGCTCTTCCATTCTTCTAAGCGCGGTGTACATTGAACCACTCTTAACCTTGGATGTCGTTCTGGAAGTATTTTCTAATATCTTCATCAGGTCATATCCATAAAGGGGTTTTTCATAGGTATGCCTCAGTATGAGCAACTGAATCCACCCTCGTTCCGGATACCCGAATTTTTTATTCACGGTGTTGTCCTTTTCCGGGCATCTTATTTTCTTTCCGTTTTCATGCTTTATTTTATTGGTATCTTTCATACTAGGTAACAATGTTACATAGTGGAACAATTTTTGTCAAGAGTTTTTTAGAAACTACGAAATTACACATTAAAGTCCTGTCGCCCCAACCAGAGAAGTAATATACTTAACTCAATGCCACGTCGAATATTTATTGCAATAAAACCCGACGATTTCATTACAAAAGATGTCCGCGCTATGCAGGAACAATTAGCTTTTCTTCCTGTTCATTGGATACCGATAGAAAATCTGCACGTTACCCTAATCCCTCCATGGAAACCCACAAACTACGAAAAAGATCTGGAAACCTTTAACTCGCTCCGAATAAAACAACCTTCGGCGCCCCTTACATTTACATCCGTTAAATTTTTCAAACCCAAAAATATGTTATGGGCAGTTGGACAAAATCCTGAAATCATAGCACCCGTAATAGAAAACCTGCGTAACGTTTTTAATTTTGCTAAAGATGAAAGGGAATATTTAATGCACATAACTTTAGCTAAACACGTTGCGGCCGAGCTCAACATACCGGAAGTAAAAACACATTGGCAATTTATCCCTACAGAGCTGACTTTATTCGAAACTGTTCGTACCAAAGACGAAACACAATACAAAACTCTCTCCACTATAAGCTTGACGTGATATCATAAACTCTATGAAAACAGTATTAGTAACAGGCGGTGCTGGATTTTTAGGAAGTCACCTTTGCGATTACCTTATAAATAAAGGCGAAAAGGTTATTTGTGTCGATAATCTTTTTACCGGAGACAAAAAAAATATTGAGCATCTTATAGAAAACCCCAACTTCAGATTTATAAACCACGATATTATTGATCCGTTATACATAGGGGACACAATAATAGATCAGATTTACAATCTCGCGTGTCCGGCTTCACCAATTCATTATCAACTCAATCCCGTCAGAACTATTAAGGCTAACACTATCGGGGTAATCAATATGCTTGGTCTTGCCAAAACTCACAAAGCGAGAATTTTACAGGCCTCAACTTCGGAAATTTATGGAGACCCGCTTGAGCACCCCCAAAAAGAGTCTTACAGAGGAAACGTGAACACTATCGGACCCAGAGCCTGTTACGACGAGGGTAAGAGAGTGGCCGAAACACTATTTTTCGATTACCACAGACAACACAATCTTGAAATTAAAGTCATTAGGATATTCAATACGTACGGACCGCGCATGGCACAAAACGACGGCAGGGTAGTATCGAATTTTATTTTGCAGGCCTTGAGAAACGAACCCATTCAAATTTACGGTGACGGAAACCAGACAAGATCTTTTTGTTACGTATCCGATCTAATAGAAGGAATGTATAGAATGATGAACACCGACGACTTTACCGGTCCCGTTAACATCGGAAATCCCGGAGAATTTACAATGCTTGAGCTTGCAGAAAAAGTTATTGAACTAACAGGTTCGAGATCGGAAATTATACACAAACCGTTACCAATAGATGATCCAATGAAGAGAAAACCGGATATAACTTTGGCAAAAGAAAAATTAAAATGGGGACCAACAGTAGAATTAGAAGAAGGTTTAAAGCGAACAATCGATTATTTCAAGTCGATACTATCCTAGCAACGATAGAAATATCATTTGCACACGCCAAACTTATTGTGCTATCCTTTCTAAGAAGAATATGAGTGACTATCCCAAATTTTTTACTAAACAAGGAAAAACTCTACGGCCTCTAAACATTCCGACTGTTGATGCTTCTTTTTCCAAAGAAAGAGGTCTTGATTCAATAAGCTCTTTGATGGGAGATAACACAATTTTCCTGGAACGCACGAATACCATAAAAAATGACCTGTTTCAAACAATAAACACTAAAGTCGACAGACTTATCTCAAAGCTTCCTATCCAAAAATATGCAGCTATGGGATTTGCAGCGGCTCTAATAATAGTCACGGGCGTTACTGTTCACGCCTCTGTCGTGCCCCGAAAAATCGCCTTCGCAGAGGATGACCGCTATAACATTTATTCCTCCAAGCCCCTTACTTACGATTACGCTGAATCCAATGTTCACACCAAAGACTCAAGGGCAGAGAAGATCGATGGCGTTTTTAACATTTATAAGTGTCCCATGGAAGGTCTGGGAAGCAAGTTTATAGAGGAGGCCGACAAATACGGTATCCCCTGGTGGCTCGTAGCCTCAGTAGCGTTTAAAGAGTCAAGCTGCGGTAAAAACACACCGACTATAGACGGTCAGGAAAGCTACAATGCCTGGGGTTGGGGAGTATACGGGGATAATGTCCACTCCTTTGACAATTTCGCACGCGGAATTGAGACCGTATCCAAGTACTTTAGTGATAAATTCTACTCCCTGGGGATAGAAGATCCCTGCGAAATCATGAAAGTATACACACCACCCTCGGATGGCTCCTGGTGCCGTGACGTTATCCATTTTTCTGAAGTTTTCGACCAGTATAGAACTCTTTAATCCCCTTACTTAGAATAATCCTATAGTATTTGACGGGTTGGCTGAATGTGGTACAATAATCCCTTGTATGTGGAGAAAACCTCGGTTTAAACCGACGGTCATAGTCTTTTCCGCGCTAGTCTACGCTATTGCGGTACTAGGGGGAATGATCTCCACCAAGGCTGAGGCAAATGGAAAGATTTTAGCATCTTCCGGACAGGCCGAGACAGCTTTGGTTAAAGTAACTGTCGAGTATAAAAAGGTTAATAGGGAAGAGGTGCTAACAGCCTTCTTCGAAGACTTAAAGTCCCCTCTTAAACCTAATGCAAAGAAATTTATCGAAGTTGCTGATAAATACGGGTTAGATTATCGTTTGCTGCCGGCCATTTCATGTATGGAGTCGACCTGCGGTAAGCGGATAATTCCCGAGTCATATAACCCTTTCGGGTGGGGCATTTACGGAAATACCCATATTGCGTTTGCTTCGTTTGACGAAGCAATCGAAACGGTGGGTAAAGGATTGGCTGAAAACTATGTTTCTAAGGGATTTGATACTCCCCGTGAAATAGCGCCGATCTACACCCCTCCCAACCATGTTAACTGGCTGAACGGAGTTAACTACTTCTATAGCAAGATGGAAACGCTGGAAGGACAAATTTAATAGAAAACTTAATAGGGAAGGGCGGTCATTGGACCGCCTTTCTTTATGCTTTAATTAGATGGGGCGGTTGGTATAATATGAAAGCTACGCGTGGTGTTGAGCAGCTTTAAAATATAATAGTTTCGTGGGCGAGTGGCGGAATGGTATACGCGCACGGCTTTAGTTACCCTAACGTAAGCCGCCTACGGATGTGGTGTTGAGCAGCTTTAAAATATAATAGCTTCGTGGGCGAGTGGCGGAATGGTATACGCGCACGGCTTAGAACCGTGTTCCGAAAGGATTGGAGGTTCGAGTCCTCTCTCGCCCACCATATAGTTCACAATCTCTTCAATATTCCCTACAATTAAACGCATGAGGTCTCTCACAAAACTGCCCTCGGTCTTAAAAAGCCCGGGTTTACCAAAAGGCGTCGTCAGCCCTTTCAATTCTTTCGCCATCTTAATAATGTTTATAACACTGGGCGATGCGCTAATGGCGTACACGGTGCCAATATATCTGGACGGTGTCCTGCAAAATACATTTCTCATGGGGTTGGTAATGGCAACTTCGTCTGCAACCGGCTTACTGTTTGATTTTTTAGTCAGCAAAAAATTCCGCACTAAAAATTACAAGTACTTCATGCATACCACCTTCATATTCGCCATATTATTTCCGGCGGCTCTACTGTTTCTCCCCCCTAACATAATTTTTATTGTCATCGCAATGGCCTTTTGGGGAATATATTTCGAAACCAAGATATATGCTGAGTTTCATTTCATAGACCGCCACGTCCCAAAGGACGAGTATTCAAAATCCTGGGGACTTATCAGTGTACTCAATTCCTCAGCCTACTTTTTTGGATCTTTGATCGCAACTTTAATAATAAGTTATTCACTAAAATTCACATTCGCCACGGCGCTTATACTATTTGGGCTGACCTACCTTATTTTTTCGTTGCTGGCAATAAAAACTGATTCAACTAAGTCCGCCAACTTTGAAGAGTCCGCCAAAATTACAAATTTATCTTTTAAACAGACGTTTAAGGTTTGGAAAACTCTCCTGGGAAAAATATGGCCATTATGGGTTTTTAGCTTTGTTATTACTCTGGTGGATGCTGCATTCTGGACCGTAGGTATAATTTTTTCCGAGCAAATGCGCGCTACCCATCCTGCAGGAGGTCTGATAATAACAGCCTACATGTTTCCTCCTATTTTTATGGGATTTCTGTTACCGAAGATTACAGCCAAGTTTGGTAAAAAGAAAACTGCTTTTATAAGTGCACTTTTTGCCTCTGTTTTTGTTCTGTTGTTCGGCCTGGCATCCGACGTCTACCTTCTTATCCTTCTGGTTTTTTCAGGCTCGGTGTTTCTATCTATTGCAAACCCCGCACTTTATGCCGCCTACGAAGATTATGTTTCAAGACTCGGTAAGTTTAATAACGATATGATAGGTCTGGAACAAACGGCGAGCAGTGTAGGTTATGTAGTCGGGCCACTTCTGGCAGGAGGGATTGCTGCAACAGCAGGCGTTCAGCACACCTTTATTTTCACCGGCGCACTGTTACTAGTAACTTCTTTGGTGTGCTTATTTGTGGTCCCTAGAAAGATCAGGATGCCTCAGAAGGAGCTTGCAGAGACTATTTACTAACCCCAAAACTATACCAACAGCCGCGTATTGTGCTAATATAGTCAAGTTATGCAAACAAAAATCGAAAAACTACCTAAATCTACTATAAAAATTACCGTAACTGTTGACAATGACGCCGTTAAAAAGGCTTATGAAAAGACCTTGGATAACGCCGTAAAAACAACCACGGTAGAGGGTTTTAGACCCGGAACAGCCCCCAAAGATATGGTCAAGGAGAAGATAGGACAATCAAAACTCTACGGGGAAGCTATAAACGACATTCTGGAAACCTATTATCCTCAGGCCCTCAAAGAAAATCTGATCAATCCGGTCTCGAACCCGAAAGTTGAAATAAAAGAATTTGACCTCGAAAAAGACCTCGAATTTACTGCAACCGTGGCTGTCAGACCCGAAATGAAAATAGGGGAGTATAAGAAAAAACTTAAAGAAAAGTTTGACGAGAAATGGGCAGGTGCTGTAAAGGAATCTGAAGAATCCAAGAAAGACGGAAAGGAAGGGCACGAACCTCATGTTCACATGACTACGGGGGACATTATAGACACCTTAATGACGGTATCTGAGGCCGATATTTCCGAAGTACTTCTGGAAGACGAAACCGATAGGTTACTTTCAAGATTTATGGACCAGGCACAATCAATAGGCCTGTCACTCGACCAATATCTAAAATCCCAAAACAAAACAGGGGAGCAGTTGAGAAATGAATATGAAAAAATTGCCGAGAAAAATATCAAAGCTGAATTCGTTCTTTCAGAATTAATAAAAATGGAAAAGATCGAGGTTTCTGATGAAGAAATTGAAGAAATGATAAAAGCGTCGGGTGATCCCAACCTGGTTAAATCCGAAGACCCTATGCAGAAACTTTACATCAAAAGCATTTTGCAGAAAAATAAGCTTATTAGTAAGTTAGCTGAAGAAGCAGAGGGAGATAAACACCATGAGCATAAATAATAATACTTTGGTTCCGATAGTAGTAGAAAAAGAGCCAAATGGGATGGAACGCTCGTACGACATCTATTCCCGCTTATTAAAGGACTTTATCGTCTTCGTAACAGGCGCCATTGATATGGGGGCGGCTAACACTTTTATTGCCCAGCTTCTTTTCTTGGAAAATCAGGATCCGGACAGAGACATAAAAATCTACGTTAACAGCCCGGGAGGAGAAGTTTACGCCGGTATTGCCATGTACGACACCATCAAACACGTTAAAAACGACATCGTGACTATTAACGTCGGTCTTTCAGCTAGCGCCGCGTCTTTGTTGCTGGCCAGCGGTACAAAAGGAAAAAGATACGCCTTACCTAACTCATACGCGATGATTCACCAACCAATTATTTCCGGCGGTATGGGAGGACAGGCTACCGACATAGAAATAGAAGCTAAACATATGGTTGAGTTGAAGCACAAACTGGCTCAAATTACAGCCGATAACGTAGGTAAACCGGTAGAAGAAGTATTAAGAGACATGGAAAGAGATTACTGGATGAGCGCAGATGAGACCTTGAAATACGGTTTGATTGATAAGATAATGCAACCTAAGAAGAAGTGATAGGCTTCCTGGGGGGAGTTCGCCGTAGGCGAATTTAGAGCGCCAACAGTATGTAAGTTCGTTGAAGTTATGGGCGGTTAGCTCAGCTGGTTAGAGCGCCACATTGACATTGTGGAGGTCATTGGTTCGAGTCCATTACCGCCCACCAGATTTTTACCCCCGACGGGTATTTCAAATTGTTACGAATTGAACATCCTGCCTTAACCCTACTACTCATTACTGATACAATAATCTCAGATGAAAAAAATCTTTAAACTTGTTTTCTTCTTATTATTTTTAGGAACGGTTTACTGGGCAGCTAACAACTGGAATTTTATTAAAAAAACCCTGATAAAAATTATTCCTCAGGCCGGTGACTACCTGGAAATTTCCGAAAATATTCCTGCAGGAAAAATTACTTCTGCAAGTTTTGAAGACTGCAAAATTTCTATAACTGACACAAGCGGAGAGAGGTATTACGTCGGAAGATTGGGTAGAGAGGGTACCCCGATGAAGAAGTGCGCAAGAGTACCTCGTTTTGCAATATCAGATTCAGGCAAATACATGGTATTCGAAGACGCGGTGGAAGGATCAAATCTTTGTATAAGAACATACTCCATAGAAAAAAATAAAATTAATACTCTGGCCGTATGGGGAACAGGCAGCATTCTGGATATGGAATTTTTATCAAGCGACAAACTAATGTTATTCCACGGATATTCTGATATCCCTGACGAGCAGTCGGTCGTGCTATTCGACATACCCGCCATTTACACAAACTATAGCTTAATTTCAGACACGGACCATCTGGCAACCGACAAGTACAAAGGCACTTTAGATGTAAGAGACGTAGCCGGAGATTTTTTCGACATAGTTGAAATAGGTGATAAGGTAAGTGTTTTCGGAGGGACAAAGTCCCGTCCTATATTAAGAGCTGAGTTTAGTGTTTCCGGCCTCTGATTTAGCAAAATACATCTTCTTTATAACTTCCGAGACCAGGAAATATGAGGCTGTAAGTACACCCACGACCGCCAGGTTATAGGTGCCGGGCTTCACGAAATTAAACGACACCTGTCCCAGTATAGAGAAGGGCAGTGCTACCGTAATAGTTACCGCGACTAAAGACAGGACTACCAAACCCGTAGACGCCGGCTTTGATTTAAAGAACCATCCCTTTGTTCTAATCGAATAAATAAATGCGAGTTCAGTAAGAACAGAAGCTATAAACCAGTAAGTCTGCAGTGTGCTTTCACCCTTTCCAAAGAATATGCCGAATACAGTTAGATCGAATACTGTGCTCACTAAACCCAAAATAGTAGCAAGAACCGCGAATTGCTTCAAGTTAAATTTAGACGGCTTCGTTAACTCTTTCGAATCTACAGTATCTCCGGAAATAGCGATCATCGGAAAGTCACTCAACAAGTTAAGTAACAATAACTGGACGGGAAGCATCGGCAAATAATCGATAAAAAGAGTAGAGATGGCTACTGCATAAAAATTACCAAAATTAGAAGCAAGGGTCGCCCTTATATATTTTGAAACATTTGCGAATACTTTACGTCCCTCGTGAACCCCGTCTACTAAAACTTCCAAGCCTTTATTCAATAAAATAATATCGGCAGAGCTACGGGCGATGTCGCTGGCATCTTTAACAACTATGCCTACATTCGCGGCTTTCAACGCGGGGGCGTCGTTTATCCCTTCGCCTAAATACCCAACGGAATAAAAATTCTTTAATGTCTGAATAATTTTGTGTTTTTGTTCCGGAGAAACTCTGGCAAAGACTTTGTATTTCAAACACGTTTCCGCGAGATCGTTGGCTGACAAATTTTCGATCTCCGCACCTGTAATAACGTCTTCAGGAGAACGTGTCAGTCCTGCAGCAAAAGCTACAGCCCCGGCAATTTCACGGCTGTCGCCGGTCAATATTTTGATTTCAACCCCGAGTTTTTGTGCTTTTCGTACCGCTGCAACCGTGGTTTTTTTAAGAGGGTCGCTAAAAGAAATAAGTCCGATAATCTCAAGGCCTGTTTCTTCAAACCTGGGTTTGTAATCCGAAGGTTTTTTCAATTTTTTGGAGGCAACAGCCAGCACACGCTCCCCCAATCTTCCTCTTGCAGCTACCCATTTTAAAATTTTCTCACGGTCTTCTGCACTAACAGGCGCGTAATTAATAAGGGTCTCGGGCGCCCCTCTAACAATTAATTCGTAACTTCCGCCAAGTTGCACAAGCACGCTATTTCTACGACGGTCGGGGTCAAAAGGAAGTTCTAATATTTTTGGGACCTTCTTCATCAGCTCCCGGGCTTTATCAGTAAGTTTCAAATGAATTGCCAAGTCGAAAGAATTATTAGCGTTTTTCTTGTCTATGATTTCGGAACTGCAGATTCCCCCGTAAAAAAGTGTTTTTCCCATATCGGCAGATAGTACTTCGCGAACCTCCAGCTTGTTTTCTGTTAAAGTACCGGTTTTGTCGGAACACAGAACCTCGATAGACCCGAGATCTTCGATAGAAGCCAATCTTTTCACGACAACCTGCTTTTTAGCCAGGTTCAAAGCTCCATTAGACAACGCAAAGGTCACTACTACGGGCAAGGCCTCGGGTATGACCGAAACTGCCAAAGCGATGGAGAACAGAGATAGTTTTATTAAATCGGTCCCTCCGGGTTTTACAAAAATATTTAATATAAAAACAAGGAGTAGGGTAGAGAAGACCAATTTTAAGATGAACCCGCTCAGTTTTCTTAATTCTTTTTCAAAAGCCCCGTCTCTGACAGTACTTGTTGCAAAATCTGAAATCCTGCCAATCTGCGTTTCTTTTCCGACAGCAACAACAACACCGCGAGCCTGCCCGGAAACGAGATGGGTTCCTGAGAAGAGTATGTTTTCTGCGAGGAAAATATGCGTAACTTTATTTTTCAAGGCAGCCGTGCGTTTTCTTACACTAATAGACTCTCCGCTTAATGCAGATTCATCAACAGCAAGATCGTTAAGCGATACCAATCTAACATCTGCGGGGACGACGTCTCCCGCCTCTAAAACTACGATATCTCCGACTACAAGTTCTTTAGTATTCAAAGTTTTTATTACCCCGCCCCTTATAACGTGAGCGTCCGCTTCAACAAATCTTCTCAACAGTTGAACAGTCTTTTCACTCCTATACTCATGAAAGAACCCCAAACCACAATTTATAAGCACAAAAACGATAATAAAAAATGCATCAGTTTTTTCGCCCAACACCAGCGAAATCAACGCTGCGAATAATAATAGGTATATAAAGGGCGATTGAACTTGTTTAAAAAGTATCTGAACCCATGAAACCGTATTTTCCCGAAATGTATTTGGTCCGTACTTGGATAAATTGAAGCTGACTTGCTTTTGAGTTAATCCCCTTGTAATGTCACTCCCCAATAGGGACACAGTCTTTTCAGGCGTAAGGGCAGTGAACTTAGAAAAGCGCATACACATATATTACTTGGGTCTTTGTCTTTCCTCAATCACATTCCGAAACTTGAAGAAATTGCCCGTTAGCTTTAAAGTATAGTTGTATAAAATTTGAGGAGGAATACATGGCAAAACTTGTAACAAATATAATGGACGAAACATTAAGTAATGAAAATTTTCGCAAGGTTCTTGCGACAAATAAATTTAGTCAGTTGGTAGTGATGGCACTGCAGCCGGGGGAAAACATCGGGATGGAAGTGCACACAGATGTAGATCAGTTTATTAGGGTCGAGCAGGGTACCGGACAGGCTGTACTTGACGGAGAAGTCTCCAACATTTCTGATGACTCCGCGGTCGTAATTCCCGCAGGAACTGAACATGACATTATAAATACATCCGATACTGAATTAATGAAACTTTACACGATATACAGCCCTGCTGAACATCCGGACGGGGTTGTTTTCAGAACAAAAGCAGAGGCCGAAGCAGCTCATCACTAATAAGGACCGGGTGGCGGTAAAACATAAATTGTCCCTTCCAATACATTGATGTATCATTAAATCGTATGAAATCTGCGGGATATTATGTAAAGCTTGGCGTGTTAATGCTTGCCTTATTTTCCGAAACCTTTTTCCTCACTACTCTTATTAACGGCTTTGTGAGCAAGGGTGATTTTTTTAACATCAGCGTACCTTTCAGTCTTCAGGTTGTAGGAATTATGACCTTGATAATTTTGACTTTTGCTTTAACCATCGGCGCCTGGGATGTCTGGTATTTCAACATAATGACCCCTCTCGCAATTGCCGCCGGTATTATGGTTCCTCTTTTATCCACCAGCACAACCTATGCTTTAATAATTGGAGGTGTGGCATTTATTCTAATGGCCGCCGAATCTTACAGAAGTTACAGGATAAAACGCCTACTAATTAAATTTGAGGCCTTACTGGTATTAAGATTCGCAGTCAGGGGAATTTTATTGGTGTTCAGCATACTTGCGGGTCTCATCATTATTTTGAACGCCAGCAACGTTAAGGAAATAGACTTCGGTCAATTAATTGCCGAAGTGGCAGAAAAACCTATTAAAAGCACGGTAAATTCTCAACTCCAGCAAACTATTGAAAGACAAACATTGTATTCGGGGTATTCGCCGGAAGAAGTGCAAAAGTTGCTCGATGAGTACGGAATTGAAGCGGGTACGGGAACAGAAACAATCACAAATGATTTGGATATAAAATCGATGATACAGACGCAGGTTAATGACTTGATAGCTCCTTATAAAGAGCTAGTCAGGCCGTTGATTGCGATTCTTGTTTTCGGGTTGTTCCAGCTTTACGCAGCGGTAAGTTATGCTATTTACAGTCTACTTGTAGGATTAATTATCGCGATAGCAAAAAAAACCGGGCTTCTGAAAATTGTTACCGAGACTGTTGAGAAACAAGATCTTCAATTTTAACTGAGTCCTCAACTCGATACTCTCCAACTGCAGTTCTTACCAGCGAGACTAATATTCCGCCTGTTTTTAATTTTTCGCCTAATTCGTGGGCCAAAGATCTCACAAAAGTACCTGAAGAACACTTTATTCTCAAGGTCACGCAAGGCAACGTAGCTTTACCGCGGTCCGTATCCAGCTCACGGGTCGTTTGTTCCATTACGTCAATTGAGTTTATCGTGACATTTTTCTTTTGTTCCGACATTTCTAAACCCTGCCTGGCAAGCTTGTACATCGGCTTGCCTTCTATTTTCTTAGCAGAGTAGGGAGGAATTACCTGTTCAATATCCCCGGTAAAAAGAGGTAAGATCTCTTTCATTTTAGCAAAGGTTTCTGCTTTGCCGGGCGTCGTAACCAGAACGGGTAGGATTTCGAGGTCGTAGGTAGGGGATTCTGCTCCGAGCGCTATTTCCGCTATATACTCTTTTTCCATTTCCATAAACTTACCCTGTTTTTTGGTGTCGTCTCCGGTTAAAATCACCAGTACACCTTCTGCTAAAGGGTCCAGAGTGCCTGCGTGCCCTGCCTTCTTAACCTTAAGCACACCCCTGACCTTAGCAACAACATCAAAGCTCGTCCAATTTTTAGGTTTAAAAACGTTTAGAATCATCCTTTAACTTTATACCACGGGAAAGCTTTATTGTGGTTAATTCGACTTATTTAACAGTATATTTTTTGCCAGGATGTCATATAATAAGATAATTGCTATAGTAGCAACATATGGCTAAAGAAAAGGTAATAGACAAATTAAAAAATGATCCGTTGATGCCTCTGCGTCATACCGCCGAACATGTCCTGCATACGGCGGTGGAAAAGATTTTTCCCGGAGCGAAAAAAGTTATGGGACCGCCTATAGAAAACGGTTTCTACTGCGACTTTGATTACGACGGCAAGATTAACGAAGAAGACTTTCCGAAAATCGAACAGACAATGCAGGAGATTATAAACGCCGGTCTTCCGGTAAAAAAACACACTCTTTCCTCTGCAGAAGCCAAGAAAATATTTAAGGACAACACTTTTAAACTGGAATTAATAAACGAACATTCAAAAGACAGCGCAGAACTTTTTTTCTACACTTTTGGAGAAAAAGGCGATAAATACTATGACATCGATCTTTGCGCCGGACCTCACGTAGAAAACACTAAAGAAATCAAAGCCTTCAAGCTACTGAGCGTCGCGGGAGCTTACTGGAGGGGCGACGAAAAAAACAAAATGTTAGTCAGAATCTACGCCACTGCTTTCGACACCAAAGAAAAGTTGGATGCTTACTTAGAATTACTGGAAGAACAGAAAAGACGTGATCACAGAAAATTAGGCAGAGACCTGGAGATATTCATGATCAGCGACGAGGTAGGCCCCGGGCTTCCTTTGTGGCTCCCCAACGGGGCAATTATGAAAGAAGAACTGGAAAAATGGGGCAAGCAGACGGAAGAAGAGTGGGGTTACAAAAGAGTGTCAACGCCCTTTATGACCAAACGTACTCTCTTTGAAATTTCAGGCCACGTTCCCTATTTTGAAGAGGAAATGTACAAGGTGGAAATTCCCGGCGAGGGAGAAGAGGAGTATTTCATAAAACCCATGAACTGTCCTTACCACCACATGATTTACAAATCAAAACCCCGAAGTTACCGCGATCTCCCGCTGAGACTAGCTGAGTACGGAACAGTCGCGAGATACGAAAACAGAGGTTCCCTTAACGGTATTTTGAGACCAAGACTGTTTACACAAAATGATGCGCACGTATACTGCTCAGAAGAGCAAGCTGTTGATGTTTTCGTGGAAATTATGGATCTCCACAGGTATTACTACGACAAGCTGGGATTAAAAGACTACCGCATTGTGCTGGGACTTCCTGATCCCGATAAGAAGGATAAATACCACGGAGACAAAGAAATGTGGGAAAAAGCCGAAGAAATGTCCAGAACAGCTCTCGAAAGAGCTGGAATGGATTACGAGGAAGAAATAGGCGGAGCAGCTCACTACGGGCCTAAGATGGACCTTAAGATAAAGTCTGCAATAGGCAACGAGTACGCGATTTCCACAAACCAGATAGATCTGTATATGCCCGGTCGTTTTGGACTAACCTTCACTGACAAAGACGGTAAAGAAAAACCGGTGGTAATTCAACACCGTGCGCCTCTTGGCTCTGATGAGCGCTTTATAGGCTTTCTGCTGGAACAATTTGCGGGTAATATGCCGGTTTGGCTTTCACCTCTTCAGGTAGTAATCGTACCGATTGGCGAGAAACACAATGAATACGCGACCTCCCTGGAGAAAATCCTTAGAGAAGAGGGGTTAAGAGTCCAGACAGACACCAGAAGTCAGCCTATGAATGCCAGAATCAGAGACGCCCAAATGATGAAAGTGCCGTATATGCTGATAGTAGGGGATAAAGAGATAGAATCCGAGACTGCCAGCGTCCGCCTAAGAACGGGCGAAAACCTGGGTCCTATAAAAACAGGCGAAATAATAAGCAAGATTAAGGAAATCTATTTGACCAGAGACCTATCTTTATGGTAATTTATTGCAGTTATGGGAGGAAATAGTCTATACAGAACCAACACATACTAAACGACCGAATAAGAGTTCGACAGTTGGTGGTAATTGATGAGGAAGGCAAGAATTTAGGGGTTTTGGAAACTTTCAAAGCTTTAAATATTGCGCGCGAAAAAGAACTTGATTTGCTTTTGGTTGCACCAAACGCACAGATACCTGTAGCGAAGATCTTAGATTACTCTAAGTTTCTTTATGACGAGAGAAAAAGGCTTAGTGCGGCAAAGGTAAAAAGCAAAAAAAGTGAGCTGAAAGAATTGAGATTCGGACCACACACCGACGAGGGTGATTTAAACAGATACATAGACAGAGCTAAAGAATTTTTAGAGGACGGCAACAGAGTAAAAATAACAATAAAAATGCGCGGTAGAGAAGGTATGTTTCCCGAAGTCGCTTTTGAAAAATTAAAAAAAGTAGAAACCGGGCTGGCAGAAGACGGAAAAGTAGAGTCTCCGCCCAAAAGGATGGGACAGATGGTTTGGGAAATATTTATTCCTAAATAGTCTGCTCCGATGGGAAAACAAGTATATGCCAAAAATGAAATCGAAAAAAACATTACTAAAAAGAATAAGGGTTACCAAAAACGGTAAGCTCGTGAAAAAAAGCGTAAATATTGGCCATTTGAAAAGAAAATGGAGCGCCAGTAGAAAGCACAGAAAAACTCAATTGAGCGAAGTACTCAACAGAGGGCATATTAAAATAATGAGAAGTTTACTTGTAAAGAAAGGTAAAGGAATTAAATAATGGCTAGAGTAAAAGGCGGGCCAAGAGCCCACGCAAAACATAAAAAAGTATTAAAACTGGCAAAGGGCTACAGAGGCACCAGGAATAGACTTTTCAGAAGAGCTCAGGAAGGCGTAATAAGAGCCGGGGAACACGCGTTTGAAGGACGAAAACAGAGAAAAAGAGATATGAGAAGACTTTGGATAACAAGATTGAGTGCAGCTCTAATCCAGTACGATATGAAATATTCAAGATTTATTGCAGGTCTTAAAAAAGCAGATATTCTTCTCAATAGAAAAACTCTTTCTGAAATGGCAATCAATGAACCCAAAGATTTTGAAAAAGTAGTGAACGCAGTAAAGAAAGACTAACCCGAAAAAGTTTTATGGATGCCGCCACTAACGTTTCCAGATACGAAGCGGACAAAGTCGATCTCAATGAATTTGTAAAAATCACCAAATGGGTTTTGAGTCTTATCTACAATGTCAGTCCGTTACACGTCATCCTCTACATTACAACAACAATAATCGGTAAGTGGGAAGACCTTATATATTCTTTTATTTTCGCAAAAGCAATTGACGAACTTATTAAAGTTGCTCAGCTTCCGGGTGCATCTCTTACGTATCTATACCCATATTTAGGAATCTTACTGGCGTACATTTTTTTCTCAACAATTATCTCTTTTATCAGGTCGAATTCTTCCCAGCACATACGGGTAGTAAGCCGCTACGCCGTAAGAAGAAAACAACACGCCAAACTTAACTCCATAGGTATACAAACTCTCGAGATCCCGGAAGTAAATAACAAGATAAACAGGGCAAACGACTATCTGAATAATCTCCTACCTTACATGGAACGGACAGTAACTTTTATTGCTGACATTGTTAAGTTAGCCACCGCTGCTGTCTTAACCATAAAATTTATACCTGTTTTTGCTCCGTTGATATTAATCGCATCTGTACCATATCTACTTTTCGACAGATCTATGAGAAAGAAACTTTACAAGTTTGACTACGACAATACTGAGAGGGGCAGGGTAGCGGGTAACGTTCACGGCGACCTGACCAATTCAGTTAAACTTCACGAGATAAGCATTAACAACGCTTACGGTTACCTGGACAAAAAATATTCCGAAATCCAAGATTTTTTTGTCAGAAACAGACTCGAACTTTTTAAAAAATGGCGTTTAGGCGGTAGTTCATTAGGATTTTTAAACGATATTGTAATTCTATTCGGCTACACTCAAATCTTCCAAAAACTAATTAATAAACTCATTTCTGTGGGGGACACAGTATTTTGGATGAGAACGTTGGATATTTTTCAAAAATCACTTCAAAATGTTATCCTTGGATTAAACGACCTGTTTGAGTGGTCTCTACAACTAAAGGATACTTACTTGCTGTTCCAAACCCAACCTGTTTTCGAAGACGGAAATATTAAGCTGCCGAAATTCTCACAGGGACCGGGAATAATTTTCAAAGACATTTCCTTCACATACCCCAACTCGGTAAGGCCTGTTATTGGGAATCTTAATCTGGAAATTAATCCGGGTGAGAAGATTGCTATCGTAGGTGAAAACGGAGCAGGAAAAACTACGTTGATTAAGCTACTTTCACGCTTCTATAGAGTAAATTCCGGAGAAATCCTGGTAAACAATATAAATGTTAACGATATGGAGATTAATACTTTATATCAAAATATGGGTGTCCTGTTTCAGGACTTTAACACACACCAACACCTCACAGTAAAAGAAAATATATTTTTAGGTGCGCCTGACGGAGAGATGGATATGGGTAAGATTAAAATTGCTGCAGAGGCGGCGGACGCTGATAAGTTTATAGAAAAATACACAAATAAATACGACCAGGTATTAAGTGAAAAATTTAAAAGCGGAATAAGACCAAGTACGGGCCAATGGCAAAAACTGGCGCTTGCACGATTCTTTTACAGAAACTCACCGATTGTCATTTTTGATGAGCCTACCGCCTCAATCGACCCGGTTTCCGAATACAACATTTTCAATAAAATATATGAATTTTTTAAGAACAAGACGGTTATTATTGTGTCCCATAGATTTTCTACAGTACGCAACGCTGACCGCATTGTTGTTATGAATAACGGACAGATTATAGAATCAGGTTCGCATAAAACTTTAATGGCTCAAAATGGAAATTACGCAAACGCATTCAAACTTCAGGCACAGGGATACACAGTTTAAGATTTTAATTTAATTCCGTACTTAGACTCCAGAGACTTCATTATTTCGTTCCTGATAGCTTTTGTCTCTTCGGATGTAATTTGTTTCGTACGATCTAAAAATTCTATTGAGAGGGTCAGGGCGTCTTCATATATATCTTTGAAAGTTACTTTGTTAACCCGCACGTCAGTACCGCTTACCACACTTATTATTTCGGAAAAAGATGCGGCGTCCCCAACAATAATCGTTATGTCTTCTTTTATAGAATTGAACCCGGTCAATGGTGAGTATACTCTACCGCTTCCTACCGCGTTCACAAGTTCGTCAAAAGATACCTCGCAACTTAAAACGCCGCCCGGGTGTTCCGTAATTTCGAACGGAAAGTCTGCTTTTACCCCCAGCTCCTCAAAAAGAGCCTCAACAATTCCTTTAAATACGAGGAAATCGATGCCTCTTGTAGCCATTCCCAGCACGTGGGGTTGCTCAGGCAAGTCTCCTTTTTTAGAAAGATAAACGGATGAAAGTTCAAAAATCTTTACTGTTTCGGAGTAACCCTTGTTCTTGTTTAAGACATCTAAAAGTTTGGGGGTTAAAGATGTTCTTAAATATTCAAGATCGGCATTCAACGGATTTTTTACCTTCAATGCACCGTGTCCCGCCATACTACCGGGAACAGCAGAATAGTTGTAGCATTCAAAAAATCCCATGTGTTTCAAAAAGTCTTTGGCTTTATCCTCGAGAACAAAGTTGTCGACCTTAATGCGATGGGGTAGGGTACCGCCCGGAAGTTCGTTAGGCAGCTTTTGATAACCGTATATTCTTATTACTTCCTCTGCTAGATCTTCGATAATATCGATGTCGTCGTATCTCCACGAGGGAACATAAACATCACTTCCTTTAATTACAAAGCCCAAAGAAGTAAGAGTCGCGTTTACAAAATCTTTTTTTATTTCGGTGCCTGCGATTTTATTAATTTTTTCGTAATCGATCTTAATATGTTTTTTAGTGTAAACAGTTCCTGTTAAATCTATAAGCTCTGAGGAAACTTCGCCCCCGCTCAACTCGGTCAATAATCCGGCCGCAGTTTGTAAGGAAGGAATGACGCTCTCAAAATCCACGCCTTTTTCGAAACGGAGAGCTGCTTCAGTGCGGTGTCCCAAACTCATCGAAGATTTTCTTATTCTAACCGGGTCGTAAACCTGAACAAAAAGGAGGACTTTGGTTGTGTTTTCGTCCACTTCGCTGTTCAAACCTCCCATAATCCCGCAGAGGTCTATTAGTTTGCCGTCACCATCTTCGATTACAATCACGCCTTCCGGCAAAATTCTCTTTACCCCATCTAAAGTGACGATCTCCTCGCCTTTTTTGGACTCTCTAACTGCCATCTTATGGCCTGCTATCTTGTCATAATCAAACGCGTGCATAGGCTGACCCAGCTCAATCATGCAGTAATTTGTCACGTCCACAACGTTGTTAATTGCCCTTATACCGACCTTTGACAACCTTTCTTTAATTTGCGCCGGAGATTCCTTTACTTTAACTTTATCTATTACAACAGCGCTGAAACGGGGCACTAAAGAGTTGTCGGATATCGTTACCTTTATCCTGTCCTTACCTGAATATTTCTTTACAGAAAACGGCTTTTTTACCCACTCCGCAGAAAAACCTTTTGCGGGGAGCACTGCCATAAGTTCTCTGGCTATACCTAACACCGAAAGACCGTCGCCTCTGTTGGGGGTAACTTCGATTTCCAATACGTCGTCGTCAATTATTTTTTCAACACTAAACGAGTGCTCGGATAAAGCTTTTGCCACATCACGAACCTCAGCGTTTGTTTTCACATAATCTTTAAGCCAAGAGAATGGTATTAATACGTTCATTTTAAAATTGCTCCAAAAACTTTAAATTATTTTCAAAAAGATAGCGTATGTCGTCAATCTTTAGGCCGGTTCTCATCATGAGGACCCTCTCAACGCCCCATCCGAAAGCAAATCCGGAATAAGTTTCTGGGTCTATCCCACCTGCTCTTAAAACATTGGGATGTACCATTCCGGCACCACCCAGTTCAACCCATCCTTCCTTACAGAAACGGCATCCTTTTCCTCCGCAAATCCCGCACGAAACATCGACCTCAAAACTTGGCTCAGTAAACCTGAAATCATAGGGGCGGAGTCGGAACTTAGTTTCCTCCCCGAAGAAATTGTAGATTAAGTATTCTAAAACACCCTTTAGATGAGTAATACTGATGTTTTTATCTACTACAAGCCCCTCGAACTGATAAAAGGTGGGGACATGGTTAATGTCGCTCTGTCTTCTTCCGCAGCGTGAAATATTAAGCATTCTTATGGGCAACTGACCTTTAAGCATCTCACGTATCTGACCGTTTGACGTGTGGGGCGTGATGACGACTTTTCCGAGTTTAGGATCTTCCGGAAGGTCTATAAAAAATGTTTCCCATTCATCGCGCGCCGGGTGGGTTTTAGGCATGTTTAAGGCTTCAAAAGAATAATAGTCCCATTCCACTTCCGGGTATCTGACCCTTATAAAACCGAGCTTGGAAAATACTTCGTTTATTTCGCGTATTGCCTGCGTTATCAAGTGAAGATGACCTATTTCGGGCTTTTTTCCGGGTAAAGTTTTGTAAAAGTTTTCCAGGGGTTTGTCTTTTTTTATTGAGGTCACCGAGCTAACGCTCTCCGCGTAAAGTTCTTCGAGGAAGGACTTAAGCTCGTTAACCTTACGGCCAAGTTCTTTTTTTTCTTCGATACTTAAACCTGAAACATCGGCGGTAAGGGTCCTAAGAATACCCTTTTTACCCAGATATTTAGAATGCCAACCGGCCAAGCTTCTTGATTCCACAGCGCTACTCAATAGTTCCTCAGCTTCCGATTTAATAATTTCTATGTCTAATTTCATAATCTCTAACCAAATATTGCAGGGTGGGGCAGCATTGTCAAGGGAAACGGCGCCTTTATGCCTATTGCCTCGCGTAACCGACCAAGTTAAGTCTTATCTTGGCACTTCCCTTATTATCGTCATCGTCGGTAACGGTAGCCTCAAATTCGTGACTTCCTATTTTCGACGCATCGAGCTGAAAATTATAACCATAAGGACTTGCATCATCCTCTGCTACTTTATCCCCGTCCATGTAGATACGTACTATTTTTATATCGTTGTACGCCGATATTTCAATGTTAAGTCTAAAATTAAGAGGAACGCTCTGACCGTCTTTAACCCCAACAATCTGAACATTCACATCATCCTTATTCGAAACCTCATCACCGTCAAACTTCAGTTTGGACTGCATTAGTGGGGGGAAGAACCTATCATCTTCCTTATATCTTTCTTTGACCCAGGCGTCGACTGCCGGCTGCCACTCGCTATAGGGAGCCGTGACACGGACAAAACTTATTTCGTCTGTTTTTCCGGCATCTTTACACCCATCGTTTGCAATCCTTCCGTCTATCTTGCACACTTCAAGTCTTTGGAACCAATCACTTTTTGCCGTAGGCTCGGTTCCTTTTACGAACCATTCGTTTCTTGTATCAAAACCTTCGAACGGAAGTCCGCCTGTGAGCCTATCCACCAAAAACTTTTCGACATTCGACGGTACTTTAAATTTTTCGTCAGCCTTATCTTTTAGATATTCCTTCATGAAAGTGTTCCAAATCGGCGAAGCGCCCGAAATACCTGACGCAATGTAAGGGTTCATTTTTTCATTATTACTGTTTCCCACCCACACCCCTACAACTACGAAGGGGGTGTATCCTATCGCGTAATTGTCCCTTTTGTCGTCGGTGGTACCGGTTTTAACAGCTACCGTATGACCGGGGATATTCAACAAGCTTGCGGTTCCAAACACGTCAGAACGTGCGCCGTTATCCGACAAAATATCGGAGATTAAAAATGCGGGACCTTCTTCAAGGGCTCTTGTAGCACGTTCCTGAGGTTTATACACAATCCTTCCGTTTGCATCCTGAACCTCTATTATGGGAACCGGCTTGTGAAACATTCCCTCAGCCGCAAACACAGAGAATGCGCCTGTCAATTCCAATAATTTTGTTTCCCCTCCGCCCAAGGTAAGAGCCAACCCATATCTTTGCCTGTCCTTAAATGTTGAGATGCCCATCTTCTCAGCCAGATCTATCATGTTATCTATTCCACCGATCTTTAGTGCTTCGACGGCAGGAATATTCAAGGAATTACCCAGCGCTTTTCTCAACGACACAACACCTCTAAAAATACCGTCGTAATTCTCGGGGATATACGGTTTATCAGGAGCAGAACCTTCAAAAGATATGGGCATATCAAGGAGTGGGTATGCAATTGAATACCCCTGCGCAAGCATGTTTGCGTATGTAATAGGTTTTATTGCCGATCCCGGCTGCCTATCCGATATAGCCACATTAACATAGGGATCGAACTTGCAAGAGTTTTCCCCCGAGCTTCCGGGGGTGCACCCCTCAGGTTGAGAATCCAGGTTGTATCCTTTCGACCCTACCATTGCTAGTATCTGGCCGTTTTTAGGATCTAAAACAACCATGGCGCCGTTCCAAACGTTAAGGTTTGCGGACGATTCATCCAACTCATTCGTTACCGTTTCCTGGGCAATTTGCTGCACATCTAAATCTATCGTTGTTTTAACCTTCAAACCGCCTTTTTCCACAGCTTCTTCTCCCAGGATATTTATTAAGTATTGTTTGGCGTAAAAAACAAAGTGGGGGGCTTCCAAAGGTACGCGGGAAGTCTCAAACTTGATTTCTTCATTCTTAGCTGCCTCGTAGTCTTCCTGACTGAGGTAGTGCCTTTTTCCGTCAGCTGCAACCCAGCCTCTTTCATTCATCAGATAAAGAACATAGTTTTTTCTCTCAATCCCGGCTTCGGGGGATACCCCGAACTGCGAGTAGTAGCTTGGGCTTTGAGGTAGTCCTGCAAGGTAGGCCGATTCAGCGACAGTAAGATCTTTAGGCAATTTGTTGAAATAGGCTTTGGAAGCACTGTATATTCCATAGTTTTGTCCTCCATATGGAGTTTCGTTTAGATACATTTGGATAATTTCGTCTTTGCTGTACCTGTTCTCAAGCTGTAGAGAAAGGATTAATTCCTTGATCTTACGCACTACAGTTCTATCCTGAGTCAAAAGAGTGTTCTTTATGACCTGCTGGGTTAATGTGGAGCCTCCCTGAAGCCCCTCACCAGTAAAAGTGTTCCTAAGAGCTCTTGCCATACCGCGGAGTGAATAACCTTTATGCAGATAAAACTCCGAGTCTTCGGTGGCGAGCGTAGCATAAGTTACATAAGGGACGACGTCCTCCATTTTTACAAGCGTCCTATTCTTGTCTCCGAACACTTCGTATATTAGCTTGTCGTTGCGATCGTAAAACCTCGTTGATAGCTCAAAACTTCTCTCAAGAAGCTGAGTTGGGTTGGGAAGTTCGCGTGAGAAATAAGCAAAAATTATAACTGTCCCGAATAAACCTACCACCATTGTGGTCAGTACAATAGATGCAATAACTGTATAAGTTTTCAGTTTTTTTGCCCCAAGCCCGGCCAAACTCATTGTTTCGGGTTTGTTCCTTTTATAAAAACCTTTTACGGCCTTAACGCCCGAAGAGCCGAAAATGACCGGCAATTTAAATTTCGAAAAAAAGCTTTTTCTCGGCCGGTATGTCCTGTATTTTCCCGATTTTTTGACCGCCATTACAAAATTATACCATTATGCAGGGGTTGGTGGCAGCCCAAAAACGATTTGATTATTTCACGTTTTTGTTGTAGTATAGGACAATTCCAGAGTAGAGGAGAGTAAAATGGATGTTAGATTGGCTGTGTGGAGAAGCAGAAAATTCCGTTCCTGGGGTAACGGCAGGGTCGTAAAAGTACCGTCCCGCTATACCGAAAATTACTTGCTAAGTAGTGTTATGGAGGGATAAACAAAACAGATTTTTATTGTGCCCGATCCGGACCGATAAAATACAGCATGTGAGTAATTTTGAATGCGTCGAATATACAGATAAAGAATTTCGTGGCGTTCATAAAATTCTAAGGTCCTATCCAATCTTATCCGCAGAGTGATGTTTGAAAGGAGTAGGGAATGGGGTCCCAAAAGTTAAAGAGGAAACAGGAAGCTGAACTGGATTGTCTTAAACGGAAAGAGGAGGAGAAAAAACAGAGAGGCGAGCAACTGAACAAACAAGAGCAAAAAAGATTAAAAGACCTGGAAAGACTGCGGAGAACCGGTTAGGCTAAGTTTCTTTAAAAACTGAATAGTACCTCCCGCCGGGACGACACCGAATAAACTTCGATGCCCCGGCATTTTTCTTTTTTTCATACCCAAAACGTGACGCTCTTTAGCGAAATCGCATTGAGAGGAGGGTAGGGAAATGGATAGAAAAAAGTTCAACCACGTTAAAAAGAACGGCAGGCGCAGTCCGGGGAGCAGAGAAAATCCGGTTAGTTTTAACGGAGTAGCTGCTTGCCGAAGTGAACTTCTCTCTAACCTCGAGTACAACAAAGGGATATACATCCTCGTAGGAGAAAGGGCGGTATATCAAATAACCGGATACGCGCAGGAATGTTCGGGACGCTACACATACAGTTATTCTGCAAGACCGGTCGGTTTTATCTAAACCCTTAGAACCGCACATACTCAAAAAGTATCTGCGGTTCTTTTTTTTACCCAAATTGCCCATACCTATATAGTTTTAAAGTCCGAATTATAATATACTGGTAGCATGCCAAAAGTCAGTACGGACGAAAAACTAATCAATACGTTTCTTGAAAGAGGGGTCGACTCGATTTACCCATCAAAAGAAGCTCTTAAGAAGAAACTGATGTCGGGAGAAAGAATAAAAGCTTATCAGGGGTATGACCCTACGGGCCCACATCTGCACGTTGGACACGCAATGGGAATAAGAGCCTTAAGAATTTTGCAACAGCTTGGTCACGAAGCCATATTTTTGGTCGGAGATTTTACAACATTAGTAGGTGACCCGGATAAGGACACGGCCAGACCTCTGATGACCGAAGAACAGATTCAAAAAAACATGGCCGGGTGGAAAGAACAGGCAGCCCAACTCATAGAGTTCGAGGGCGAAAATCCCGTAAAATTTATGCGCAACCACGAATGGCTTTCAAAGATTGGCTTGGCTGAACTCATAAAATTATTATCAAACGCCACCGTTCAGCAAATGATTGAGCGCGATTACTTCGCTAAAAGACTTAAAAAAAATAACCCCATCGGCTTGCAGGAATTTATTTACCCCCTTATGCAGGGTTTTGACAGTGTAGCAATGGGAGTAGACCTCGAAATAGGCGGCACCGACCAGACATTTAACATGCTTATGGGCAGGGAACTGGTAAAAAGATACCTGGGCAAAGACAAGTTCATAAGAACGAATGAGATGATGGAAGCTCCGGATGCACTAACAATGAGCAAGACAAAAGGCAACGGCATAAACCTCGCCGACAAGTCCGAAATAATGTACGGAAAGGCCATGTCTTATCCGGACGAACTTATAACAAAATGCTTAAGACTATTAACGGATATGCCTATGGAGGAAATCTGGGAAATAAATAAAAAAATCCAGGACGGCGAAAATCCAATGATTTTCAAAAAACTTATGGCATTCGAAGTGGTAAAAATTATTAAAGGTTCGGAAGAAGCGGAAAAAGCGCAAAAACATTTTGAAAGGACCGTTCAGAAGAAAGATATTACTGATGAAGATACTGAGATAGTGAACGTTTCAGGAACTATGCCTCCGCAGGAATTTTTAAAAAGGGCATTAAAAAATTCCGAATCTGTAAGTCATGTAAAAAGAATCCTGGAGCAGGGCGGGGTAGAGGTGAACGGGAAAAAAGTTATGTCGACACAGATTGAAATTGAATTCACACCGGGAACAGTAGTAAAATTCGGAAAGAGAAAATATTTCAAGGTAGAGGATAAAAAATGACAAGAAAAGAAATAAAAAAGAAAATAAAAAGAGCATTCAGAAAAGATAATATCTATAAAGTCGTCATAATTATAAGCGCCCTGGCTCTTATTACAACATCAGTACTCCCGTACGTTCTCTAAGAAATACCGGGAGTTTGATTCTTTTACAGAAACAAAAACCCGGCTTACTATTGTTAACCACCGGCAACCACAGAGAAAGCAACATCAAAGTCGTCGTACTTATTCATCGGAACATTCACAATCACAGAAAATCCACTCTCATCGCAACATTTTTCAATCTCAGGAACATAATCATCGTACGGAAATAAATCTATATACTCCTTTACGACTGCTGTAGCAATGTTAACATCACAAAATCCGAACGGAAAAATATCTCCATCGTACACGCTCATTTTTACTCTCCTCTCATGTGGTTAACCAATAAATGTTACTTAAATTTTCAAAACAAGTAAAATATATTTAATGAAATTGTCTTCACCTGTAGGTGTGGTACCAAAAATCGGACCGAAGTATAAAAAGTTGTTAGAGAATTTAGAAATCAGGACAATTCAGGATTTGTTATATCACTTTCCTTTTAGATACGAAGATTATTCAAACGTAAAAAATATAAGTGAACTAATGGAAAATGAAACAGCGACTATTAAGGGAATTGTTGAATCGGTAACAAACATATTTACACGGAACGGAAAAAGACTCACAAAAGTAGCCATAAGCAACCGCACCGAAAAAATCGACCTTATTTTTTTTAACCAGCATTACTTGAAGACAACAATAAAAACAGGGCGGGAATATACGATTAGCGGCAAGGTAGGAACTTTCGACAGGAAACTCTCATTTATTAGCCCCGAGCTGGAAGAGAGTAGAGAAGTCAACTTAAACACTGGAAGGCTTGTCCCTGTTTACCCGGAAACCTACGGAGTCTCATCCAAATGGCTCCGGGCTAGAATTAACGACGTCGTATTGAGGGAAATTAGTCTGGAGGAATTTTTACCCGAAAATACAATAAATAAACACAGTTTGGGTAAATTTGATTGGGCGCTTAAACAAATCCACTTTCCGGATACAGAGATTAACGCTGAAAAAGCCAGATTGAGGTTCCAATTCGAGGAGTTGTTTCTCGAGCTCCTGAAAGTGGAAAAAAGGCGCGTTCAGTGGGAATCTAAGCTAAAAAGTTCCGGTATGGAGATAAAAGATACTCAAATCGCCTCTTTTGTTGGCGAATTGCCCTTTAAACTCACAAATTCCCAGGAAAAAGCAGTCGATGAGGTTCTGAAAAATCTGGCTTTAAAACATCCGATGAACCGTTTACTTGAGGGCGACGTTGGTACAGGAAAAACGTTGGTCGCTCTGATTGCTGCCTACAACACACACCTAAACGGATTTAAAACCCTTTATATGGCTCCTACTGAGATATTAGCCGCTCAGCACTTTGAAACCTTTACCCGCCTTCTGTCTCCCCTGGGAGTAAAAATTGCCCTCATTACAGGATCTACAAAGCCGAACGGCGACGATTACGACATACTTATAGGTACTCACGCCCTTATATATTCCAAAGAAAAATTTAAGAACGTCGAACTGGTTGTTATCGACGAACAGCACAGATTCGGAGTAGAACAGCGGGGAAAGATATTGGAAATGGCTAACGAGGGAACTGTACCCCATTTGCTTGCAATGACTGCTACCCCTATACCAAGAACACTTGCCCTTACCATTTATGGTGACCTTTCAATATCGGTTCTGGATACACACCCGAATAAAGAAAGAAAAATATCAACAAAAGTAATACCGGAAAACACCCGGGATAAGGCTTACCGATGGATAAGACAGAAAAACGAACCCACTTTTATCGTGTGTCCTTTAATTGAAGAAAGCGAGACTTTGAGCTTTGAAAATGTCAAAGCTGCCGAAGCCGAATACGCATCGCTCAAAAAAACATACTTTAAAGACGTTGAGATGGGCCTCCTCCACGGAAAAATGAAGCCTAAGGAAAAAGAAGAGGTGGTTGAAAAGTTCAGAAAAGGGAAAATCAAGGTGCTGGTGTCCACCCCGGTCATAGAGGTGGGAATAGACGTGCCTGAAGCCACTATAATGGTCATAGAGAGCGCAGAAAGGTACGGACTAGCCAGTTTGCACCAATTGCGGGGAAGAGTAGGCAGAGGGTCAAAAGAGGGCTATTGCTTAACTTTTTTGAGTACCCCTTCAAAAAGTGCTTACACGAGGCTCAAAAACCTGGAAACCAAAGACAACGGTATGGAACTTGCAGAAATTGATATGAGAGCAAGGGGACAGGGTGATATTTTCGGGGCAAGTCAGCACGGATTTAAAAGGTTTAAAATTGCCGATATGTTTAACGTCAAAATGCTTGAGGAAGCAAAAGAGGAGGCTCAGGAAATTTACCCATTTTTGGACTATTACCCGCTACTAAAGGAAAGGTTGACACAAGAGGCAGGAGAATATATACCTAACAACTAGTATGGAATTAAGGATTACAACAGGCTCCGCGAAAAATAAAAAGCTCATCATACCGGATATACCCGGTTTTAGGGCAGTTCAGGAAATTGCCAAATCATCAATGTTCTCTATTATAGGTGACAACGTAGAAGGGTCTGTTTGCCTCGATTTGTTTGCAGGTAGCGGAAATTTAGGAATAGAGGCATTGAGCAGGGGGGCCGCCTGGTGCGATTTCGTGGACGGGAATAAAGAGAGTGTCGAGGCTATAAGGAAAAACGTGGAAAACTGTAATTTTTTTGAAAAGTCTTCGGTTACCCTTAAGAACGCCGTTAAGTACGTTGCGGGTACCGAAACGAAGTATGACTTTATCTTTATGGACCCTTTTTACAACGACACGTCCCATACGCATTTATTTAAAAACCTTGGTAATTCTTTAAAGGACGGGGGCGTAATATTCTATTTTCATGAGGATGGGGTAGATATAGCACAAATTCTCGAAAAAACGCCATTTGAAGTGGTTGATAGCAGAAAGTTCGGCGTTAGCGTGTACGACGTTATAAAAAGAAAGCGGGGTTATTGATACTCGAGTAATTCAATAACCCCTTTTTTGCTTTTCCGCTTACTTTAAACCAAATAGGTCAGCTTATTACAGCCGGGTGCAGATGCTTCTTCACGGCTTTAAGCGAAGGAAACCTCGTTACACCTAAGATGTATCTCTGGTTGAACCCCGTGTCAAAAGTTGCTAACACAAAGTCCCCGTTTTTTTTGTCTTCGTACACCCGTTTAGCCCCGCCCATACCATTTCTACACACCCCAACGTACTTCCAATTCTTGTCAACATCAATATTACTCATCATTCTCTCCTTTTACGTGTATTCGAGCAGATTCCGGAAAAGCAAAGTAACTTATAGCATATTTTGGGGGTCTTGGCAACCCTGAAACCGATTCTATTTGACAGCAAAGCCTCAAACCTTTATATTTCACACTGTATGGCAGTACCAAAAAGAAAACATTCTTTATCAAGAACAAGAAAAAAGAGAGGCGCTCACTACAAAAGAGTGCGCGTTCAGGCTGTAAAAACTTCGGACAACAAAGCTTACAAAAGACCTCACGTCGAAGAGTATATCGAGCTTTAATAATTCGGATATAATTACATAATGAAATCTTTCGCGGATCCGAGGCACACTTCCAGAAAACTTGCTTTGACTTCTATTTTTTGCTGGCTGTTTACGGAAACTGATAAACATGATGCAATTATGTTGTCAAAAGATCTTTTGGAAGAACAACCCGGAGAGCAGGACACCGAACTTACGGAGTACATTTTTGAAGGCGTTAAAACCCACTTAAACGAGATTGACAAAGTAATAGAGGAAAGTGCGCCGGAGTGGCCTATTGACAAAATAGCCAAAGTTGATTTAGTAGTACTCAGAATTGCTGTCTTTGAACTACTCTTCGGTAAAAAAGCACCGGTTAAAGTGGTTGTAGACGAGGCTGTGGAATTGAGCAAAGAGTTCGGAAACGACACTTCGCACAAGTTTGTGAATGGGGTTCTCGGCACAGTGATAGAAAATTACTTGGAGAAAAAAAATGAGTAGCGAATATCTTACAAAAACTAAAAAGGTGATAGAGGAAAAAACGGGCGTTTCTCCCTCTGATATACACGAAACTTCTTTTTTTGAGGACGACTTAAATATCGGGGAAATGGAACTTCTTGAGATATTGTCTGAACTTGAAGAAATGTACCGAGTGGATCTCGTTTCTGAGCAGGAAAATATTGCGACCGTTCAGGATATACTTGACCTGCTTAGCGAGAAAATTGATTAGTATCCGGCCGTATTTTACCCGTGACGGACGTCGCGGTGAAAGTTCGGGACGGACACGGAAAATTCGATGATGTCTTTTGATTTCGACAAGACTAAACAAATACTGGGTAAAGATTTAACTGACGAGAATTTATTTAGAACGGCCTTTACCCATCGTTCATATTTAAACGAACACCACGAGTGCGAAAACCCTTCTAATGAAAGACTAGAGTTTCTGGGCGATGCCGTACTTCAGCTACTTTCCAGCGAATTCCTCTACAAAACTTATCCCGAAGCTCCGGAGGGAGAAATGACCAATTTTCGGTCATCGGTGGTATGTACGTCCTCTTTGGCTCAGGAAGCCAAAAGAATGGGCTACGGGAACCTACTACTGCTTTCTAACGGCGAGGAAGCAACCGGCGGCAGAGAACGGGAGTATATACTAGCCAACACGTTCGAGGCGGTGCTGGGCGCCCTTTACCTTGATAAAGGACTTGAAAAATGTAGGAAGTTCTTGGAAAAAGAGCTTTTTTCCAAAATCTCCAATATAGTCGACAACGACATTTTTAAAGACTCGAAATCTCAATTCCAGGAAATGGCTCAGGACAAATTCGGCGTAACCCCGGTTTACCAGATTATAGATTCCTGGGGGCCTGACCATGAAAAAACCTTTAAGATGGGCGTTTTCATAGGTAAAGAGAATTGGGGCATCGGAGAAGGGAAGAGCAAACAAAGGGCAGAACAGGCAGCAGCAGAAAGTGGTTTAAAAAGGATGGAAAAGGGCGATTAAAGGTTATTGTTGAGGTGTAGACAACCCTAACCCCATCTGCTAAAATCAACCAGTTATGTCGGTAACAATCAGATTAACAAGAACAGGACGAAAAAATTTACCATCTTACAGAGTGGTGGCTACGCAAACCAGAACTAAAAGAGACGGTAAGTATTTGGATTTAATCGGTTACTATAACCCGTCTCAGACCCCTGCTGCATTTGATTATGACAAGAAAAAATACCAGGATTGGATATCAAAAGGCGCTATCGTTTCGGACGCCGTGAAAAAAATGGTAGAAGGAAAATACGAATACACAAAGTACAGACCGGGTAAAGAAGAAGCTGCAGAAAAAGGTTCTGATAAAGAAGCAGTACAAGAAAAACCCGCAGCCGAAGAAACCGCGCCCGCAGCCGAAGAAACTCCCGAACAGGCTTAATATGAAAGACTTCATAACCTACATTGTCCGACAAATAGTATCCAATCCCGAAGCGATTGAAGTTGAGGAAATCAACGAAGAAGGCGTTTTCGTTTACACAATTTCCGCGGCTAAAGAAGACATGGGTACGTTAATAGGCAAAGAAGGAAGAAACATCAAAAGCATCAGAAATATGGCTAAAGCTAAAGCAATCAAAGACGACATAAGAATAAGTGTTAACATAAAAGAAGATGATCAGATTTAACGTTCTCACTTTATTTCCCGAACTTATACAACCTCATTTAGAATTTTTACCTTTCAAAAGGGCGGTTGAGAAAGACGCAGCTGAATATAAACTTTGGAATTTGAGAAAATACGCCCGTGACAAACGCGGTACAGTTGACGATAAACCTTATGGAGGGGGCACCGGAATGCTTCTAATGCCCGAACCTATTTACGACGCACTCCACGACATACATAATGAGCCGCCGGAAGATATTGTAAAAAGAAGTGCCGTGAGAATAATATTGCTATCTCCGCGGGGCAGGAAATACGACCAAAAATATGCGGGGGAACTATCAAAAGCACAGGAAATAACACTGATCTGCGGAAGATATGAGGGGGTGGACGCCAGAATAGAGGAAAATTACGTTACCGATGTAATAAGCATAGGCAACTACGTAATATCAGGTGGGGAAGTTCCGGCATTGGTAATTCTTGAAAGCGTTACAAGATTATTGCCTAATGTTATTGAAAAAGAGGACGCCATCACAAACGAGTCGTTCACAGAGGGCAACATCGAGTACCCCCAATACACAAGACCGGAAATATTTAAAGATAAAAAGGTGCCGGACGTGCTTCTTTCCGGTAATCACAAAGAAATAGAGAAGTGGAAAAAAGAAAATTCTCCGTCGGCGTAATTATTAGTCAAAAATTATAAGTCGAAAGGTGTCTCGGGTTCTGTTTCCGTCTGCTCTGTTTCCGTCTGCTCTACGGGCGCTTGTTCTGCGGGCACCTCAGCAGGAACAACCGATTCTTCCGTCTCTTCAACTTCTTCGTTGTTAACTATGTCCGGATTTAGAAATTCGTAGTATTTATAATCCTTTACACTATTCATAAATGCAACAAAATCCGGGGAAGTAATATCGAGAGTAATAGGATCATCGGTAACCGCGATTGATTGAACGTACATATAAGGAGAATCGATGTTGACGTTAACGTTTAGCAGACCTTCCTGTTCCGCTGCTGAAGATTGACCAAACCTGAACGTGGTCACGTAGGCAATCCTCGCAGCTTTTTCAATTTCCTGCATAAACACCACCATTTGTTCGTGAGAACCGGTCACAGTCGCGGCGATATTAACAACCCCGCTTATGTCGTCTTTCCGCTGGTCTGAAGTAGCATCAGGATTCACACCTGTTGCCCCGGTATAGGAATAATTCAAGCGATCGACGGCCATTCCGGCATTGGTTGCTATCTGATGTATTTGATCCAAAAGTTGGGGTACGTTGGACTCAGAGACGTAAAGCTTTTCAACAAGATCAGCATTTTCCTGTAATACAGTATTAAAATCTTTCATCTTCGATAGTGCTACCGACTTTTTATTTAGCACATCTAATACAGCAGTTTGGGTCACAAGCTGTGCTTTAAGTTCGGTTACTTTAGCATAGGTTGGTTTGATGTATGCAAAAAACAATACGGCGGTAACACCCAGTCCGATAATAGGGAAAACAAAGTCCAGGATGACATCTTTTATTACGCCTATGTTTATATCTTTTATTTTACTTTCTATGTTTTCTTCGTTCATAGTTTTATTTTTGATGTATCGTAGTTAATTACAATAAAGAATCTGACAGTGCTTTTATTTTGATCGAGAGTTACAGAGTTAAGCTTTACTTCTGCAAATAACTCTTTTAACTCGGGGTCTCCGCCGGGAAAATCTTTATTTAAAAGACTGTTAATAAAATTAGCTATTAAAATGTAGTTGTCAGCGTCACCGGTATAATTAATTATCCCGTCCTTCACATCCATAGCCTCTATTCTTATACCTTCCGGCTGTCTTACCTTAAGTTCTGAAAGCAGACGCGAATAATGAGGCCTGTCAGCTATAAACTTGGAGATGGAGTTGTATTTTTTATCCAAATTCCTTACAACAACCTCGGTGGCTGAGAGGGATTTTATTTTGTTTCGTTGAGTATCAATCTGAGAATTCACATCATTAACTTTTGCAGAAATCTCTGAATGTGTGTAGTAAAGATATCCGGAAACACCCAAACCTACAACCGTGAGTAAGAAAAAGAATATGGTAGTGCCTTTAACCGCTTTCCCTTTAGCCTGATATTGTACCTCCTCCTGGGGAATAAGATTGATATTTTCCATTTAAACCTCCCTCAGGGCAAGGCCCACGGCTGTTGAATACATGGGACCGTCCTGACTCAAATCCTTTCTTCTAGGCTCTAATTTAGGTGAAAACTGGAAATTGGCCAACGGGTTGGCGAGTTGGACTTCAAAATCAACATTTTTTGCTACGTAAGTTAAAAGCTCAGGCATTAGGGCAGTTCCTCCTGTTAATATCAACCTCTTAATCGTAGCAGAGCTGTTGTGTTTTGTGAAGAAAACCGTAGCCCTTTTTATTTCAAGAATTAAGTTGTCCATTACCGGTCTAATAACGTTAAATATCTTACCTTCGGCCTGCATAGGATCCATACCGTAAACTTTTTTGTACTCTTCGGCCTGTTGAATATCCAAATTTAATTCCTGTTGTATTGCCTTTGTAATTATGTCCCCGCCTACCGGAATACTCCTGGTAAAACGTACGGCGCCTCCGTATGTAACAACAATTATCGATCCTGAAAATCCCATATCTACCACAATAGTACCGAGAGGAGCGGCTGCAGAATCCCCTAAAACCCTACCAAGCGCCAAAGTTTCGGGTTCTATTGCATACGGCACAAGCTTTGCTTTCTTGGCAATGGCGACGTACCTTTCCAAAACTTCTTTCTTGGCAGCGACCACTTGGACATTTATTTTATCTTTTTCTGTGAGGTCCGGATCCAGTCTCTGGTACGAAAGATTTATCTGATCAAGGGGTAGAGGAATATATTGCTCGGCTTCGTACTTAACAGCACTTTTAAGCTCTTTATCGCTCATAGCCGGAACCTTTATAACACGCATAAAAACCTGGCTTTCGTCTAGCCCCATTACGACGTGGGATGTCCCGAAATCCATTTCCTTAAAAAATTCGGCTATATGCTCTGCTATAGAGTCCAAATCTTCTTTTTTATCGGATAGAAAATTGACCTTTGGATTTTCGTAAGTGCCAATATTTGAGATTATCAGCCCTTCCTTACGTTTATCGAGCTCTACGGCTCTAAATGTGCTTCTTCCAAAATTTAAACCTACGATGGGCATATTAAGATTCTACTATCCTTTCAAGGCTCATACAAGACTGATTTATCACTATTTTTCGTCTATTTGTGTCACTGGGCGTAGCTGTTGGTAAGGTCGGAGGTTTCGCTGGTTTGAAGTAGGGCATAATCGAAAAAAGCCGGAGCCATCGGATCTGTTTTAAGAACAACGATATGTTTTACAGATCCCCCCGAATAACCACGGGCGTCCAAAATTATTCCTTGTCTGGGTATGGTTTGCCCGATAGCGGGTACTGCGTATAAAACAGCCTGCTCGTAGTAAGGTTTTATGCGCACGTATTCGGGAGTTCCCGTAGCTGTAATGGTAAAACAATTTGGATAACCGTGGTTAGCTCCTGCAGAATCAAATCCATTCTCACTATAAGAAGACGACACCGAATTCACCGCGAAAGAGTTTAGCATGGTGACCCCGGCCTCTTCGTAAATATAGGCAGCGTGTACCGAGGAAGCCCCGTACCAACAAATATCGAGAGGGGATCCAGAAGCATATCCTAAAAGATTAATTTGGCCCGCTTCACCGGACTCCAAATTCAACGAAAAAGGATCCGTGGTGTTTCCCGAATACTCCAACGACACATTCGCACTAACAATATTACCGTTGGGCTCAGTTATGCTGTAAGTACAGGCGTTTCCGCAGTTTCCAAATGCTATATATTCTTCCAGCGTTTCGTTCGGGACGACAAGAAGACGTTCTATTATCGCCTCTGCGGCCTTGAGAGCTTTCACACTATCGTCTGTCCTAACCAAACCTTTAAACGCACTTATAAAACGATTTGAGATGGTTATACCTATCGTAGTTGAAACAATCATTAAAAAGACCATTACCACAAGAGTCTGCCCTGAATTGTTTTTAAAAATTGAAAAGTCTTTCATATCGATAGAACTTAATAGTTTCTGGGAGAAACCACATTTATAATGTCCGCGTATTCGTGGCTGTTCCCCAGAGCAGGTGTGAATCTGATATGCATCATTACTGTTTGCGGGGCAACTTCTCCTACCACAGAAAAACAATTGCCTCCGTATGATGGACACGAAACGAGTATGCCGCTGATCCCGTCGGTGTTAGTTAGAGGTGTGATTGTGGTAGGAGAATACTCTACCTGTAAAATATTCCCATAAACCCGGTATGTGACACTCACACCATCTTCTTTCTGTATAACAAGAGCGTTAGTATAACCCACAGGACTCACACCTTCAGAACTTCTTATCTCGCGTTCAAGCTTTAAACCCACAAAATTTGCTTGTTGCTCAACTTCATTTTTAATCTGAGTTTTATTGTAACTGCGGACAAGAGAAACCAATATGTCGCTCGTCACTCCGATTGAGATTCCAAGCAGAGCAATTACTACCAATAGCTCCACCAAAGTGAAACCGCTGTCTTTTCTTTTAAGATTAGGTTTTCTATTCATTTTTGTTGCCAATTCGTAAGGTCAGAATATACAAAAGTTTTTTTGTTCTGGCCGCCTATGTCCCAGTCCGACTGCACGGTCACGTGGATAACCATGTTACCGGGTTCAGCCGTAGTAAAAAATCGGGTACTTATGGCAGTGGCTCCCGCCATAGTTACTTTCTGACCGGGCTTTACTACACCTAAAGTAGGCATAGTTACATAACACCCGCTCGGAGGGGCACATCCTGTCACCGCAGAAACAAAATCTACCCAAACACTTCCATCTCTATAGGCACGGAGCAATTCCATTTGCGTGTTGGCTGCTTTTGTACCTTCCATCAATAATGTACTCTGCAGAGATGTCCTTAGTGAAAACAATGTAAGGGAGAGTAGGGAAGTGATGACTACGACAGAAATCCCCAGCGCGGCTATGACCTCAACCAGTCCTAACCCATCTTGTTGTTTAATAATTTGCTTCATATTTTTTAATTTGCGTTTTTAATTAAACCGGCACGGTTGATAAAAATATCTTTCGAGACTGTGCTGGAAGTATGAAAGAGCCTGATAGTGGTGTTCGGGATGGGCGTCATAACAGCACCGATTCTTTCCAGCACCGAACCGTCCTCCATACTAAATAAAAGGCAATGCACGCCGGACGAAGAAATGGAAACATTGACCGGAAGCTCGGTAGTTTGTTGGAGTGACGTGCCCGGATCGGTGGTCAAACAAGTACCGGACGAAGTTAGATAAAAACTGTAGGCTGTATTATATCCCGTCGTGGATGAATAAGAGACCGCCCAATACCGGGCGGGAACTCCGTTCAGGATTGAATCAGAACCTGTTCCTGTCAACGCCCTATTTTGCAGGCTCCTCAAGTCACTCTTCAAATTCTCCTGGGCCTGCTTCAAAGTTTGGTTTCTCGTGTAAGATGAAAAAGACGGAATCACTATTCCTGACACTATTGCTAAAATCGAAACAACGATCATCAACTCTACCAATGTAAATCCTTTATCAGCTGGGTGGGGCAGTTTCATATGTAAATACTATCACAAAAATTATAGCGTAATCAGCAGTAAGTTTGTCCCCAATTCATATTTGAGAGGATCGTTTCCACCGTCCTCCGATGCTTTATCCAAGAGCTGTTCAAGGCGTGTGCTTACTTCGTAATCAACGTTATTGTGAAAATATTCATAATGATAAGTAGCGTCGTTTACAGGGTCGGTGGGATATCTTGAAAAGTAATCCGAGAGGTCAACCGGCACCCACCCCGATAGGGCCGAGTACAAATCAGGCGAACCTGCCGGAAGATAGTTACTGGAGTACAAAAAATTTTCTAATCCCGGGTATCGACCGTAATCCAGCCTATACTCGTTTATCGCTCGATCCAGTGTTGAGATGTCCGATAATCTTTTGTTATCTCTAGCTTTTCCTTTTGAAGAAACCGGTGATATTAGAGAGATAGTAACACCTATAAGTATGAGCAAAATTGCCATAACAATAGTAATTTCCAGGAGAGTAAAACCGTTGGATTTAGAATTCCGTTTCATTTTTAAAAGGGGTTTTGAACGGCGTGACAATTAGTGGTACAGCTACTACACCCGTAGGTAGTGCAATTACTTACTTTGTTACAGGGTACATAATCCACGCTGGTTGTTTCCATTTTAGCTACAAGTACGTAGTTGCTGCCGCCACTTCTGTAGTAGTATCCAAAATTATTCGTGCAGGAAAATGTTGCAGAAAAACCGTTAGGGTCAACAGGGAGTGTGCCACTATAGTAACTGGATAGGGGGGCGGCGAGCGCCGCAGGAACTGTCATCCAACCGGCGGGAGTAGCGGGGTAATTACGAAAATCAGCAAATCTAAGCTCCAAAGCCGTTTGGATCTTTTTTAAGTCAGCCACCCTTATAGCATCTCTTGAACGGGCTCTCAGTTGAGCAGGATTTATGACTGTTATTACCAATCCGCTAAGTATTCCCACAACTGCCATCACTATCATAATTTCTACAAGGGAGAAACCTTTTATTTTACGTCCATTCAGAAATAAATTATCCATATATTAACAATTAACAAAGCCCCGCCGGAGCGGGGCAGGTGTCCTTATAAAGCTAAGCAATTAGCGTTTCCGCTTGTAGCTGATGCAGTACCTTGTGTTACGTTATAGGAACAGCTGAAAACACACGGGTTTGTCCCGGAGGCTGTACCAGTCACAACAATATTCGGGGGTGTGCTGTAATTAATCCCGTATACCGAGCCCGTAGGGTTACCGTTAGGTTGGGTAGCACTAATACCTTCGAAAGTTATACAAGCGACCTCGGGGTTAAGTCTGGTAGCGGCACAGGCCTGCATCGCGTAACAAACCTTATCCGTGTTTGCGCGCATAACTGTCTCAGCTGATCTTCTTCTTACCTGAGCCGGATTGATAACTGCGATAACAATACCTGATAAAATACCGATGATCACAATAACGAGCAAAAGTTCAATAAGCGTAAAACCAGAAGCATCTATGAGCTGAGGATTTCTCTTAAATAATCGTCTCATCTGCTTCTCACCCCCCTCCTTCTATCTAATCCAATTCTAGATTTTAAAATCAATTTAGGCAGTATAAGCATTTTCTTACTAAATTATGACTTCGCACATAATCGGTGTCAATACGATTCCCTCGATTTAAAACTATTTCTGCACATTAGGGCACGTCGTTGTTAGAGAATAACGCGTAGTCAAAAAAAGACGGGGCAGTGTTAAAGGATCTATAAACAACTATCGCCTTTGTAGTACTAATATCTCCATCCTGAACCAGCTCTCCCCTTGAGTAGAGTCTGTACCCCTGTGTCGGGAGCGAAGTGGGATTCACGGGAACTACGGCTATTCTTGATCCCTGAAAAAAGGTTCTGACCCTGAGGCCCGTCATGCCTATGACAGTAATATCGTGGCAGTAGGGTAGGGGATATCCTTCCCGGACAGCTTCGCTTGTCCCGTCCGTAAATCCTGTAGAAGAGATGTTCGAAATAAAAGCGCTAACGGAGGTTTTCAAAAAATTCCGCTCTGTTACAGAGGGACCATATAAAATATATTCAACGGCAGCATTGGCGTTTTCCCAGCAGAGTCTAATTAAACTCATCCCCGTTATTTCAATATTTTTGGTCTGGTTTGGAGAAAGATCCACCGCATAGTAACTTGTACTCCCGATTATACCGGTGTGGTTAAAAGTTTGAGAACTCAGGACGGCTCTGGATTCGATTTCATCCGATGCAGCTTTTGTAAAATTCAGGATACAACGTGTGGAGTCACCCGCAATAGGAGTAAAACCCATTTCCGTACAATCCGGTGTTTTACTTGATAACCTATCTAAAAATCTGGTGGGTTGGTCCAGCAATCTGTCAATTCCGCCTTCTGCAGCAGCAAACACCCTTGTCGAAGTATCAGACCTGGGAGCCCGGGAGGACAACTGCAAAGTCCTGCTACTCAAAGCCACTCCTACAGATAAAGCGATAGTCAGGGCAACTAAGACAAATAAAAGTGCCTGTCCGTTATTATTTAATTTCCCAAACTGTCCTTTCATATTAGTTTCCGATTTCTCCCGCGTCGTCATCAAATTCATATTGAACGTCGAAAATTTCAAGTCCTGTTTCTACACCCCATCTCGAATTAAATTTGATGGATTTCGTTACACGATCGAGCGTACCCAATGGATAATGCACAACTGCCGATGGATACATGTTGTTGTTGAGGCCGAGGTCTCGCAATATCTGCAATCCTTTGCCTGATGCAGACCCCGATTTTGTACTAATTAACGACCCATAAAAGACGACCGGATTATCAGGAGAGGCCTCAGTATAGTTGCTGCCCACCTCGATACCGCTTGAAGAAATAATGATAGCTTCAATCTGAGGGGGCGTATCTATAGTGTAAGTCGAAAGGGGAGTGGACAAAGACGGATCTATCTTTACGTGAGCTCTCGTTATTATAACAACGTTTCCGGGGGACGTCGAAACTCCCAGTGGGGCTCCCGGTACTTCTATACTATTGATTGGCCTGTCTATGACAAGGGTATTGGAGGGGTTACCTTCTACATATACGAACGCCACTCTGGGTGAAATATTGCCGGTACGGACATAGCAAGTGGTTCCGATACAGGTAAGCAGACGGGTCGGTTTTGGGCTACAGTCGCCCAAAAATCCAGGACGATAATTTACATCCCCGGGGTAACACTTTGCACCAAAATACGTGTCTGTTGAAGTACCATAATACTGCGATTCCACCAGACCCAGATTTTGTGATAGAAAATAGTATTGCCAGGAGCTATTATTGAAATCCGCAATACTTATTTTATAAACATCAGGTCTGAGATAACCGCCCAAGTTCGTCATAACCTTTGCTCCCTCAGGAGCTTTAAGTTCTATTTTCTGGGAAGCGCTATCTTCAACACCGATGTTTTGAATAAAACCTCCCAACGGCCCTTCGGAAATGTCAGTTGAAAAACTCGACCCCCGGACGGACAAAGCATAAATATTGCTACCCAAACTACCCTCTTGAAGTTTGTTCAAATTCAGCATTCCCAAATAAAATCCGCTGTCTGATGAAGTTTCGGAGGTACACGGTCCCGTGTTGGTAAAACTCCCGGCGTAAGCATCGCCGTCTACGACTGCAACCCAGGGGTCTTTTGTCACCTTTGCCATTTGCATTGTAACGGTCTGAGATGCGACTGCTGTGTTCTGAGCAACCGTTGCGCAGGTCTGCAAAGTGGAATTTAGATTTGATTCAGAACATTTTATCCCATATGTCTGGCACATTCCGTCGGAATAGGTGGGACATACAGTTATTTGGGGCGGGGTCGCGGTGGAGTAGGGGACAGACAGGGTAATTTTGCCGTCCGTTCCTGTTGTATCCGTAAAAGTTTTATTATCTTCGGTCTGCGCTCCCCACACAGACACGGTTACACTTGCTCCGGCGAGATTTCGGACGGGTGTTGTTGGACAGGTGGTTGTGGAAGTGGGAATTTCCTGAACCGTAACCGTGATATCCGTCTTCATATTAACGGTGAACGCCCACTCTGCTGATGTACTGGTTTTTGCACCATTGTCAGCGATGACCCGCCATTTATATGTTTTGTTTGTCGTTGAATCCGCGGCGAAAGCACAGGTTGACGTAGGGTTGTCTACGGTACACACATCTTCCCACCCGGTACCCGGGTCGACCTGCACTTTATATTTCTTAGTTGTGTTCCCGTCGCAATTTTCGCCCCATCCTGACAGGGAATTCCAAGAAAGTGCCACGCTGGGTTTGTTTATAAGAATAGATCCGTTCGAAGGCGAGACCAATGTAACCTGCGAAGGAGCAGTCGTGGTACACCCGCCATTGTTACCGCCAACTCCAGCACATGCATAACAATATCCAATAGTTTCATAGTAGGCGCTTGTGGAACAATACGTGCATGTAGGTGGACCGGTCAAACAACACGCCCAGGTATCTTTGATACATTCATTAGTCGGAACATATCCGGCGACGGAACAACCGGTAGATGGACACCCGTTGGGACCTGCACAGCAATAAGTATTATTTTGACATTTATATTCATCGTAGGGCCCCCCGCCATCGCCTATATCTATACCGGTTTTTGTACAATCCCATTCTGCGCAGGTCGCTGCATAAATCGTTCCTTTATTAGTGAATATGGGGAGTGTAAGAATACCAAGAAGGAGAAAAATGTGAAAAAAACGTGTAAAAACTCTCATTAATAAGATGCTACATGAGGAAAAATTGGATGTAAAGAAACCGAGAACGAATAAATAACGCCGAGGTTATGTAAATGTAACCTCGGCGAGCTTAGGACACACACTAGTCGGTCGATATATCAAAATTCGGCTTAGTGTTGGCATCAAATTGAGGACAGTAGGGAAGTTTTGCCGAATCTCCTAAATAAACGGACGCTTCTGACCAACGATATTCTCTGGTTTTCTCCTCTATAAAAACACCGTCTTTGTAGAGTTTGGTTCCATAACCGGAAGCAAAAGCATCGTAAATCCACCCGCACACTTCCATAGGTGAAACCTTTTCAGCAGGTCCTTCCCATTCATCATACTTCATAAATTCGCTCAACAAAACGAGTGTTGGGTCGTCCTGAGGGAAGGTCGGGTCATACAACAAAAGACTTCCTGTTGTGGTCCAAAACAACCCCACTTCATTTTCGTCCCAAGCACCATAGTCACTTACGACAGTGGGGGTTGGAACTTCCGTAGGCAACGGAGTCGGAACAAGACTGGCAGTCGGAGTAAGCGTCTTTTCCAAAGTAGGGCGGGCCGGATTAGTCGCAACCTGTACTGCTGCTGTAGAAGAAGGTTCCGTAGCCCCTCTTGCCGAACAGGACATCATTAAGAATGATGCCAAAACAACAAACGAACCCACCAACAAGCGGATTTTCATTTCCTCTCCTCCTTATCGAATTCATCGGTTTAGATTTGAACTTACAGTACTCTTATCTGTCGGGATTTGTGCGTATTATAGCATTTATAAAAAAAAGGGGGGGGGGTTGTCTTGAAACCTGAAATTAAGAACCTTCGAGGATATTTGAAAATCATCTAACCCTGCGTACCAGTATACACACGGGGCCTGTTGCGTCGCAGTTCTCTGAAACACATTTCGCAATGTAAAGCACATCTCCAAGTTTAATTTCTTCAGCAATACCAAAATTCGATGACACAAACTCCATGTTAAGGTTCTTAAACAATGCTGTTTTTTCAGGAACGCACTCTAGCAAAAGTTCTTTAGGCGGGTAAAAATTATCCAGCGCTCCGGTTACTGTGTTACCGTTAACAGAGCTTACAACGTACCTATCGTATTTTTTCCCTAAATTCTCATCTATTTTATCGCCAGATGTTAAAAAGATTCCCTCCAACTCAGCCGCGACATTGTTCATTTTAGAAGAACCTGACACAACACCAACATCGGGATCTTCAACAAAGGCGGATTCGTGTATCTCAAAGGCGCTGTCCTCTGATTTGGTGTTGTTTATCCCGAACAGGTTATACAAAACTTCGGTATTCTTCGCAGTAAAATTCCTGATTAGAATCAGGAAAGTCAAAATACTTACTAACAAAAAAACAACAAAAATCCCGAGGAGCCTTTTCATACCTTTTTTCTCCACATACTTATTTTTACACAGAATGAAATTTCTATCAAAAGTACTAAATCCCGCATAGTACCACTATAGAGAAAAATGGGACTTCGGCATGAACTAACATGTCGGGGAAAGTCCTTAAACGCCCGAAAACCTTCCGACTTCCTCAACAACCTTGTCAGGATTCACCTCGGATTTTATCAAATATCCATCGGCTCCCAACTTAAAGGCTTCCTGAATGATGTGCTCACTGTTCAAGTTTGTAAGTACAATAACGGGCCCTTTTTTCAGCTCTGGCGTTTCCTTCAAATCTTTTAATATCTTTAGACCGTCTTTACCAGGAAGCATTATGTCGAGAAGCAAAATACTCCACTCGGAGTTTTTAATTTTGTCTCCGCCGACCTCTCCGTTAGGAGCCTGGTCAACTACATAACCCGCGTTCTGCAGGACTTCAGCGTAAATTGTCCTTATATCCTGCTCATCTTCAATTATTAATACTTTGTTTTTTGTATTATCTGGCATAAGTTATTTATAACACACCCTGCTATAGTCAACAAACGAATTTTCTAGTTTAATATACATAATGCCCGATAGAGTAGTAGAGATAAAGGAAAGTGAAATATTCAAGCTTATCGATAAAAACCGAGCGCTTGATGCTACCTATAAACTAGTCGAGACAATTTTAGAAACAACCGAATTCGATGAACTCACACAAAAAATTGCTGACATAATTCCTAATGCCCTCGGATACGAGTTAGGAATTTTGGCATTAATAGATCACAAAAGTAATGTTCTTAAAAAGATTTCTCTTTCCAGAGGTGTCGGCGATACTGATAAGCAGGCCCAACTCGAAGAATTCTTCGGAGAACTGACCATACCTTTCGGTTATGCAGATAATGTCTGCGTGCAAGCTGTTGAAACAAAAAAACAGATTGTCAGTCCCTACATGTGGGATGTATTCAAACCGACGATGACCAAACAACAAGCAGAAACTATTCAGGAAATTACCGGAACCAAATCTCACATCGTAACTCCGTTGTTTTCACACGATAAAGTTATCGGAACAATTATTGTCAGCCTTGCAAAGGAAGTTGATAAAGTGACAGATTTTGAAAAGGAAATGTTGAAAAAGTTTTCCGAAAGCGCGGGGGTAGCTGTAGAAAACTCAAAACTTTACACAAATTTAAAACGGGCAAAAGAGGATTTGCACAAAGCTTATGAGAACATGAAAGTATTAAACACTTTAAAAGATGAGTTCCTATCGGTCGCTTCGCACGAGCTCAGAACCCCGATGACAATAGTGAAAAGCTACCTGTGGATGTTAGAAAAGCAGAAAGCCGGCAAACTAAATCAAAAACAACTCGAGTATCTAAACAAAGCCCTGATAGGCACTCAAAGAATGATTTCGCTCATAAACGACATGCTTGATATTTCTAAATTCGAAAGAAAAAAGGTTTCATTTTCCATTACACAGATCAACCTGATAAACACAATTAGAGATGTCCTGTCTAACTTCGACATCAGGGTGGGGGAGAAAAATTTAAAGCTAGAGTTTCTCCCTCCCATGGGTGAGATTTTAGTCGACGCCGATCCTGACAAATTAAGAGATGTTTTCACAAACTTAATTGAAAATGCGGTGAAATTCACAAAAGAGGGGTCCATAACAATATCTATCGACGAGTACGAAGAGTTTTACAGAATTTCAGTCAGGGATACGGGTGCCGGAATAGACAAAAAAGACCTTCCTAAGCTCTTCCACAAGTTCGGAAGGATAGATAATAGCTACACAATTGCAACTGATTCCGGAGGTACCGGGTTAGGTTTGTATATTGTAAAACTTTACATTCACGGTATGGGCGGTATGGTGGGGGCAGATTCAGACGGTATTGGAACGGGAAGTACGTTTTGGGTAACTCTTCCGAAAAATAAAATTAAAAAGTTCGGAGTTAGCTTAAAGCAGGTTGAAATACCAGTTTAAAATTTCCGAACCCCACGCCAGGCAAATCAAGCTTCCCAAAATCAGAAATGGGCCGAAAGGTACAATACTTTTTAATGTTTTCTTTTTAGTCAGGATCAAGACAATGCTTACAACCGCCCCTATAAAAAATCCTAAAAAAACAGCTAAAAGATTATAAGGAAATCCGTTAACCAGCCCCACCAGTAAACCCAATCTTATATCTCCGCCGCCCATTCCTCTGCCACGGGTTATCCAAACTATTAACAGAAAAAATAAGGCTATGGCTATAGCGGAAATAAAATTAAAACCCAACCCGCGTAAGGCAACCCCAACCTGATTTTCAAAAAATCCTGCTCTGAGAAGATACCTACCAAAATCATCATTTTGCAACCTATTGCGGTATTCATATAAATTAAGGGCCGTTGACGATAAATGAAAAAGCGCAACAAAAACTATAGCCGGCAAAACTACTTTATCCGGAATTAGCAAGTATTTAAGATCGGCAAGTAAAAGGATCTCATAAAACGAAAACACGACGGACAAAAAAACAAAACCTACGAATACATCTCGTGAAAAAGTATTGAATAAAGAAAATCCGGATAATGACGCGGCAAAAACCAAAAATAGGCCGGACAAGATTTCAGAGAAGGGGTAGTACCAAGATAGCCGTGTCTGACAAAACGAACACTTTCCCTTCTGCATCAAAAAAGAAATTACGGGGATAAGATTCAGTGCTTTTAATTCCTTACCGCACTTATCACATTTTGAGCGATCGGAAACTATTTTTTCACCTTTAACAACGCGGTCGGAAACAAGATTCAAAAAAGAACCTATGAAGGTTCCGAAAATAAAAATAATTACGAGATTAACATAGCTCAATACCATTAGCAGATTCTCGCACTTTTTTCAGAATTGCACAACAAAAAAGGCTCTCGTAAGAGAGCCTTTCTCGTTGATTGCCGGCAACCAACTAAGGAAGTATTAACAAACTTGTACCGGATTCATAAGCATTTGGATTATTTCCACCATCAGTGCTCATCTTCAACAAATTGTCCTCGTGCTGCAATACTACGTTAACTTCAAAATCCGTTGCTGAGGATCCGAAAGTATAAACGTGGGCAACTGTGTTGACTGTGTCATTAACCGGATCGATTGGTAAAACAGCAACGAACCTGGAAAGTCCAACCTTTCCTGTGGGGATGGTATATTTCACCCAACCCAAACCGTCGAGGTCTCTGTCACCGGTGTCACTCGTACAATCAGCACAAGTTCCGGTCACGCCTAAGGCGATTTCCTGCTCTGTTAGGGCTAAGTTAATTGCTTTAGTCAAGGAGTCGATATCAGACAGTCTTTTTGCATCGTTTGATTTCATGATCATCGACTGAGGATTAATAGCAACCAATAAAGCACCCGCTAAGATACCGATGATTGCGATAACAACCAAAAGTTCAACTAGTGTAAAACCTTTTTGTTTTCTCATATTAGTTTTATCTTTTCACCTCCTCACTCAATAAAGTACAAACTAATTAAATAGACTGTGTAATCTGATAAATAGGCGTGATTATCGAGATAATCAAAAACCCTACCATAACACCCAGCATTACGAGTATGATAGGTTCAAGAGCCGCTGACAATCCTTTCACTTTGTTGTCCACCTCACCTTCGTAATAAGTTGCGACACGATCCAAAACTTCATCCATTTTTCCCGTTTCTTCGCCGACATTAGCCATTTGAGATAAAAGGGGAGGGAAATGCTCAGAAGATTTAAAAAAGCTGGACAGTGAAGTTCCTTTTTCAACCTGCTTGGCAGCTTTTAACACTTCCATCCTAAAGGTGGGGCTCGACATAACAGTTGAGACTATGCCTAAAGCCTCAACTATGGGTACCGCAGAATTTATTAGTAAAGCGAGGGTTTTGCTAAATTGAGCAAAGTCTTTGTCCTTATTAATCTTTCCAAAAACAGGGAGTCTCATTACAAGCTCTGCACTGTAATACTTTCCTTTTTCACTTTTCGAATAGTACCTAATGACAAGAACCAGCGCGACTGTAGCGATGGTCAACAATATAATATTTTTAACCATGAAGTCAGACGTTGTGATCATTAACTGTGTCACAACTGGAAGTTCAACATCCATGCTTTTGTACATTTCCGCCAACTGTGGAATAACAAAGACCATTAAAACCACGAACACACCGACCATTGCAATCATAACAACCGCGGGGTAGATCATCGCCCCTTTAAACCTTGCGTTAAGATCCCGTTGAGCCTCCATATTATCGGCTAATCTTTTTAAAATGACATCCATTTTTCCGGAAGATTCTCCTGCTTTAACCAAGGCCTGGTATGTAATCGAAAATACTTCAGGGTACCTTCCAAGGGCAGTAGAGAGAGAAGCGCCCCCCTCAACATTTCGTAAAATATCGTAAATGACTTTTTTAAAATTTTGACTTTGAGTCTGCGAAGCCAACACTTCCAACGCACGCGATATAGGAAGTCCTGCTGAAATCATCGTCGAAAACTGCCTTGTAAAAGTTACGACATCTCCTGTGGAAACACCACGGAAGTTCAGAAACGTATCAAAAATTGTTTCCTTCTTCTCCGAAATGGAAATAACATACATCCCCTGTCCTTTTAAAAGGGACACGGCGAGATCTTTGGTTCTTGCGTCAACAGTTCCATCAACTGTCTTTCCTGCCATGTTTTTAGCCGTGTATGTGTATATTGCCATTTTTACTTCACCATCTTGGAGTCTATTAAACGCCTAAAATCTTCAGGTCTTAATGTGTATTTAATTCCTTCCTGAAAATCTACCAAACCGTTATTGACCAGGTAAGCTATGGATCTATCTAAGCTGACCATCCCCACCTGAGAACTGGTATTAATAATATTATCTATCATGTGAGCTTTTCCCTCACGTATTAAGTTCTTTACAGCGTCGCTTCCAAGCATTAGCTCTATCGCCGGAACTACACCTTTAACAGGGGAGGGTATTAATCTCTGTGAAACAACAACCTCCAGTACCTGGGAAAGTTGAACTCTTATTTCGTTCTGTTTTTCTGATGCAAAAGATGAAACAATTCTTTCAACAGTTTGAGAAGCGGAGTTTGTGTGCAGTGTAGCAAAAACCAAGTGGCCTGTTTCTGCAATTTCCAATGCAGAAGATATTGTTTCAGAGTCTCTCATTTCGCCGATTAGTATAACGTTAGGATCTTGTCGTAACATGGATTTGAGAGCAATCGTCCAATCATGTGTGTCCAAAAACATTTCTCTCTGTTCAACCAAAGACTTCTTATTTGCAAAGATATATTCAATAGGATCTTCTACGGTAAGTATATGCTCGGCGCGGTTCTCGTTTATCTTATCTATCATTGACGCAATGGTGGTCGATTTTCCATGTCCGGTAGGACCGACGACCAATATTAACCCCGATTTTAGCTCGCACAAATTCAACAAGTACGGCGGGAGATTTAATTCCTCGAAGGAAGGCACCGACATAGGTATGTGTCGCAAGGCAGCTGATGGATAACCTTTTTGGAAAAAAGCATTAACTCTGAATCTGGCTTTTACTCCAAGAGCAACAGAAAAATCCAGTTCCTTGTTTACCTCCAGCACTTCTCTTTGTTGGGTGTCTAATATTTGCGAAAGAAAATATTCGACGTCATCAACCGTCAGTACATCAAAATCCTCGAGTATGGAAAGGGCCGTTTTAATCCTCACATACGGTTTACTCCCCACCGACACATGCAAATCCGACGCGTTCAACGACACGACTCTTTCTAATAATTGTGTAGCATTAAGTTTCATACGTTATTTATTTCTCTCCTACTTTTTAACAATTACAAATATGCGCATACTTTTATTACTTCGCGACTCTCAACACCTCTTCGAGAGTTGTTATGCCTTCGACAATTCGGAGGTAACCATCCTGGAGAAGAGTAAGCATGCCTAACTTAACCGCGGTTTCGTGAATTTTGCTCGATGGAGCATTTTCAAGAATCAAGCGTGAAATATCTTCTGTCATGTAAAGAAGTTCGTAGATACCAATTCTTCCTCTGTAACCGGTGTTACTACATTTTGGACAACCTTTACCGTGCCACAGAGTAAGTTTCTCTTTACCGCTAACATTTTTTAAAATTTTAGATATCTCTGGATCTCTGGCCAACAGTGTCTTATTTTCCGAAATCTCGTCTACAATTTTTTTCACACTTTCCTGAACTTCTTCGGGCGGTTCGTATTCTTCTTTACAGTCCACACAAATTTTTCTGACCAATCTTTGTGCAAGTATTGCGTTAACGGTCGAAGCGAGTAAGAAATTTTCGACGCCCATATCCAGTAATCTGGGGAGGGCACCTGCAGCTGAGTTTGTGTGCAGAGTAGACAAAACCAAGTGGCCTGTTAGAGCAGCGTGAACTGCAAGTTCAGCCGTATCACCGTCGCGTATCTCGCCGACCATGATGATGTTGGGGTCTTGTCTTAGGAAAGATCTAAGACCGTCGGCAAAATCCAGACCAGCCTGGGGGTTGACCTGAACCTGATTTACCCCCGGCACCCGTATTTCTACCGGATCTTCAAGCGTAACAATATTAACGCGGACGGTGTTGAGTTTACTTAAAGCAGACGCCAGGGTAACAGTTTTTCCTGAACCTGTGGGGCCTGTTACCAAAAGCATTCCGTTCGGTTTCAAAGAAGCTTCTTCAAATCTTTTTAAAGTGGAACCGCGCATACCGAGGTCGCGGAATGAAAAAACAGTTCCTTCCTCTTTGAGCAACCTGATAACAACTTTTTCACCGTAAATAGTGGGTAGGGTAGAGATTCTCAGGTCGGTTTCACTTTTTCCTACCTGAACTTTAAAACGTCCGTCCTGAGGAACTCTTTTCTCATCGATCTTCATTGAAGCCAGAATTTTTATTCTCGCAATAACTGAGTCGTGCATTTCTTTCGGAAGTTTTCTTTTTTCTTCCAAAATACCGTCGACTCTATACCTTAAGCGGGAACCATCTTCACCGGGCTCAATGTGTATATCCGAAGCTCCTATCTTAACGGCTGTCTCTAATATCATCGAGACGATTCTTGCAATAGGTGCGTCGCGTAAAGTAGCGTCAGTTATTTCACCACCGCTCTCTTCGATTTTTAAAGTGGTCTCGGTAATTTCCTGTAAAGCAGCTGTGATTTCCTCGCCTAATTCTTTTCCTTTTTGCTCTTCGAGAACTTTCTCGATTGTTTTTTCGGTGGTTATATAAGGAACAATTTTGTATCCTGTCTTTCGTTCTATAAAATCAATTGTCTGAAGATCGAGAGGGTCGATCATCGCCAGGGAAAGTTTATTTTCTTTTAATTCAAAAGGAACAAATCTGTATTTTTTGGCGACGTTTAGAGGAACAAGATCCATTAAACTAGGATCTACCTGCTCAACTGTAAGGGTAATAAAGGGAACATTGTAAACCGCACCTAAAGCCTCAGCGAAATCCTCGGCTTTAACATAACCCCGGTCTTTTACAACCTGCTCAACACTTTTGCCGGTGTTTACGTTTTCAAATTTGATAGCAGCAAGCTGATCCGAGTTTATCAGCTTTTTTTCGTACAAAACGTCTGCGACTGTTTTAACTGTATCTGTTTTTAACATAGGGCAGCAAACTTATTTCTACTTAAATATGTTAACAACTTGCCACAATGTCCGCAATACTTCTTTTAGGCACAACGTAGAAAAGGTCCGATACAAAGTCAGGCACGTTGTCCTCCATTAAAGTATAATCTTCCTATGGGAAAAGCGGTACTCATCTACGGGGGAACATTTAAAGATAGGGTAGAGACCTTAAAAAAGCAGGGTGTTTTACAAATGGAAAACCGGAGTAATCCGGACTTTATGCTAGTGGAGAAGGAAGCAGAGAAAAAGAGTATCGGTGTTGATTATTCACGTAAAGTTAAAAAGTTCTTGCAGGAAAAACCTTTGAGTGAGGAAAAGAAAACTGTAGTTATACCAAACTCGGAACTCTTAACCCCCGAAGCTCAAAACGCTTTATTAAAAATTCTGGAAGAGCCCCCTAAGTACGCCGAAATTTTCCTTCTTTCAAAAACCGAGAATTCACTTCTTGAGACGGTAATCTCCAGATGCGTAAGAAAACGCGCCTTCTCTTCAGAAGAACTTGAAAAAGAGGCTTCGGGAATACATGAGATATTGAGCATGAGTCCGGGGCAGCGACTGGATAAAGCAAAAGAAATATCCGAAACGGAAAAAGAAGAAACCGTGGAAATTATGGAGAAATGGGTACGCGAATTACATCTTACAACACGGGGGGAAACCGTAGCTTTACAAATAAAAAAAATACTACAAACCAAAAAAAACCTCGAGGGGACTAATGTGAACCAGCGACTGGCATTAGAAGCCCTTTTGCTTGATATGTAGGCAAAAAACGCCTGAAAACTGTTGAATTAACCTTCCTACTGATATACAATACTAGGGTTATGGCTAACAACTACGATAATTACAGCTCCGACCAAATACAGGTTCTTGAAGGACTCGATCCCGTCAGAAAAAGACCGGGGATGTATATTGGTTCCACCGGACAAGAGGGACTGCATCATTTAATAACCGAGGTTGTAAATAACTCAATGGATGAAGCCATCGGAGGTTTCGCTAATCATATCAAACTCGTTTTTACCGAATATGGTTCCGCAATAGTTTACGATAACGGACGCGGTATTCCTTATGATATTAAGAAAGGCTACGGCGTAAGTGCGCTGGAACTTGCCTACACAAAATTACACGCAGGCGGAAAATTCGGCGGAGGGGGGTACAAAGTTTCAAGCGGATTGCACGGCGTAGGAGCTTCCGTTGTTAACGCACTGTCAAAGTGGTGCAGGGTAGTGGTCAAAAGAGGCTCGGATACAGTTATACAGGAGTATGAAAACGGCGGCCACGTAGTAAGACCGGTAGAGAAAATAGATATCTCGAAACCAAAAACAATATCAAAACTTAAATCTGCGCCGTGGGGTATAGATCTTTCAACTTTTGATTATGAAACCGGCACTGTGGTGGAATTTATGCCTGACGAAAAGATTTTTGAAACTACTAACTTCGATTTTAAATATTTTTTAAACCAATTAAGAGAATACGCCTACCTTACTGCAGGTATAAAGTTCGAGCTCGAAGACCACAGAACCGGTCAGCACTATACCTATCATTTCGAGGGTGGGGTAAAGGCGTACTTAACCGCCTTAAATAGAAATAAAACAGTATTAAACCCGACCGTCTATCACGTTAAAAAGGACTACGATGACGTAACAGTCGAGGCAGCACTACAATACAACGATTCGTTCACTGAAAACGTGCTGACTTTCGCAAACCATCTTAAAAATTCCGAAGGCGGGACCCATTTAACCGGCTTTAGAACCGCATTGACCAAATGCGTAAATGACTACGCGAGAAAAGCCGGTTATCTAAAGGAAAAAGACTCCAATTTGTCCGGAGATGACTTGAGGGAAGGACTTACCGCGATAATCTCAGTATCACTTGATTCCGCCTCACTGCAGTTTGAAGGTCAGACCAAAGCTAAGTTGGGCAACACAAACGTCAGAGTTGCTGTGGAATCAGTCATTAAAGATTCGCTTGAAACTTTTTTCAATGAAAATCCCAAGGACGCCCAGACAATAATAGAGAAAAACATCCTTGCACTTAAAGCCCGAATGGCAGCCAAAGCCGCGAGGGATACAGTTATTAGAAAGACGGCTCTCGAGGGCAGCGGTGTCCTTCCCGGAAAATTAGCCGACTGCTCTAAAAAGGATGCGGAAAAAACTGAGATATTTATCGTCGAGGGAGACTCGGCGGGAGGATCAGCAAAACAGGGTCGAAACAGGGAGTATCAGGCCATTCTACCTATATTTGGGAAGATTCTGAACACAGAAAGAGCTCGTTTGGATAAAATAGTTGACAGTGACAAGTTTAAAGCCCTTATTATCGCCATAGGTGCGGGGATAGGGGAGCAGTATAATCCGGCCAAGGTCAGATACGGAAAAATAATACTAATGGCAGATGCCGACGTCGACGGAATGCACATTGTGTCCCTTTATTTAACATTCTTTTACAGACACATGCCTGAGCTTATACAGGAAGGACATATTTACGTCGCGGTGCCTCCTTTATATAAAGCTGTGTGGGGAAAAGAGAAGAGGTACCTTTTTGACGACAGGGACAGAGAAAAATTCTTAAAAACTCCCGAAGGACAAAAGGCGGTAACACAAAGGTTTAAAGGTCTGGGAGAGATGAATGCCGACGAACTATGGGAAACTACAATGAACCCCGAAACAAGACGACTTAAACAGATAAATGTCGAGGACGCTTCTAGAGCCGACGAGGTTTTTACAATGCTTATGGGCGAAGAAGTGGCTCCCAGAAAAAGATTTATTCAAACACACGCTAAACAGGCAAATCTGGATATTACATAAACCCCAAAGTTAGTTTATACTTTTTTCAAAATACTATCCCGAAGATTGAAGGAGAGAATGATGAGTGATTTGCAGGCAATTACAACTTGCCGTATAGGCGCGCCGGTGACGGAGAAAGTAGCTACCGACAACCTTAAACACCTGGTGAAAATTCCTGTAACACTTATTTCAGCGATTCAAACCAAGGAATTTCTTTTTTACATCCAGGCATCCAAAACGGACAACACGTGGGAACTTCACCGCCCGACTTTGGAAAAGATTAGGGTACAAATAATGGACGAGGGTTTCGAACCGGAAGATTTTAATTTTGAGCTCTTCAAGTGCCGAGTGAAAAACTTCCTTAATTGAAACTACATCTGCCGCTTCCTCCCGGCTCCAAGCCACTAAATTTCATCCGGCTTAAGTGCCGGAAACCTTACGGTGTACACACCGGGAACCGCATAATACAAGCAAAATAAGGTTGACAAACAAACTTGTAGGCGGTTAAAATTCTCCTCATGATTGGATTAAAAGATTTCTCAACGTTTGAAGTTGCAAGTTTGTTCGGTGTTTTGGGTATAGCTCTTCTAGGGCTTTACTACGCATTCTATCTGAGGCGTCAAATTTTAAGCATAGCCTTGCCGGGAGGCAAAATGCAAGAAGTATGGAGCGGCATTAAAGAGGGGGCCGAAGCATACTTAGCATCACAATGGAAGATCATCCGTAATATGATCGGCGTACTTGTAGTTGTGCTGTTTCTCAGCGTATGGGTCGTGCAACCTTCTGCCGAAGCTACAGAATTATTCGGTGCAAACGCAAAAATTATCATCGCGGTAGGACGCGCGGTGGCGTTTTTAGCCGGAGCAATGTTCTCAGCAATGGTCGGCCGTCTGGGGATGAGAATGGCAATAGATGCGTCCATTAGAGTCGCCACTCTCGCGTCTAAAGAAAAGGCGCCGGAAGCTCTAAAAACCGCTTACCGTGCAGGTACCGTTACGGGAATGCTTACTGACGGACTTGGGTTGCTGGGCGGAACTTTAATTTTCATACTCTTCGGAAAAGCAGCTCCCGACGCATTATTGGGATTCGGCTTCGGAGGTACTTTGCTTGCTCTATTAATGAGAGTCGGTGGTGGTATTTACACCAAAGCTGCAGATGTGGGTGCTGACCTTGTAGGAAAAGTCGAGGCAGGTATACCTGAGGACGACCCAAGAAATCCTGCAGTTGTCGCTGACTTGGTCGGAGATAACGTCGGAGACTGCGCAGGAATGGCAGCAGACATTTTCGAAAGCTACGAAGTTACTATAGTGTCATCATTAATTCTTGGATTGGCCTTATCATCTATAACAGGATCCGTAAAATGGATAGTTTTTCCTTTAATAGTTAGAGGAATCGGGGTATTGAGTTCTATAGTAGGAACCGCATTTGTTAAGAGCAGAAACAACGAAAACCCGTTACATACTATTAATAGAGGCTTCTATACGTCGGCTGCAATGTCCGTTGTCTTATTCGCTGTTCTTGCGCAGTTCTATATGCATGAGTGGAGAGCGTTCGGTTCAGTCGTTATCGGCGTTATTTTAGCTATCGTCATCGATCACATAACGGGTTACTTTACTGACGGTGCCTATGCGCCTGTTAAAAAGATTGCTGAACAAACTAAAAGTGGAGCAGCCACAACAATACTTTCCGGTCTTTCAACGGGTATGGAGTCCAGCGTTTGGTCAGCCCTCGTCATTGCATTAACAATAGTCGGGGCGATTGCAATTTATTCGGGATTCCCCGCCGTATACGTTTTGTACGGGGTATCGCTAACCGGTATCGGCATGTTAACTCTTACCGGCAACAATGTTGCTATGGACTCGTTTGGCCCTATATCTGACAACGCGGGGGGTATCGGGGAAATGGCAAACATTGATTATAAGGGGCAGGCTATTTTGGCCCGTCTTGACGCAGCAGGAAACACCACAAAAGCTATTACTAAAGGTGTGGCTATAGGAAGTGCGGTTATCGCAGCAGTTTCATTATTCGGTTCTTTTATAACTGACGTTGAAAAAGTAAGACCCGGAACTTTGTCCGGCGGTATTAGAGTATCCGAACCTCTGGTCTTCGTAGGACTTTTGATCGGCGGTGCTTTACCATTACTATTCAGCTCCCGTCTAATCGACGCTGTTTCGCGTGCAGCCTCAACAATTATTGCTGACGTGAGAAGACAGTTTAGAATTCCCGGCATATTAGAGGGCACTGTAAAACCTGATTACGCTACAACCGTAGCCATCTGTACAAAATCGGCTCAAAAGGAATTACTTCCCATAGCTCTTTTGGCTGTTTTAAGTTCGGTGCTGGTAGGACTTTTATTCGGGGTCGAACCTCTCGGAGGTTTCCTCGCCGGTTTGATTTTGTCAGGACAACTGCTCGCAGTATTCATGTCCAACGCGGGTGGTGCCTGGGATAATGCTAAAAAATATGTTGAAGAAGGTAATTTCGGAGGTAAAGGTTCTGAAGCTCACAAGGCCAGCGTCGTGGGAGACACTGTAGGAGATCCGTTGAAGGACACCGCAGGTCCTGCTCTCAATCCTTTGCTCAAAGTCATTAACCTGATTTCGGTTATCATAGCTCCTCTTTTGGTCATGAGTATTAACCCGTTTGTTAAATACGGGTTTGCTGCTGTTATATTGGCAACGCTCGCCTGGTTGCTTTTCTTTCAGAAAAGTGACTCTAAAAAGGCAGCTTTTGCTCAGGAGTAATTAGGTCACAACAGCTTTCGTGAAAGACCGCGCCCGGCGCGGTCTTTCTTTTTCCTCAAACAACCCGGCTCCGGCAAACCATTTGCGGCGTTTTTCCCTTTATAGCACTAAAAAAGGGGTAGAAAGACAACCGAAAAAGTGTTAATATTATTTAGTTATGGCCAAGAAAACAGACGAAATAACTCAACTAACTCAGGAGGAGCTGGATGAAAGAATAATCAAAACCGAAATTACGGATGAGATGCAAAGTTCATATCTGGACTACGCAATGTCGGTTATCGTCTCCAGAGCTTTGCCTGACGTCAGGGACGGCCTCAAACCGGTGCAGAGAAGAATAATATACGCAATGCAAGACCAGAACATGACTGCTTCAACCAAATTCCATAAGTGCGCGGCTGTTGTAGGAGAAGTCTTAAAAAAGTACCACCCTCACGGCGACACCTCGGTTTACGAAGCTCTTGTAAGAATGGCTCAGGACTTCAACCTGAGATACCCCCTGGTTTCCCCCCAGGGAAACTTCGGAAGTATTGACGGGGATCCGCCGGCAGCCATGAGGTATACAGAGTGCAAGCTTCAAAAGATTTCCGAAGAACTGTACTCCGACATAGACAAAGAAACCATAGCATTCGTAATGAATGACCTGCAAAACTACGAACCTACCTATTTACCCAGTCTTTTACCCAATTTGTTGCTAAACGGCGCGGCAGGTATTGCCGTAGGTATGGCAACAAACGTGCCTCCCCATAACCTTACCGAAGTTATTGAGGGCATAGAGCTTTTAATTGAAAAGGCTTTGGAAATAGGCGACAAACCCGAAAAAGGTGCAAAAGAAAAAATCGCCAAGCTTAATTTCGAGTCATCTGCCAACGTCGAAGATCTCGTAAAGATAATAAAAGGACCTGATTTCCCGACAGGCGGAACGATTTATGATCAAAAAGAAATAATACAGATGTACGCAACAGGGAAGGGTAGGGTAGTGACCCGCGCGACGATGGGGGTAGAAGAAGGAAAAGGCGACAAATTAAAGCTCGTGGTGACCGAAATTCCTTATATGGTCAACAAATCGACCTTAATATCCAAAATCGCCGACCTGGTAAAAGACAAAAGGATAGAGGGAATCTCTGACTTAAGGGACGAATCCAATAAACAGGGAATAAGGATTGTCATAGAACTCAAAAAAGAAGCAGTGGTAAAGAAAATACAGAATCAGCTTTATAAATATACTCAACTTCAGAACACTTTCAACGCAAATTTCGTTGCTTTACTGGACAACGAACCCAAGCTCATGACCCTCAAAATGATATTAGAGGAGTTTGTGCGACACCGACAGCAAGTAGTGGTCAATAGAACAATTTTCTTACTCAAGAAAGCTCGTGAAAGAGAACACATTCTGCAAGGTCTGAAAATTGCGCTGGATAATCTCGATGCTGTCATAGCACTCATCAGGGCAAGCAAGGATGCCGAGGTTGCAAAGCTGGGATTAATGAAAAAGTTCGGACTTTCAGAAATCCAGGCTCAGGCCATACTGGACATGCAGCTAAGAAAACTGGCCGCACTGGAAAGACAGAAGATAGAAGACGAATTAAAACAGATAATCGCCACAATAGAAGACTACGAAGACCTGTTAGCCTCACCGGAAAGAATCATAGACGTAGTCAAAAAAGAGCTTTCCGATCTTAAGCAAAGATACGGAGATAAAAGAAAAACTATCGTGGTTAAAGGAATGGTGGGGGAGCTTTCTGATGAAGATCTTATAATCGACGAGCCTTGTATCGTTACAATAAGCGAAAGCGGCTATATTAAAAGACTTAAAGAGGACACGTACAAGAAACAGGGTAGGGGAGGAAAAGGAGTAGTCGGGCAGGGATTGAAAGAAGAAGATAGCGTAGACACAATCAGAACCTGTTCCACACATGACTGGGCTCTGTTCTTTACGAACACCGGGCGCGTTTACAAGATGCGCGTGTGGGACATACCCGAATCCTCCAGAACAGCCAAAGGCACACCACTGGTCAACTTTTTAAGCACCACGCAAAGCGAAAGGATTGAGGCCTTCTTAACCGTAACTACAGCCGACATGTCCGGAGAAAAAGGCTTTGTATTCTTTGTAACGGAAAAAGGTGTCGTTAAGAGAACCGGTATGCCGGAGTTCTCAAATATCAGATCCTCGGGAATACTGGCCATAAAGCTCGGGGAGGGAGATAATCTCGCCTTTGCCGGAATCACTTATGGTGAAGACGACGTCCTTATCACCACAACTATGGGACAATCAATAAGATTTAGTGAAAAAGATGTAAGAGACATGGGCCGGGCAGCGGGAGGTGTTACGGGTATAAAACTATCTAAGGGAAACGACAAAGTCGTAGGTTCGGTGATAATTCCAAAGAATGCCAAGAACATAGACCTCCTCGTCGTATCCGATAAAGGATACGGAAAGAGGACGAAGACGGGCGAGTATAAAACACAGAGTAGGGCAGGATCCGGAATATTAACATACAAAGTAACGGATAAGACCGGCCACCTGGTTAGCGCCAGAGCAGTAAACACGGGTAACGGGTCGGACGTCCTCCTGGCTACCTCCAGTGGGAAAGTCCTAAGAATAGGGGCTAAAAACGTACCTGTATTGGGCAGAGCAACGCAGGGCGTCAGATTAATAAAACTTGACTCGGGCGATACCTTAACATCAGCTGCAGTATTGGATGAATCACTTGAAGAAATCACCGAATAATTTATCCTGAACGTGTGAGATTTCCTGAAAACTTTCAAATAGAAAAAGAGTTATTCCTGTCAAAGGGGTATAAATACATAGCAGGCGTCGATGAAGTGGGTAGGGGACCCCTGGCAGGTCCTTTGGTTGTAGCTGCAGCGATTTTGGATGTAGAGAAAATGCTGGGGATAGAAGATGCCCTCATCAATAGGATTAACGACGTCGAATACATATATAAGACAGACTACAAAAATGTAACTGACAGCAAAAAAATTTCACCAAACAAACGTAGCAAAACAAATGAATTTATCGTGCAAGAATGCATTTCTTTCTCAATTGCCGAAATAGACAACGAAACAATCGACAGGGAAGGAATGTCAATTTGCATCTCCCGGGCTTTTGAAAAGGCGGTTGCCGGCTTGAAAATATCACCTGAGTTCGTCATTACAGATGCAGTAAAGATAAACACAATAGAAAAAGACCACCAGCTAAACATAATCGCGGGAGATCTAAAAAGTATTAGTGTCGGGGCAGCTTCTATAATCGCCAAAGTTTATAGGGATAATTTGATGGTGAAAATGGATAAAAAGTTTCCTCTTTACGGCTTTTCTTCCCACAAGGGATACGGAACTCGCAGGCATATCGAAGCGTTAAAATTACACGGTCCGTGCGAAATTCACAGAAAAAGTTTTGAGCCCCTCGCTTCTTTCCTACATACTTGCTGATCTTTTTTTCCTGACGTAACATAATGGTTGTGTATTTAAACGACCTGAGAACAGCTCTCAGCTACGACGACGTTTTATTAGTACCCAAGACCTCTTCAATAGGGTCGAGAGGGGATATAAATCTTAATACCCGTATATCCGAAAAACTCGAACTGTCCCTTCCATTAATTTCTACAAATATGGATTCAGTGACAGGGGTAGAAATGGCGGTGGGGCTGGGGAAACTCGGGGGACTGGGCATTTTACCCAGATTCGACGCTCCCGAAGTTCAGGCTGAAAAAATTTCTAAAATAAAAAGCGCCGGGGTTTTAGCTGCAGCCTCGCTGGGGTGCAAAGAAGGGTATAAAACGGCAGCGGAACTACTGGTTAAATCCGGAGCGGACGTAATCCTGATGGACGTAGCCCACGGACATCTCGAAAAATTTATGGAAGCAACAAAATACGTGGCCGAAAAGTACGGGAACAGCGTGACTGTAATAGCCGGCGTAATCGCCACGTACGAAGGAGCCTGCGCTCTTTTCGAATCCGGTGCTGACGCTGTAAGAGTAGGGGTAGGCCCCGGTTCCATCTGTACCACCAGAATAATGACAGGCCACGGTGTCCCTCAAATAACAGCTATCTGTGAAGCAAAAAGAGCCGCGGAAAAATACAACAAGACAATAATTGCTGATGGGGGCGCCAAAAATTCGGGCGATATCGTAAAGGCACTCGCCGCGGGAGCATCGGCAGTAACATTGGGCAACTTATTTGCAGGAGTAGACGAGGCTCCGGGGGAAATAATTGAAATAAACGGTAAAAAATACAAAGAATATAACGGATCCACCTCAAAAAAGGAAAAGATAAGACAGATAGGGAAGTACTCTCAGGATAAAAATGAATCGTATGCCAACCATACAGAGGGCGTTGAGGCTTTGGTACCTTATAAAGGACCGCTTGGTGACGTCGTAGAAAGTCTTTTGGCGGGCGTAAAGTCAGGATTTAGTTATTCAGGCGCAAGAGATGTTCAAGAATTATGGAAAAACGCCGAATTTATCCGGGTAACTCAGGCCGGTATGCGTGAAAGCCATGCTCACGACGTAATTTTGAATTAGTTTAGAGAAGTGATTTCTGATTCTTCTTCCGCTGACCCATCGCCTGCTTTTTCTTCATCCACGTCCTTAACATTTAATCCCGGCTTACCTTCAATATCCTTGTGGTAGAGCTTGTGAATATTCTTAAGCTGTCTATTCGTGATATGGGTGTAAATCTGTGTAGTGGAAACATTGGAGTGGCCTAATAATTCCTGCACACTTCTAAGGTCAGCACCTTCCTGAAGTAAGCCCGTGGCGTACGTGTGCCTGAGGGTATGGGGCGTAGCATCAACGGAAATGCCCGAATTTGTGACGTATTTTTTGATCATACGTTCGACGCTTCTTACTGTGAGTCTCAACGACTCACCGTCGAAATCATCAGACTCCATGTGCTTGCCGGAATATCTTAGAAATAAGGGTTTAAAGGAATCTCCCCTGAGGCCAAGGTATCTTTTTATCCAATCTTTTGCGGCAGGTGAGAGATAAACCGTTCTTGCTTTGCGTCCTTTACCTATAACAGTGAACTCCCCGGAATTAAGATTAACATCGTCGCGGTTTAGCTTTGTGAGCTCACTTACACGTAAACCCGTGCTGTACAAAGTTTCTAAAATGGCGCGGTCCCTTATTCCCGACCTTTTGCTCAAATCCTGGCCGTCGAAAAGTCTTTTCATTTGCTCTTCGTTAAGGACTTTGGGCACACGGTCGTCAGATTTTCCAAGTATTATTTGCTCCGGAGACATGATTTCAACCTCTGTTTCAACTACCAGATACTTTAGTAAAGCTCTTATTGCAACTAAAAAGGTCTTTTGAGTGGAACGTTTAAATTCCATATTGGATTTGCTACTAATTCTACGGTTAAGATCGAGTCTGTACTTTTTAATATTTTCATCAGTAATGTCACCCAAGGTAACTTTTTCTTTTTTCAAAAACGCACCCAGCCATTCCAAAAAATCAGTCAGATAAAAGTGGTACATTTTTAGTGTGTTCTGCGAGAGGTTCTTTTCTATCTCACAATACTCGAGGTACTGGGTTACCACGTCATAGAGATTTGAATCTAACGATACTTTAGTCATCTTTTTTAAAAAAATTTATCCTGGGGCATCCTGGAGCGTCGCTCCTTGTTTTTGCCGCAACAACAACAAATAATGGCACAGCATCTCATGAAATGAGCCCGAATTTCATTAAGATATATAGATTATAGTACATAGAGGATGAAATATCCCAACGAACCCGGGGAGGGTAGAGAAATCAGAAAATTTTTTGGCAGGACACCGTGCGTTAAAAGTACGGGACAAGCTGATACGTGAATAATAGGGGAAAGTAATTTTTAGAAGAGACGCCGGAAATATTATTACATAATTAAATAAAGAAATTAGAAAAATAATCCGCTCAAATTTATTAGGATATATCTATACGTGGGGCACACCGGTTTTGCCTACACGTCACACGTCGTATAATGTATGTTTAACGACGTTGCGTAGGGGGTTGAGCCTGTGGCATGGCAGAAACAAAATATAAGACACATATTAGGAGAGAAGATAAAAGTATAAAAAATAAACGCATAAGATTTATTTAATATTTTTAATTACCGAATATTTATTAATATAATTTATTAAAAGAAAATAATAAAACTCTTTGTCTTCCGGATGATCTGATTTATTAAATCCTATTTACCGAGCCCGGGCTTCTGAGTTATCCACACCCCCACCCCACTGAAAAGTATGACAATCGTGCAGAACGTTGTTAATACAACAAATACTGTCATAAAATGAACAGTTTATTTGCTCAGATGTATGACAAACGTCCATAAATATATGTCAATCGTACAGCTATGCGGACGATATTAGCACCCTATAGTATTGGTTGATAGGAAATATGACAAACTACCCTATAGTTCTTCTCTACTTCACTCACCTACTACCCGATGTTAAGGCCTGAATATCAACATTAAAACGAGAAAGAACATTGTAATAAATGCGTACTGAAATATAAATTTCTTATTAATTTCGTTTTTTAAATAAGCGCTTACGTAGCTAAGCCCGAACATAGCTATTGATGATGTAAATAACGCTTTAAGAAAAGGTTCGGAGGGAACGAAAGAAACTCCTATCACGCCGGCAAAAACGAAGAAAAACACAATAAGGGATAAAAATATCCTCTCCGCTACCCCGGCATTCTTTGCATCTTTGTCGTACCTGGTAACCCATATCTGATATAAAGAATAAAAAAATGATAAAACAGCTACGGCAGCCGCCTGATAAAAACTACTAACATTAAATTTGTAAACGGAGGCAACAAGGGGTATCAAAACTATGATTTGCAAAATGAGACTCCACGTAACCGCAACCCTATAAAGAGGAATTACTTCTTCTCTATCCTCAATCACCAAAAAAACGTTATTAATTAGTAAAATAACATAATCCAGAAATGAGAAAGCAACTATCGCGGATAATTTAAATATCAAACTTATATTAGGAAAAAACAGTAAAGCCAGGGTGCCCCCTAAAGCAAGGTTCATGGGGAGTAGAACTGCCATAAAAATATTTTTGTATGTCACGTTCGGGTAATGTACAAGTATAACCGAAAAACCTGTAACAAAAAGCATTGCGAAATAAAGCCTGAGGTTTTCAAATGGGATAAACCCGCCGCTATGTAAGAACAATATAGCCCCGTAAAATGCAGCGTGTATTGCGAACCTGTACTTCTTCTCTACTTTCTGAGTTAGACTTTGCGTAATAGTACGGATCATTTCTTGGATTCTCCCTTTTTAACGTAACATAGTGCCATAGCTACAGCATCGTTTGCATCGTCAGATTTCACTATAGCGTCTAGTTCCAGTGTATCTTTAACGGCTTCCTGCATGACTTTTTTGTCGGATCTACCGTACCCGGTCAATACAAGTTTAGCTTCTAGTGCCGTGTACTCATGTATCCGCGTCTTAGTACGTGCTGCCGACAGCAGTATTACTCCCCTAGCCTGCCCTACTGCTATGGCAGTTTTGGCATTGGTGTTGAAAAAAATTCTCTCAACTACGATGACATCGGGTGAATATTTATCAATAAGCTCCAAAAGGTTTTCGTATAAATAAAGAAGCCGGTCCTGTAACTCTGATTCTTTCGCAGTGACAAAAACACCTGAGACCACCAAAGATAAACCGCCCTTTCCCTTCTCCTTGATTATTCCATACCCGAGTCTTGCGGTTCCGGGGTCTATACCCAAAATGACCATTGTCTATTCTTCCGGCAGGACGAAATTTACATACACGTCCTGGACATCGTCGTGGTCATCCAGTTCTTCCAAAAGAGATTCCAATTTCGCAGCATATTTGACGTCGTTAATCTCCAAAGAGTATGCAGGACTCTCGGGGTCGGGATTAAAAATGTAGGCAGTACTTCCCGCACCTCCCAGTGACCCACCGGCTTTACTGAAAATATTCCTAATCTCTGAAACTGTCCTATTCTTGTTATCTGTCAAAGATAAAATATAAAAAGCCTCGCCTCCGGGGCCGAAACCCTCGTAAGTAGCTTCCGAATAACTCTCTCCCCCGCCCTGTCCAGATCCTTTGGCGATAGCCTTATCAATGTTTTCCTTTGGCATTCTTGCCTCTTTGGCTTTTTCGATTGCTATTCTTAAGGGGGCGTTAGAGTCAGGATCCGCACCATTGCGCGCTGCCACACTAATAAGACGGCTCATCTTTGAAAAGACTTTGCCTTTCTTAGCATCCGTAACTTCCTTTTTCCTCTTGATATTTGCCCATTTGGAGTGTCCCGACATACCTGCTATATTAGCATTTTTTCCGATTGACAAAAACTTTATATTTATTATCCTTGTAGGCATGCAATTAAGCCTCGCTATACTGAGCAAGAAGGCGATAGAAGCCGCGCTGAGCCTTAACTGGGAAAAAGCAATAGAATTAAACTCCCAAATTCTAGAAAAATACCCTAACAACCTGGAAACAAAAATCAGGTTAGGAAGGGCGTTGATACAATCAAAACAATTTGAGAAGGCTAAAAGAATATTTAAAGAAGTTCTGGCCGTAGATCCTATAAATGCAGTAGCTTTGAAAAACCTTGAAGTAGCTAAAGCTAAAAAGATTGATACAAAGCACGAAAACGGCGTAAACTCGAACCATCTCCTTAAAGAGCCGGGCACAACCGTAGAAGTAGTTGCCAACATCAACTGCAAAGGTGTAACAGGAAGAGATTTCACTATCGGAGAGTGCCTTAAATTCAAAATAAAAAAGAAAAACATTGACGTCTACAAATGTAAAAAAGACAAAGAAATATTGGTCTCGGTGTTAGAAGACAAAGAGATTGTCTCCAGATTGAACAAGGCAGCGGAGATACGCGCGGACGTTAGTGGTTATGTAGTAAGGGCAGCAGACAAGTCTCTTACTATGATAATCAAATCATCTATCCCGGTTTTTCGTGGTGAAAAACAAGACATAAGACCTTACATAAAGAAGGGTCTGGACGACATAGATTTTGAAGACGAGGAATCCGGGGAAGAAGAGACAATCGAGGAATAATTTACCTCAAATCATCATCATCCATTATATTTGCAACAAATTCTTTTTGATTTTTTTGCGGTTCGGCAGCCGGTTTAGACTCGATTTTGGCTTGTTTTTGTCCGGATTTAACTTCCGGCTTAACAATTGTTTTCGGCTTAACAAGAGTTTCTATTTTCTTCTCCACCGGCTTAGGTGCATCTCTAACTTCGGGTTTTTTCATTTCAGGTTTTTTAGTCTCCACGACTTTTACTTTTATTTCGTTATCGGCCTTTTTGATAGACGGGGAAACTGGAGCCTCTTTTCTCTTCTGATCTTGCGGAGCTTCCGGTAATTTTTCTTTCTCAAGATAGTCCAGGGCGGCGTACGTCGCATTAAGCGCGTTCTCGGGCACATAAGCCACAGCTTTATCATTTAACTCCGCCTTGTGGAATTCTGCCGCTATATCCGACACTTTATAAGTGCCTCCGTCGGAAAGAAAATACCATTTTCCTTCTTTCTTGGATAAAATTCCCTCCAGCCTTTTCCTGGGAACTTTGTCGATCTGCTTAAACAGCTTCTTGCCGTCTTCTTCTATCATTTTAAGCGTATCCCCGAAAACTATTCTTGATTTGGCGGCATAGTTTGCCGGCACTTCATATTTTGAACCGTCTTCTCCCACCAGATAAAAACCATCAAAATACCCCGAAACTCCGGGCATCTCTTTATACATTTCTTTTCTTTTTTCTTTATCTATGTTGTCTAAAATACGGGATATCTTTTCCAGGTTGCTGTGCGTTAAAGCAACTATTTTTCTTAAATCTTCTATACCTTTTTCGGATATTGAATCTAATTCGTTTTCAGCCATTTTCTTCCCTTCCTTAAATTAATTGTCCCCCGGAAATATCTTTGTCCAAGGGAATCTCGGTCGTACCCGCGTTCTTACCTTCCTTGTCTTTATATTCTTGTGCAATTGCCATACCTTTGTCAAATTTTGCTTCTACCCACTTATTTATCTTACTTTCCACGTACTCGCGCGGCACTCCGTATTTCTCGCGGCTTCTTTGTATTACCTTTTCCCTGTTAGCTGTTTTGGGCAGTAAAAAGTCTTTCTCGAACGGTACCAATATTCTGGCAGAAAACGGATGCGAGGTCATACCATCCTTCATTAGTTTCATATAGACCTGGAAACGCTCCAGGGAGATTATGTCCTCGGCATTGAAATACGGTGCAAACTCACTGGCAAGCTCCTTTGCGTCAGGGGCGCCTAAAGAAAATGCCATAATAGTGCCGACATTACCGAAAACCGATTTTAACAATTCCTCCGGCAACTGCGCGGTAAACTGATGTGTAAGATATAAACCCAGCTTATATTTCCTGGATTCGGACAACACTTCTTCAAAACTTCCGGTGGCAAAATTCTGGAACTCATCCACATAGAGGTAAAACGGGCGACGGTCGTCGTAAGGTATTTTGGCTCTTTGGAGTGCGTAAAACTGTATACGTGAAACAAGTAACGCACCGAGAAGATTGGCATTGTCACTTCCGATCTTTCCTTTCGAAAGATTCATCAGAAGAATCTTTCCCGAGTTCATAGCATCCCAAATGTCCAGGGTGGATTTCTTCTGCCCCAAAATGTTTCTTATCGTAGTAGAAGCCAAAAATCTGTTAACTTTATTTTGGATAGGCGATATTGCCTCTGTAACAAGCTTTTGATTTCCTTTCATTTCTTTAAATTCGGTTTCCCAGAACTTCACAACCACGGGGTCTTTCACAAAGTGAAGTATGTAATTTTGGTAGTTCTTATCTTCCAGCAGACGGGTTATCCCGAGCATATTAGTACCCGGAACCTCTAGAAGGGTGAGAATTGCATAGTTTAATAGATATTCCAACCTTGGCCCCCACGAGTAATCAAAATGCTGTTTAATTGCGTCCACAAGACCCGAAGCCATCAGATTCTTATTGGAAGGGTCATCTATCTCAAGTAGATTTAAACCTATCGGGAGCTCGGTGTCGGAAGGATCAAAATATACAACATCCTCAATTCTGTTGTCAGGAATTCTATCTAAAACTCTTTCGATAGTTTCGCCGTGCGGATCAAGTACCCCTACTCCCGCTCCTGCAGCTATATCCTGAGCAACCATAGATTCAAAAAGAGAGGATTTACCCGTACCCGACTTCCCTATCACGTAAAGGTGCCTCAATCTGTCATCGTTGTTCTTTAAACCAAAACGAACCTTTTTATCTCTAAAAGTAGTTTCTCCTATATAGACACAATTTTCAGTAGGAAGGTCTGCGGGCGGTTCCGATTTTCTTGAGTAAACCCAAGGTATGTTTGGCGTGTCTATTGCTGCCGACGGAAAGTGAAAGAATGTAGCAAGCTCCTCGGAGTTCAACAGTAAAAGTTTATCCTCATCCATCACCCGGTTACACATCATGCCCAAATAATGAGACTTATTTGATACCCTGTCGGCTAAAAATGCGTTGTTGGCTGTAGAAGAGTATTGTTTGAGCACTGCTAAGGAAGATCTTAAATTATTATCAATCCTGTCGTGGTCTGTTCCCGTCGCCATAACACGAACGTTGGTCTCGAAACCCATGTGAGACAATTTATTTTCAATTGCCCTGAGTTCCATTTCGGTAGAGAGTGCTAGTTTTATCTGGGGTTTTGCCATTGCTCTTGAGTCGTCAACCCTCTCTTTATATTGGAAAATTCCGGTGGCAGCACCTGCAGCAAACTCATTAAATTCCTTTGCTGTAATTTTCAGGAAATTTGAGAAAAATCCACCTCCCCCTGATGACGAAACACCCGTCTCTCTTACTTTCTGTACATAATCAAAACCTTCCTTTTGCCACGTATCCGCAACCGGTCTAATAACAAACTGGAACCAAATCTCCTCATTATCGCCGACGGAAGAAATAGCGGAAGTCAGAGCACTCATGGTGTCTATTTCAAAATCACGGAAACTTTTTATGGGGAAAAAGTAAGGCCGGGCAAAATCAATTGTGGCGATTTCATATTGTTTTGAAGTATTTTTGAATCTCACTGCGTGATCAGGGACAGCTTTGACATGGGCGCCGGGGAACTGGGCATAAACCTGGCTTTCCACGAATTTAATGATTTCCCGGGGACACGTATAATAGAAACGGATACCGTCGGAGGTAGAAGATACAATTTCAAAAGATAAATATTCTTGATTTACAGGCTTTTCACGTAACAACCCATGCAGAGCTGCGAACATGCTTTCGGCCGCTAAAGAAGCTCTGGTAGGCGATATATCGGCAATTTCCTCATTTTTGCTCAGCTGAACCTCAAAAACCTCAAAACTGCTTTCGTCCTGCAAAGTGTCATTTATAAGCGTAGCATCAATACTTTCGCTATTAGATCGGCTTTTTAAAAAGATTACAAATACCACTATAAGGAAGCAGATTGCTGTTATTACGATGTAAGTTAGAAACATGTCCTGAAATATATAATCCCCCGCCCTTATTTGGGACGGGGGTAGAAAGGAGAGAGTACTAGGCATTATGTTAGTACAAAGAGTCCGCAGTGTCAAATCCCACTATTACGGTAATATCGGACCTATCTACTTCGTTTTCATTAAACTTTTGCGCCTCAGTTTTTGAGATAATATTTTGTATTCCCAACACCCTGCTCAAGTAAGTTAATGTAGCAGAATCCCGAATATCCGTAGCTATGTAACTTGTATCGTATAAGGTGGAGGCGTTTGAAACCGCCACTACCCTACCACCGGAGTTCGTTACCAAACGCGATCCGAACAAAGCTACGCCCGGGTAATCCGTGCCGTTTAGAATTGCAACACTCAACTCTTCCTGTGAAATATTTCCGTCAAAATTCATGTTGGCTATCTGGTTATCCAGGTTTCCACTGTCATTTATGTCTTCCTGCGTAACCGAGTATGTGGAGATTGTATCTTTTGTCAAACTGCCGGAAAATTTAACGAGGGAGTAAAACTCATTTATACTCAGGTTGCTTATTGTATATTTCTTAAGTTCCGAAGCTACGCTTAGATTCAATATTTCCGACAGTCCTCGGCCTTTAAAAGAGTCTAATAAAGTTTCTGCCAGGTCTTCGTTTACTAAAATGTACCTGTCTATAGAAAATCCGAATATCCTCATCACCGTATTGTTCACCGATCTTATGCCGTCTTCAGTAACATTCGTGGAGTTCAACGCCCCGAGAGCAAAGACCTTTGAAATCTCCTCCTCACCAAATTTTCCTGTCATATCAACTTTGGTGCTTAGAGGAATATCAAAAATACTTATTTTTTCATCGTTTTTATCGAAAATAATGTACTTTAAGCCTTTAAGAATGACGGGGTCGGCGTTAATATCCTCAACTTCTATAAACGACAACGTCACGATTTTACTGTCAGTAATGGAATAAGAGGTAACTGAAGAGGCTGAAGCAAATGTCTGGTTTAAATACTTGTAGATAGAATACCCTGCCAAAAAAACAAAAGCTGATAGAAAAACTGCGCCGCCAATAGCCATCTGCGAAAAATACTTTTTAGTACCCCTGTTTATCAGTTTCTTCTTACCTGTTGTGGAATTAGTTTTCTTATTAATTGGTTTAGAAGAACTCCTCTTACGAATGGGAGCCTTCCTTTGGGCAGGTACAGATCTCATATATGTTCATACATTACTATATTTTTGAAGTGAATGGAAGATATTCCGTGGGTAAAGGCGACTCAAATTGTATAAATTCATGTAAATGAGGGTCAAAGAACCTTATTTTGGTCGCATGCAGCATCATCCTCCCAAAGGCCTCTTCGCCAATTGTGAGTAAATTTCTTGGACAATAAATTGGGTCCCCGGCAATATACAACAAAGCGGCTGCCAAATGTACCCTTATCTGGTGTGTACGTCCGGTTGACGGAATTACCTGAAGGTATGAAAATCGGTTTCCGGCAATTTCAACCTCATTTACCTTTCTTACAAATGTGTGTGCTTCTTTACCTCCTGCCACTATCGCCATCTTCATAGGGTCTCTGGGGTTTCTTTTGATGGGTGCGTCGATTTCCATAGTGCCTTCCTCAGGGCTTCCGTGAACAATAGCTGCGTACTCCTTCTCTACCTGACGTTCTTTGAACTGGTTTAGCACGATTTCAAAAAATTCTGCGTTTTTTGCAACCAGCAAAATCCCCGAAGTGTCCTTATCCAGTCTATGCGCTATACCGGAACGCGCAGTAAAATCGGAGGGACTAACCTCTTCCGAGTCTACATCTCCTGCAACCGGACTTCTCTCCTCTATCATATCCTGCAAAGTGATACCTTTGGCCGTATTTGAGCGGTTAACTACTAAGCCAGCCGGTTTGTCGATTACCAGATAATCATCGGTCTCGTGAATTATGTTTATTTTTTGATCTTCCACAGTTCGTATATTAACAGAAAGGCCCCCGAAGTCACTAACAGGTCAAATAAGTTGAATTGGAATAGCCCCAAAAAGTCGACATAATCACGCACACAGCCTGTGAAAACGCGTTCCAGGGTGTTTAAAATTCCTCCCAGAAGGATAAAGGTAATGCCGAGACGGGATGTACGGGAAACAAAGTATTTTTTACGTGCCAAATAGAAAACCGTCACAAGTACTACCAGACTTAATTGGATAGGATAAAAAATCTCGCAATTTGGGGTTGGGGCGGATAAAAAACCCACAGAAGCTTATTCTCCGTCAGCGTGCTCTAGACAGGTAGTAGCTTGGGGGTAGGCTTTTAACCTGGCCTTATCTATCGGTTCTCCGCACACCTCGCATATTCCATACTTTCCTATCTTAATAGCTGCTAAAGCCCTTTTGACTTCAATTAGCGCTGTCTGCACAATGCTCAGCTGAGCGTCGGTGACAGATTTCCTCGTATCCTCTAAGATCGCCTCGTCCATATATTCAGAATTTGAGTCAGTCCTTCCTTTCTCAAGATAAGGATCTTCTTTAATAAGATTCGCCTGTTCTTTCTGAAGTTCTTTCTCTTTTTTGACCAATTGTCTTTTAATTAATTCTACGAACTCTTTTGGTAAATTTCTTGTGTTCATATATTTTTTACTCCTGTAATACAAATTGGATAGACCAATAATAAACAATGCTCCCGAAAAGAGCAAATAACCGGGAGACTTAAAAAATACCAATACTATAATGCCAAGATAAAAAGCAAATAAGGAAAAGATAAGACCGGACACAAATCTGTACCCTCTAAACCTCAACACACCTAAGTAGAAAGCCAATGTGAGGACAGTAACCCATAAATGGTTTGATGAATTAGTTATTAAATACCTTCCGAGACTTATAAAAACCAGGAAAAAACCGAAAGCCAGGGAATAAATATCAAATACTCTAAATAAAGACCAACGCCTTTTACCGGAGAAGTAAAACGGCGGCAAAAAAGCTCCTAAAAGCGTTACGAAGCTTACGGTAACCTCGTAATTAACCGATAAAAGAGGGTTATTAGGCCTGTAAAGACTTACGTAGGTGTAAAGACGTCCGAAAAGATAATAGAACAGAACCGCAACAACTGTGGATACAACAACAAGGTCAAGAAATCTCTCGTCATCAAAACCGTCCTTTCGCGCTTCATACCACATCACAAAAACCCAAAACACAAAACCCATTGCTAAGACAAGGTACATTGTGGGAAAACGGACAAGGCCGAAATTGATATTTTCTGATAGTAGCATGTTAGGCTTTAGAAATATATTCTCCGGAACGTGTATCAACCTTAATTTTATCCCCGATTTTTATGAATATGGGTACTTTGACAACCGTTCCGTTAGTAAGAGTCGCTTCTTTTTGAACATTGGTAACTGTGTTTCCCTTATAACCGGGTTCTGTATACTGGATTTCGAAAACGAGGGACGCCGGAAGATCTACGGAGATTGGCCTGCCATCGAAATATTGAACTATAGCTTTCTCACCTTCTATTAAAAAATCAGCGGCTTTACCGAGAACGTCTTCCGAGATACTAAACTGTTCAAAAGTCGTAGGATCCATGAAAATGTAACTCCCGTCGTTATAGAGATACTGGGTAGTTTTAGTTTGAACATCAGCGTCCTCAACTTTCGCCGTGGCAATGTACCCTTTGTCCAAAACCTGCCCGGTAATAAGATTCCTCACACGCACTTTAACATTCGCGCTACCGCGGCTGACTTTTATATGCTCGTACTTAATAACCTGCAAAGGTTGACCGTTTTCCTGATATATTCTTCCTGTTTTCAAATCGGTTGCTATCATAATAATTGGTGCCGTGGGAGAGAGTCGAACTCTCACGGGATCAGATCCCAGTGGTTTTTGAGACCACCGCGTATACCATTCCGCCACCACGGCTCGAAATCAATACTACTGCCTGGAACGCAGAATATGAGGAAGTACGGGAGTTTGCGCACCGGACAAGCCCCTTTTCCGCGCCACAACAAAGGCCCTCGAACCGCTCAATTCTAACAATTTGAAGGCAAAAATGGAAGTTAATCCTGACTGTGAGATTCGACCTCGAAGAACTTCGTGAATTCGGATTTAAAGAACATATCGTACTCTCCGGTAGCACCGTTCCTGTGCTTCGCAACATTAAGCTTCAAATTTGTCCTATCTTCCTCATTTGGTCTGTATAAAAACATGACAACATCGGCGTCCTGCTCAATTGAACCCGAATCGCGTAAATCCGACAGTTGCGGCTTCTTGTCTCCACCTCTCTGCTCAACCGCGCGGGACAACTGAGAAAGCGCCAAAACCGGGACTTTAAGTTCACGGGCAAGATTCTTTAAACCCTGAGAAATTTCGGATACTTCCTGCACCCTGCTTTCGGCTTTGGGAGCTCTGATGAGCTGCAAGTAGTCGACTATTATTAAGTCAATTTTCTGTTCCAGCATCAATCTTCTGGCTTTTGTACGCATTTCAAGAAGGCCTATTCCGGCCGTGTCATCCACAAATATACTAGCTTCAGCCAACTCTCCTGCCGCTACACCGTATTTTTCAAAATCCTCGTCGTCAAGATTACCCGTCGCGATTTTCCAGTTATCTATGCCTGCCTGAGCAGATATCATCCTGTCAACAAGCATTTCCCTGCCCATTTCCAGCGAGAAAATGGCTATACCGCACTTTTTTTCTACAGAAGCGTATTGTGCAATATTCAGAGCAAGCGAAGTCTTACCGACTGAAGGACGCGCTGCTAAAATAATCAGGTTTTCTTTTTGCAAACCCGACAACAACCTATCTATATTTTTAAGTCCGGTCGGCACACCCCTGAGTGCTCCCCTATTTTTGCTTAGTTCATCCAGCCTTTCAAAAGTAATCTCCAGGGTATCTTTGAGCGGTATAAAGTCCTGGTACATAGCGTCCTGAGAAACTGAGTAAACCAATTGCTCAGCTCTGTCCAAAACCTCTGCCACCTCGCGTTCATCAAAAGCCAATTCTCCGATTTCCGCGGATGCAGATATTAGCGCTCGTTTGATATAGTCATTTTTTATAAGTTTAGCGTATGCCTCGATATTGGCAGCCGTGGGAACCGAGTTTACAAGCTCGGTTAGATAAGATACACCTCCCACCGCGGTAAGAAGATTCCTTCTCTTAAGCTCGCTGGGCACTGTTATTAGGTCAGCCGGTTCTCTTTTTTCAAAAAGCGTGAGTATGGCTTCATAAACATTTTGATGATTTTCGCGGTAAAAATGGTGGGGCCTTAAAAACTCTACAACCTTAACTATGGCGTCTTTATCCAATAAAAGAGCTCCGAGCACTGACTTTTCAGCCTGCTCGTCGTGCGGTGGGATGTGAACGCTCGGCTGCGTTGTTCGCACTCTTTCTTTTTGTTCGTTCGTTCTTTTTGCGGACATTTTATTTAGTGGGCTGGTTTAAGTATAATCACTTCGGTATCTTCAGGTATATCACTTCCGGACGATATTTTAAGCTTTTCTTCTCTTTTAACGTTGTTCTCTATTCCCATCTCATCCATAAATTTATCCAGTCCTTGTAAATCGTCAAATCCAACAAGATCGTCAGTTTTATAATGCATGGGTAAAACAATTCCAGGTTCCAGGGAAGAAATAACCTGCGCAGCTTTTTCTGCATTTATGGTATAGACACCCCCGATAGGGATCATCAGCACATCTACTTTTGAAATTTTTTCTAAAAGCTCGGTATTCAGCTCATGGCCCAAATCTCCCAAGTGCATTAAAGTAAAACCGTCTATATCTATCACGTACATAGTCTGAGTACCTCTTTCATCACCTTTTTTGTCGTCGTGAAAAGTCGGTATACCGTATATAAACGCTCCGTTAACTTCGTATTCTCCCGGACCGTCGATTAATAGCTTGTAACCTGAAACACCGGAAATGTTATAGTGGTCAAAATGATTGTGTGTAGTAAGTAAAATATCGGCGTCCATCTTGGGTAGCTTATATCCGATTTTTGGGTCGTAGGGGTCTATAACAATTGTTAAATCTTTTTTTCCCTTAATTTTGAAACACGAATGTCCGATATACGTAATTTCCATGGCTTACATCATATCAATTAAATCATTTTAAGAAAAGGCGCAGACTTTCTTCTTATTACCGGCGATTACTTTAAACTCAGGTGTTCAGTTATGAGCGAAAGTATCATATAATCTTAAATGATATGCCCAGGAGAATACTGCCCAAATCAATATCCGGAAACTTTATAGCTGTGCAAGCCGCGTTTCTCGGAGCAAATATAATTTGGGGTGCTGCTACTGCCGTCATCAAATATACCCTTGGTTACATCCCCCCTTTTACGTTCCTGTACTTAAGATTTATGATAGTCTGCATTGTAGTTCTACCTTTAGTAGCCCACCAGCTCAAAAAGGAACCCGTTCACAGGTCCGATTACCTTAATTTTTTTCTGCTCGGGCTTTTTTCACAAACATCTCTGATACTCCCCTTTGTTGCATTAAAATTCACCTCAGCTCTAGATTATGCGATTATCGGGGTTATGGCCTCCGTTCTGACCGTATATGCAGGTCATTACTTTTATCACGACAAAATTAATAGGGGCATAACGGCTGGAATTGTTTTGGCCAGTCTGGGAACTATCCTGATTGTTCTTGAACCGGTTCTTTGGGGACACGACAGTAATGGTGCGGTAGCAGAAAGGGTCCTAGGCAACATTTTGGGGCTTTTTTATGCACTCACATGGGTCGTTTACGTAATATGGGCAAAACTCAGCATGGGGGGAAAGTCCTCCAATCTAAGGAAAACCCTAAGCTTTATCAAAATCAAGCCCATGTCCAGAAAATACTCGGCTACCACCATTGTGCTAATTTCTTTTTATGTCGGACTAGTAACATTAATTCCGCTTGCAGTGCTTGAAAATATCGGCGTGACGGGCGCGAGTGCTTTTGATATTCTCAGCATCGACATAAAAGGCGTGGCCGGTCTTCTTTATATGGCTCTGTTTTCTTCAATAATCGCGTACCTGCTCAACCAGTGGGGGCTTGAGAAGGCAAAAGTGTCAGATTTTGCTATTTTCGGCTATTTGGCGCCTGTTTTTACCCTACCCTTCGCATATCTCCTTTTAGGTGAACTGCCAAACACTTTAATGCTTATAGGAACCGCATTTATTGCCGCGGGGGTCTTAATTGCCGAAAGAAATAACATTTCCGGGCTCTAAACGACGCTCGGGCTTGTACTCATTTGAAAATATTGATATACTCTTTTCCGCTATGAAAAAGGAAATACATCCTAAAGTTAATAAAGAATGTGTCGTAACCTGCGCCTGCGGTAACACTTTTACGACTATGTCTACACTTCCATCTATTTCGGTGGAAATTTGTGGTGCTTGCCACCCCTTTTATACCGGTCAGAGAAGGTTTGTCGACACAGAAAAGAGAATTGACAAATTCAACAGAAAAATGATTTTGGCGGATGAAAAGAAGAAAGCTGCAGATAAAATAAAGGTTTCTAAAAAAATCCAAAAGAAAGTCTCCGGTTCAAAAGACATGAGCGTAAAAGAAATGCTTGAACACATAAAAAAAGAAGAAGGTCAGTAGATTACCACAAAAAGTACAATTTCCAAGAACAACAAATATGATATTTCTGTGGCTGTAATCAATTCCGGGTGCCGTAGCTCTTCAACAACGGGCTATTCTCTGGAATAATAAAGGTGATATGGATTATTACAACGATTACATAAAAAATGAAATAGAAAAGATAGATAGCCTCATAAAAGAACACGAGGAAATGAGAGCGGGCGCTGACGAAGGTATGTTACAACTCGTAGAAGAAGAGATCTCCAAACTGAAAGAACAAAAAAGACAGCTCGAAACTCCCAAAGAGGATGAAGAAGATCCGCAGGAGGAAACCTTCGGTAATATTAACCCGAATGTTGCCACGTTAGAGATACGCTCGGGAACAGGGGGAAATGAGGCGGGGTTATTTGCTCAAGATTTATTCAGAATGTACGAACGGTACGCCGAAAAGAAAAACTGGAAAATGACCGAGTTGTTCCGTTCGGAAAATGAAATAGGCGGCATAAAGACAATCTCAGTGGAGGTAAGAGGCACTAACGCCTACGGACTGCTAAGAAATGAGTCGGGGGTTCATCGGGTGCAGAGAGTTCCAACTACCGAATCGGGAGGACGTATACACACCTCGACAGCTACAGTTGCCGTGCTACCCAAACTTCAAAAAGTAGAGATAGAGATACACCCCGACGATTTAGTGTGGGAGTTTTTCCGTTCCGGGGGAAGCGGTGGTCAAAATGTAAACAAAGTATCCACAGCGGTGCGCCTTATTCACAAGCCCACTGGGATTATCGTAGAGTGCCAGGAAGAGAGATCCCAGGGTAAAAACCGGGCAAAAGCTCTCGATATACTACATTCCAGAATTTACACCGAAATGCAGGAACAGCAAGTAAAAAGCATCTCTGAACTCAGGGCAGGGCAAGTGGGCGCGGGCATGAGAAATGAAAAAATCCGTACTTATAACTACCCGCAAAGTAGGGTTACGGACCACCGCGCCAATAAGTCATGGCACAACATCGGTATGATAATGGATGGAGATATAGAGGATATTCTAACTTATCTGGACACCAAGCTTAAGTAACCGCTTATTGCAGGTTTTCGGGAGCCGCTTCAAGTTCCGCCGTAAATATTTCTTCCTTCCCTTCCCTATCGACGTAAAGTTTCAGCATGTCTCCAACTTTTGCCTTGGCGATAACCTGTGACAAGGAATTTTCTCCGTTCAAAGAAGTCTCATTTATTTTCGTAATAATATCACCTCTTAGTAAACCTGCTCTGCTGGCAGGAGACTCCGGACTGACTCTTGAAATGAACGCGCCGACCGGCATATCTCTTATTTCCGATATTTCCGGGGTAACCATTGTATAAGTGACCCCGAGATATGGTCTGACTATACGGCCTTCCTTAAGAAACCCGTCAAGAATCGGGATTAAGGTATTAACGGGTATGGCAAAACTTATATTGTCGGCTCCGATTGAGGTAGCGACATTTATGCCGATTACCTGCCCTGAGGAGTTTACCAGGGGGCCCCCCGAATTTCCCGGATTTAAGGCAGCGTCCGTTTGAATAATGTTCTCATAAGTTTTAACCCCGCCGAACCCGCCGCCAGCCTGCAACTGTCTTGAAATACCGGAAACAACACCTACGGTAACCGTATTCTGGAATCTGCCCAATGCGTTTCCTATGGCGATTGCCATCTGCCCTACTTTGGTGTTGTCCGAATCTGCAAATTCGACGGTAGGTAGATCGCGCGCCGTAATTTCGATGATTGCAAGATCCGAAATTTCATCCAGATGTATTTTGGTTGCTTCGTAGGTTTTCCCGTCTTTGGTCACAACTGTATATTCACCGCTCGGGTCGTCTACTACATGGCTGTTAGTAATAATTAGTCCATTCTTGTCTACAATAAACCCGGTTCCTATACCCTGATCGCTTGTGGTAGGTCCGCTGAAATAATCAAAGTTTACTGTTTTAACAACTATCGAAACAACCGCGGGCGATACCTTGTCTACAGCGTCAATTACCGTGGATTCCTCATTCACTACTTGTTGACGTGTAACAATTCTGGAAGAAGAGTACTGGGAGCTATTTTTTTTAAATATGTTGGAGATCTTTTCCTGAAACTCCGAGAGCAACCCTGAGTCCGGGGTACTGGTCCTGCTAATTAACGAATTTTCCCCGTTAAATCTGACGTCGAGTATTAATAGTATGGAAACGAAAAAAATGAGCCACGCAATTCCGATTATGGTTCTTGAAGGTTTTTTCATAACATTTCCTCCTAATGGTTCAGAATTTTACTACAGCTCTTTTGCCAACTCAAGGGCGGCATCCAGCTGAGGATCTTTTAAGTCCTTAATGTCCTGATCGGTGGCTTCGACGACCACGTCTGGCTCAATACCGACCTTGTGAACCCATACCTTGTCCGGAGTGAGCCATTTAGCGATTGTGATGTGCACACCCGAACCATCTTTGAAATCCTTAGCGTCCTGAATAGTTCCTTTTCCGAATGATTTCGTACCGATTAGTTTTGCGTTAACCTGTGATTTTAAGGCTGCCGCCAAAATCTCCGATGCAGAAGCGCTGCCCCCATCTATTAACACATAAACCCTGGGAACATCCTTAAAACTTCCCGCCGCGTCGGAATTTAAAGGTGTCTGTTTACCTGTAGCGTCCTCTTCGTACAAAACAGGCTTTCCGCCGAAGAATTCGCTGGAAATATGAGATGCGGAGAGCAGGTATCCTCCCGGATTACCCCTGACATCAATTATTATGGCGTCTAACTCCCGCATACCCACCGCAATCTCGTTAACGGCAGCATCCCACTCATTGTTTGTCTCTCCGCCAAACCTGCTGATTCTGATATATGCCGTACCGTCACCCATATCTTTCCAACTTACGCTGGCGATTTTTATAACGTCTCTGCGAAGAGTAATTTCCCGCGGGGCGTCGTTCTCTGTTTGAATTATTAACGATATGTCAGTTCCGGCGTCACCTCTAATTTTAGCTACGGCCTCAGTTATACTCATCCCCATCGTAGACTCATCTTCAATAAGCAATATTTTATCCCCCGGCAACAAACCTGCTGCCTTAGCCGGAGACCCGTCCAACGGAGAAACTATAATGAGTACGTTATCTTTCTGCCCCAACTCCGCACCGATGCCCTGATATTTTCCATCCAACTGCTCGTTAAGGTTCTCATTAATTTCGGGAGGTAAGAAAGAGGTATAGGGGTCTCCCAGAGAAGAAACCATCCCCTGTATAGCACCGTAAAGCATTTTTTGGGCGTCCACGGGTCTCTCAAGATAATCTTTACTTACAATGCCCCATACTTCCCAGAAAAGAGAAAAATCTACTTCTTTATCACCTGGGTATTGGTTTTTAATTTCAACTTTCGGGGGATTCTTTCTGACTTCAAAAATGTAACCACTCTTGCCAAAATAGTAACCTCCGTAAAAAAAGCCTACGGCTATAAGAATAGTAATTAAAAAGCGCTGAAATTTCTCGAAAGTACTCATAGCTTTTTTGCTATTCGATGATGAAAAAATTCGGTAGGTCAATTTCTACGGGACCCAGCTCATTATCGAACCTTACAAATATACTAGATACTGAAACTCTGTCAATTGTCCCGATTTTCCCGAAGTGTGGTTTCTGCAACACCTGTACTTTTTGTCCCTTTGTCACTTTCTTAATAACCTTAAGTGGAGTTTTCTTCTTTTTTGAGGAGACAGTTTCTTCTTCTACCCCGGACATCGGAATGCGCAAAACACCCAGATCTCCGTGAAAAAACACATGCCTGTAGGCCACGGAATTGAACAATTTATAAACAAAGTCGGGAGTTTCAAGTTTTCCGAAACCCGACACTACGCCAAGACCGATATTAGCCGATTTTGCGAAAGAAAACCCTACGGGATCGGCACTTCCCGCGACAATAGCTGATATCTTAAGGTCGCGGGCTTTCTTTATGGTATCCAAATCGGCATAATGGCCGACATATACAATTTTACCCTCTGTGGACTTCACAAAACTTTCCAAATAAAACTTCTCCAGTATCTCCGTAGGATTCGGAAAAACTACCAGTTCGCCGAATGAAAAATTAGGTGTACACGCTACAAGGTCAACCTCTGCGACAACTGTCTTGATCAAAACCGAGCTTTCGGGAATTACATCACTCACCTCTCCCCAGAGACCGGAAAGCAGAGTAAATTTTACAGGCATATCTTCGTAAAAATATTCTCCCGATACTTCATCGAAACTCATATAACCGTTCTCATCTGCTGTGACCTTTTTTGCTCCAATCTTTCCAATTAAACTACCTTTTTGGAAGTAAACTTTTTCGCGCAAAAATTTTACCGGTTCGAACTCTTTTGGGAAGTAAACGGTATTCGGAGAGTGCATACAATCCCCGAGTTTTTGAAAAGGCTCCAGTATGTCACCTTTTTGAACAAATAAATTACCCTTACTAGGTAAATACCTCTCTATCATAACCGTTTTATTTTGTATTATTTTTCTTAAAACCGGGGCTAACATGGTTAAATACCCTTTACGGCCTCCTCTATTTCCCTCATAAAGGCGTTCATTATCTTTATGTCAGATATAAGCTGGTGACGTTCTTCACGTGTGTCAAAAAGAAGACCCAAAGTTCCCCCTACTACCCCACCTTCAAGGTTGCCTATAGATTTATTTTTTACACTGAGCTTAGTAATTATGGAATTATCCAGTGGAACCGCAAAAACGGAATTTTTTTCTATATCAAAAAACTGTCCGGTATCCAAAACTGTTGAAAGCAGAACTTCAGTGTCCCCGGGAACTATGGCGAAAGTACCTACTTCTTCAATAACCTTGGATGTATCCACATTTATGTTGGGGTTATATTCCTTTATTAGCTGAGACAGGAGAGTTGCGTTGTTTTTGTCGATTTTTACGTAGTAATAACCGGGGTTGCTGAAAAGATCCAACGCCAGAGAGTATTTAAACACGGGCTCAAAATCCCGGCGGGCAAAACGGTCCCCTGTAAATAATACGGGCTTGTCTGATGTAAGGCTGGTTCCCGCTTTTTTAACCTTATCTATTATCAAACCGTCGAGGCTTACCTGGTCGTTGTAATCCCTCGTTATAAGCTGGGGATAAATAGAAATATTCGCGAAATGTTCATTTTTTGTTAAAAATTCGATGGGAACCTGGGAAAGCACCACATCTTTGGTGAGTACTGTAACCTCATCTACTAACACGGGAAAATTCTCCTCGTGTTTGGAAAGGAGGTCCCGTACATCCGCCATCAATTTTATATCCAGGTCCGGTAAAGGAAAATTTACAAAACCGGTCATGAGCAGGTCGAAATCGGCAAGTTTTGCCTTGTTTTCCTTAGCAATGCCCTCCAATACCTGCGTGTAAAAACCGTTTTCGTCGCAAACACTTGAAAAAAGTTCACGGGAATAAGAATAGGGGAATCTTTGGAAATCGAATGACCCGTCCGGCTTTTCCAGAGCAACACTAACACCTGAATATCCAATATAGGCAGCTAAAACGGGCATGAATATATAGTATCAGATGGCGTGTCTATCTGTATACTGGATAAGCCCCATATATCTGGCTTTTTTGACTTCCTGGGCAAGCTTTCTTTGGTGTCTGGATGTCAGTCCGGAATACTTTTGGGGGATAATCTTACCCCTGTCACTGATAAATCTTCTCAAAACCAGCGCTTCTTTGTAATCAGGCGTGGTTCCTGTTTGCGTAAAGTAGCACTCGGTGTTTCTTTTCGGTTTTCTTATTGATTTTGTGTTCGTTTTTTTCTTTATTGGCATATCTTTGTAACCAAGCCCCTGCCGGGCAGGGGCCCGAATTTCTCAATTAATTGGATGAATCAAGATCTCCCAAATCTATATCGTCAAGGTTGATTTCTTCTCCCATGCTACTGCCTGTTACGAAATCTTCGTCTGAAGCTTCTTCCTCGCCCTCTACACCATCTTTCTTAGGTGAAAGTATGATCATGTCGTCAATTATAACTTCGGTCTTGTATCTCTTTTTGCCGTCGTCGCCGGTCCAGTCTCTGGTCTGAAGTCTGCCTTCAACATAAACTTTGGTGCCCTTTTTAAGGAGCTGTCCGCAGATTTCGGCCAATTTATTCCAGGCTACGATGTTGTGAAAATCAACGGATTGTTTCTTTTCACCCTGCGTGACCCATTCTCTGTTGGTGGCCACTACAAAACTTGCTACAGCATTGCCCTGAGGAGTGTATCTCATCTCAGGATCTCTCGTGAGGTTACCTATGAGTATTACCTTGTTCAGGTTTCTTGATGCCATATACCTCCAAATGTCAGCTCTGAGCTGTAATTAAATACCTAAAGACACCGTTCATTAACTTAAGTTTAGTTTCAAATTTTTTGAGTTTTGAGGGATCGATCTCGAAGTTTATTACCTCGTAAAAACCTTCTCTCTGCTTATTCATCTCGTATGCGAACTTTCTCTTTCCCCAAAAATTAGAGGCAGTTACTTTGCCCCCGTTAGAATCAATGTTTTCCTGAACTTTGGAAGAAAGCTCTTTAGCTCCCTCTTCACCAAGCTCCAGTTTATAAATATTCATTATTTCGTATTGCTTCATATGTTTAGATAATTTCCTTCGTCAACGAGTCTATTATATACATTATGGTTTGGGTGTCTACCAAAGACGTCTAATGTAACTAGAATCATTTGAGCTTATGAATAGTACAAAAAAAGTGCCTTTTGCGCAAGGGGGTCGGCTCAAACACTAAAATTAAACTCAACCACATCGCCATCCCGCATCGTATAATTCTTGCCCTCAAGCCTCACCAAACCCTTTTCTCTGGCTTTTTTAAGGCTCTCCAAAGGCTTTAGATCGTTGTAACTGACTATTTCGGCTGATATAAACCCCCTTTCAAAATCCGTGTGGATTTTACCCGCCGCCTGAGGTGCTTTGTCACCCTTCGTATAAGTCCAGGCTCTTACTTCCTTAGGTCCCATAGTGAGAAAGGACTCGAGGTTAAGTAGCTCATATCCTTTTCGGATCAGACGGTCGAGGCCGGGCTCGGTTATTCCTATTTCTTTCATATAGGATTGCCTCTCATTTTCGTCAAATTCCGCAAGTTCCGACTCAATTTTTGCACAAATTCTTAAACTGCCCTTACCTAATATTGTTATATTCTGGGTATCCTGAGTGCTCAATTTTGTCTCATCCGTGTTTAGTACAATTATCATTGGTTTAAGAGTTAATAAATTTAGGTCTTTTATCATAATTTCGTCTTCTTTTTCAAGGTTTAACGAGATTGCTAGCTCTCCCCTATTGAGAGTCTCATGTACTTTTGTAATAACCTGTAGCCTACGCTGGGAGTCAGGATCTTTTGCCAGTTTTAATTCTTTTTCTAGGATGGGAATCTTCTTGTCCAAAGATTGGAGATCGGCAAGAATCAGTTCTGTGTTTATAGTTCCAACGTCTTCTTCGGGACTGGTCGCCCCCGCTCTTATTACATTTTCATCGGTAAAGTCCCGGACAACCTGCACTATGGCGTCTACACCGCGTATATGACCGAGGAACTCGTTGCCGAGACCCTCACCCTGTGAGGCACCTTTGACCAAACCGGCAATGTCGTAGAACTGTACAACAGCAGGGATTATTTTTTCAGGGATTTGCCTGTCGCCGGCTTTGTTGCCGTAATCATTTCTAACGAACTGGGCAAGGATGTTCAGACGCGGGTCAGGGACATCCACTATACCTGTGTTAGGCTCGATGGTGGCAAAGGGATAGTTTGCCGCGAGTGCGGCCTGACGCTTAAGAAGGGCGTTAAATAATGTGGATTTGCCAACGTTAGGTAAACCGACAATTCCGACGGATAGTGACATATGGGGTGATTATATAGGGCTTATGTGAATTTGGAAACAAATCCGGGCAAAAAAATCCCCCGCTAAAAACCTAAAAATAAGTTTATTGCGGGGGGGGGGTAAAGGACCTGCTTGAGAAGTTTTATTTTACGTAAGTCTTTTCAAAACAGGACCAAAATCCATAGGGGCTAGCTTTTCATCCTCTTTCTTGAGCTTTTCGATTCTGCTCCAAAAAATCTCTTTGGAAATTGGAACCAGCTCGGGAAGACAAACTCCAGTGATACCAAAGACAGCACCATTCGCCTCTTCTAAAGTATTGAAAACCTTGATCAGGGGCGGTTCGTACCTGGTTACTGCTACAATCACCACCTTGCCGACAAACTCAGAAATCTGTACAAGGTAGGCCACCAGATAGCTTTTTTGTGGCATTTTCCTCTCCTTTACCCTATAGTGATGTGGATTATAACCTACTTACGGTTCTTTGTAAACGTTCCTCTTTATAATCGGAAACCATGCCCTTTATGGCTTCGATGACCTTGTTCTGGTCTTCTATCGCCCCTAAAGACGCGTTGCTCAACGTATTGTAGTTTATATTTAGAACACGTGGACCACCGTTTTTTTCTTTCGCCCATTTTTTGGCCAGTATTTCCGGGTTGGTAGATACTGTCAGGTCCACAAGAAGCCATTCTTTGTCCCCCCAGGAAAGTGCAAAATCCCCGGTACCTTTGAAATCTTCAAGAGCTGAGATTCTAGCGACATAAACTTTTCCGGGCATTCTGACTATATTTTCATGCCCTTCCCAGTCAACCACGGATACAACAGGCACTTTTGACAAATATTCGAGTAGTCTTTTCTCACCTTCGTGCCCAAACTCAACCCGCCACTCGTTCAATTGCTGCTCTGTCGGGCCTTTTTTTTCCCTTATTTGTGCCCTCACCCTCTTTTCTTCTTGTTCCTTTTCTGTAAGTTTACTTGAACGCTCTTTTGCTTCGAACCGGGATTTTTTGCGGCGGCCTTCCTGCTCCTCAATCATGCTTTGGATCATTTCCCGGGGATCGGGTTTCGAAGGAGCTGAAGCGGGGGCTATTGAAGATATTTTTTCTTCTACCGGTTTTTCTGTATCCGCGACGGCTGCTTGCTCAGTATAACTTTCCAAGCCAATTTCCATATATATACAGTAAACAACCCTCACACGTTTTACAAGCCCGTACCAAAATTTAAGGATAAATCATTGCACCATAAACCGCCCTAAACTATCATATACGTAGATGAATTTTAGAAAGACTGCCCTAGCCGTAATACTATTACCTTTGCTCTTTATCTCAGTGTCACAACAATCCGTTTATGCTAGCAAAACACCGCCTTACACGACCCTAACTAAGACACCCGCACTTCCAAATGGGCTAAATGACTGGTATATAACTCCCGTCAACATCATCCTCGCGGCAACCGACCTTGACAGCGGTGTGGGCTCGATAAATTACAAGATAGATTCCGGAAATTGGGTCACAGTAACAAAATCCGACACCCTTAATCTTGCACCGAACCCTTCTTTTGAGGTTGCCGGCTCAGGCTCATCCATAAACACGCTGTATTGGGAAGCCGGGTTGCAGGACGGTCAAACCGTGTATAGCAGAAATACTCTAAATTATGTGTTTGATGCAACATCAATAAAAATCAACTCCTCGGGCACTGGTTGGCACTCAATTAATCACGCTGTCAGTTACTCGGCGGCCAATCCTCTCAGCAACATGAACGCCGAAGTCTGGCTGAAAACAGAATCCGCACTGGGCAGCGCTTATTTTAAAATGTTTGCAGTGTCTAAAGATATAAACGACAACTTTGTTTACACAGAACTGGGGCAAAGTACCGCTATAAACGGCACTACTACCTGGACAAAGGTAACCGAAGCCTTTGTTGTCAGTGTGCCGGATGCGATAGGTGTGTACATGGAAGTCGGACTTGAGGGAGCCGGAATTTTGTATATAGACGGAGCTACGATAAATAATGCCCTAAAATCGGCCGACACATCCTTCACAGTATCAACGGACGGTAACCATATTATTTCTTATTACTCAGTCGACCGCTCGGGAAATATAGAACCGACACGAACTGAATCATTCAAAATAGACCAGTCTCCACCAACCAATTGGCGTAACTCCAATGCATACAGAGGTCTTATCGGGCCGAGCGACCACCACCTTTATGTAACAACTATGGTTGACGATTTAACATCGGGCCTATCTACCCTGACCGACAAATTCCAATATCACACAGACAGAAATCCGGAGTTTGGTACTTATTCTGACTTGATGCAATGCTCAAGTGGTTGGGAAGCAAATACTTGGGCTCCTCTCATATCACCGCCCTTTGTTCCCGGAACTACAACTGTCACACTATTAACTCCTAAAACGGATTTTTGCGACAGTAACTGGAAAATCTGCAAAACCGTAAGGTTTTACGCCGAAGACTTAGCCGGGAATTCATCCATCAAAGACCTTTGTATTAACGGCCCGTGGATCAAACTACGTGGCGGTGGGCTGGCAGGAAGTAGGCTGGGAATAAACATGCTGTCAGAATCAAGCGACAATAATACCGACAGCGTGATCGAAGCCGGAAACAATAATGTAAGTTTTTTTACAAGTACAGAAGGTTGGGTCGTAAAAAATAACATAAGTGTAAAAGATTCTAACTACCTTGAGATTATGAGCTCAGCTAGAACTCCTGTCGAAATATTTAGTACACTCCCGATCACAGACGGGGTTTACATTAAAAACGGTGATTTTACAATCAGCACTACCAGTCTTCCCAAAGATTACGGCACTTCTACATTTAAACAGATTGTTTTCGTGAACGGCAATCTAAGATTCGATAAAGAAATCGTACTGGCACCATCCTCTGCCGTTTTATTCGTAGTCTCCGGAAATGTAGAAATCAGGAAAACCGTCAGCGAAATAAACTGCGCTATCCACGCAGACGGTACTTTTTATACCGCATACGACACCACCGAGGGTGATCAAACGGGAACATTACGGTTAAGGGGTGTTTTCGTAGCGGATAAGTTTATTTTTCAGAGAACTTTGCAGGGAACGGATAATGTTGAGGACCCGTCCGAAGACTTTACTTACGAACCGAAGTACGGAAACCTACTAAGAGAATATGTGGGAATAAATGCTGTCAGGTGGCTGTCGACTGAATAAAAAAGGCGGTACAAATACTCACTTTTCTGTCACATTTTTCTTTTAATCTTGAATTTCCCGTCCGGGAGGTCCTCTATTTCATACCCCATCTCTGCAATCTGTTTTCTTGCCACGTCTGCCTTATCCCAAATTCCCGCTTTCCTGTATTCTGACCTCATTTTTGCCACATCGAGCACTTTCTGGGGTGTGTCATACGCCAGGTGCTCTTCGATCTTCAAACCAAGCACCGAGTCCATTTTCAGCAAGGTAGTCAGCTTTTCAGGCTCCTCCAACTCGGACTTTAACATCTCCCAAACTACCGCGAGTGCTTCAGGCATATTCAAATCATCGTTTATTTTTTCACCGAATTTCTTAATATAGTCTTTAGAGGGCTTGATTGCATCTTCCTTCTTGTAACCGCGTGCAAGCTCGTAAAGTCTCCTCAGAGCATTTTGGGCACTTTGCAGAGCATCCCAGGTGAAATTCAGCTTGCTTCTATAGTGAGACGACATAAAGAAATATCTCAAAACCATAGGGTCAAAACCTTTTTTCTCAAGGTCGGCCAGGGTGTACGCATTACCCAAACTCTTCCCCATTCTACCGCCGTCTATCATCATGTGTGCTCCGTGAACCCAATACCTGACGAATTTCTTTCCGGTTGCAGACTCACTTTGAGCAATTTCGTTTTGGTGGTGTGTCATTCTCAAATCTTCCCCACCGACGTGAATATCTAAAGTATTCCCCAACTCAGCTAATGACATTGCAGAACACTCCAAATGCCATCCGGGAAATCCTATTCCCCAAGGTGACGGCCACTCTTGAGAACGCTTAACGTCAATTGGTGAAAATTTCCAAAGCGCAAAATCAGTGGGGTGTTTTTTTTCAGGGTTGATCTCGACACGGGCACCCTCCATCACATTATCCGTCGTGTAACCAGAAAGTTGACCGTAACTTTCGAACTTCGACGTGTCGAAATATACTCCGTCTGACGTCGTATATGTAAAACCCTTATCTTCAAGGATTTTAACCAAACGAATCTGCTCGTCAATATACTCAGTTGCGCGGGTAAACTTTTCGGGACGAATAAAGTTCATTTTGTCATAGTCTTGTACAAACTTATGGGCGTAAAAGTCAGCGATTTCTAACGCAGTACGCCCTTCCCTGGAAACAGTTTTCTCCATCCGATCCTCGCCGATATCCGCGTCGCCTAAATTGTCACCCGTCATATGACCTACGTCAGTTAGATTCATTACAAATTTAACCCGGTTGTCGTTAAATAACAGAACCCTGTGTATAAAATCGGAAAGTGTATATGTCCTAAAATTACCTATGTGTGCATAGTCGTAAATGGTGGGGCCACATGTATACATGGTTACCATCTCGGTATTTAGAGGGCTGAAATCTTCAACTTTTCTGGTAAGTGAGTTGTATAACTTCATTGTTTCGATTTTAGCACAACGAAGAAGAAAAGGAATATTTTGACAAACGAGGGGCGGGGCAGATTATTTAATTTCAAAGCGTCCTTCAAGGGCTCTACCTAAAGTGATGTCGTCCGCGTACTCCACATCCCCCCCGACAGGAAGGCCTCTTGCTATACGGCTTATTTTTATCTTGTCTCCGTCCAGATTACGTTCCTTCAGCATCTTAGAAATATACATAGCCGTGGACTCCCCCTCCATACTCATGTTAGTCGCTATAATAATTTCGACAATTTCCGGATGATCTACATTTTCAAAAGATACCTCCCCGGCTAAATCCTCCACCCTATCTATAAGTTCTTTAATAAAAATCTCCTCCGGCCCAATGTTATTTAGAGGATCTATGATACCGTGCAAAACGTGGTAAGTTCCTTTGAAACCCGTTCTTTCCAGTGCGAAAGAGTCCAAGGGGTTTGCTACAACAACTATCATTCTTTTGTCTCTCGAAGGATCTCCGCATACCGAGCAAATGTCAGTTTCCGACACATTTTTGCATATAGAGCAGAGTCGGGTTTTTTTCTTAAGATTACTGAGAGCTTCTGCAAAAAGCTCAATGTCTTCTTGTGGAAAATGCAGAAGGTAGAATGTCAGTCTTTGGGCAGTTTTGGGACCGATCCCGGGCAATCTTTCGAAAGATTCTATTAATCTGGTTAAAGATGGGGGTAATTTCACTTGATCATTCTATCAAATTAATGGAAGTCCGCCGTCGAATGCTTCAATCACTGAGTCTTTATTAAAAACTACCTGAGCAGGTGCTATGTTAAGGTCTGTCAAATTTCCCGACTCGCCGCTTTTCAACTTCTTCGGCTTCTCTTTGCTCAGAATACATTTTATAGAAAGTTGGGTTTCATAAATCTCCGACATCAGTTTTTCTACGAGCTTTCTATTTTGGGGTGATTCTAGTCGTTCCTTATGAAAGGGATAAAATACTTCGAGTATGACAAACTTACCTTCCACACTTACGGGGGTGCCGGATTTCAAAAGTGCGGTCAGCGAGTGATTTAATTCCCTGCTTCTTTTTATAAATTCTTTCCATTTTTCTTCTAAAGCTTCTAAAGTTATTAAGGCAACCTTTTTGTCTTCGACATCGCTCTTTTTGCTCTTCTTCCTCTCAGCTTCTTCGGAAGCATCGCCCGCCCCCTCGCCCCCATCCTCATCTTCCTCTTTTTCATCTTTTGTCACTTTTTTACCTACTGAAAAGTTGGGTTTCGGGTACTCAGGAGCTCCCATTACCCCCATACCGCCCCCCTCCGAAAGTAACTCCTCTCCTCCTCCGATTTTAGCCAGAGCTATCTCAACCGGAAGCTGAGGAATGAAAGATGTCTTAATATTTTTGTGCTCTTCGAGAATAGAGTTCATTGAGTTAAGTATCCAACTTAATGACAAACGCGACGCTTGTTTTTCCATTTCCACCAAAAGTTCGGAAGTTGCTCCCGATACTTCTTCTTTCACTCCGGATTTTATAAACAGAAGCTCCCTCAAATATCTGAGATATTCTCCCGTCCAAACATACAGGTCTAAACCTTCTTCATATACCTTTGAAACAATTCTTATTGCCGAACCCGGATTTCCGCTCATCAGATAGTCGGTTAGCTCTATGTATATTTCTTTAGAACCCATGCCGACCAGGGAGTCAACGCTAATTTCTCCGTCCGAAACCTGCTGTAACAAAGTCTCGGCATCCCTGAAACCTCCCATGGAGGCAAGTGCGATCTTCTCCAGATCTTTTTCGGATATTTTTATTTTTTCGCTTTTGGTGATTTCCTTAAGTTTTTCTAATAGCTGGGGCATCGTAGCTCTTTTAAATCTGTAGACCTGGCATCTGGATTTAATAGTGTCGGGCACTTTATGAAGCTCGGTGGTACAAAGTATAAAAGTGGTCTTTTTTGGCGGTTCTTCGAGAGTTTTCAACAATGCATTAAAAGCCTCATTCGTAAGCATGTGGACTTCGTCGATTATATAGACCTTGTTCTTGCCCATCGTCGGTGCCAGCTTTATTTTGTCTTTTATTTCCCTTATGTCGTCAATTCCCCTGTTGCTCGCGGCGTCAATCTCTATCATATCAACAAAAGAACCTTCTTTAATAGCCACACAGGAAGAACATTTACAGCATGGGTCTCCTTTTGCAGTAACATCGGCACAGTTCATGGCCTTGGCCAAAATCCTGGCTAAAGTTGTTTTTCCGGTACCACGCGGACCCACAAAAAGGTAGGCGTGGGATGTTTTACCGCTCACTACCTGTTTGGACAGCGCGTCTGCAGCATCGTTCGGTCTGCAAACATCGCTGAATTTTTGAGGGCGGTACTTGGTGTAAAACATAAACATAATAACTGTATTACAACACCCCCATCGGATACAACCAACCTGTGTTGGTACAACTCGTTAAGTACTCATATTTCCCGTAATATTATTATCTTAAGGACGACTTTTCGTTGTAACGGCGCTAATTATATTTATCCGAAAACGTATTCAAAAAATGCAGTAGGGGTAAGGAAAATGGAGTTTCGTATCAGACAAAATTCCCAAAAAGTGCTAAGCTCATTTTTTTAATTTCTCCCAGTTCCTCTGAAGAAAAATCATTTAAAACAAAGTCGTCTACGGGCACTCCCGACCCGGCAAAAGGCCTGCCTACGCCTATCCGGATTCGTTTAAAATCTTTGGACCCGAGAGAATCCATTATGCTCATAACACCTTTGTGGCCCGCGTGTCCTGCCCCGACCTGTTCTTTTTTCTGACCGAACAACAAGTCGACATCGTCGTGCACCACACATATATCGCCTAATTCGACACCGAAATACTCTTTTACCAGGCTCACCGCTTCTCCGGACTTGTTCATGAAAGTTGCGGGTTTAACAAAAAGGAAGTCTCCCGTTTTACAAATATCCGATTTTAATTTAGGGGATTTTTCCCAGGATAGTCCTTTATCGGCAACAATCTCGTCCAGAATTATAAATCCTGTATTATGGCGGGTTTTTGAATACTTTTTATCGG